>VAPE01034085.1_pt1 | contig 21587 bp, 10 predicted proteins | sample 3393911 | NCBI WGS metagenome assembly VAPE01 (sample SAMN08290436, study PRJNA428436) | hydrothermal vent metagenome | isolation source: Deep-sea hydrothermal vent chimney | place: Atlantic Ocean: South-mid Altantic Ridge
CAGATAAATCTTTTTTCTACTCACCGATTTTTGAATTTACTTGAGTATAAGCGGCATAATAGATATAAATTATTATTTACTTACATTTTCAATAATAAACTTTCCTTTTTCTTTAATATTCACTAAAACTTTTATATTTTTATAAATTACCAAAAATTCACTATCTTTTATTTTTTTAACATTTTCAGGTTTTTTTAAAGCTTGTAAAACTTGATGTATAAGCAAATTATAATTTTGCATACCTAAAAGAGCATCTTTTTTGAATGAAATATTTATTCGTTTTTCATCAGAATCATAAATATTTTTCTCTAAAAATAAGGTTTCTAAATCTAGATCATCATACAAAAATAAATTGATAGAAAAAACATTTGAATCACTTAAAAAATCTTCATCAACAAAAGATGACTTTTGATCATAAGATATAAAAAGATTTTTAAAAATATTAAAGATGAAATTTTTTGAGTTTAGCTCTGATAAATTTTTGGCTATCAAATCATAAATGATCTTATCTAAAGATTTAAAATCTTGATTTTGCTCTTTTTTAGTTAAAATAGCTAAATTATCAAAATCATTTAATACTAAAAAATCTTCTCTTATGGAGAAATTTAACTTATCTAATAAATCTTTTTTATTTTTCATTTTTCTTTTTATATAATAAGATAAAGAAAAATTATCTTTTTCATCATAGATAAAATTTTTCTCATAAAATAGTTTGTCTTTTATCTTTATTCTTTCTTGAAGAGTTCTATTAAACATATCAAAAGATTTTACTTTTACGATATCATCATTATAAATGGTTTTATACCTTCTAGATAGAGAATCATAAAAATACTGAATATAAAAACTTTCATTTTTAAAAATCTTTTCTTCTTTTATTAGCCTTTTACAAAAATCATATGTATATCTTTGTAAAAAATTTTGATCTCTTATCTCTTTTAATGAAAAAAGATTATATAAGTAACTTTTTTCATCTATGACCTGATGATTGGAGTTTAAAATTGTTTTATTTATTAATCTTTTTAAATAATCATATTCAAAATGAGTTTTAATTCCTTTTTCATCTATATAATCTTTTAAGGTGCCATCTAAATTATAAATATATCTCTTTATATGGCCATTTCGATTAATAAAAATAGGTTTTGAAAAGATATTATATTTTATATCTATAACATCTTTTCCTTGTTCGATTTTTGAGATATTTCCAAAGCAATCATAAGATAAAGTTTTGATATCTTTTTTTTTATCATTAGTTATAGTCGTTATCTTGATTAAATTAGAAAAAGAATCATACTCATAAAAAGTCTCGTTACCTAAATAATCTAAATGATATGTTTTGTTATTTTTTTCATCAAAATTATTTCTTTTCTCAAAAAAGATATCATCTTTTTTTATTAGTTTTTTTATGAGATTATTAGCATGATCATAATAATATAATTTAGTAAGGGTATTTGGATAAATTTTAGATATTTTATTATCATTATCATCATAATGATAGATTGTCTTTTTATTAAATGAAGTTGTTTTAGAAAGAATATTTGATTTTTCATCATATTCATAAAAATGAGAAAATTTATATTCGTTTGCACTATCAAAAACATCTTTTTTTATAAGTTTGCCTTTAGAGGAATAACTATAAATCTTTTTGTTTAATAACTTCTCTTCAAAGCTATTTAAATCTAAAAATTTTTTCTCTTTAATTTTTTTAAATCCTAAAAAAGGAGCTGAGTCAATAGGATAAAAATATTTAACTTCTCTAAATGTTACATCCATCAAATCATCTTTTTCAAAAGATGTTCCATCATCTTGAATCTTTTTAATCAAAATAAAATCTTGATCATATTCATAAAAATCTCTTTTCTTTATCTTTCCATCTATTAGCAAGTATTTAGCTGAAATGAGATTAGTATTTGGTAAATAAACATATTCAGTAGAAATGTTAGTATCATCTGATTTTTCAACTAAAAGATTTTTTGAATATTTATATCTTTTTGAAAAGCTTTCGATACTTTCATTTTCGCCAGAGATATTTCCAGATGTTTTCTCTTCTATTAAATTGAAATTATCATCATAAAAATAATCTATTTGAACCACCTTTTTTTGATTTTCATCTAAAAAAGATTTAGACGTTAAAATCGAAAGATCATTTTTTTTCAACCAACAAAATCTCTCTTCATTCTCTAAAAAGTCTTGGCCATTGATATTTTTGAATCTTTGAATTTTTTCAATCTTAAAATCTTTGTTATAAAAATATATGTATTTATTACCCAAATCATCTACGACAGTTGTCTTTCCTTCTTTTTGATTTAAAATTCCATTTTCATAATAAAACCTATACTCATTCGAAAAATTGCCTAAACTTGTCTTTTGTTTTAAAGTTTTTACCCTCTCAAAACGAAAATCTGTTTCATCAAAAAATTCAACACCTATTTCAGGATTTTTATTGCCTAAAAGATAGTAGTCTATAACTCTTTGTCTTTTATCTTTAAGTTTAATAGTTTTTAATAAAGGATGAGTCTTTTTATAATTCAAATGATAATCAAAATGCTCATCTAAAATATTTGAATGGATCTCTTTTATAATATAAAAAGGTTTTCTTGCTTTTTTATTATTTGATATGAGCGGATAATAATCTTTAAATCTTAAATGATAAAATTTGCCATCAGATGTAGTGATATTTAAATCATATTTATCTTCGTTCTTTTCACTATAACTTATCTCAGGATGCAAACACTGAAATTTTATCCAAGCATAAACCTTAGAAGATGAAGGATTTGTAGATTTAATCTCTTCTAAATTATTAAATTTATCATATGAATAATATAAAATATTTCCATTTAATAGTTTAGTAGATCTTAAAAAATATTCACTTAAATGAATGCTTTCTCTTTTAAAATGTTTTTGCACTCCATTTGGATAAAAAATAACTAAATCATAAATACCTCTCATTTCTACTTTTATTTTAGATGGATCTACTTTTTTTAAATCTTTTTGATGAAAAAATTTTGGTAAATTTGATGTCGATTTATAATTTAAAATAGCTACTTGATCATTTTTATAATTTTTTAAATTAACTGCATATGTAAAAATCTCACCTGTAGGCTCTATAATATCAACTTTGTCTGCATAAAATAAAACTCTAGTTAAATCTTTATATGAAAAACCAGCCAAAACAAATTCTAAATGATCTTTTTCTTCTCTTTTTAAAAGATCAAAATTATTCAAGCTAAAATATGATTTTTTTATACTTATCGGTTCTTTACCATTAGCTACTATTTCATCTTGAATTACTAAATTACCATTTATCAAATCAACACATTCATCAAATAAAACTTTCGGCTCTTTTTCATTTAAAAATTCTCGATAATAATCTTTCGTACTTGCAAAGGCAAAAATTTTTAAAAAAAGAAATAAAAAAAGAAATAACTTTTTCATTTAAAGCCTCACTAAAATTTGAAGGAAAATTATTTTAGATAATTTTCTTATTTCATAAAAGAATAAATAAAATTAAAAATTTTTCTTTATTAGATAAAATAAAAAAAATAACTATAAAAATTATATCTACTCTTTATAAAAATAAAGATCAGAGTTATCTTAAAAAAAAAGATTTAAAAAAAATGCCCTACATAAAAGCTAACGATATCAACATATATTATGAATATGAAGGAGATGGTCCTTCTTTAGTAATGATTGGAGGTTTTGCCTCTAGCCATAAATCTTTAAAAGAATTTTCGCAACCTTTAAAAAAGCATTATAAAGTTCTTTTAATGGATCTTAGAGGATCTGGTAATAGCGAAACTACAACTCCTCCTTATTCGATCGATCTTTTAGCTAAAGATATTTTTGAGCTCATGAATAGTTTAAATATCGAAAGCGCCTATATTTATGCACACTCAATGGGTAGTGCAATTTTACAAGCCATGTGTTTAAACTATCCTCAAAAGATAAAAAAAGCTATTCTTTGCAGCTCTTTTTTAAAAATACCTTATACATCTCAAATGTTATTTGAGTTGGTTTTCAAACTCTTCAAATTAAACCTCGATCAAAAGCTAATTTCTAAAATTATCATGCCATGGCTTTATAGTTCAAATTTTTTAAAAAATCCTCAAAACTTTCAAAATACTTTAGATACTCTTTCTAAAAGAAATATCAATCTACAAGGATATGAAGGGCAAGCTATTGCTTTAGCTCAATTTGATTCAACAAAATGGATCTATAAAATAAAAACTAAGACACTAATTTTAGTGGGATCACAAGATATAAACACTCCTTTATATTGCGCCGAAATGGTTCATGAAAAGTTAAAAAATTCAAAACTAAAAATCATAAAAAATGCAGCCCATGCGATATATAAAGAAAAACCTAATGAACTCTACAAAATAATTTTAGATTTTTTTATACCAAAGTAGATGCAAAAAATAAGATAAAAATTTAGCTGTAATTTTGAAAAATTTTTATCTATTTTTTTTCATCTTAAAATATCTAAAATATCTAAAAAAATTTTTTTTCTATTATTTTCTGTTTTTTTTATCTTTTCTTTCATCGAAGATATATCTTTCTTTTCGCCAAAGATATCATTAGATGAACATTCTATATGTAAGCCAGATAAAATAGCTTTTCCCTTTTTCACCTTCGTTTTTACTATTGCTGGTAAATTTAGATCTTTATATTTTCCTATAACATTTAATTTATCTGCTTCAAAATAACATCCTCCTTTAAAATAAACAAAACTCATACATTTTAAATTCTCAGATCTATATTCCAAAAAAGCTGCTTTTGAACCTTTATGGTTTTCATAATAAAATTTAGGCTCTTTATATGCTGGCCCTATTGCTTTGGCTTGTACAAAATTTAGATCTCTTTTCCCTAAAACTTCTAAAGCATTGCCCTTTTCAAATTCCACATATTGAGATCCAAAATAAGCTCCTGCACAAATTCCCAAATAACTACCTCCATCTTCTACAAATTTTTTAATCTTTTCACAACCTTCACTTTTCAATTTTCTAAGATAGAGCAAATCTCTTCCTCCTGGCATGATAAAAATTTGGGTTTTATCTTGCCAATCTTCACTCATTATCTGTTTTGATGAAATCATTTCAACTTCTAAATCTAAAGATGTAAGCTCTTTTATAAGACAATTCAACGAAAACGAAGAAACCCCTTTATCTGAATAAATTTTAATTTTTTTACTCATAGCTCAAATTATTTTTATAAAAAAAATGAAATCTAATAAAGCCATAAAATATTTATAGTGTCTCTAAAAAAATATATATGCTCAAGTAAATTCAAAAAATCGGCAAGTAAAAGAAAAATTTAGCTGCAGTCTTGAAAATTTTTATAGATTTTTCAAGTTTTTTCGATATAAAAACTAAATCTGCTGCGATCTTTTTTGTACTGATAGAATTTTATGAAAGTCACGTTAATATAATTTCTTCAAAGCAAAAAAAAGATATCTAAAAATTGACTCTCAATCCCGAGATTTGCCATATCGAAACCTTAAAGTCAAAAAATTTTTCAAGCTTAGAGATAAATTTTTAGAAAAGTTACAGGTAAACTTCTCTAGAGATAAATTTTTTCTCAAAAGTCTTATTTTTAAATTTACTTTGAAACGAGCTAACCTATAAACAACGCTTTTTGAGAACTTCAGCCTTTTACATCAAAAAACTTGAAAAATCTATAAAAATTTTCAAGATTGCAGCTAAATTTCTTATACTCGCCGATTTTTGAATTTACGAGAGTATAATTAGCTCAGATAATCTACTCTTTTTGATAGATCATTTGACCTTCAATATCATAAAGATTTGATTACTAGATACTTAGATGAAAAATTAAAATAATTATTACTATTGATTTATAATAAAATTTTTTATATAATAATTATAAATATCTAATAATAAATTCTAAATAATATAAAATGAAAAAGATAAAAAATAATTTAAAAAAGTACTTTGAATCTTCTAGATTTCTAACTAAATCGCTAGCTATCTTAGCAGGAGGTCTTATTGGTTTAACAATAGCAAATTGGATTGGTCTAATTTTTGGTATAGCTATTGGATATGGATTAGAATATATTTTAGCAAAGGCTATTAAAAAAGTTGTTTTTTGTTCAAAATAATCTAAAAAGATACTTCTTTATTAACCTTTCTATATAAAACTTGCAACTTGCTTTTTTTTTAATGAGATTAGATTAATCTTTGCTCGATTTTTGAATTTACTTGAGTATCAAAAATTTGATGTCTTTAAAAAATCTCTCATCTAAAAAATTATAATTTATTTAAATGATCTATTTTTATTGATATTTTTTAAATTAAAAAACCAATTAATTAGTTTTGAAAGCCACCAAACAATAAAGATAATTCCTACAATTATGCCCCACTGAACAAATCCTAAAGAAGTGGTTTTAAATACTATTTGTAAAGATGGTATATAAACAACGATTAACAACAAAAGCAAAGAACTTGCTAAAGCTATAAGCAACCAACGATTTGAAAAAAAACCAATATTGTATTTGGATCTAACCATTTGTATTCTTACAAATTCTAACATTATAAGAGAGCTAAAAGCCATTGTTCTAGCTAACTTAGCACTGGTGCGAAGACCTATGTGACAAGCTATAAGAGCACCTATGGCTATAATGATAGCAATGATAAATAATTGAAAAGCAAAACGAAAATTAAGAATTGGTCTTGCAATGTCTCTAGGAGGTCGACTCATAGCTTTTGGATCAACAGGATCCATAGCTAAGGCTATTGCAGGAAAACCATCCGTTATAAGATTTATCCATAAAAGTTGAATAGCCGTCAAAGAAACAAAAGGATTACCTTGAGGATCTTTAAAGCCAAGAGCCATCCCAATAAAAATTACTAAAATCTCTGCGATATTAGAACAAAGAAGATAACTTACAAATTTAATAATATTATCATAAATCCCTCTTCCCTCCTCCACAGCATTTACAATCGTTGCAAAATTATCATCTAAAATAATCATATCTGATGCTTCTTTTGTAACATCGGTTCCAGTAATTCCCATTGAAATACCTATATCAGCTTCTTTAATTGCCGGTGCATCATTAACCCCATCTCCTGTCATAGCAACTATCTGTTTTTTTGCTTTAAATGCTTTTACAATTCTTAATTTATGCTCCGCTGATACTCTAGAATAAACATCTATTTTATCGATAAGTTCTATTAAAGTTTTATCATCCATCTTAGCAAGCTCTTTACTACTCAAGGCTATTGATTGCTCTTTGAGCATATCTAATTCTTTGGCTATTGCAATTGCTGTCCCTTTATAATCGCCTGTTATCATAACAGGTCTAATACCTGCTTTTTTACATGTTTGAATAGCATCTTTTACCTCAGCTCTTGGAGGATCTATCATTGCAATTAACCCAATAAAAACTAAATCTTTTTCAAAGTTTACATCAATTTTTTCAATCTGTTTTAAATTTCTATAAGCAAAAGCTAAAACCCTAAGACCTCGAGTTGTAAACAAAGCATTTGCATCTAATATTTTTTGTTTTAATTCATCTCTCAGAGCAACTATTTTGCCATTTAAAAGAATGTGTAGAGATGATTCTAATAAAACATCTATAGCTCCTTTTAAAAAAATAATATTTCCTTGAGCTGTCTTTCTTAAAACGCTCATCTTTTTTCTTTCTGAATCAAAAGGTATCTCATCTAATAAAGGGTATTGCTTTTCTAGATCTGTTTTTTTTAAACCAGCTTTTTGAGAAACTACTAGCAAAGCTCCTTCGGTAGGATCTCCAGTTATTTCCCATTTATCATCAACCAAACTTAAACTAGCATTGTTGCATAATGTAGCTGCTTGAAAAAGTTTTAAAAGTTCTAAAGATTTTTGAGGATCTATTGTTTCTTCATCACATTTAAAATCACCTTTCGGCTCATAGCCAACACCTGTGACATCTACAAATCTATCATTTATCCAAATCTTTTTAACTTGCATTTTATTTTGAGTCAAAGTACCTGTCTTATCTGTGCAAATAACAGAGGTACATCCTAGAGTCTCTACTGAAGGAAGTCGCCGTATCAAAGCTTTTCTTTTAGCCATTTTTCTAACACCTATTGCTAGAGCAACAGTTACAACTGCTGGTAATCCTTCAGGAATAGCAGCAACAGCTAAACTTAAAGATGTCAAAAACATATCAAACAAAGGATTTTTCCTAAGAATTCCTAACAAAAAAACAAGCAGTACAATTCCAAGAAAAAGATAAATCAATTTTAATCCTAATTTCGCAAGTCTTACCTGCAAAGGTGTTTTTTCTTCTTTTTTTACCTCTAACATCTTCGCAATCTTTCCAAGCTCCGTTTTTAAACCTGTTTGAACTGCAATCATATATCCTTTGCCACTTGTTACTACAGTTCCCATAAAACCCATATTTTTTCTATCGCCTATAGCTAAATCATCCTTCTCAAGAGGTGTTGTTGTTTTATAGATAGAAGATGACTCTCCAGTTAAAGTAGCTTCTTGAGTGAGTAGTTGATATACCTTAATAAACCTGCCATCTACCGGTATTTTATCTCCACTCTCTAGTAAGATTAGATCCCCTACAACAAGCTCATAAGAGCTAATAGTTTGTAATCTTCCATCGCGAATAACCTTAGAAGTAGGACTTGCAAGTCTTTTTAAAGCTGCCAATGACTCTTCTGCTCGATACTCTTGAATAAATCCTAAAATTGCATTAAAAATTACAATAACTGCAATTGCTAAACTATCTATTATTTCTCCTAAAAATCCAGCTATTAAAGCTGCAACGATTAAAACCCAAATTATGAAACTAGAAAATTGATTTAAAAAAATTTTAAATACAGAAATTTTTTTTTGTTCAGGAAGTTTATTTAAACCAAGTTTTTGTAATCTTTGTTTTGCCTTTTGTGATGTCAATCCATTTTGAATATCAGTTTTTAATTCTTGACAAATCTCTTCAATGGATTTTGTCCACCACTTGTCATTTAACTGTTCCATCTATTTTTTATTTGTTTATCTTCTTTTTATCTAATCTTGTTTTATTTAACAAATAAATAAATTAAATAAATAAAATTAATTAGTTCTGCATACCTTGTAATAAATATTTTCTTCTGTTATTTCTATGAGTTAGAGGAAGAAAATGTATAAGTTACTTCAAATTATTTTTGTTTTCCTTTTTGTAATAATTATTTTAAATATGCCTGATAATGATGTTATGCTCGACAAATTGCATCTAAAATATTTAATTATAAAAAGACAAAACATCAATAGTTTATCAAAAAAATATCCTCGTAATAAAAAAGAAGAACAATCTATTTGTAATGTTTTACTAAAAAAAAAACCTTCAAATATAGATGACCTGCTCAAAAAGTTATCAAAAATAAATCTAATCAGCAATATCAATAATAATTTTAATCAAGAAAAAATTTTTGCTTTTCATATTTCAATTCCTAATATTGAAAACATATCGATAAAATTTAAAAATCATTTCATAAATCAAATCGCCTTTTCAAAAACGCTACATGAAGTCACATTTTCAAAAAGTAAAAATTTGCAAAATTTAATTAATAAATCAGTAGCTAAACCTTCAAAAACAAAATTATTTTCTAAAGAAAATTCTTTGATGATGCAAAAACAAAATAACTTAATAAAAAATTTAATTGCAAAAAATGATTTTCATTCTAACAAAATTAAACAAAATTATCGTGAAATACAACCTTTTGAAAAAAAATATATATCTTTAAATATTTATGATCATTTAGATAAAAAAACAAAAAAAAACTCAAATGTTTATAAAATTAACGATGATATAGCTATTACAACTTTCAAATCTCATGTTTTTAATAATTATTCATTTAATATTAGACAAAATAACTTTTTAAAAAATGATTTTTTATTAAATGCTATATCTAAAGCTAATCAATACCAAAACAAAAATACTTTATCAAAAAAATTTGTTAAACAAATTCTTGATTTGCCAAATAAAAATGCATTTCCAATGAGTTTAAATTCACAAAAAAAAGAAATAGCTAACAATCTTCATTTAAAAGATTTAATCGCGCAAAATGAAATCATAAAAAAAACAAAAGTCTCAAATAATTGTTCAACTAAAAAAGCACATTCTCTTTCATATGTAGAAGCTCTTTTAAAAAGACCTACTTTAAATTTAAATGATCTCATCGAAAATGTCTTAAAACGCAATCCAGATTTAAAAGCAACAAAAAGAAGAATCGAAGCTAATGCTTTAGTCATTCCTCGAGTTCAAACTCTAGACGATCCTGAACTTACCATCATGAGACATGACACACCTTTACAATCCAATAGTGACTTTTTTTCAAAAATGCGATATGAAATCTCTCAAGTATTTCCATTTCCAGGAAAACTTCGTTTAAAAGGACAAATAGCAGAGCAGTTGTTAAAATTTGCTAAAAGCGAAGAAATCACAACTAAACGAGAGCTAATTTTACAAACAAAACGTCTATATTATCAGCTTTACCTCAACTATGAAGCTTTGAGAATCAATAAACAAAATCAAGATATCATCTCTCGTTTTATCGAAGATACTTTAGCTTTATATAAAACAGGAGAAGAAAAATACGATGAAGTTTTAAAAGCTCAAGTTGAACTGCAATTATTAAAAAAAGAACTTTTAGAACTTTTATCAGATCACGATTTTATAGTTTCTATGATCAACGCACTTTTAGATTGCCCTCAAAATAATATTATTGGAAAGCCTCAAAAACTCTTTACTAAAAATGTTAATTATAAATATCAAGAACTCATGCCCATTGCAATAAAAAATAGATCAGAACTACAAGGTATTAGATCTTTGATCTGCGAGCAATGTTTTAAAGCGAAACTAGCTCGCAAAAATTACTTTCCAGATTTTAAAGTTTCAGGTAGATATGAAAGTAAGTTAGGAAGTAAAGATGCAGCTTGGGGAGCTGCAATTGGCATAAACATCCCTATTTGGATACAACAAAAACAAAAAAAACAAATGCTAGAAGCTAAAAGAAATGCAAAAGCTTTTCAAAATGATTTAAAAGCTTTCGAAGCCAAAATTAGAGGAAGAATAAAAGATTTATTATCTAAAATAGAATCGACAGATGAAAAAATCGATTTATATGAGACTGGATTAATTCCAAAAACCTCTGAAGCTCTATTATCAGGTGAAGCTCTATACAAAACAGGAAAAGGAGATTTTTTAGTTCTACTCGATACCATTAGGCAATTTCAAAATTTTGAATTGGAATATGAAGCTCAAAGAGCTCAAAGAGAAATTCTTTTTGCAGAATTAGAAAGAGCTATTGGAGTTTCATTGGAGGATATAAGATGTTCTACAAAAAACTGATACTTATCATCTTTTTATTTTTTAGCATCTTTGCTTATCCATCTAATAAAATTCCAGGATATGCCCCTGTAAAGATTGATCCTCAACGTTTACAATTATATGGGATTACCTCTGAATTAGTAGAAAAAAGAGATCTAATCAAAACAATTCGCACAGTAGGTATTGTTACAGTAGATGAAAGACGAATATCAAATATACAAACAAAGTTCAATGGTTGGATAGAAAAACTCTATGTTAATTTTACTAATGAATATGTAAAAAAAGGAGATCCTCTTTTCAAAATATATAGTCCTGAGCTATTTTCCACCCAAGAAGAATATTTATTAGCTCTTAAAGGAACGCAAAGAAAGATTGAAGGCAGATTTGCAAAAGAGCTCCATCAATCAGATCTAGATCTTTTAATGGCAGCAAAAAAACGCCTAGAGCTGTGGGATGTGCCTCCAGATGAAATCAAGCGTTTAGAAAATTCTCTACAAGCATCCAAAACGCTTTTAATTCGTAGCCCTGTCAATGGAGTCGTAACTCACTTAAATGCTTTTTTAGGGAAAGATGTAGAACCTGGAACGAATATATATGTAATAGCAGATCTATCAAAAATTTGGATATTAGCAGATATTTATGAGCAAGATATCGATTTAGTAAATTTAGGACAAAAAGCTATTCTCACTATAACTTCATTTCCAGCTCAATATGTAAAAAAAGAGATCACTTTTATCGATTACATTTTAGATGAGAAAACTAGAACTGTAAAAGTTCGATTTGAAGCAGATAATTTTGATTTCAAACTTAAACCTGGAATGTATGGAAGTGTCGAAATCAAAAAAAAGATGGGTAGATCTTTAGCTATTCCAGAAGAAGCATTGATAAATACAGGAAAGAGAAAAATAGTCTTTGTCGATAAAGGAGATGGATATTTTGAACCTAGAGATGTTGAAATAGGATTTAAAGCAGATCAATATTATCAAGTGATATCTGGATTATCTGCAAAAGAAAGAGTAATTACTAGTGCGCAATTTTTAATAGATTCTGAAAGTCGCCTTCAAGGAACCGAAAAGGAAAATGTTCAAAAATTAATCGAAAAGGAGAGTCAATGGTAGAAAAAATCATCGACTTTTGTTCAAGGAAACGTCTTTTGGTATTCGTCAGCATTTTATTGTTATTACTATGGGCATTTTTCTCCATTCGCAAAACTCCTTTAGATGCTCTACCAGATCTTTCTGATAAACAAGTCATAATATTTACAGAGTGGATGGGAAGAAGCCCCGATTTAGTAGAAGATCAAATCTCTTATCCTATCGTAACAGCCTTTTTAGCTGCACCTAAAGTCAAAGACGTACGCGGATTTAGTATGTTTGGACTTTCTTTCGTCTACGTTATTTTTGAAGATGATACAGATATATACTGGGCTAGAAGTAGAGTTGTTGAATATTTATCCAACATTCAAGGACAACTGCCAGAAAATGTAACACCTCAAGTGGGCCCAGATGCAACAGGAGTGGGTTGGGTATTTGAATATGCCTTAGTCGATGAATCAAACAAGCATAATCTTCAAGAGCTAAGAAGCTTTCAAGATTGGTATTTAAGATACTGGCTCTCTTCCGTTCCAGGAGTTGCCGAAGTAGCAAGTGTTGGAGGCTATCAAAAAGAATATCAAGTTGAGATAGACCCTATCAAACTCCAAGCATATGATTTATCTATCCCTCAAATAAAAAAAGCTATTCAAAGATCTAATAACGATGTTGGTGGAAGAGTTATTGAAATGACTCAACGTGAATATATCATAAGAGGCCGAGGTTACATTACCGATAAAGAGATGCTATCAAAAGTCGTCGTTGGGACAGATAATAAAGGAACGCCAATAGTTCTTGGAGATTTTGCAAAAGTTCAAGTAGGAGGAAATATTCGTAGAGGTCTTGTTGAACTCGATGGCAAAGGTGAAGTAGTTGGTGGAATTGTCATAATGAGATATGAAGAAGATGCTCTTAAAGTCATCAAAAGAATAAAACAAAAACTCAAAGAAATGAAACCTGCATTTCCTAAAGGAGTTAAAGTTGTTACTACTTATGATCGTTCAACACTAATAAAAGACTCTGTTAAAACTTTAGCAGAAGCGGTAATAGAAGAGGTAATTTTAGTTTTTATAATAATCTTTCTTTTTCTTTTGCATGTAAGATCAACTTTTATATCCATCATCACTTTAATCGTTGCCATAGCTATATCATTTATACCTATGTTTTATATGAAAATAACCTCAAATATCATGTCTTTAGCTGGAATCATCATAGCTATTGGTGATGTAGTAGATGGAGCTATTGTCATGACTGAAAATGCCCATTTAAAACTCCAAGAAAATCCAAACAAAGATAGAAAAGAGATAATCATCGAAGCTGCCAAAGAAATTGGACCTAGCATATTTTCATCTCTTCTCATCATTGTTGTAGCTTTTATTCCAGTATTTAGTTTGCAAGCTCAAGAAGGTCTTTTATTTTCTCCTTTAGCTTATACCAAAACATTTGCTGTTTTATTTGGAGCTCTTTTAAGCATAACATTGGTTCCAGCTCTCATGGTTATATTTATTAGAGGAAAAATTATATCTAGCGAAAAAAATCCTATAAATAGATTTATGATAGCAATCTACAAACCTATTTTAAGATTTTGTGTTCGCTATCGATACGTCATTGTAAGTTCATCTTTAGGGTTAATCTTAATAACCATACCAGCTTTTTTAATGCTAGGATCTGAGTTCATGCCTCCTTTAGATGAAAAAACAATAATGTTAATGCCAATTACTACCCCAGGAATTTCAATAGAAGCTGCTAAAAATCTTACTCAAGTTCAAGACAAAATTTTATATTCATTTCCAGAAGTAAAATCAGTTTTTGGCAAAGCTGGAAGAGCTGAAACCTCTACAGATCCAGCTCCTTTGTCAATGATAGAGACAATAATAACTCTACATCCAAAATCTAAATGGCGAAAAGGCATGACAAAGGATCGTTTAATAAAAGAGATGGACAAAGCTTTATCTCTTGCAGGTGTTCAAAATGCATTTACTATGCCTATTAAATCTAGAATTGACATGTTAACAACAGGTATTAGAACTCCAATCGGTATTAAAGTATTAGGAGACAATCTATATATCATAAATGAAATCGGTAAACAACTAGAAAAAATCATTAGAGACATCCCTGAAACTAGAAGTGTTTATGCTGAAAGAGAGCTCGGAGGATATTTTATTGATTTCATTCCAGATAGATTAGCTATTTCCCGTTACGGTTTAGAAGTATTAGATGTTATGGATATTGTAGAAACATCAATCGGTGGTCTCGATATTAGTACTACAATTGAAGGAAGAGAGCGTTATAAAATCAATATTAGGTATCCAAGAGAACTTAGAAACGATGTAGAAAAACTAAAAAGAGTGTTAGTTCCTATCAACATAAATCCTCGTGACATGCCAACAGAAAGATTTGAGCATGTTCCATTGGGACAATTAGGAGAAATAAAAATCAAAATGGATTCTCCAATGATTAAAGATGAAATGGGTTCATTAAGTGGTTGGGTATATGTCGATCCTGAAACTAAAGACATCGGAGGATATGTAAAAAAAGCTAAAAATATAATTAATGCTAAATTGCAACTACCGAAAGGTTATTTTTTAAAATGGACAGGACAATATGAATATTTAGAAAGAATGCAAAAATTAATGAAAATCGTTATACCTATAACACTATTAATCGTTTTTATTATTCTTTATTTTAACTTTAAAAATTTAGCGCTAACTTTTATTGTGATGTTATCGGTTCCTTTCGCAGCAATAGGCGGAATTTGGTTTTTGCTTCTTTTAAATTATAATACCTCAGTTGCTGTATGGGTAGGAATGATTGCTCTTTTAGGAATTGCAGCTCAAACAGCTTCCATTATGGTAACTTATCTAGATAAAGGATTTACAAATTGGTCTAATCTAGGAAAAATGAATTCAAAACAAGATTTAATAAAAATGGTTGTAGAATATGGTAGTTTTAGAGTAAGGCCTTTAATTATGGCTGTTGGATTAAATATAATGGGATTAATTCCCATTTTAATATCCAAAGGCACAGGATCTGACATTGCTAGAAGAATTGCTGCTCCTTTGTGGGGAGGATTGCTATCTTTGACTTTTCTTACTTTATTAGTTATACCAGCAATCTACGTCATTTGGAGAAGCATTTACCTAAGAATAAAATTAAAAAAAGCATCTAATAATATCGATAAACAAGCATAAAATTTATCTACATCCATTTATTTTAATTAAAAAATTTTAGCATAAATTTTTTTTTGAGATTGTAAAAAAACTTGAAGGATCGACAAAAAATTCTAAAGCCAAATTTTTTTCGACTATTTTATTTTTGAATTTACTCTAACGCTAGTTTCAACTACAAAAACTAATTTTGTAAAAGCTCACTTTTGTTAATAATTATTTTATCTTTTGGTTTGAAAAGTCATAACAATGAGCTATTATTCCAAAAAATTTAATCTACTACGATGACATCTATAGTGGTAGTACTTCATAAAACTCACGTTACTTTAGTATAAAATTATGTTTTTGAGTAAAAATTCAAAACAGGAATAATAGATCTTTCATTATTTTTATAAAGAAAGCGTTTTAAAATCTACTTTTTTGATTTTTTGAAGACTGCAATTTTATACCAAAAAAACTTGAAAAATCGATAAAAAATTTTCGAGCTTAGAAGTAAAATTTTTCTCTATTATCCTATTTTTGAATTTACTTGAGTATAGCTAAAAATCTTTTTATGATGATTTTTTTGCTACAATCATTTTTTTAGATTGAAAGGTTTTATCCAAAATACATTTTGTATTCAGGTAAATTAAAAAATCTAGAAATAAAGGAAAAATTTAGCTTTAAGCTTAGAAGTTATTTTTTCAAGTTTTTTTGCTATAAAATGAAATATATATAATCGATAAAAACTTTGCAAAGTAATTCTCAATCGATTAAATCTAAACTAAAAAGATATAAAAATCTAATATAACACAATGAAAAATTGGTTATTTGGTATTATCTATTTTTGCATTGGATGTAGTGTTCCTAATAAGATTATATTTAATGGATCTGAAAGTAGAAATGCTTACAATGTTTTTGTTCAAAAAACAAATTCACAAGAGATGCTTTTAAACTTAGTTAGATTAAAATATGCAGAGCTTCCCTCTTTTTTAGAACTCTCAAGTATTACATCCCAACATAGCTTAAAAAACATAGCAAATGTCGGTATCAACATTCCAGGTTTTAATAAAACAAATCCTACAGATCTAAGAGGAGAAACTCAATTTCAATCACAACCAACTCTTCAATACTCCCCTATGCAAGGAAAAGAATTTGCAAATCAACTTCTACAACCTTTAGACATAAGTATTATTCAACAAATGATCTACTCTGGTTGGGATATTGATAGAGTTTTTTTAATTGCAATAGAAAATTTTCAAGAATTTCCAAATCTACATAGAGAAGGTTTAGCTCCAAAAGAATTAAAAAGACATAAAAAATTTCATAAAATCATTGATCTGATGAAAAAGCTGCAAAAAAAATCATCTCTACAAATAGGAATACAACAAACAAGCGATCTAAAACTAAAAAGCCTTCAATTTGTCTTTCCCATCGAAGACAAATATAGCAAAAAAGTTGCAAAAATATTAAAAAATACAAAAAGATCAAATGGAAAATATGTCATCGATATAGTTCAAGGATTTGATGAAAATGGCAATATAGGAATATTGCCTCGATCGCTCCTTTCTTGTATGTATTATTTGAGCAAAAATGTAAAGATTCCCCAAAAAGATATAAAAATATGTGAAACTTCAAATATGTGCCATTTTTCAACAAAAAATTCTCCTAAAATATTTAAAGAGCTGTTAGTTGTCTACAGTAGTAATAAAAAACCAAAAAATTCTTATGTTTGTGTTAAATACAAAGACACATGGTTTTACATAAAAGACAACGATATCCATTCTAAAAAAACTTTTTTATTATTATTAGATCTATATAATTTACAATCAGCAAAACCAAAAGTTAAAGGTCCACTATTTACTTTGCCCACAGGTTGAAATACTTGTTCAAAAAAAAGTAAAAGCAATTTCATATCGAAAAAACTTGAAAAATCTATAAAAATTTTCAAGCTTAGATCTTGGTTTATCTACTAGAATTTGTAATCAAGATAATACAATTATCTAAAATTAGTAAAATGTAGTGTCTAATTTTGCTTCAAAATTGATTTAAGTTTTTGTTTCTTAAAAACTTACAAAACTACACGTGGTGAACTTGGGTCAAGATTCAAGAAAACTTTATCAAATAATGCATTGTCATTTCTCAATCGATTCCATAAAATAAGCTAATTGTAGTGCCTAAGAAAAATAATTAGTCACTGACAATCAATTACTTACGTCAAAAAGTGCGGAAGTTTGAAAAAATTGGGCTAATAAAAGAGATCAGCCATAATCTTGAAAATTTTTTATCGATTTTTTTAGTTTTTTCGATGTAAAATTTTTTTTTATAAAAATTAGATTATGTGATTAGTTCTATCAAACAAAAGACATGCGAAATCATTTAAAAAAATTTTCAAAAATCTTTTCTTTTATATCTTTTCATCAATAAAGAATTTCCAACAACTGAAATCGAGCTAAAAACCATTGCTACACCAGCAATCATGGGATTCAATAAAAAACCCGTTAGAGGATAAAAAACACCAGCTGCAATGGGTATTCCTACAACGTTGTAAATAAAAGCCCAAAACAGATTTTGCTTAATCTTTTTCATAGTGTAGCGAGAAAGATCTATAGCCATAGCAACATCTCTTAGATCTTCTTTAATCAATACGATATCTCCAGATTCTATTGCTATATCTGTAGCAGATCCAACAGCAATACCTACATCTGATTGAGTTAAAGCAGGAGCATCATTTATTCCATCTCCTACCATAGCTACTAACTCTTGCTCTTGTAGTTTTTTTATCTCCCGAGCTTTATCTTGAGGTAAAACTTCAGCTAAAACAATATCTATACCAACTTGATTAGCTATAGCTTTTGCCGTTTGTTTGTTATCTCCCGTTATCATAACCACTTTCAATCCAATTTTCTTCAAATAATTAACAGCTTGCTTAGAAAACTCTTTTAATGTATCCGCAACAGCAACTACTCCTTTTAGATTATTATTTTTAATCACTAACATAGCTGTTTTACCTTCATTTTGCAATTTTTCAACATCACTTATAGCTTTTGATACATCTATATTTCTTTCTTGCATTAATCTCACATTACCCAGCAATATTTCATTTTCAGCAATCTTTGCATAAATACCTTTGCCAGTTATCGATTCAAAATTTTGCACATCTTGAAGTGAAATATTTTTTTCTTTTGCTCCCCTAACAATAGCTTCGGCTAAAGGATGTTCAGATTTTTTTTCAATAGAACCTGCTAAAAATAAAATTTCTTCTTTCGTTGTATCATAAGAAATAACATCAGTTAACTGAGGTTTTCCTTTGGTTAAAGTCCCAGTTTTATCAAAAACGATAGCACTAATATTGCAAGCTTTTTGAAGAGCTTGAGCATTTTTTATCAATATACCATTTTCAGCTCCAAGTCCTGTTCCTACCAAAATAGCTGTAGGTGTAGCAAGACCTAAAGCGCATGGACATGCAATGATAAAAACAGCAATAGTTGTAGTCAAAGAAAATAAAAAACCCTTCCCAATAAAAAACCAAATACCAAATGATAAAATACCTATAATTAAAACTGCTGGAACGAAATATGCAGAGATCTTATCAGCCAGCTCTTGAATTGGAGCCTTTGATTGTTGAGCTTCTTCAACTAATTTTATAATTTGAGAAAGAGCTGTATCTTTTCCTACCTTTGTAGCTTTAAACTTAAAACTACCCATTTTATTCAAGGTTGCACCAATAACCTGGCTACCAGCTGTTTTTTCAACAGGAATACTCTCTCCTGTAATCATCGATTCATCAACACTTGAATAACCCTCGATGATTGTTCCATCCACAGGAATTTTTTGCCCAGGTTTGATTACAATAACATCTTCTACAACAACTTGCTCAACTGGAATTTCTATCTCTTTACCATCTCGTATAACTAAAGCTTTTTTAGGTTGAAGGCCGATTAGTTTTTTTATTGCTTCTGATGTTTTTCCTTTTGCTTTTGCTTCTAACCACTTACCTAAAAGAATAAAAGTAATTAAAAAAGCTGCGACTTCATAATAAAGATCATTGGCACTAAATTTTTCATTTCCTAACCAAATTGCAATACTAGCAAATAAACTATAAAGATAAGCAGCACCAACACCAAGAGCAATCAAAGTATTCATATTTGCAGTTTTTGTCTTTATTACTGCCCAAAAACCTTTTGTAAAAAATTGATATCCAGCAATCATCACAGCTGTAGCCAATAAAAATTGCACTGCAGCATTATTTTCTAAAAAATATTGAAAAATCGGCAGTCCAAATCCCGGAGCAAACATCAAATACATGAGAGGCAAAGAAAAACAAAATGAAATAAAAAATTTAATCTTTAATAAAAAAATTTCTTTATCTCTAGCTTTTTTTTCTACATCAGGTGTTAGCTCTTCTTCTTCAATAGGATTATAACCTGCAATCTTTATCGTATCTTTTATTTTCTTTTTAGAAATCTTTGAAGCATCAAAATAAATCTTAGCAGTTTCATTTACAAAAAGTTCTTTTTTAACAATCCCTTCAAGAGAATCTAAAGATCCTTCAACAGTTTTTAAACAATGAGGATTATCCATTCCAATTATTTTAAGATTTAAAATATTTTTATCTTCCGAAGGTTCAGATTCAATAACTTTATAACCAGATCTTTTTATCGCATCATAAATCTTTTCTTTTGTTATTATTTTTGAATCATATTCAACAAAAGCTTTTTCAGTGCTAATATTAACTTTAGCATACAAAACACCACTGAGTTGCATCAGATTCTTTTCAATAGTTACAACACAGCTAGCACAATGCATACCACCTATCGGAATTGTTATTTGTGTTTTAAAAGATTTATCAATATCAGATTCAGCAGCTTCTTTTTTTAAAAACTTGCTTTTACAATTTTCGCTACAAAAAAAATAAATTTTGCCTTTTTCTTCTAAAATTACCGCTTTTTTTCTATCGACTTTCATTCCACAGATAGGATCTTTAGGCATTGAATTTCCTTTAATTTAAAAGTTTTGATTATAAAACATAAAAAACTTGATACAAAAAAAATTAAAAAAAAATTTTCATCTTAATCCTTTTTATAAAACTTTCCAAATATATTAAGCAATATTAACTATATCGAAAAAACTTGAAAAATAGACAAATTACTTCCCTGGTAAATTTTTAATTCTATTTTTGAATCCACTTTAGCATAATTAAAAATTTTAACAAGATAAGCCAAAAAAAACTTACATCAAAAAACTTCCAGATTTAGAGATAAATCTTTATTCTATTTTTGAATTCATTATGCTAAAAGATAAAATTTGCAACTATCTAAGTTCAACTCAAAATAAAAAATCATTTTTTAACTCTTGAACCACAAGTCTTTTACAATTAATAATTTGATGAAAATTTCGCCAAGCAATTTAAAAATGCAAAATTTTGAATAAATAGCTAAGAAAAAATTTAAGAAACAAGTAGTTTATATTTTGGCTAACTAGAAAATGATATTATAGTTGCAAATTTTATGTAAAATATTGCATGTTAGTCTCAAAATAAAAGAAAAAAATGTATAAAAGATTTTTTTGAACCTCCTAAACATAATTACTTTCTTTTTGGCCCTAGGGAAACTGGTAAATCTACCTGGTTAAAAAGCATTATCCAGATGCCTTTTTTATTGATTTTATCGATCCCAAAACCTTTAGATTATATTCAACAGCTCCAGAAAGACTCCGTCAAGTATTAAAGGAAAAACCTGATAAAAAAATTATAGTTATCGATGAAGTTCAAAAGTCTCCAGATATCTTAAATGTCGTTCATTCCATGATTGAAGAAAAAAAAGATATCAATTTATTTTAACAGGATCTAGTGCAAGAAAATTAAAAAGACAGGGAGTAAATCTTTTAGGTGGTAGAGCTATTTTAAGACATATGCCTCCATTTTTCGCTAAAGAAATAGTTGCTATGCTGAAATCTTAGATTTGACAAAAGAACCCTCCTTGGTTTAATAAAAAAAACAAAAACAAAAGGGAGGGTTATAAATATGATTATAAA
>VAPE01019896.1_pt1 | contig 21574 bp, 18 predicted proteins | sample 3393911 | NCBI WGS metagenome assembly VAPE01 (sample SAMN08290436, study PRJNA428436) | hydrothermal vent metagenome | isolation source: Deep-sea hydrothermal vent chimney | place: Atlantic Ocean: South-mid Altantic Ridge
ACTTTGTTTTAATGCACCACCAACTCTCAATGCACCACCAACTCCTAATGAACCACCAGCTAACGATCCCATAGAAAGTGAACCAAGAGGAGGATCTGTCAATCTTCTTGCTGTTGCTTCATCTAGGCTTTGCTGTTGAAATTGTGACTTGTCGGGCTCTATCCGAAGGAATTCTTTGCCGAAAATGAGATGGTTATATAATTGATAAACATTATCACCAACTGCTCCACCAGCATATCCAGAATGTGGTCTCCAATTAACCACGATTTGTAATGAGTTCGACGAAAACACTCCTGTAGACGTTTTATTAGCAATGTCGGCTCCTGTAACTGCAACAAAACCCTTACATGGATAATCCTGCCAAGCAGCAGTATTGACCTCTACGGCTTGTTGTGATGCAACAGCTGATCTAAATGCACCAGCATTTGCAATAGGTCTTTTTCGACCTCTCCAATCATCAAATGTATATGGATAATCTTTACAGTTTTTAAGTGTGAGATCATATAGTTCTCTTTGCGAGAAGGTCGAAGAAATCACATTTGGGCGATCGCCCAGGAGATACGTAATTTGGTTGATTTCACCATAATTATCCCAACTATGTATTGGTCCTCCAGTACGAACTTGAGCAGAAGCTGCACTAATTATATTTCTTTGTGAACAATATGCAACAGGTAAATAATCGGCAGCATCTTTATCTCTTTCAAGATGTGTTAGAATTAAACTTGGAACACTATTTAATTGAATTAAACTTGAAGTGGTATCTCCAGCCAATAAATTTGCTCGAGCAGCTCCAGTTGAATCCTGGAACTCTCGTATATTGTATGTCTGTAAATCGATTGATCTTGGTATATTTGTGCTCACAAGAGTCTCTGACCAATAAAGCAATAAGTTAGCAAAGATTTGATTCGCCTGAGGACGAATAGTTAATGCAGGAGGCCGTGTATTTGCAGAATCTGGTCCTCTACCATAATAATAAAACATAAATGATGCTTCTAATTTAGTAAATTGTATATCAATTTCTAGTCGATCCACATTCGGAATCACACGTGACATTGACTTCCATGGTGACCAATCGGGCATTGAAGATTTATCAACTCTTGAATAACAATCAAATGGTGGACTAATAACTGGTTCAGTAACAATAATAGTTGTATCGTTAGCTAAAACATTTGCAGCTCCAGAATCATCAAAAAATGTACCATGAGTTGTTGCAATATTTGTTCCTCTCAATTGTCTATTTGCAAATTCATAATATTGATCAATCATAGTCTTATCTTGTTGTGGATATGACCATAAAACAGGTGCAAAAGCTTGATTCATTTGCCCACCCATTGACTCAGGATAACCAGCTTCATATCTTTTACTTTCTTCTCTACTAACATGCATCATAGACATACATTCCATAAATCGACGTGGTTGAGCAATTGTATTAGTACTACCATTAATCGAAGTTGTAATACTACTAATAGCATTTGCAATAGGCAAAATAGGTTTTAAAGTAACATAATCTAGATCTCCACCAGAATCTGCTGCTGCACCATAATCTAACTCAGTATCAGGTACTGGAACAAATGTTACATTAACTGTATCACTTCTATGTAATACAAATCTCCATTCAATTTTTGGATCAGATAAAAGATAAGAACGCTTATTTGGAGAACTAACAGTAAATGAACACTGTTGTGATGACACATTTCTAGATGCAACTCGCTGATAGAAAATATTACTAGGATTTTGTTGTAGTGACGCCTGATATTCACTAAACACTAAATTTTTGTTTGGAACTACTTCAACCATTTTATATATATATATATTTATAATTAAATTAAATAAAAAAAATTATTTAATTTATTATATTAAAAAATTAACTCATAACTATATATTAATCTTATCTTATATGATTAGTTTAAAATAATCTACGTATAATAAGTTCGTATTGAGCAGAATTGATTTCAGGAAGAACAACACCATCTTCTGTAAAAAGTCTAACTGTTAATTGATTCATTGCACTTGCAAATTGAATACTTTGATCAAAACTAGTATTTCTAAATCCATTTAATTCTTCACCATAAGGAGCATCTAAAGGAACAACTAAAGAAAATTCTGTACCAGGTACTAGAGTAACATTTCTTAATCCATCTTGATCAATTGTCACTAATAAATTACTATGTGGATCTAAATCTGCACCATTATCACCTAGTAAAGAAGCAGCATCTGCTGTATCTGAAGCAGAATAACCAAGTAATAAATTAGCTATAGGTTGTGCTGAATTTGCTCCCCATGTTAATTGTACTGTAGTTGCACCACCAGCAACTGCAACAGTATATAAATTTGTTAATACATTATGCGATATCGTATAAGTTCCAGCACCACCTGCTTCCATTGTTGTTTTTACTGCTGTGGATAAAAGAGCAAATGTTGAATAATATCCATGAGGAATTAAAACAGGACCTAATTCAGCACCTGCATCTTCTTTATAATATATTTCATCATTTGAATCATCCACATTATATACATTATTTCTTGAATTAAAACTTAATAATTCATAAGTACCAGCTTGAACTGCAGAACCAGTGCCACCAGCTAGATTATAAACTGCAACAGAAACTGTTGATCCTGCCGCTCTATCTCTGCTATCTAAAACATATATTGTATTTGCAATTGACGCCATTTTATATATATTATAATATATTAAAAAAAAATAAAATATATATTATTTATATATAAAAAATGGAATTACAAAATAATGCACAACTCGGTGGTGCCGTAAAACCAAGTGATATTTTAAGTGGAATAGCAGGAATAGCAGGTCCAACAGCTTTCTTAGCTCCTATTACTGCACCAATTACAGCTCCAATAGCTGCAATAGCGGGAATTGGTTCAGCTATAGCTAAACTATTTGGTGGGGGTTTAACACAAATGGAATTAGACATGATAATGCAAATAAAAGGAAGAGTAGATCAACGTCGAGATTTAAGAGGTGTTGTGGGTTCTCCAGCAAATTAATCAATTAAAATAATATTATAAATATATATATATATATAATAAATGGTTTCATTAAGAGAAGGAAATATTTTCAGAAGTGTTCATGATCAAAAACCACAACCATATTGGACATTTGATGATCCATATCCACAGTATATACAAGTACAGAGAACTCTTGGATCAATAAATGGTACATCAGTTAGTTTTAATGTTAACGCATTTGATCCTAACGCATTTATGAGAAGTAAAGCTGTAATTAAATTAGGAGTATCAATTCAAAAACAAGAAAGAAATCCAGCTAATGGAGCTATTAATGCATCAAATTATGTTATTGAAGATAGAATTTATAAAAAACCTGGAATGGTTTTAACAAATAGTTGTACACATGCAACAATAAGAATTAATAGTCATACAATTGTATATGATGATTTAAGATATATACAAAAGAAATTAAATATGTCATTTGCAGGGAAGAAAATTAATAATAATTATTTTTCAACATCAGGATCGTTATATGAGAATTACGATGGTACATACGATGAATTTGGTGATATTGCAGCATTAGGTGATTCAGGTAGGCAATTATCATATGATGATGCTTTTAAAGATATAACAGTAGGACAAACTGACAATACATTTAATTTTACAGAACCATTAAGTATAGGACCTTTCAATCATTTATCAGATTATAGTTCATCAGAAATATATGATAAATCATGGTCATTAAAACAATCGTCATTAATCCCATATATTAGAGAATTAGGATTGGATATGAATTTTTCAAATATATCAGCAAATTCTTTAATATATGCATATGGAAGAAATAATAATGCAGGTAATAATAGAGAATGTCAATTAGTTGATCTTAATATTGTATCAGCACAACTAATTTTATACTGGGTAAAACCAAGAGATGAATTATTAATAAATATGCCTAGAACTGTTAGAATTCAAAGTTGGTTATATAATCACCAACAATTTGATTTACCAGATACAGTTGCTGCAACAGATATAGTTGTAAATGGAGCAACAGCAATTAATAGTCAAGATAATATTTATACAAATCAAGTACCATCTTATATATTATATTATGGAATGGTAAATAAAGATATTGTAACTTCATATATATGTAGAGCTGTGAACACAGATAGTGATGGAGGTGGTGCAGATCCTGTTTTATCATTAAATACAAATTCTGTTGAATCTGGAATGCATCCATCAATAAATGGAATTGGATCAAATATTAATATAAGATCAAATACATTGGGTGGTGATGATATTTTTGATAATAATTATAATTTATCAGAATTATATAGAATAACATTAAAAAATTCATATTCAGATTTTCCATATAATGAAAGTAGATTTAGAGGTTTACAAGTTGCAGAATCATTATTTTCAACATATCCAAGTGAGTTTTATTTTCTTATGGGTGAATCAGATTTGAATAGCTTTTTTATTAGAAAAGGTCAATTACAAACAAGTAATGTTATGAATTTTTCTTCAACATTAACTGCAATAGATGGATATTCAATAAGTAGTGATGTTCAGGGTGGAGCATTTGATGGAGGAGATAAACAATATGCATTACATGTTGTTTTTATATATGATAGATACTATATTGAATTATCTGATGATGGAATAGTTAATTCTGATTTCGATTCAAAATTCTTTTAATTATTTAATATTAAACTTATTAAAGTTGAATATTAATCAATCAATTTATTGGTTTTGGGCCATTACGAAGTGCAAACTCATGCGCTTTTAAAAAAGATAATCCACCTAGAATACCTTGATACATTAGTTCTTGATGTTGTAATAATTCTAAATCAGCTTTTGGTCCTGTACCAAATGATTTATTTCTAACATGAAAATTAGAATGTTCTGCAAGATCTCTCATCATCGCATCACTTATTACAAATGGTGTATTTCTAAATGCCCACATTGTAGAACTATCTAAAGATTGTGGATCGATTATATCATCTATTGGTTGTCTATCTGGTAATCTAAATATTCCTGGATTTGTAGATCTTGGAGTTTTTAAAGAAAATGGTCCCGAAGAATTCATTATTTATATAATATTATTTTATAAAAAAAATTAAAATGCTTTTATAGGAAATCTATTTAAATCATTTACTCGTAAATCACCTAAATCAAACATAGGATTTTTAGCACGATAATCTATAAATCCTGTATTATCAATACCTTGTAATGATCCTCCAAATGGAAATGGTAGAATATGAAAAGTATTATTATCTTGAAATAATGGTTTCGCAATTGGATCTGTTGGATTTTGCAATGATCCACCAAATACCGACGATGCAATCGCTAATGGTACTGAAGCAACTGTCTTGACTACATTACCAATAGTTCCAAATATAGAACTGAATATATCACCTCCAACTGGTTTTACTAACATTTTATTTTTGACTATACCATCCATAGCACCATCTAGAAACATACCTCCATGAACGTTAGCTGGTATATATAGAATGTTAAAATCTGATCCAGCATGTTTTTTTAATTGAAGCATAATCTCAGAAACAATATCTTGAATTGTTGTTACACCCTTTGTAATTTTTAATAATCTATGTTCATGAATATCTTCTAAACTTCCATTCTCCATTAATAACATATTGGCAAGCATTGCAAGTTCTGATAATGTTATATCAGATTTAACTGTAATCTGTCGCATTATAGCTCCAAATTGTTCAGGACCTGAATCTCTTTGTCTTCTTCTTCCTTGTGCAATTTCCAAATTTCTTAATGATGCTCTTTTTGATATTGAACTTACTATTTCTTTTTTTGGTTTTCTTACCATCATTTTTTCTTTGCTAGCTCTTGCATTCATTTTAATTAGATCATCAACAATTCTTTCTCTTGTTTCTCCAGTTGCAACATCTCTAATCATAGTTGGTAAATATTCAAATCTCAATTCACTTCCTAATAATGCACTTAATTTTTGTTGTAGATCTAGAATAATATCACTACTCTGTATTTCATCTCCAAAATCAAAATCATCACTACTTTCAGTTGCAACAAATAAAGATTCACCAGTTTCTGAATCTTTTAATTCATTTCTTCTAGCAAATATATTAAATTCTCTTGCAAGATTGAAAACGCGATCATTAAATTCATCATTTAATTCATCACCGATATCTTCTTGTGCACCAATAGCATTTAAACGTTCTTGTTGAGCAGTAATTTCTGTCAACTCTTGAGCTAAAAATCCAGTTATTCCAATTCCAACATCACGTGTTAAAACTTTTGTTTTATTTTTTTGAAATGATTGAGTTGATGTTGGCCTTCTACTAAATATAACTCCTAATTTTTCTCTAGCATCAAAAACTGCTTTTTCAATATCCTCCAATAATAATTGTTTTAATCTTTCATTTTCAACATTATTCTGAACATAATCTCTAATTTGATTAAATACATTTTGACCAAAAACAATTCCACGTTCAATATCTGCTTCACCTACTAGTGTATTTAATCCTTCATCAGTTAACAAAGTTTGTTCTAATTCAGCTAAATCATTTTTAAATTCTGCTTTAATAGCTAATATTTCATCATTATCTAAATTTCTTTGTCTTAAACCAGCTAAATCTGTATCAAAAAGATCAGTTATTAATTGTGATACATCAACATTCATAATTGCTTTTCCCTCAAGTCTATTTACAATTTCTCTTGGAAAAATTCTTTCAATTGATGCCTCAATAGCTCTTATAGGATTTAAATCTTTATCTTCATCAACTCCTTTTGCAACTTGTCCTAAAGTTAATAAAACATTTTTAATTCCTCTCAACTGTTGTTCTGTTGTTCCTGTTAGTTGTTTATCAAATGCTAATGTTAATCTATCATCAAATTCTTTTTCGAAACTAGTGAATTGTTCACTACTTGCATCTGCTTGAAGAAAACTTTCTTCAGATTGTTGTTGTGAAGTTACATCTAAACTATTTATTAAAAAATCTTTTAATGCATCAATATTAAAAACATCATCATCTTCAAATGGTACTGCTCTTAAATCTCTTATATCTGCAACTTGTTGTAATGCTTGTTGTAATGGTCCTAGATTTTGTTCATCTGCTAAAGCATCAAATGGATCATCAGCTTGTTCTTCAAAAAATTGAGGTTCATCATCTTCTTCTGAGCCACTCATATTTATATATGTATATAAATTATAATATATAATATATTCTATATTATATATTATAATGAGTTTTGAATTAAACAAAGATGGATCATATGTATTCTACTTAAATTTTAGAACGATAGGAGATGGAACATTAGAAGCAAGTGCAGAACAGCTATTTTCATTCACCCATTTGATTGAAGACGCCAGTATGTATGCATTGTCAATAGAACGTTTTAGATTGCCTATTCAGAGCGTCCCAATGAGACCTGCAATAAACAATGCTGTGATCTTAAGAAGCAAATTAGGAGCGGCAGATATTTTTATTTCTACTAATAGAACATTTTCTTTATATGAATGGCTATTACAATTAAATGCAGCTGCCGCACCTCTTGCAATTTCATTAACAGCAGATGGTAGAGCAACAATTTTAAATTTTGATTTTAATGCTTTTTCAATTGAGTTAGCACCAGTTGTTAGAAGAATTTTTGATATGGATGCTGCAATTGATGGAGTTGGGGTTCAAAGTATCATTGGAGGTACTGTTATATATGATAGATTCGATCAACTCTTCAAAATACAAATTGAGGGTTTAAATGGTCTAGGAGCAGTACAACAAGAGATTATTGATACTAATGTTTTCGTGACAGTACTTACTGACTTTATAATACCCAGTAACTTCACAACTTCAGTAACTAATACTATAGGTCAACCAATAAATAATACACTCACATTCACCTTTCCAAGTAGACAAGACTTAGAATTTAATGCCTCAAATGCAAGACGTTTAATAATGTTTCGTGGATCCAGTCCACTACAGAATCTTAAGGTACGAGTTACAGGGATCTTTAGAGATGGAACAAGAAACGCGATAATTTTGGCACCTGAATCAATATTTGAAATGAAATTAGCATTTTTTAAAAAAGGAACTAAAGGACAATAATAAAATAATAAAATAATAAAATCTAATATTTTAGATATTATTATTTAACTTAAAGTATATGATTGTCCATCAATTTCTCTATACTTTTCACTTATATCTGGATCATTAAGATATATTAATTCTATCCATCCATTACTAGATAATGTAATAGTATTTGTTGAAGCCCCTTGAATTGGAATACTAGAATTAATTACTATATTCCCACCAGTTTCATTATATATCTTTTTTAATTTTCCATGATCTGGAGTTGTTCCACTATTTAAATTAATAGGATCATTATATCCTGTAATTCTTGAAACATATGTTGCTAGATTTATATTAACATCTGCTCCTACTAATTGCATTCTAGATTTACCAATTAATAAATTTACACCTTGTGGTTGTCCATTTGGTTCAGACATTTTATATATATTATATTTAAGATATTTATTTTTTTCTAAAGATCAAATGCAAAACTAATTATATATGCATATGCATTATTTGCTGCTGCAGTAACTTCATATTCTGTTATTCTATCTGTTCTATTTAAATGTATCAATATTTGACTATCTGCAAGTTCACCAGCGGCTAATGCTGATCCAGCACTAAATGTATATTCAGAATCTGATGCTGCTAAAGTAGAACCATTCTGTCTAAATACAACCTCGTCATTTGCAGAAGCAGAATCTCCAAAAGCAATTCTACAAACTATATGATGTGTTTGAGGAGGTGTATATTGTTCTGAACCATCACCACCCGATGCCATATCAGTCCATGTAGTAGCAGATCCAGCAAATAATATAGTTTGTGATCCTCTACCACCAGTATAATGAAAAGTTCTGCTATGTCCTTTTCCTCCTACATTATGTGGTATAATTGCAGTAGATCCATCTTCAGTGCAGAAAAATCCTATTCTATGAAATAAATCAAAATCTCCTCCTGTAAATTCAATTACAGTTGTAATATCAGTTCCAGATTCAACAGCCAATATATCATCTGGATTTGTATCTGTTGTATCATGAACAATATAAACTTCATATCCTTGATTTGCTGAAACTGGATTTTGTGTATCAGTTATTCCTCCAACACCTGTAACTGAAGTTGTAATTGTTTCAGTATCACTTGCCCATTGCAAATCTGCTGTATCTGTACCATCTCTACATTTTGAAGGTTCTCCAGAAGTTCCAAAAGTTACAACAGTTGTTGATGTTCCAGTCTGTAGAAATCCAAAAAGATAACCAGTGGGTAATCCTGATGATGCTGCATTTGCCCAAGAAGTTACACCAGAAGTTGTTGATGATAAAACTTGTCCATTTACTGTTGCAGATGCCACTGGTAAAATAATATCATGTGATTCAGTTGTCAATGATGATGCTTTCATTGATACATTAAAAACACTTGTTGAGTCATCAAATATAAGTCCTTCAACATTAGAATTTGTAATTGTTATTCCTGCATCTGCATCAAGTTCGATACCACCACTAGCATTTGTAGCATGTAAATGAATTGCATCAAATGTAGCCTCCGATGAATCTATATTAATTTGTAAACCAGCATTTATATCTAATCCACCAGAAGTAGAAGTAATATCAATTGAATCCGCATTCGTTCCCGTAGAATTTAAAATTGATATTTCGGCTGATGTTCCTCCTTGTGCTTCTATATGTAAAGCTGTTGATGTATTATTTGTTGTTACCAAATCAAATGTAGCACATGTGTTAAAATCTATTCCTCCTGTTGAGGCAATACCAGCTAATCCCGACATAGCATTACCAGTGGAAATTTCAACTAATCGCTGATCAATTTCTGTTCCTCCTGTATTTTCAAAAACTGCTACACGACCTACTACATAAGGTGGACTTGTTGTATTAACATTTCCAGTAGTTACTGGTGTAGTCCATGTCAATCCACCTGCTCCATTTCCATTTGTTAAAACTTGTCCACTTGATCCTTGAGATGAAGGCAATGTCCATTGTATATCACCCGCAAATGTTGGAACTCTTATTTGTTGTGCAAACATAGAGGATGTATCATCTATGAATAATCCAACTCCGCCGTCAATAATTCTTACTCCATTTGTTCCAGCATCAAACTCTATTGAAGCATCTGTTCCTGTAGCTCGTATTGAAATTGCAGGTTGTGTGTTAATAAGAGTTTCTATATCAATAAGACCATTTGAGGTAAGATCAATTCCACCTGTTCCACTAGTTAGTTTTATACCTCCTGCGGTATCTGAAGCTATTAAATGAACTGCACCAGTATTGGCATTTGAACTATCAATATCAATTAATCCTGTAGCGTCAATATCAATTCCTGAAGCAGTACCAGTTGCATTTAATTTTATAGCTGTCAATCCATCTAATGAAGTTTGTAATAATATTTGTCCTGTACCATTCACATCCATTGCATTTACCATACTCATATCTCCACTTCCATTCATTTGAATTTGTCCTTCACCCATTTCTCCAGTTACTGGATCAAATATTACTACCTGTGGAGTTCCAGATGGAACAACACCAGTTATTCCAGCAATAAAAGTACTTGTGTGACTTCCTTGTATTCCGTAATGTTGTGTGTTTTGCTCAGCTGATACTCCTGGACTCATAACACAAACATTATTATTTTCACCCGCTGCGTCTCCATGTGCACTTCCTGACAAATGTCCTAGATATAAATTTGAACTTCCTGTAACCAATGCTCCGCTTGATCTACCAAAGGCACAATTGAAATCGTCACCAGCGACACTTCCACCAAGTATAAATAGTGTATTAGTACCACATCCAGTATTACTATTTCCAACTCCAGTTCCAAGAACACCTAATCCTAAAGATCCTATGCTTCCAGCACCAATTCCACAATTAGAATCACAATTATCTTTTATATTTGTTAATGTGAATCTTCCATAACCAGTATTTAATACTGAAGTTGTTAATTGTTTTAAACAAAGTGCACCCACCGCAGTTGTTCCTCCAGCAGTAGTTGCCATTTGCATACACTCGTGACCAATTGCTACTGTATTACCTGTAGATGGTGATACTAAATTTTGTAAACTATTAAATCCAATAGCAATTGTTCCAGATGTTACATCTGCATTTAATCCACTATTTGCACCAATAAAAATACCTCTACCAGTATTAAGTGCATTTTCTGCAGCATGGGCTCCAATTATTACTGATTCTCCTGCTGTTGTCATAAAATTGGCTGCATTAAATCCCAAAATAACATTAGAATCTCCAGATGTTATAGAAGTCGCACTACCAACTCCCAAAAAAGTATTTTCTGTATCTGTAACTCCTACTAATCCTCCAGATGATGTAGAACCCAATTCTCCAGATGCATCAATAATAACATGTTGAGTAGCACCTGATGGTGTCACTGAATGTATACCTTGAATAAAAGTTGTTATGTGTGTTCCATTTATACCGATTCTTATTGCACCATTCTCTGAAGCTAAACCAGCCGCAGCTAAAATAATATTATTTGATTCAGCTGCAACATAATTTGATGCTGCGTTATTTCCCAAAACTATATTTAAATCACCTGTTAGAAGATTTTGACAACACGATTTTCCATATAAACTATTGAAATCACCTGATGTTATACTAAATCCACTTTCCCAACCGTAACAACTATTTGATGATCCAGTTAGATTATCATGTAGAACATCAAATCCAGTTCCAGTATTATTTCCACATGCTGTTGCATTTCTCATTCCCAATGGTCCAATAATTACATTTCCAGATCCAGTCAATAAACTGCTCATGCTTTGATTTCCAATTGCGATTGAAGAAGGAGTATTAGTTGCTGACTGCAATGCAGTATTACCAATTGCTACAACTGAACCAATCCCTCCTGTCATACTTTGGCAAGCGTCGGTTCCAATAATAACCATTTGAGTTCCTGATGTCACATTTTCAGCACTACCTGATCCAATATATATATTTCCACTAATATTTGCTAATGAACCTGCAGAATCTCCAATTGCTGTTACGTTGGATGCTGTAGACTGTGCATTGCCACTATTGAATCCTACCAACGTTGAAGAAGTTCCTGAACTAATACTATCACCACTATCAAAACCATAAAGTGTATTTAATGGATTAACAGAAAATATAACATTTTCATCTAATGTTATTGATGTCACACCAGTCATATCATCAGTGTCATTTATGATTATTCCAGAATCTTGAATTGTTTCAGGATTAACTGATGTATCAACTCTTACTAATGCATTATCAATGACAAACGGACCACCTTCTATAGTTCCAGATCCAGCTCCAGCTGGTTGAAAACTTAAAACTCCATCACCAAGTAGATCCATCATAACAGATCCCGCAATACCTAAACCTGTTGGAAATGAAATTAAATAATTATTTCCTGTATTTGCTGTTGCTCTAAATTCAACAAATCTTGCTACTTGATTCTGTATATTTTCTTTGCTTGCTCCTGGATCATATAATCTAATAGCTTTAGTACAAATTGGAATTATATTTGCTGCTGTGTCACTATCACCATTTGCAAATATAGTTTTACCAGTAAAAAGAAAATTACCATCTTGTTGAACTACTCCACTTATAGGCTGCGGTGGAAGTTGTCCATCTTGTAGATTTAATTTTTCTAATGATGCCAATCCATCCGCTAAATTAGTATTTTGAAACGTTATTGTTTGACTCATAATTTATTATATTAATATGATATAATTTAAATTAACAATTTATATAATAAATTATTTAACTTATAAATCTCGGGCCTGAAATATCTGATTGTTCAACATCAGCTGCATCCATCTGAAGATCATCTAAACCTGCTCCTACTGGTTCTTGTTCAAGTCCAACAACAATTGGATCATCAATTGGTCCTAGTTGTTGAATTACTGGAGCCAAACCAGTTTCAACTTTTTGTGAAATATCAACTCCTCTTTTTAATAATTCATTTGCAGCATTTGCCTTGTCAACTCCTGTTCTAATTATTCCTTCAGCTTTTGGAAACACAGTTCCAACCGCTGGAGCCAATACATTAGCCACCTCGACTCCCTGCATGATAGCGTTACTTAGACTCTTGCCTATCATCTGAGCACCCATAGCTCCCGCTGATAAAGCCCTTACTGCAGATTTTGCTCCAGCTGCAACTGATTTTAATGCCTTACCTGCACCACTTACACCTTTCTTAACCAACATCTTCAACGAAGCGAATAAACCACCTCCGCGTTCAGCTGGAGACAAACGATTAGCCATCATATCCATCCACTCAGAATGCAAGGCTTCACTATATTGTTGAGGTGTTGCTGCCTTCATAATATCACGTGTTGCAATTTTAGAAATTGATTTGGGATGAACAAAATCTCCTCCCAAAAGATGACGCGTTATGGCTGCCACTGGGTGTTGTACTTGTAAATAATTAGCCGCAATTCCTTTCAACATATTAAATGTTGGCATGTCCATATTTGCTAATGCATGAATATATACTTGTGGACTAAGTTGATCAATTAATTCTGGTTCAATCATTGGTCCACCTCCAACAGGGATCGCACCTCCTATAGGCAATGCAGCTCCTCGTTTTTCTTTAATTGCTGAGAAAACTTTCTGAGCAATTGGTGCCACACTTTGAACAACTTTCTTAATTAATGGTTTAGCTTTTGGATTTGCTAAAACTTTTTTCGCTGTTATTTTACCACCTTTTGATGATTGTAATCCTTTACCAACTCTGCTTGAAAATTTAGGCATATTTTTTATATATATTGAAATAATATATTAATTTTTTATAAGAAATTAATATATTTTCTAAAATAACATATGTTTTTTCATAAATATTGTCAAATGTGGGGTTATTTCACGAACAAAAAAATTAAAAACTATATTTTTAAAAAAAAATCATACTATTGTTAAACCTTTATTATGCATAACTATGTTAGGAGCCGCCATTCTACATATTAAAAATCTTCCTCCTTCCATAGATTCATCAACAAGTTTTTTTATTTCATCTCTTTGTAATCCTAATCTATCTTTTAAGAATTGCATAGAATTTCTTTTATTGGAATGGGGAAATAGACATACGAGATTTGCCTCATTGAGGATTATACGTGTTTTTGCCCAGTTGTAGAGCTGATGTGATGTATTTAATAAAGTCGTATTTGTATGGCGTCCACATTCAAGTAATGAATCTCTATATTGTCCTAAAAATTCTGCTATTTCATGAGGAAAACTATCTATATCATCGAACAAACAAACACAATCTTTTAATTCTTCGTTTGATGGTAAATCTAATAAATCATTTTCGCATTGTAATCTAATTTTTATAAATCTACTTTCACCATCACGTTGTTCAGGAAATTTTGATTTATTAATTTTTAGTTTTTTTAATTCTTTTAAACTTTCATCATCATCAATTTTTGAAAAGATCACACATGGTCTAGATTTTAAATCAAATTTCATTATGTCTTTCGCAAGATGGGTTTTGCCAGATCCAGATGGACCCGTTAGGAAGATAGACCTATCAAATGGTACTTTGTCTGATCCAATAACTGGAACAATACGATCTATATCATCTGACTTTGAAAAGTTAATTTTCTTTTTTAATTTTTCTTTTGCAATATCTTTAATACTTTGTAAAGCAAGTTTTAATCTATCATTTAGTTTTTCAATTCCTTCTTCTCTATTTGATTTTAAAACTCTTTTTAATACTTTAATTTCCATTGATGATAACTTCATTGACTTTTTAACATTTTCAATATCATCATTATCAATTAGTTCATTAATATTATCAACAGTAATATCTGGTTCAAATTGCTCTTCTGTTATATGTAATGTTTCTATTATTTGATTTTTTTTATTAAGACAATGTGCTATGGGTATCCCACGATCAAACGAAATCATGAATCTCATTATATATTTATATATATATAATAAGATTAATAATGAACTGTGGAATTAAATCAACTCAAATTCAATCAGTTATATTTAAAACAAATGGTTCTAATAAATGGAATCCACAAAAAGCTAACAAGTGGTTAAAAGATAATAAATTCAAACCTATAAAAGGTGTACATAAAACTATAAATAGTTTAAGATATAGATTAGTTGATCCAAAATGTTTTAAAGCATTTTCAACAAAAGTAACAAAGGATGATATTAGTTTAGTTGTTGGATTTTCTAAAAAAGAAAGTTCAACTCATAACTCAAGTCATAAACCAAAAAAAAAAGTTGGAGGCAAAATAAAATTTCTATCATCTCAAAAGAATTCCACCTACTGATCTATGATCATGTCTAACTTTTGGAAGTGTTGAAAATAAACCTCGTCCAACTGGAGTTGATGGTCCTCCTAAATCTGGTGGTGTTTTTTCTGGTTCTCTACTTGGTCTTGAATCACTAGTAATAAACATCTTTACAACTTTATCACTTTCAGATAAAAACGCGGTCATTAAATTTGCTATTACATCTCCATTTTTAACATCATTACTTTTAATCAATGGCATTATTATCTTATCATTATATTCTTTATTTGTTAACATATAAAAGAATGCACGCATAGCATCATGTCTACCACATGTATTAACTTCTGAACCGTTATCTGTTCCAAATTTTTGATGCATAAACTTATTTTCATCTACTTGATGTCCCATTAATAATTGTATTAATTTTGATGATGACTTTGTAATTTCTATATCTTCTGCAATTGAGAGCCCATATGGATCGTAATATACCAATCCATGAGCATTATTAATAAGTACAGCCCAATGTCCAATATTAGTCATTGGAGGTTGTATCAAAATAAACACACTATTAATTTCTCCTTGAAATAATTCCTCAATATTATTTATTTGATCTAATGAATCATATGTAATCCATGCCATATGTGCTTTATCTTTACCAAGTTTTTCACAAATAGACAAAAGATCATCCCCGCTTAGGGGAATCTTCGTGAGATTCTCATTTAGGTCATCCATTATAATTATTATATATAATTAATATATAATAAAATGGAAATATACAATCAAAAATATATTCAGAATTTAGTTGTGGTTGGTCAAATAAAGAAACATGAATATTTTCAAACTATTGATAATGGAGATATATTATCATATTTAGAACATAGTTTTAAAAGATATGTTAGTCCAGAAGTATTTAGAAAAAATGAAACTAATACAATGAAATCATTACAAGATTTATTTAATCATATTTTACCAAAAAAGATTGACAGACTAATTAAAAAAGAATCATATGATGAATTAAAAGAAATTGGTAATTTACTTGATAAAGCAATAACAGGACTTGAAAATTATAAAACTGTTTATCAAAATGATCCAATAACAAAATATATTGATGAGTTTATTGATGACTATGCAAGAAAACAATTATATCAGATTGTTGTTATATTAACTGAGAAAGGTATTGTAGATAAAAAATATAAAGATAAGTTAGAGAACTAATGGTTTATTCATATGAAGATAAATTATTATTAAAATCTAAGATAGAACAATTAGATGAATATAATAAATATTTAAGAATATTTAAAATTATCATGAAATATAATCATGGATTAAATTTTAGTAATAATAACAATGGTATATTTTTATATTTCCATAAACTTGATCAAAGAACATACAAAGAAATTGATATATTATTGAAAAAGTATAAGTCTCAAGATATTTATAATATAGATATGTTTAAGCATGTTGATAATTCAAATACTCCTTATATTTTTATTAAAGATAAATATAAAGGAACTGGTTTAAAATATACTGTTCTTGAAAAGAATATAATTAGACAAAGGTTAAAAGATGAGTTATTAAATAATTAATATTATTTTTTTTTAAGAATAATATTAAATAGATTTATATATAACAAAAATGAACTTTTGGATTTGATACAGAATCAAACAGGATAAAGAATTCTATATACTTTCTTCAGATAATAATTTTTGTTTACGTTTTAAATAATCTTGCTTTTTTTTTTCTTTATTTAATTGATAATGTTCTTTTGATTTTGATTGTAAATGTTCTTTATTCAATTTTGTGTATATGTTAACTTTTCTTTTTATTTCATCTTTATTTTTTTCATAATAGTCTTTCATGTGTGATTTATGTGATTGTCTGTATTTAGTGTGTCTATCTCTTTCTTTTTGCCTGTTATTATCTCTATATTTTTGTGATTTAATTTTCTCACATAACATACAATGTAATAATATATATCCATTTTTCTTTTTATAAAAAGATGTTATTGACTTTTCTTTATTACATGTTTTACATTTTTTAAGCAATTCATTTGTATCTAACATACGTGATTCTTTTATTGATGATTTTTCATTACATATCAAACAATTTTGTAATATTTCATTTATTTTAAAGTTACAATTTTTACAATTCATCTTTATTAGTTTACTATATATTATATTTTTTATGTTTAAACCCATTAATAAAATAAAAGGGTTTAAGAAATAATTATATTTTTCTCATTTTTATAAAAATCATAAATTATATTATCTCTAGTTTTATTCATAAGCTTGTATATCTTATCTTTATTTTTGTTTTTAATATAACTTCTTCTAAAAAATATTCTTTTTCCTCTAAGATCTTTATAATTTATTTCATATGAGTTTCCTTTATCTTTAATTATTGTCTTATCTAATATATATCTCATTTTATCTTTAACATTTAATTCTTTTTTAAAATCTTCTACATTTATTACTTTATAAATATATTTTTGTTCGATCTTGAAAACTCCATCGCATTCAAATGATTTGTGTTTTCTTAAATGGCTTGAAAATATAACTATAGATTTTTGATTATATAATGTTTCAAACATCTCATTAGATCCACATTTTTTTTCTGTCTTTCTTAATTCTATAACATCTTTAATACTTATTTCATCTAATGTTTTAATAGTTTTATTATTCATAACTATTGAATCTTGTTTTCCAGAATGTATTTTAATTTCAGCCCATGTATCACCATTTTTATAATTTATATTAACACCTTTAAATTTTCTTTTACATTTAGATTCATCTGTTGGATTATATACTAAATAATTTTTTGGTGATATTGTTATAATCATTTTTGCTTCTCCAACTTCTTCTTCTAAGTTCCCAAATTTTTTTCCATTAAATAATTCTTTATTTTCTCTAACCATTCTATCATATTCAATTTTTGTTGTACATGTACTATCTGTGTCCATATACATAACAAAATATCTACTAAGTAATTTTTCATACATATATCTTCTTGCATATGCATAAATAAAAATACCAAGATATGATGGTTTTGCTTTGTCTCTAAAAATATCATTTTCATCTTTTAATTCTCCTTCGGCAAATACTAAATTTTTTGAATAATAATATTCTTTTCTTGTTTCATGTTTTGTTTTTGATTCAAATTTTTCCATATCTTTATCATTTTCAATTCTTTGAAATATCTTTGTAAAGTTTCTCTGTATTACTTTTCCACTCAAACTATTTAAACATAATTTACAAAATTCTCTCAATGCCCCGTTATATTGATTATCTCCGTTTTGTTTAAATTTATCTTGTTTAATTTTCTCATTCATAAAAGGAGTTATATAATTTTTGAATAACTCATTTGTAGAATGTTCCCAATATAAACCACTAAAAATTTGAACTTCTCCTCCATTTTTAATTATTAAATCAATATCAACACTCGATAATTGACATTTCATTTCACCTCTATAATTCCAATCTAATGATATTTCAACATCTTCATCTCTTCTTGGAACTACTACTGGTGCATATTTTGTTTTAAATCCTTCTGGAAATATAATTTTATCTTCATTTATCCATTTCATATTTTGATTTTTAATAATACAGTTATAAATACCTAATTTGCCTTTGATATATTTATCTGTATTAATATAATCACCATATGGAAAATATTCACTATTCATTATATGAGGATATAAACTAGTTACATCAGGCATTCTTAAATCACCTATTAATTTACTTCTTCCATAAAAACATTGAGTTCTTCCAGCTGTTAAACTTGATCTTATAAATAAATCATCTTTATAACATTTTGGTTTTGGTGTTCTATATTTTGAATGTTTTTTATAAAAATCATATGCGAATTCTCCAATAGTCATATATTTTAATATATTCTCATTTGTCAAATATTTAACAACTTTTATTAATTTCATTGTTAAATCACAAAGTGAAAGAACATCTAATTTATTATATTCTTCTATTTTTTCATGATTGTCAATTAACCATTTGTCTAATGTTTTATTTTCATATTGACTTTGTGGAATGTTATGATTGAATCCCTTTATTTTTTTTGGATTTGTATGAAATGATTCACATGCTTTATCCAATGTTGTTATTAAAAATCTACATGTGTCAAATGTTGAATGTTTTCCAATTGCCATTTTTAGAATTGAATTATTAACATAAAATAAATATGACAAATCACCTTGAATACATGCATGTTGTGCCATAAAAAAATTATCAAATTTTGAATTATTAAATCCAATAATTTTATATTTGTATCCTTCAGGACAATTTAATATAAACTCATGAAGTTTTTCTAATGGATTTTCTGTGTGATATTCACATTGATCAAAATGTATTTTATTATAATTGAAATCTTTTTCTGGATCCCATTTAAACCAAGAAACAGAATAAGGCTTTAAGAAATAATTATTATCTTTATTGAAAACAGTTTCTAAATCAAAAAACAATAATAATTCTTTCAGATTGTTATTTTGTTTTTCTTTGTTTAATTTTGTAATTATTGAATAATGTTGATCTTTCAATAATACATTTAATTTATTTTCATAATGTTTTGAAGATTGATAAACTAGTTTTGAAGGTTCTTCATACACGTCAATTCTAGTTTCAAAATAATCTTCAATATGATGAATTTTATCTAATGAAATCATTGCTTTCTTTGGTATTCCAAAATTTAATAGTTTTGATCTAATTAATTTTACATTATCTTTATTTCCTGTTGAAAATTTACAACAAGATAATAAACAATTATTACCAAAACTTTTTGGATTTTTTAACTTAAAATATTTACTTTTAATTTTCTTATTACTATAGTTATCTGTTCCTCCTGCCATTACAGCAAATCTTATTATAAAGAAAGCCATATCTATTTCAAAATTTTCTCCTACTGTATCACTACCAGAAATAGTATTATTTTGTTTTATTTGATTTATCTGATTCATAAATGTATTAAAATTATCAATAAATATTTCTCTGAATTCAAATTGACCAAAATTATTAACAAATCTTAATGTTGCATATGAAAACTCATCTGAATTTGCTAATCTATTTCTAAATCCTTCTAAAACTTTGAAAAATTTCTTTAAAGTTGATGGAGAATCTTTATTTATTTTTAAATTAAATCTTTGTCTTCTTCTTCCTTGTGAAAAATTTTCAACAACTCCTGCTCTATAATTTTTAAGTCTATCTAAATCTTTGACTTCCTTCAACCATTGTGTTTTTAAACCATGTGGATATTGAAATAATGTTGTTGTGTTACTTGATTTTGCCAATCTCTTTGCTTTTTTATATAATACATTTCTCGGTCTTGGATCGTTCATTTTTTTCTATATGTTATATTATTATATTATATATTAATTTTTTATGTTTAAACGCTATTAAATTTTAAGGTGGTTTAAAGATTTAATTTTATATAATAAAAAAAATTAATTTATTTTATTAATTATATAATAAGATGTATGTAATCACAAAATTAATTCTTACCACTAATGATATTGAATTAGTTGGTTCTTATGAGGATTTGAAGTCTGCTAAAGCTAAAATACATGATCTTAATCATATTGATGAAGTATCATATCGTGATAGTTCAAAAAGATTTTTCAAAGTATATAAAAAATCTTGGTTTGGTGACTATGCTGTTTATATTTATAAAATTCTTGAAGTTCCTAAGGCTGAAGATATAAAATAAAATTATTAATATTTATTAATATAATGTTTGATGGATATGGACCACAATTTTCACAAGATGTAAAAAAAGATATAGAAAATTTAGAGTGTATTGAGAATATTGAAAGTATTGAAATAGAAAATTCTAATAATAAAAATATTGATCATGATGAATTCAGTGAAGAAATAGAAAACTCAAAAACAAAAAAAATATATGAAAGATTATTCAGATGTAAAATATGTAATATTGATTTAAAAAATATTTCTAATTTAATTACTCATTCAAAATCTTCAAGACATAAAAAATACAAAGAAATTATTTACAGTAAAATTTTTCAAAATGATTTCGAAATTATTGATACAAAAAATTCTTGAATTAGCATGGATAAAAAGGGATGGTAAAATTCCATGGTCAAAAAGGATTTTTATTTTTTATTATTGGAATTTACTTTTTAAAAAATCTGAAAAATCCATTTTGTGGTTTCTCAAATTTTAAAATTCTTAAATAATCCTAAAATCGATTTTGACTTTTTACAAAATTCGAAAAATCCATTTTTTGGTTTCTGAAAATTGATAAAATTTTTCCATGCCCAGAAAAGGACGGTTAAAAAAAAGGAGACTTTTTTTTGTATACACAC
>VAPE01022329.1_pt1 | contig 21511 bp, 23 predicted proteins | sample 3393911 | NCBI WGS metagenome assembly VAPE01 (sample SAMN08290436, study PRJNA428436) | hydrothermal vent metagenome | isolation source: Deep-sea hydrothermal vent chimney | place: Atlantic Ocean: South-mid Altantic Ridge
CGAATTAAAAAAAAAATTTAGGGTAGTTTTGACTTTTTTTTAACTGAATGCAGAAATTTTATTTTTTATAATTTTTTATTAAATTTTCGGGAATTGCTGATTAAAGATTAATATTGATGCTGGTGGGCCGGGTCTGTAAATTATTTTGTGTAAGTACTCATAATCATCTTTATATAAATGTTCATTTACGATTTTTTTCACCAATTATTTTCTTGCTATCCAAGCAGATGAACAAAAAAAACCCTAATTTTTAATTAGGGTTTTTACTTGATGCTTTCTCAAGAAATATAATATATGCGATATTATATTAACGAGCTAGAAGTTTTTGCAACTGCAACTACTGTTGCTGCTGCTGCAGGAGCTTTTTTAGTTTGCTATTATAATCCTAATAAAGGAATTACTTTAGCAATTCCTGATTTTGTTAAAATTGCTGCATCCTTTACAAAATTGCTAGTTGCTACAACTTTAGCATTAGCATATAATTTACTAGCCTCATAAGCTGCAATTGCGCTAGCAGGATCATAAAAATAATAACCAGCTCCAATACTTGCTAATACAGCCGCAGGTAAAACACCATAAAGTGCTGCATTTTTACTATATCGTTTTACAGTATCTAGTCTAGTTTTTTCTCTTGGAAGTTTATCGATATCTTTTAAATCCAAATCGATTAATTTCCCAAGCTCTCTTCTTTGAGCATTTAAATCACTTAGATGAGCAAAACGAAGTTGATCTAAAATTTTTGGTTTTTGTTCATTGATATTAGCTATTTCTTGAGCAATATTATCTTTTTCTTCTTTAATTTTTTCTCTTTCTTTGTCATATCCTTCTAATATTTTAGCCACTTCTTCTCTTCTTTGAGCATATTTTGCTTTTGTAGGTTCTCTAGATGCAGATAATAGATCTTGTTTCTCTTTAGCAAATTGTTTTTCTAAATCATCCAACTCTTTTAATCTTTTGTTTAATTTTGAAATATTATTATTTCTAGATTTTAATTCAGCTAGTAAACGTTTTTGAACTTGACTTCTATCGTTTTCAACGCCTTTATCAAAATCATAAGGACTTTGCATCAAAACTTCAATATTTTTAATTAATTTTTCTACTGCTTTTTTTCCACCTAATTTATCTAATATAGCTTTGTTAAGATCTTTAGTTATTTCTTCTGCATTTTTTCCAATGAAATTTACATATTCTTTATTCTCAGCTAGCTCATTAACAATTTCAAATTTATCATGATTAAATTTAGTTGCATCTTGAACGTCTTTTACATTCCTTAATCTTTGAGCCAAATTAGATGCAATATTTTTAATTTCTTTAGCGTACTTAACTTTAACTGGACTAAATCTTGAACCTAAAAGAATTTCATAAAATTCTTTATATGAAATATCTTTGTTTATATTTTTAAATGCACTACCATATCTAGAATCTACATAAATCATTTGATTTTTTCTTTTCTCAGAGTTGAGCATGATTTCATCAAATTCTTTTCTACTTATATTTATTTCCTTTAAAGCTTCAAATAATTTTTCTGCAGCCAATTTATATTTATGTTTTTCTTCTGCATTTATATTTGAAGAATCTCTTTTTTCAAATCCTTTTATTGCATTATACAATTTATTTGAAAGTTTTTCTAAACTAGCTAAATATTGTTGCCTAGCTTGTCTAGCTTGTCTTTCATTTTTGATTTCTTTAGGTTTATTAAAAAAGCCTTTCACAGCTTTTTTAACAGCATCACCTTTTTGTTTTGAAAAAGCTTTAACTTTTGATAAAGCTTTAGAAGCTCTACTAGGTTCATTTGATTTTTCAATTACTACTTCAGCAGCTTTTTGAGTATCTTGAGCAACTCTTTGAACCTTCCCTTCTTCAACTTTTGCCTCTGGAGTCTTAACAGGTTTAAATAAACCTACTAAACTTCCAACCTTTTTTAATGGATTTGTCATAATATTTCCTCCTAATTGGATTTTTTATTACTTTAATGTTTTTTATTAATTATCCAAAATTAAGTCTTATTATATTTTATAAAAAAACAGCAATTAATTTCAATAAAAATAGAATTAAAATCAAAAATAAATAAATTTTATATTTAATAAAAATTTAAATTAAAAAACCACTCAGAAACTATTTTCAATTAATATTTTTAATAAAATTAAAGCAAACCATTAATATCTTCTTTTAATTATTTCTAATAACAATTCTACTATTTTAATAATTAGAAAAATTATTTTTATTCTTTATTTTAAATAAACAATGAGATTAAAATGAAAATAAAATAATAAATCTTCTTAAAAACAAATATATTTTTTATAACCCTAAATTTAAATTTAATAAATAATAATAATTTTTATAATAAGGAGGATTTGATGGAAAACAAAAGACTATTAAAGAAAATAGCTAAATTAGAGACTAAACTCGATCTTTTAGAGACAGAATTTGATTATTTAAATAAAATCTTAATAAAGTGTGGATTTCCAAAGGGCATCACAACTTTAAAAAAAAGCGCTATAGAGATCATCTCAGAGAGCAAAACAAACAAAAAATCATGTCGATAAAGTAATCATAATATTTAGACTTTAAATAATTTTAGACTTTAAATGCTAAAAGGCACTATTTTTTAATTAAACTTCTTGATAAAAAAAAGAATTTGCAAAATACTCATTAATACATAAAAAAATTAAGGAGCATATTATGGCAAAATTAATTTTTGAAAATAACAATGAAGAAGTAGACATTGAAGATGGCAATTCTATTCAAGACGAATGCGAACAAGCTGGAATTCCATTTGCCTGTTCAGAGGGAGTCTGTGGCTCTTGCATTATCGAAGTTGTTGAAGGTATGGACAATCTAACAGAACCAACCCAAGCTGAAAAAGACTTTTTAGGAGAAATTCAAAATGAAAGGCTTGCTTGTCAATGCAAGATCAAAGGCGGAACAGTTAAAATCAAATTTTAAAAAATCAAAATTTTAAGGTTTTTATGAGTATAACAAAAGATATGACTATTCAAGAAATTTTTTACAATTTTCCTGATAAAAAAGAAGTTTTAGCTGAAATCTTAATGCAAATAGGCCTTGGCTGCTGTGGATGCGCAGGAGCTCAATTTGAGACAATTGAGCAAGGTCTCTTGGCTCATGGCAAAAGTCAAGAAGAGATAAATAAAGTAATAAAAGACTTAAATTCAGTTATTTAAGACAACTTAAAATAGCTTGGCTAATCCAAGTTAACTAGATGTCTTGATTAATCGAAGTTAGCTAGGTTGTTAGCTAAGTTGAAAGTAGGTTTATAAACTCTTTTGTTAAAACTACTTAAAGCTACCAGATGATAGCTAAATAGCTATTTAGCTTAGGTTTTTAGCTTAGAAATCTCTCGACATGAGATGCTTAAATGAGCTGATCTCGATTCTTTTAAATTTTTGAAAAACTCTACTCTAGGTCGGTCATTTACACCGTTTTTTACAATCTCCATTTTTAGATATACTCAAGTAAATTCAAAAATCTGTGGGTAAGAAAAGATTTAGCTGCAGTCTTAAAAATTTTTGAACGATTTTTCAAATTTTTTTGATATAATACAATTTTTTTTAACCCAAAATGTAAGTCAGTAGCTAAGTTTGAATAATTTAAGATAGAACAAAAACTTTTAGAACTAATTTTCAACAAATCTAAAATTAAAATTTTATAACACATTAATTTTTAGCATCTTATATATTATTTTTCGCAATGAGTGCTTTAGCAAGAAAACTAATCTTTTTTTAAAAAATTATTTAAAAATCATCAACACCAAAGATAAAATCTTTTCATAAACAACCTTTTATAAAAAAATTATTTTTAAAAATCAAAAATTTTTTTTAACAATTGTTTATTAATCTTTTGGGCTTACTTTTTGAAACTAACATCACATATTTTCAAAATTATTTCAGTTTTATCAAAGTAAAATTTTATTAAAAAATATTTTTATATCAAAAAAAATTGAAAAATCGATAAAAAATTTTCAAGACTGCAGCTAAATCTTTCTTCTGCTTGCCGATTTTTGAATTTATTTGAGTATATTTTAATAATTAAAAAAAATAATTACTTAAAGATTTATTTTTATTAATATTTATTATTTTTATTTACAGATAAATTTAATTTTTATATAATATTACTAAAATATTATATTTAAATATAAAAAAAATAATAAGATAATTAATAAGGAGGAACAATGTCAGCCATAGGCGCTATATTTAGAGCAGTTAGAAATAGCAGTTCAAATCCAAGTCAACAAAATACTGATTTCAATGCCATACAACCAGGAGATTTAAAACTTGTCGTAGCAGTATCACTAAATGGAGTACAGTTTACAACAGCAGATAAAATACAATGCTTAAACCCTTGTGAAATAATATATAGCTTTCCAAATCTTTATGAAATGCATGATGATAAAAATTATGACCAGCAAGAAATAAAAAGAAGAATAGAGTCTTTTAGCAATAATCCAGAAATTTACTATAGAACGAAATTTAAAAAAAAGATATTTAAAGCTAAAAAAAACATCGAAGATATAAATAAGTTGTTATATTCTTCTCAAAACAATTTCATTCATTTGTTAGATATAAAAAATAATTTAATTTTTTTAGAAAAAACTTTAAAAGAAGCCTTAGAAATACTCGGAAAAACAGTAGCAGTATTTGGTCATGAGCTTGAGAATGTTTCAGAAGATATTAAAACGTTTAATCAAATATTTTTTCAAGCTTATGAACTAAATAGAAATTTTGAAGAAAAGAAAAAAGAAAACTTATCTTTATTAGATCCAAAATCTTTGAAATGCTTAGGCAAATCTAGCGCAGAAACACTATACAAATTGTGGGCTCATCCTGTTTTTGGAAGAATGCTTTCTTTATCAATTTCTTACTACCTTTTGCCATCATTAGGAGCTATAATTTCTTCAACATTTCAAGCCTCTGCTGCTGCAGGAGCGGTAGGAATAGGTTTTTTTACAACTCAATTAGGTCAGACTCTTATTATTGACGATGTACTTCGTTGGATAACTGAATCATTTATAAATCCTAAAAAAGAATTAATTCTATTTAATTTTGCTAATGGACAACCTTTGCAGTATCAAACTTCAAATACAAAGGTTGATGTGGGAAAAACAAAAGAACAAATTAAAAAAACAAAAAAACTACAAAATCTAAAAAATGAGCTTGAAGAAAATAAAAACCAACTAGAAAGACTAACTAAATTAAAAGAGGATTTAGTAAAAAAAAGAAATTTATCTTCTTTTTCTTTTACCAATTTTTTTAAATCGAACACAAAAGCATTTAATTATTCAGATGACCATCTTATTAATGAAATAAATACCCTTTTTGAAAATTTAATATTTAACGGTTGGCTTCGTTCAATTGAACCTCAAAATGCGAACTATTTGAAAAATGATCAAGGAAATATATGTCAAGATGCAAATGGACTTCCAATCTTAGATGAAAGCAAAAATATTTCTATTGAAATTGAAGGAAAGCAAATTATAGTAGAAGTAGATAAAAACGGAAATCCAATTTGTGATAAATTAAATAATGGTAATATATATAATAAACGTGATTTAACAGATAAAAAAAAGATAGAAACATTAATAAAGATTTGTGAAACTTGCATATCTCGCTATGAACAAGAAATTTATGAACTTGAAAATATGATAGCTAGAATTCAATTCAAAAATCGAGAAGTTATAAATTATAATCCAAGAGAAAGCTCTACAAGAACAAATTATAGTGAATACACTAAAGATGAAAGACGAAAACTCTTTTCACAATTGGCGGCTTCTCAAATCCAAAACAAACTTATATTAGATTCAAAAACTCAAACCTTTCTAAATCACTTATGTGAACACTGCAAAGATGAATACTACCCTCCTGAAGATCAATTTAAAAATTTTATCAAAAATCAATTTTACATTTACATAAGCCGCACTCCGAAAGAACAATTAATGCAAGCTTTAATTGAATATTATTCTAAAAATTTTTTTTATAATAATGGAAGATAATTTAAAGTAAAATTTTATTAAAAAAAGATTTTTTACTACAAATGCCATCAGAAAAAATGATGGCTTTTTTTATAAAAATATAAAAAAAATCTATTGGGCAAAAAAAAATAAAAAATTACTTTTTAAAAAGTGATTTTTTCGATACTCTATCGTTTTGTAACAAGTAAGGAAAAAGGCTATGAATCTAAAAAGTGATAGACTTAAAAAATTAGAGCTTGAATTAGATGACTTAGAAAAATGGCTAAATCTAGGATTAGTACCAAAAAAAGATATTGAAAAACACAAAGAAGAAATCAACTTAGTTAAGCAAAAACTTGAAGAAGAAAAGCAAAGGCTCCGTTTTATGAAAGAAACGGGAGATATGCAAGAGTATGTAGCTCCAAAAAAAACCACATCAAAGCAAATCTATCCAGAACCTCAAACTCTACCTGATATGGATGTTGGAGTCGACACTGATATCGAAGAAGAAATTCCAACATTTGAGATAGATACAGAACAAGAAGATATCACAGAAGTAGCTACCTTTACAGAAGAGGAAGAAGAAGAAGATCCATTTTCTGACAAAAATCGCTGGAAAAGAGGTATATTAGAAGACCCCGATGGCGATAACTGGTAAAGATATAAGCCTTTACTTTCACATACCTTTTTGCTCTAGCATATGTCCATATTGTCATTTTTATAAGATTTTCTATAAACCAAAGTTGGGTTATAAATACTTACAAGCAATTAAAAATCATATAGATATCGTAAGATCAATTTTAAAAAATAACAATATTGTATCTATCTATTTTGGAGGAGGAACACCATCTTTATTAGATACTGAGATATTAAAAAAAATATTAACATTTATAAATCCTCCATTAAATATTGAGATTACAATTGAAGTAAATCCACAAGATTATTCGATTGATAAAATCGAAAAATACAAAGAAATGGGTATTAATAGAATTAGCTTAGGAGTTCAATCTTTTGATGATAAACTACTAAAGATTTTAAAAAGAAGACACAGCAGTGAAAAGGCAAAAAAAGCAATTTCAGATATTTATAAATGCGGCATCGAAAATATTTCAATAGATATAATGTACGATATCTTATATCAAGATTTAAAATCTTTTAAAGAAACTATAGATGAGATCAAAAATCTCAAAATTACCCATATCTCTTTGTATAATTTAACCTTTGAAAAAAAAACCTTGTTTTACAAAAACAAAGAAAGACTAAAAAATTTCATTCCTAATGAAGAAGAATCACTAAAATTATTAAATTTAGCTGTTTTAGAGTTCGAAAAAATGGGATTTAAAAGATATGAGATTTCAGCTTTTGCAAAAAAAGGATTTTTCATAATCTTGGATATTGGCAAGGTAGACCCTTTTTAGGATTTGGCCCTTCAGCTTTTAGCTATTTTGAAAAAAAAAGATTTAGAAACATCAAAAATTTTCAAAAATACCAAAAAGCTCTTAATTTAAAAAAATCATATATAGATTTTGAAGAATCTTTAAAATATCCAGATAATGTAAACGAACTACTTGCTATTAACTTAAGATTAATAGATGGTGTTGATATTAAAATGTTTGAAAAAGAAACCGGGAAAATTCCTAAAAAAACCATAAAAATATTAAAAAACTCTAAATTTGTAAATTTCGATAAAAATAAAATTAAATTAAATAAAAAAGGATTGCTTTTTTATGATTCTTTAGCCTCTGAAATCATTTAAGCCTCAAATAAAAAAACGGTTGGATTTTTTCCAATCAAAAATTTTTGTTTTTTAAATAGATCTATTTTTTTTCTCACTATTTTTTGATTTTTAGATGTAAGATTTGTAGCCACACAAAGAGTTGTATCTTTTTTTAGATATTTTATTAAAAAATTCAACATCTTATCAGATCTATAAGGAGCTTCTATAAAAATTTGAGTAATCTTATTTTGTCGTGACTGCCTTTCTAAATCTTTAATTTTTCTTATAAGCTCATCGCTTTTTCTTGGCAAATAGCCCTGAAATGCAAATCTTTGGGCATTAAGTCCAGATAGCATTAAAGCCAAAAAAACACAAGATGGTCCTGGATACGCTTCGATTTTATCATTTAAAAGTCTTACAAGCTTAGATCCTGGATCAGCAATGCAAGGAAGTCCCACATCAGATATAAGAGCAAAATTTTTATGCTCGATTTGTTTAGATAGATCTAAAATTTCATCGTCTTCAGTATGTTCATTTAACAATCTTATTTGCATCTTTTGCAATTTTTCTTTATCTACAAATCTTAAAAGATATCTTCTTGCATTTTTTTCGTTCTCTGCTATTAAACCATCCAAAGATAAAATGATATCTTTTAACTTTTTCGGAAAATATAAATCTATATCAGCTAGTTCATCTAAAAGATTAGGAAGTAGGATTAACATATGTTGATAAATATAAAAGCTTGGTTTTTAAAATATCTAAAAGATTAGATAAGTTCATATTTGTCGTTTTCGATAAAAGATCTATTTCAAATAAAAACTTTATAGTTTCTTTATAAAAAAAAGCTGTCTTTTGGCTAACTATTTGTTTTTGCTTTTCTAAAACCCTTGGATATGTTTTGGGAAAATATGAACTCAAATCTGTTTTTTTATCCCTGCTTAAAATAGATGCCATCTTATATCCCAACTGAAGTTGATATCTAATAGCAGAGATTAAAAGATGAAAATAAGTAGCATCTATCGAAAAACTATCAAAATCTATCTTTCCCCAGACAATTTCTTGGGCTATTTTCCAAACAGATTCATTAACATTTACAGGACAAATACTTTGAATATCTTCTATTTCAATAGATTTTTTTGATCCAACAAATGCAATTAACTTATCGATTTCATTCTCAATCAAAGCAAAATCAAGTCCAACCCTTTCAAAAAGAGCATCTATCACTATCGAGGATATATTTTTATTAGCTTTTAAACATTTTTCAACAACAAAACTAGCTATTCTTTTTTCTTTTTCCCAAATCTTTTCTGTGCTTAAATCAAAAACTAATCCCCTTTTCTCTATAGTTGAATATAAAAAAGAAGCTTGCGACCTTAAAGATGCCCCTATTATGATATGCACATCATTAGCCTTTAAATATGAATTTAAATTTTGAAGATCTTGTTTTGAAAAGATTTCAACATCTTCGATTATAACAAGAGGCTCTCCTCCTAAAAGAGAAGGAGTTTGAAAAATATTTAAAATCTTAGATAATTTATTTTCTTTTGAAAATTTCGATATATTAAAATTTTTAATGTTTATCTTCTTTAATATGTATCTAATAATCTTTTCTCTTTCGTAAAGATCTGGTATCACGATAAGATAAGTCTTTATTTTACCAAAAAGAGGATTTTCAAAATGTTTTTTAAAAGAATTAATATTTAAGTATCTCATAAATAACCACGATATTAAAATGTAAAACAAAAATCAATTAAAAATGCATTGACTTTGATTTTTTTTTCTTATAAGTTATTCAACTGGAGTATAAATCATGTTTAAAAAATTTTTAAAATCTAAAAAGAAAAAAAAGAGTGAAAAAAAATCTAAATCTGCTATTAAAAAATCTATAACTAGCAAATCTAAATCCCCTAAAAAAATTAAAGAAAAAAAACAAGAAAAAAAAATTTCTGAAGATAAAATTTTAACAGCAGAAGGTTATTTGAGAAGATTAAAATAAAGCTTAGATAGAGTATTTCATTAAAACTTAAATCTGATCTTTAAAAAAACTTGAAAAATAAAGAATTGATTTTAATATTGCATTGTAAATTTTTTCTTTTTTATCAAATTTTTTAAATTTAGTTGAGTATATTTTATTAAAATATACTTTTTAGATAAAAAGTTAAAAAAAATTTTACAAAATAATTTAATTTTTACTAGTACTATCTATCTTATATCGAAACAACTTGATAAAAAATTTTCGAAATTACAGCTAATCTTTCTTCTACTCGCCGATTTTTGAATTTAGTTGAGTATAATAAAAATAACCCATTAACCTTCTTGAAATATTTAAAAAGCTTTGTTAATATCGTTTTAATTTTATAAAAAAGACAATGATAAATATAGATTTAAAAGGAAAAAAAGCTTTTGTCGTAGGAATTGCAGATGATCAAGGTTTTGGTTTTGAGATAGCTAAAACTTTATATGAAGCTGGAGCTGAAATCATCATAGGTACCTGGACTCCCCTTGTCAATATTTTTGAAACATCTTGGAAAAATAAAAAGTTTGATAAATCTAGAAAGTTAAAAGACGGCTCTTTATTTGAATATAAAAAAATTTATCCAATCGATGCAACTTTTGATTATCCGCAAGACATACCAAAAGATATTTTAGAAAATAAAAGATATAAAAATTACTCAAGATACACAATTTCTGAAGTAGCAAAAAATATTAAAAATGATTTTAAAAGCATCGATATTTTAGTCCATAGTTTAGCCAACTCTCCTGAAATCACCAAATCTTTATCTGAAACATCTAGAAAAGGTTATTTATCTGCCTTAAGTGCATCTAGTTACTCTTTTATAAGCTTGCTATATCATTTTGCTCCAATAATGAAAGAAAATTCAGCTGCTCTTGCCTTATCTTATATTGCTTCAACACGAGTGATACCTGGTTATGGGGGAGGAATGAGCTCAGCTAAAGCTGCATTAGAAAGCGATATAAAAACACTTGCATTTGAAATGGGGAGAAAATTTAAAATTAGGATCAACTGCATATCAGCAGGACCACTTAAAAGTAGGGCTGCAAAAGCAATCGGCATGATAGATGATATGATAAACTACTCAAAAGCTAATGCTCCACTTCAAAAAGAGCTACAAGCTAAAGAGGTTGCAAACGTTGCAGCTTTTTTACTATCAGATTTAGCATCAGCAATAACTGGAGATACAATCTTTGTAGATAATGGTCTTCATGCTATGGGAATGGCAATTGATAGTAAATCTTTGAAAAAATTAACAAAAACTTAAAGTTTTTTTAAAAAAAGCTTGAAGAAATATTAAGAAATATATTATCTATAACTCATTAAATTTTTTAAAGCCTAAAACAAAAGAGGTAAATATATGTCAAGTTCAGTAAGAGAAAGTGCAACTACTGCACAAAGTATGGTACAACCAGAAAGTACAGAAAAATTATCATTAGTTAAAAGAGTATGGCTTCGTGAAGGAGATTCTACAATAATGAAAATCATGAAAATTGCGCTTGCAATTATAACAATCCCAACAGCATGGATCTTAGATCGTCTAGTTGGTGTTTATAATTGGATAACAGCTACAGAACAAAGCGAAGAAACTCCAGAAAAAACAGAAGAAGCAACAGCTGAAGCAAAAACACAAGAATCAACTACAGAAGAAAAAACTAAAAAAGCTTCTACAACACCTAGTAGATATACACGCGTGGTTAAATATATAAAAAATACATGTATAGTTAAATATCTAGAAGATGGAAAAGTATTCGTTGGAATGGGTATAGCTAAAGGTGTGCCTTTAGCATATAGTCAAATTGTACAACCTGCTTTTTCTTATTTAAGTAGCTTTATTTGGTAGTTTTATTTTTTAATCGTTTTAAATACAAAAAACCTATGATTAAAAGAGTCATAGGTTTTTTTTATGTATAAAGTTTTTTTTATATGTTAAGATAAACAATGCATTAGAAAAAACATTTAGGTATTTTAATGAAAAGATATTTTTTAATAATTTTTTCAATTTCTCTTTTTTTGAGTAAGCCATTTTTTTTATTTTCAAACGATCCTCTTCCAATAGATCAATCTTTAACTTCGCAAAATGACAAAGAAAGCCTATATCCTATTTTTGATACACCTGAATATAAACCAGCTTTCATCAAAATGCTATTAATATTAATAGCTTTAATTGCTTTGATTTTTTTAACATTTTGGATATTTAGAAAAATGATGAGAATGAGATTAACTCAAGCCAATTTAACAAAAAACATAAAGATATTAGAAAAAAGAGCAATTAGTCCAAAATCTTTATTATACATAGTAGAAATTGATGGAAAAAAAATTCTTATATCTGAATCCACTTTAGAAGTTAGAAAAATTAAAGATATAGAATAAAACTATCTCACTAAATCCTCTTTCAAAGGATAAATGATATATCTATCATTTAAAGAACCCAAAGGCTGAAAACAAGGAGCTAAATAAAAAACGACATCCTCTTTTCTATGTAAAAGAGTATTAAACAATGCCCTAAAAAGAGGTTTTTCTTTAAAATCTTTTTTATTTCTATAGTCATAACAAAGCGGCAGATCATAATTCCAACTTCTTTCAATTTTAGCAATTATCTTTCTTGCTCTCATGGGAGATATTAAAGTAATTAAAGTTGCAAATTGTATAAAGATAGCAAAAAAAGGAGCTCTAATAATATATATAATATCTTGAGCTATATGTTTTAAAATATCGATTCTAGATGTTATAGATATTTCAAAAATTTTGAATATATTTTTATTAGCTAGAGCTTTTGCCATAGTAAAATAACTAAAAAAATATGAAAAGCAATCAAAACATATTTGCAAAACATTAAAAAATATTTTTAAAGTTAAAACTACAGGATTAAATAGGAAAATAAACATTACTTTTCTAGCTATTTCAAGATTGGTTAGTTTTTTATATCTATTTAGTGTTTTTGAAGCGATATCAATAACTTCTATTTTTTTAATAATCTCATAATTTTTTATCTTCACAACTTCTTTTTCTTCAAAAGTCGAAAATATTTTAAAAGGTAAAATCTTCATCAAACTTGGGTTTATTTAAAATCTGGGTTAATATAAAAATATCTTTTATTTCAAATAGCTCAAAAAAATTTTTTTCTTCATCTAAAATTTCTTTTTGTTCAAAAAAATCTTTTTGCATAAATCTATTTTTTTGTAGCATTTTTAGCGATGAAATTTCTCATAGATGTATCAGCTTGAATATTTTTTAATTTAAAATAATCTAAAATACCTAAATTTCCACTTTCAAAAGCCTTAGCCATGGCAAGAGGAAGTTGACTTTCTGCTTCTTTTATTTTAGCTATATTTTCTTGCTCTAAAGCTGCTGCTAAAGCTCTTCTTTCTTCGGCTATGGCTCTAGCTACCTTTTCTTTTGCTTCTGCACTTTTTACTTCCAATCTAGCACCAACATTTTCTCCAATCGTAATATCAGCTATATCTATCGATAATATCTCGTAAGCAGTTCCTGCATCCAAACCTTTATCTAAAACAAGCTTTGATATCTTTTGAGGAGACTCTAAAACTATTTGATGGTTTTCAGATGATCCAATTGTGGATATTATTCCCTCTCCTACCCTAGCTATTATCGTCTCTTGAGTTGCTCCTCCTACTAATTGTTCAATATTTGTTCTAACAGTTACTCTAGCTACACATTTCAACTCAATACCATCTTTAGCTACTGCTGATATCTCTCCAGAAGGAGGGCAATCTATAACTTTAGGGTTAACAGATGTCTTTACAGCTTCGAAAAGATCTCTTCCTGCTAAATCGATTGCAGTAGCTCTTTTCCAACTCAGAGTAATATTTGCTTTGTCTGCAGCAATCATTGCTCTTACTACTTCATTTACTCTTCCTCCTGCTAAAAAATGGGTTTCTAAATCTGCTACTGTAATCTCTTTAAGACCTGCTTTAAAAGCCGTAATCGTTGCATTAACGATAAGCCTTGGTGGAATTTTTCTAAGACTCATACCAAAAATATTAAACAAAGATATTGGAGTTCCTGTCACAAAGGCTTGAAACCATAGTTTCACGTATTTCGAAATCATAGATAAAATTATAAAAACAAAAAATCCAACAATTAAAAATAAAAGCGTTGAAATCGATGTAAAATTTATATTAGCTAAAATATTCATTTATCTATCCTTTCTTTTACTATTAAATTTGATCCTTGCCCTGCTATAATCTTTATTTTTTTCCCTTTTTCTATATAATTTTCTTTAGTTATCGCAAAGTAAGTCCTATCATTTACAAAAATCTTTCCCGTAGGCCTAAGATCTGTAGAAGCAATACCTTCTTTCCCTATTAAGTCCTTTTTATAATTTGATGCTCTATATCCTTGTTGATCTGAATTTAGAAAAATATCTTTATTAGCTTTTAATTTTTTTAAAGCCAATTTAACAACTATCAATCCAAGCAAAAATAAGACTACAGCATAAATAATAAAATGAATAAGTTTTACTTTCTCTACCATCAAAAAGAAAAATGAAGTTAAAAGCAAAATCGATCCACCTATTGCAAAAATACTTCCTGGCAAAAAAAATTCCAAATAGATCAAAAAAAGCCCTATGAGAGATAATACTATAGCTACAAACATGATATCTTTAATGTTTTTATCTAAATACTATAATTTATCCAAGTTAAAATACAATTTTTTTTAAAAGGTAATTGCAAAAAAGCTAATTTTAACGCGAATTTCAAAATAAAAACTAATCTTGTAAAAGTTCAATTTTTATTTTTTTCTTATCTTTATTTGATGTAAAGAGTTTTCCAGTTAAAGTTGTTCTCTATAAAAATTAGACTATGTAATTAAAATTCTTTTCTAAAAATTAAATTGCACAGCTGCCTCTAAATAAAAATAATTTAATATTTATCGAAAAAATTTGAAAAATTCTGTAAAAAATATGCAAGACTGCAGCTAAATCTTTTATTAGCTGATTTTCTGAATCTACTCGAATAGATCGAAAAAACCTTCAAAAGTCAAAAAAATCAAAATTAGAGCAAATCTTCTATGATTATCTTATAGTTGAATTTACTTTATAGTTTTTCTCTAAATATTTTTATCTTATTCTATCTTAAGAGCTCAATAAATATAAATCTTGTCTAGCAATAAAAACAAAACATTTCAATAAAATTCTTTTTATTATACTATGTATTAAAATAGTATTATAATGTTTAAAGCAAAAATGTTTAATTCATCTGTTTGCAAATTTAGATTAATCCCAACATCAAAAGGTGAAAAAACCTTAAATCTAATATCTAAATTAACAAGATTTTTACATAACGCAATTTTATCAAATAGCAAAAAAATAAAAATTATGCAAAACCATCTATTACCTAACAAATTTTTTGAACTTTTGAGTTTTTCTTTTCAAAATGCAACAACAAAAGATCTATGCAACATGAAAAATACTTTAAATGCCTCAACTTTAATTCATCTTTATTATGATTGCCAAGCAGCAAAAAAGAAAAAAGATCTCAAGTTTTGCAATGTATATAAATATACAATAAATAAACAAAAATCGTTATTATTATATTGTAAAACAAAAGATGCTCCAGCCAGTGATCAGCTAAAAACGAAAAAAGCAAATTCTAATCGCCTTTTAAAACATATCATTTCAATATTACATCGAAAAATTTTGAAAAATAAAATAAAGCTTTCAAGATTACATTGTAATTTTTTTTTAGCAGATTTTTGAATGTATTTGAGTATAAAAAAAACTTTATTGAAAACACAAAATTTTAGCTCAAGATAACTCAAAATGTTTAGCAAGATAACTCAAAATGTTTAGATTGTTAAAAAAAGCCAAACAAAAAACTAATGGATTATAAAGTGATGAAAAAAAGACTTATTTAAAACCTATTTATGAAACCAACTATTAAAAGAAAATTATTTTATACTCAACTAAATTCAAAAATCGGCAAGTAAAAGAAAGATTTAGCTGCAGTCTTGAAAATTTTTTATCGATTTTTCAAGTTTTTTTGATATAAAAATAGCTAAAAGATTATTGAATTTTAAAAGAAAAAAAAATTAATTTAAATAGATGAAATTTTTAAAAAAGATAATTTTTTTTACTTTTTTTTTACCATTTAGCATTTTTTCTTTAAATTACGACGTTAAATTTACAGGACTCAAAGATAAAATGACTCTTCAAGCAATAAAAAGAGTCTCTAATTTAGTAATTTTAAAGCAACGCCCACCTAAAACTATAAATGCTTTAAGATTCAGAGCAAATTCAGATATAGATGAAATACTAAAAGTTTTGCATTTTTATGGATTTTATGATGCAAAAATAGATATCGATTTAGAAGAAAATAAAAATATAGTCTTTGTAAATGTTTTAATCATGCCTGGCGTTAGATATACGATTAAAGATATAAAAATTTATACAGATTGCATAGATAAAAAACCTATAGATATCGCAGGTATTTCAATAAAAGATTTAGATCTAGAGATAAATTCTGCTTTAATAACCCAAAATGTTTTAAATGCAGAAAAAAAACTTTTATCTTTACTATCCAATAAAGGTTATCCTTTAGCAAAAATAGAAAAAAGAGAGGTGCTAATCGATCAAACTCATAAAAATGCTTCGATTGAATGGTGTATAGATGTTGGTTTTTTTTGCCTTTTTGGAGATACTAAAATTACTGGACTAAAAGATATCGATAAAAGTTTTATCTATAAAAAAATAAAATGGAGACAAGATCAAAAATACGATTCTAGAAAAGTAAAAGAGACTCAACAAAATCTTTTACAAACAAATTTATTTAGTTCCGTCGCAATCTTGCATGAAGATAAAACTAACGAAAAAGGTGAACTTCAAATGCATCTAAAACTCGTTGAAGCTCTACATAAATATATCTCTACAGGAATTAGTTATGCTACAATAGATGGCTTTGGAGTATCTATGAGTTGGGCTAATAGAAATTTTAGATCTCAAGGAGAATTATTAGCAATAGATGTAAATGTTGCTCAAAGATTAATTTTAGGAGTTGCAACTTATAAAAAACCTGATTTTATAAAAATTGATCAAAATTATGTTTTGAGATTTGAAGCATCTAGAGATAAGATACCTATCGCTTACTTAGCATTTATTTATTCCATGGAAAATAGAATAGATAAAAAATTTTCAAAAAGAATCAACGGATCTTTAGGTTTTAGAGCAGAATACAATGAAATTACCCATAGCGCTAACGATGGCAACTTTTTTTTGATCTCATTACCTACCTTTTTTAAATTCTCATCTGCTAACAATATTTTAAATCCAACTCATGGTCAAACTATAATTTATAGAATTCAACCTTTTAAAAATATGATAAATTCCGCTAAATACTTTTTAAAACAAACTCTTATATATGATTTATATATACCACTAGAACAAAATAAAAACTTTATTTTAGCCATAAGAATGACATTAGGCTCAATTTTTGGAGCTAAAATTTTTGATCTTCCTTTAACACAATTATTTTTGGGAGGATCAGACGATGATCTTAGAGGATATAAGTATAAAACTCTAAGTCCTCTAGATAGCAATAACGATCCTATTGGAGGTAGATCTGCCATCTATTTTTCAATAGAACCTAGAGTTAGACTTACCGAAAAAATTGGTTTAGTTCCTTTTACAGACCTTGGAGTTGTATCTTCAAAAGAATATCCTCGCGTTAATGAAAAATGGTTCAAATCTATTGGCATTGGATTTCGTTATTTTTCATTTTTTGGTCCAATAAGATTAGACGTAGCTTTTCCTTTAGATAGAAGAAAAGCGATAGATCCAAGTTTCAAAATTTACGTAAGCATAGGACAAACATTTTAATATGAAAAAGAGAAAAAAAAGACATAAAATATCTTACTATCTAACGGTTTGGATAGTAATATTTATCTTTCTTATCTTTTCTGGTTTTTTCGTAGCTTTTCAAACAAATTTTGCTAAAGAAAAGGTAAAAAAAATCATTATAACTTTTGCAGCTAAAAATGATATAGATTTAAGATTTGATAAAATAGAGGGTATTTTACCATTTGAATATTACATAAAAGATGTAAAAATAACTATACAAAAAACTAAACTTGATATCGAAGAGCTAAGCTTTAGAATCAAATTACTACCTCTTTTAAAAAAGAATTTAAGTTTTAAAAATTTTCAAGCAAGCAATATAAATATTGAAAATCTAAATAACATCTCAAAGCTAAACAAAAATGCAAATGATATTCAAATTAAAAATGATTTTTTAATATCTCTACCTATAAAAATTAATTTCGATGAGATAAAATTAAAAGATCTAAACTTAAAAGTTAACAATTCTTTACTAACCTTAGATATCTGTGGAAAAGCTAAACTTTTAAAATACGCAAAAGCGCTAATAGCCAATTTAAACATTCAAAGAAAAGATTTTAAAAAATCATATTTAGATATCTTCATAAAAGCTTATAAAAAAAATAAATTTTTTAAAACAAAGGCAAATTTAAATATAGCTACACCCAAAGTCTTACATCCTTTCTATCAAAATGAATTAGATTTTTCATTTAACGTAAACTTAGATGGTTTTGGTAATTTTAAATCTTTTGACAGCTTACAAAATCTATTTTCAAAAATAAATGCAAAAGTATCTGGCAACATTTTTAAAATTAAAAATAGGGCTAAATTTTTAAATCTAAAATCTCGCTACTCACTTGATTTTTCTCTACTAGCTGATTCTGGTATAAATATATCAAAAGGATTTTTAAAAAATGAGCTTTTCGAAATATATCTAGATGCATCTTTCGATAATACTTTTAGTCTGCAAAAAACAAATATAGCTTTTAGAATAGATGAGCTAAAAAAAATAAATGATGATCTTTTTGGTTCTTTTTTATCTAAAACAATCTATGAAAATAAAAAGTTTGACACTACCTTTGAGTTCAAAGATTTTTCTATTTCAAATGTATCTTTTGTAGATTTTAAAGGAAGATTTGATGCTGAATATGTAGATAATATCTTAAAAGCAAAGCTCTCATCTAATGCTTTTACATTAAACGAACCTTTTAATATCGCAAGCGATTTAAAATACGAAAAACATCTTTTAACCATTTCAAATTTAAATATCAGCTCTCCTTCTATAAATCTTTTAGCAAACCTTGAGCTAACTTCTTTTTCAAATTTAATCGGCAAAGGCAATATTAAAGTCCATGATCTAGCTTTGCTAAGCGTTTTATATCCAAAACATCTTTTTAACGCTATGTTAGATGCTTCTTTTGAATTCAATCAAAAAATTGAAAACAAAAAACCTTTTCAAAATATTTACTTAGATATTAAAGCTCAAAATTACTTTTTTGAAACCCTTTATGGAACTAGCGCTAGAATCCATTTAAACATAAATACACCATTTTCAAATCCTAAAATAGATATTCAATCAATTTTCAAAGATCTTAAATACCATGATCTAAAAATAAGTGAGATAATGTTTTCAACATCTACAATGCTAGAAAATTGGCCATATGATTTAAAGCTTAAAGCTCAGCTAAAAAAAACAATTGAATTAGAATCTCAAGGTTTTTTTAAAATTTTTAACAAAGATTTAACTTTAAACATTCAAGATCTCAAAGGTAATTTACTTTCAAATAACTTTATTTCTCCAAAACCAATTTTAATCGATATAAAAAAAGATAAACTCCAAATTAGCGATCTAGATATCGAATTTGCCTCCTCATCTATTTTAGCTGATATAGATTTTACAAATAAAAAATCTAAAGCAAATGTTACTTTAAAAAACTTTCCCTTAGATTTTTTATCCATTAATCCTTTAGATCTAGATGTCACAGGACATATAGACCTTAACTTTGAGATAGAAAAACAAATTTCTACAAATGGTTATTTAAATATCGATATAAAAAATTTAGAAATTTTAGCTCTTGGAGATGAAAAGCCTTTAAAAGCTTCAGGCTTATTAAAATCTAAAATTCAAAACGATTACTTTGATTTACAAAGCTCATTAAAATTAAAAGATACTCAACTAATCACTTTAAATGGAGCTATTCCAATAAATCTTAACTTACCAACTCTAAAAGTGAATATAAATGATCAAAAAGATTTAAATCTCGATATATCATACAATGGAAAAGTACAAGAGCTTTTAGATTTTGTAAATATTGGTCCTCAAAGGCTAGAGGGAGATTTAAAAACCAATCTACATCTTACAAACACCTTAAAAGATCTTAAAATATCTGGTTTTTGTTCTTTTGAAAATGGCTATTTCGAAAACTACTTTACTGGAACCATCTTAAAAAATATATCAGCTCAAATGAAAGCTTTAGATGAAAAAGTTACCTTAGAATACCTCGAAGGAAAAGATCTTGAAAATGGAAAAATTCAAGCAGATGGTGAATTTTCTTTATCCTATAAAAAAAATTTTCCATTCTTTTTCAATGTGCAAATAGACAATCTACTTTGTGTCGATACGAACATCATTAAATCAAAAACTACAACTTCGATCGATATATCTGGAGATAAACAATCGGCCAAAGCAAAAGGAAAAGTAAAAATAAATTACTTAGATATGGCAATTCCCAATAAATTACCAATTATTATCCCCGATCTTAACGCTACTTTTATATCTCATCCTTCTTCCAAAAACTCAGAAAAAGAAAAACCTAAGATATATCCAATATACTTAAATTTTGATTTAGATGTTACAAATCCCATCAAAATCCATGGACAAGGTTTAGATTCAACATGGATTGGAAACTTTAAAATAGGTGGAACTTACTTGAATTTTGAAACAACTGGAGATCTAAATCTATTAAAAGGAAGCTATCTCTTTTCTGGTCGCCATTTCGATTTAACAAAAGGAAAAGTATCTTTTACAGGAAAGCCAAATGAGATGCCAATTTTAGATATTCAAGCTACAATAAATCAAAGAGGTGTAAAAATTATTGCAAATGTCGAAGGTCCATTAGATCATCCAAAAATAACTTTTAGCTCCTCTCCCCCTCTTCCTTCTAGTTCGATTATGTCTCTTTTAATCTTTGGCCAACAATTAAATGAACTCACAGAATCTCAAACTATAGAGCTAGCATCTACTATGAGTCAAAAATTAGATGAATCATCTTTAGCCAGCTCCAATGCTCTTACAAATCTTGGAATCGATAGATTTAATATAATTCAACCATCTTCCACAGATCCAACAGCACCAGATCAGATGGCTGTTCAATTTGGAAAGTACTTAAGCAAAGGCATTGTTGTTTCTTTATCTCAAGGAGCAGAGCAAGGAAGTTCTAACATAATTGTAGAGGTAGATTTAAAAAAGGGATTTATCTTTCAAGTAGAAACTCAACAACAAGAAGAGCAAGGTAAATTTTCATTAAAATGGCGTAGAAATTATTAACATATTGTAAATTAATAATTTTAATTTTATAAAAAATAGATAATTCTAAATTATTGCTTCTTTAGCTTTTATAATAAAATCATAAGAATAAAAAATAAAGTAGATAGCCAAAAATAGATATAAAGGTTATATTAAAAATAAGCAAAATTAAAAGGAGGCAAAAATGGTAGACCAAACTGATAGAAATGTCTTTCCATTTGGTGTTGATTTAAATCCTAATCTAGAAGTTTTTAAAATGTTTGAACAAAAAGATCAGCAACTCAGCGATGAAATCAGAATAAAAACAAAACAAATCCAACAAAATTCTAAAACTATTAAAGATTTGACTGTGCTAATGAACATACTAAGAGATGAATATGGCATTGGCATCGGAGCTGATGGAAAAAAAATAAATCAAATAGACTTTTCTAATTCAGCTCAATTTATAGCTTTGA
>VAPE01027322.1_pt1 | contig 21497 bp, 19 predicted proteins | sample 3393911 | NCBI WGS metagenome assembly VAPE01 (sample SAMN08290436, study PRJNA428436) | hydrothermal vent metagenome | isolation source: Deep-sea hydrothermal vent chimney | place: Atlantic Ocean: South-mid Altantic Ridge
GGCCGTTCCACAGGGTTCCTTTTCCCTCACGAACGAGGCGGCAACCTACTTGAGCCAAACCCCGCTGTCAACCCAAATCTCACCCTCAATTCACTTTTCTTTGACCGGGATACACGAGCGTTCGAGAACTGTGCAGATGCAAGGCGGTAACGATGTTGATTATCCTGGTGTGATATCAAGGAGTTGCCAACTAAGCAGGTGCGCCGTTCCCGAACGCCCCGCAGCATACCTGAAAATATATTTGTCCAACAATAATGCAATAAATTCCACATATTGTCTGGAATATCACCGCAAGCCGTCACGGATTCATGGTTGAATCCGCAGCGAATGTCCTACGGCAGGCCGAGGTAACGAGCGACCGTAAAGAGGATGGCAAAGGCAAGCATGGCCTTGATGAGTCTGGCCGGGACGAACCGCTGCAGCCTTGCTCCGCAGTACATGCCGGCAAAGCCGCCGAACCCGAAGAGTATCCCGAGGCGCCAGTCCGGGGCAATGGCCATGGCCGGATAGAGCGGGGCCAGGGCCTGAAAAAAAGCGACGCCGGCTAGCGAAGTGATCATGGTGCCCATCAGTGTGGCCCCGGCAATAGTGTAGATCGGCAGACCGAAATAAGAGACAAAGAGCGGCGCAATGATGGCTCCCCCGCCAATGCCGTAAACCCCGCCGATGATGCCGACTACCAGGCTGAGGGCGATGATGGCGGTAGTGTACACCCGGTAGTTCTTTTCATGATAGCTGTAGCTGATTGTTTTCAGGGTGAATCGCTGTTCTGTTACCCGGTCGCTTCGCATGGTCGACCTGGCGCCCGGTTTTCCCCCGGATGATGACTTTTGCCGGCAGATATCCGTGATCAGACGGATCCCGATATAGAGAAGGACCAAGGCGGCGAACCGTTTGAATGTCGTGGGGTTCGGCAGGTATTTGACCCGGATAACAGCGCCGGCCAGGACGCCGGGCACGGTACCGATGATGACGGCCCAGGTTAAAGGCCATACCATTCGTCCTTCCCGGATGTAGCGATACACACCGCTGGGAATGGCGACAATGTTGAAGATGTGGTTGGTGGCGCTGACCGATGGTGAATCAAAGCCGAGAAAGCTGACCTGGAAGGGCAGGAGCAGAAAGCCCCCGGAGATGCCGCCCATGGAGGTGAAAAAGGAAATACCAAAGGCGACAAGCGGCGGCAGCCAGGGAGAGACTTCTATGCCGGCGACGGGGAAATACATCCGATCATTTCATTTTTCGGTCATCCATCTGCTCAGAGTGTCGATGATCTTCCGGGCTTGGGCCGCGCTGGAGATGTTGAATTTTGACTTGGGGATATATTGGCCGTTGCGTTTCTGATAGCGGCGGATGGTGTATTTGTCCGCGCTGTATTCGCCCTTTGACCGGTCGAAGTCCTGGTATCGATAGAGAATGGTCGTCCATGCCCCCTTGGACAGGATTTCCTTGTCCAGTTCCTTGACAATCGGGGTGCCGTCTTCTTCATAGTTAATGGTCAGGTCGTTCGGTACGGTGGCGCTGGTGGTCATGCTTATCTCCGTCGGAATACTGAAAAAAAAAGGCCAAGTTTCTTGCTTATATCACAGATCATAAAAAAGACAACCTGCAACGGGGAATCATTTTGCAGGGTTGTGCTTAGGGCTTGCGCATAAATTACTTGGCATTTTCTCATCCCGTCTTCCGGCCATCTTGAGCCAAGCCTCGATCACAAAATTCTCAACATAGCGCTGCTATGCCTGCGGTTGTGCTCAATCGGCTCAACTCAATCTAACCCAAATCCGGGCGCCAATTCTGCCGATTAATTTCTCCGCAAGCTCTAAGTTGGTGTCCGTCCGGAGACGAGGATTTTTTTGTTTGAGACCGGGTAAGCGCCGCCGCCTGGGCATGCGATAAAAACAACTTCCTCCCGACGGCGGCCGGGAGGAAGTTGTTCGGGATGCGGAGTTATTTCCTGGTAAAAGTCAACCTGTCATCGTCATTTTGTCTGTCGATCAGGATATGATCGCCCTCCTCGAAGTTGCCTGCCAGGATTTCCATGGCCAGCGGATCTTCGATATAGTGCTGTATGGCCCGCTTGAGCGGTCGGGCGCCAAAGGCCGGATCGTAGCCGGTGGCGACCAGGAATTGCTTGGCACTGTCGGTGAGTTCGACCGTGTATTTTCGTTCTTTAAGGCGTTTGGCCATGCGCTTGATCTGGATATCCACGATTTGCAGAAGGTCTTCCCTGGACAGGCCGTGGAAGGTAATGATCTCGTCCACCCGGTTGAGGAATTCCGGTTTGAATTGCCGGTAGAGCAGCTCGTCGATGCGCCGCTGCAGTTCCTCGGGATTGGTTTGGGCCATTTCCATGATGAGCTGGCTGCCGAGATTGGAGGTCATGATCAGGATCGTGTTTTTGAAATCCACGGTCCGGCCCTTGCCGTCCGTCATCCGTCCATCGTCAAGGACCTGCAAGAGGACGTTGAACACATCAGGATGCGCTTTTTCGATTTCGTCAAGGAGAATGACGGAGTAGGGCCGCCGGCGCACGGCCTCGGTCAGCATGCCGCCTTCCTCGTAGCCCACGTAGCCGGGGGGGGCGCCGATCAGCCGGGCCACCGAATGTTTTTCCATGTACTCGGACATGTCAATACGGATCATGGCATGCTCGGAGTCAAAGAGGAAATCGGCCAGGCTGCGGGCCAGTTCTGTCTTGCCCACACCGGTGGGGCCCAGGAAGATAAAGGAGCCCAAGGGCCGGTCGGGATCCTGTAACCCTGCCCGGGCCCGGCGTACGGCATTGGCCACCGCCTTGATGGCCTCCTTCTGGCCGATGACCCGTTTCGCAAGCTCTTCCTCGGCGTGGATCAGTTTATCTTTTTCCCCCTCAAGCAGCCGGTCTACCGGGATGCCTGTCCACTTGGCCACCACGGCGGCAATATCTTCCGCCGAGACCTCCTCCTTGAGCATCTTATGTTTTTCCTGGATTTTTTCCAGTTGCCGGTTCTGTTCCTCCAGTTCTTTTTCCAGGTTGACGATCTTGGAGTAGCGGATTTCCGCTACCCGGCTCAGGTCTCCGGCCCGCTCGGCGCGTTGTTCTTCCATGTGCGCCTCGTCAATATCACTTTTGATTTTGCGGATACGCTGGATGATGTCACGTTCGAGCTGCCACTGGCCTTTCATGGCGTTTAGTTCGTCGTTCAAGTCGGCCAACTCTTTTTTCAGCTTGTCAAGCCGCTCCTTTGAGGCCTTGTCCTTTTCTTTTTTCAGAGCTTCCTGCTCGATCTCCATTTTGATTTTTTTTCGTTCAAGCGTATCAATCTCGGTAGGCATGGAGTCGATTTCAATCCGCAGTTTTGAAGCGGATTCATCGATCAGGTCGATGGCCTTGTCCGGCAGGAAGCGGTCGGTGATATAGCGGCTGGAGAGTACAACTGCGGCCACGGTGGCCGAGTCCTGGATGCGCACACCATGATGGACCTCATACTTTTCCTTGATACCGCGCAGGATGGCGATGGTGTCCTCTTCGCTGGGTTCCTGGACCAGGACCGGCTGAAATCGCCGTTCAAGGGCTGCATCTTTTTCAATATACTTGCGGTATTCGTCAATGGTCGTGGCGCCGACGCAGTGCAGTTCGCCCCTGGCCAGGGCGGGCTTGAGCATGTTGGATGCATCCATGGAACCCTCGGAGGCACCGGCCCCCACCAGGGTATGAATTTCGTCAATAAACAGGATGATCTCGCCGGCCTTTTTCTCCACTTCCTTGAGTACGGCCTTGAGCCGGTCTTCAAACTCGCCGCGGTATTTGGCCCCGGCAATGAGCGAACCCAGGTCAAGGGCGATGACCTGCTTGTTTTTCAGGGTGGCCGGTATGTCGCCGTTGACAATGCGCTGAGCCAGGCCTTCGACAATGGCTGTTTTGCCGACCCCTGGTTCGCCGATCAGAACGGGGTTGTTCTTGGTCCGCCGGGAGAGTACCTGGATGATCCGACGAATCTCTTCGTCCCGGCCGATAACCGGGTCGAGCTTGCCTTTCCTTGCCTCATCGGTCAGGTTACGGGCATATTTTTCCAGGGCCTGGTACTTGTCTTCCGGGTAGGGGTCCGTGACCCGCTGGTTGCCGCGCACCGTGGCCAGGGCCTGGAGGAAGCCGTCACTGGTCACGCCAAGCTGTTTGAGCATCGAGCCGACAGCCAGTGCCTGGTCGGCAAGCATGGCCATGAACAGGTGTTCCTGGCTCACATATTCGTCCTGCATTGACGAGGCTATTTTAAACGACTGATCCAGCAGTTTGCCAAACTGTTGCGAAGAATAGACCTGTCCCGCTCCTCCTCCGGACACCTTGGGCAGTTTGTCGATGAGCTGGTTGGTGGCGCTGAGGACCGTGCTCGGCTCAATGCCCATTTTTTGCAGAACCGGGACGACAACGCCTTCCGGTTGCTCAAGAATGGCTTTGAGCAGGTGCTCGGGCTGCAATTCCTGGTTGCCTTTGTTCTGGGCCAAGGTATGGGCTGCCTGGATTGCCTCCTGGGATTTTAAGGTGAACTTGTCAAGTTGCATGTTTTATTTCCTCCCTTCCTGTTTAAAAGGTTTGGTTTGAACCGGATTGATTTTGTTAACTACGTTTGTTCACGAGAGAAAGTAATGATGTTTTGAGAGGTGTCAAGATAACGGCTTGGAGTTTCCGCATCCGTTATGGGAGCTGATGGCAATAAAAAAAGCCCCTGTCGTGAGACAGGGGCTTTGGTCATTCAGGTTCAGAGACAGAGAGAGATGCTCAGCCGCCGCAGGAACCTGTACTGCAGGACCCTGAACTGCATCCGCCGCCGCCGCTGACCGGGTTGGCGGCAGTGATTGAAAAACCGGAACGATATCCGGATTCGATAAAGTCGAGCTTGATGCTGCCGCAGGTAGAAAGCAGGCCTTGCTCGATCAGAAATGTCAGTTCGTCTTCTTTAAATACCTTGTCGTTTTCCTTTGACTCATCCAGAGCCAGGCCCAGAGAGGGGCCTGATCATCCGCCTTGCATCAGAGCAATACGCACCGCAGAATTGATATTGTTCTGCGACAGGTATGTTTTCAGATTAGTTATTGCCGAATCCGTTACTTCAAACATGGAACCCTCCTCCGATAAAAAAATAAAAAAAGTGAATACATTAAATTCATAAGTTCAATGAAATGATATTCAATCCTAATAGCGTAAAATTAAGGTAGTTTGGCCAAGAAGTCAATGCCGGAAATGAGATTCTGTCGTTCGTGGGCATCAGTGAGGGGCTTTTTTAACCGTGGCGACGGTATTTTGCCGGAACCGGAGGGGTAAGATTAACCGGTTTTGTTTAAAAAAACGTTGCCCGGAACCTGTAAGCTTTCTATCTTGTATTTTTCTGGAAAATATCTGGATCCGTTCTCGAACGCTTACGGATTCAGGAAAGAGAGAGACCTCTATTCCGCCATGGGCCGGGGATGGCTATGCCGTGACCGGCTAAACCATGCAGACAGGTGTTATGTGATTACCGAACAGTTACTTGAAGTTTATCAGCGTCTCCATGACCATTTCGGGCCGCAGCACTGGTGGCCCGGGGACACACCTTTCGAGGTGATGGTCGGGGCGGTGCTGACCCAGAATACCAACTGGCAGAATGTCGAAAAGGCCATCGATAATCTTAAAGGCGCCGGGGTGTTGTCCCTGGAGGCAATGTCCGCTCTGCCCGCCGGTTTATTGGCCGAATACATCCGGCCGGCCGGTTATTATAATATCAAGGCCGGCCGGTTGCGCAATCTGCTGCTGTTTATCAATAATAACTATGACGGCGACCTGGATTATTTTTTTGCTCAAGCCCCGTCGACTCTGCGGGAAGAGCTGCTGTCGGTGAAAGGCATCGGCCCGGAAACGGCCGACTCCATTGTTCTCTATGCCGCCGGTCAGCCGGTGTTCGTGGTAGACGCCTACACGCACCGCATCCTCAGTCGTCATAATATTATCGATGAGGAGTATGGCTACTATGAAATCCAGGAGCTCTTTATTGATAACCTCGAGGAAGATACGGCCCTGTTTAACGAGTATCACGCCCTGCTGGTGCGGGCCGGCAAGGAATACTGTAAAAAATCAAAACCCCGCTGCGGGCAGTGTCCGCTCGACCGGCTTTGATCGTTGTTCGCTGTTCAACCCTCCGGCCCCGCCCTCCGTTTTTCAGACTCCCGGCCATGCCAGAGTAATTTTCGGCAGATGCCGCGGATCATGCAGGCCTCTTTTTTCTTGATTCGCACTCTGCTTAGAAACTGCCGGATATTGCGCATCCAGAGTGTCCGGTTATAATCGCCGAGATAAGTAGTCGTGGTCAGGATCTGCTCGATATGTGCGTACATGCCTTCGAGTTCATAGGAGTTGGCATAATCGGACTGCGGCAGGGGAGAGGTCCGGGTGGAGTTGACCGCCATGGCCAGCTCGTAACAGTGGATGGCCACGGCCTGGGCCAGGTTGAGTGATGAAAAGTCCGCGGTTGGAATGGTGGAGGAGAGCTGGCAGTAATCCAGGTCCTGGTTGGTCAGGCCGGTGTTCTCCGGGCCGAACATGAGGGCGATGCGCTGGCCGGCGGGCAGGGCAGCGACTTTGCCCATGACCTCCCTGGGGGTCTGTTCAAGAGTGCGGCGCCGCCCCCGGCGGGCGGTCGTGCCCACCACAAAATGAAAGGGCGCGACGGCGTCACCCGTGTGCCGATGCAGTTCCATTTCGTGGATGAGACGGGCCGCCTGGTGGGTCGCCATCTTCAGCATCCGTTCCCGGTCCGGTTTTTCCTCCGCAACAACGATAAGCTTGGCGATTCCGAAGTTGAGAGCGACCCGCGCAGCGGCACCGATATTCTCCGGGTAGCGAGGTCCGACCAGGATGATTGCCGAGAGGTCCAGCCGCCCGGTCTGGCCGTTATCAGCAACCATGATTTTAATCTATGAAAAAGTAAAATGATCGGTCAGTTGGCAGCCGATTCCTGCATTTCAAGCGCTTTCTGCCGTTCCTTTTCGAATTCTCCGCTGCTCGCTCCCGTTGAGGTCTTCAGGCGTTTGAAAAACGGGATAATTCCCCGCTCGGCGTTTTTCATCTCTTCTTCCGCTTCCTTTAGCGTTATCTGCCAGGCCGGGGCAAAACCTGGTACTTTTTCAAACATAATGTCGAGGGCGGCCTGGTAAACATTCGACTGCCGGATTTCCTGCCGACCCGGTTTCTGGTTGAGAACCTGTATCATGTTGCGCAGGTTGTCACGCTCCTGTTTGATTTTTTCCAGTTCCTGCTTGCGCCGCTCGTTTTCCTCAGAGTCGATTTCAAGCTTGGTGTGCAGATGTTCACGCAGTTTTTTTACATTGTTCGACAGCTCCCGGATTCTGAACAGCGAACGTATCCAGAAAAAGAGACAGATCGCCAATCCAACCACCAGCCCCCGGATAAAGGGGCTTGACAGAATATTCATGTACCAGCTTGTGTTTTCCATAATATACCTCTCTCGACAAGGAATCCGGATAGGGCTGAAAAGTGAGCTCTTTTTTTCGCAGTGAGCCGTCTTGGCCGCCTCGCTATCGGCGCAGGCGGAACCCGGTATTTTTTTACGCAGACACTTAGGGGCACATTATTTAAAATAGCCTGGTTCGTCAAGGGAAAGAAGATGGCGCCTAGGATGTCGGCAGTTTGCGAAGAATTTTGGCGAATAAGCCGCTGGCGAGATAGATGGCGCCGGCAACGATAATAATCGTGGCGCCGGTCGGCAGATTGGGCTTGTAGCTGAGAGCCAGGCCGCCGGCGGTACTGGCCATGCAGAGCAGGGTGGCCACCACCATCATGGCTGGCAGCCTGGTGGTCAGGCGGCCGGCGGCGGCGGCGGGCAGGGCCAGCAGGGCGACCACCAGGATAATGCCGACCACCTGGACCAGCAAGACGACGGTCAGGGCGACCAGGCACAGGGAAATGGTGTTGAAAAGTCCGACATGGATGCCTGAGATCCGGGCGAATTCTTCATCAAAACTGACGGCAACCACCCGATGATAAAAGAAAAATAATGATACGAGCAGGACAAGGTCAAGCAGACCCATCAGCAGAATGTCCACCGGCGAAACCATCAGGATGTCGCCAAAGAGATAGCTCATCAGGTCTTCGCTGTAGCCGGGCGTTTTACTGATGAAGATGATGCCGATCGCCATGCCGGTCGCCCAGACCGCGCTTAAGACGGTATCCTGGCGCATGGTGGAGCGGTGCTGCATATAGGAGATGAAGAGGGCGGCCAGGAGGGCGGCGACTACCGCCCCCATGAGCGGCGTCAGGAAGGTCAGTCCCTGTTCCTTGTTCAGGTAATCGGCCAGGCCCATGCCGCCCAGGGTGCAATGGGCGATGGCCCCGGCAATATAGGTGGTCCGGCGGACAGTGACATAGCTGCCGATGATGCCGCAGGCAATGGACGCCATGATGCCGGCCAGCAAGGCATATTGCAGAAAACTGAACTGCTGCAGATCGGTCAGGAATTCGAACACGAATGACCCTCCTGAGAACAGCGGTGATCGTGACGGATGAGCGCCATGTCATTGCCGTATAAGTCTGTAATGTTCCGTCCGTCCAGGGCGCTTGTCGGATGGACGTTGACCTGGTGGTTGACGCAGACCACGCTGGTGATATGGCGATTGACAAAGCCGATATCGTGGGAGGCGACGAGGATGGTCATTTTTTTATTGAGCTGGTCGAGGATTTTGTAAAGCTTTTCACCTGCCGAGCTGTCGACATTGGCAGTCGGTTCATCAAAGAGAAGCATATCCGGAGAGGTGGCCAGGGCGCGGGCGATGAGCACTCTCTGGCGTTGGCCCCCGGATAACTCCGCAAAACTTTTGTTTTTGAAGTCAGTCAGGTCGACCCCGGCCAAGGCGTTTTCCGCGGCCCGAATCAGTTTTCGGGGAAAGGGGCCGAAGCCCGCCCGTCCTGCCAGCCCCATGAGCACGACGTCAAGAACCGAGATAGGAAACTGGGGATCGAACTGCATATGCTGGGGGACATAACCAAGCCGGTTCGATACCTGCCGGGGCGGTTTGCCGAAAACTAGGATTCGGCCCCGGTCGGGTTCCAGAAGTCCGAGGATGAGACGCAACAGGGTGGTTTTTCCGCCGCCGTTGGGGCCGATAATGCCGATCATCTCCCGATTATGAATGGTCAGATTCACGTCTTCCAGGACCGGTTCGGAATGGTAGGAAAAAGTCACATGTTCCAGGCTGATGACGGGGGGCTCGGTTGCGGCAGGAGTCATGAGGCGTTGTTCATGGTTAGGTTGTGTCCGTCCGGGAACGAGGTTTTTTGTGTTCGCGATCAAGCCGTTATTGCGGGGACGGCAGGATTGGCCGCCGAGCCCGCGGTCCGGACGTCCCGTTTTTTTTACTTGCGATGTTTATTCTCAACCAGGGAGAAAGTAAGCCGTTTGGCCGGCATGTCAACACGACCCAGTCGAACCAGCACCAGGTCGCCCATCTGGTGGGTGGTGCCGGTGTGCTCGCCGACGAGCCGGTGGCCCCGGGCATCGTGGACATAGTAGTCATCGCGCATCTCCTGGACCGGCACGGCACCGCTGATAAAGGTCTCCAGGAGCTCGACAAACAAGCCGAAAGAGGTGACGCCGGAAATAATGGCCTCGAATTCCTCGCCGATCCGGTCCTTGAGGAAGAGGGCGCCGAGCCGGGCCCGGGCGTTTCTCTCCACGCCGATTGCAAGCCGTTCACGCGTTGACAGATGCAGGGCCGCATCCGGCAGGGCGGTTCTGTTGGGCAGGACCGGCGGCTTTTTGGTGTTTTTGTCGACCTTAGTCAGAAAGTTCAGCAAGACCCGGTGCGCCACCAGGTCGGGATAGCGGCGGATCGGCGAGGTGAAGTGGAGATAATATTCCGCGGCCAGGGCGAAATGTCCCAGGTTCTCCGGTGAATAGCGGGCTTGTTGCATGGTACGCAGCATGAGGTTGTTGACCACATATTGGACCGGTGATTCGTTGGCCTCTTCGATCACCCGGGCAAACCAGGCCGGGGAGATTTCAGTCTTCGGCAGTTGCAGATCCATGATGGCCGCCGCCTCGGTAAAGAGGTCGACCTTGACCGGGTCGGGCCGTTCATGGATACGATAGAGGACGTCTTGATTCGCGTTGGCCAGCGTCTCCGCCACGGCCTCGTTGGCAGCGAGCATGCACTCCTCAATGAGTTGATGGGCCTGGTTTCGTTCCGCCCGGGCAATGGTATCGATCTTGTCGCCCTTCAGTCGTATCTCCGCTTCAGGAATGTTGAAACCGATGGAACCGCGTTGCCGGCGGCGTTCCTGCAACTGCTGCGCCAGTTTTCCTGCGGCCTCCAGCATGGGCAGCAGGTCACGGTGGCTCTCCCGCATGTCCGGATCACGGTCATAGAGGATCTGCCGCACCGCCGTATAGGTAAATCGCCGGTGGCTCCGGATCATGCTTTTGCAGTACCGCTGGCCGGTGCGGTGCCCCTTCTTGTCGAATTCCAGGATCGCGGTAAAGGCGGGCCGGTCCTGGTCCGGTACCAGGCTGCAGAGATCATTGGACAGACGTTCCGGCAGCATGGGGATGACCAGGTCGGGCAGGTAGGTGCTGGTGCCGCGCCGGTAGGCCTCAATATCGATAGCCGAATTCGTCTTGACATAATGGCTGACATCGGCGATGGAGACATGAAGGCGGAACCCGGCTCCGGTCTGCTCAACGGCAATGGCATCGTCAAAGTCCTTGGCCGTTTCCCCGTCAATGGTGACATGCGGGATGTGGCGCAGGTCGGTCCGCTCCGTATCGCACTCAACCAGAGGGCGAAGCCGGCGGATTTCCTGTTCGACGTCCTCCGGAAAACTCCGGGGCAGCTCAAACTGTTCAAGGGTCATCCGGAGCTGTACCGCCACGGAAAAAGGGTCGCCCAGGATCTCAATGATTTTGCCTTGCGGGGGCCGGTTGGCGCTGCCGTAATCAATGATCTCCAGCAGGACCGCCGTGTTGTCGCGGGCATCGAGGCTGTTGCCCCGGTGAACATGGACGGTATACGGCAGCCGTTCATTATCCGGGGTGACGTAGCCGGTTTTGCCGCCGGCCGTATAGATGCCGCATAATTTGGAGATGCCCCGTTTGATGATTTTGACGACCCGGGCTTCGGGTCGTCCTCTGCCGGTCCTGATCATACGGATCAGGATCCGGTCGCCGTGGCTGGCCCCGTTTAAATTAGACGGGGCGATAAAGGGGTCCTTGTCCTTTTTGTCCGCCCCTGCAACAAGGGCGAAACCGAACCCCTTGCCGGTCAGGTCAAGGGTGGCCTGGATCAGCCCTCCGCCGTCGGCAAGCAGGTATTTTTTATGCTGTCGGGTTACCTTGCCTGTTTTTTCCAGATCCGCCAGGATCTCCATGACCGTTTTTTTATCATGGCCGGGCAGATCAAGCCCGTCCAGGATCATGGCCGGACTTGTCGGTTCATGCCTGCCGTCCAGGAATCCGAGAATCCTGTCAACGAGGAGGTTTTGCGCCTGGTCAGGTCCAGGCGTTGATTTTCGGTGCCGTTTGCTCCGGGACTGTCCGGAACGATGATGGGGTGTACGTTTTCTTGTCATAAAAAGCTCATAATGGTTGTCTTGGGCGCCGGAATTTATTTCACCGGCGCCGGCAACAGGAAGGACGTTAATTGTCCGGAATGGATTTTACCTGGATCCGTGAACGTTCGAGAACGGTGCAGATGCAAGGCGGCGACGATGCTGATTATCCTGGTGCGATATCAACGAGTTGCCAACGCAGCAGATGCGCCGTTATCGGACGCCCCGCAGGGCGGCGCGGTGAAGACCGGCAAATGCGTTTATTTGACAATAATACAATAGATTCCATGTATTGCATGAAATATCACCTCAAGTCGTCACGGATTCAGGTTTTACTTTGTTCACCGGGTTACATCTGCTACAGTTATGCAGAGAAATATCGGTTGCCTTAAATCAGGTTCGCTGTATTTTACACTATTTACAGGGTAATAGAAAGGAAAACGGTTTTGTCTCTTGAATTAAAGCACATGCAGCCCAGGAAATTTGATCTCGACGAATATCGCCAGGTGATGGAGAACCTCATTGGTTCGGGGCCTGAAACCAAGGTCTTTTGGGAGGCCCTCGATTTCTCCTGTAAGGCGCACGGCAGCCAGTGGCGCCGTTCGGGTGACCCCTATATCATCCATCCCTGCAATGTCGCCCGGATTCTGGCCGAAGAGCTTGATGTCCTTAATCCCGAGATTCTCGCGGCGGCCCTGTTGCACGATACGGTTGAGGACGTGGAAGACGTGACTGTGGACCTGATACGGCGAAAGTTCGGCAGCAACGTGGAAGCTATTGTCGAGGGCTGCACCAAGGTCACCCACTACTCCGGGGATAAGCAGAACTTTAAAAAACTTGTCCATCGGAAGATTTTCACCGGCGCGGCGTCGAAACCCGAGGTCATGATCGTCAAGCTTGCCGACCGGCTGCATAACCTGCGCACCCTGTCTTCAATGCCGCGCGACAAACGGCAGCGGGTCGCGGATGAAACCCTGGATATCTATGCGCCACTGGCGACCATGCTGGGTCTTTTCGGCCTGAAACGGGAGATGTACAGCCTGGCCCTGGCCTATAAATTTCCCCGCCAGGGCACCAAGCTGCAAATCCATATCAATGCCTTGCGCCAGGATCGCGGCGTACTGGAAATCGTCGACCGGGTCCAGGCGGCCCTCAAGGAAGACCGGATCAAGGGCAAGGTGACCCTGCGAACCAAAGGACTCTGGGGCTATTATGATGTCAAGAACCGTATTTTGATCAAAGAGATAGAAAGCCCGCAGGAGATACTGATCGTGGCCGGCGACAGGAATTCATGTTACCAGGCCCTTGGCACCTTGAACCGTATTTTTCCGCCCCTTCCCCGAACGATTCGTGATTTTATCGCCAACCCCAAACCTTCCGGTTACCAGGGGCTGCATGCCCGGGCCAATATTGAAGGCCAGAAATATCTGTTCAAGATCCGGACCGAGGAAATGGCCCGCCGCGCCCAGCGCGGACTGGTTCGCAACTGGAACGTCGACAGCAAGAAACGCGGCGCTTTTGTCCGGGGAGTCCAGGAGATCTTCGATATCCTCGGCAGCGACGAATCCGTGTCCTACCGGGACATGATCGCCGCCAGCGGCCGCAAGGAGATTTACACCTATACCCCGCATGGTGACCTGATCTGTCTGCCCGTCAACTCCATTGTCCTGGACTTTGCCTTTAGTGTCCATACTGCTATCGGTCACAGCTGTGTGGCCGCCATGATCGGCAGGCGCAGGGCTGCACCGGACCAGGTACTCAGCGACGGAGACGTGGTGAAGATTATCCGGCAGGACAAACCTGTCCGTTTCGATCCCGATATCCAGAAACTCTGCCAGACGGCCCGGGCCCGGTCCGAACTTGCCAAGGCCTTCAGGGTCAGGCGTCAGGCGGTGTCCAGGGAGATAGGCCGTTCCGTCCTGCAGCAGGAAATGCGGCGTTATGGTCTGCCGTTTGACGTGATTATGCAAGAGGGCATGAACAATATCCTGGAGTATTTCGACATTGAATCCCTGGAAGACCTGTATCTCCAGGTCGGCGAGGGCCGGGTGCGGTTGCGTGAACTCATCTATGAAATCCGCAACGGCCTGTATGCTGATCATGACACTCTGCAACTGCCCACCGGTATCTTTAACCGGATCGAATTGGCAACGGTTGATCCCGCCGTTGTCAAGTCGTCGGCCTGCTGCAAACCGACCCCCCTGGATAAGGGTATTTTCGGCCTGCTCAGTAATCGAGGTCTCTCCCTGCATCGAAGAGATTGTTTCCGTCTGCAGAAAATCAAGTTTCAGCGCGAGGACGCAGTGGATGTCCGCTGGAAACTCAGGGAAACCCGGGTGGTGAAACCACAAAAGGTTATTATTTTCGCCGCCAGCCGCCAGCGTCTTTTTTTGTTGCTGTCCGTGGCCCCGGAGGAGATGAAGATCAGCGATATTGTCGCCCTGACCGACAGACCGGTCACCGGTCCGGCCTGGGAGATTACCTTTACGGTAACGAACCTGTTTGCTTTGAGAAAGATTTTTAAGCATCTGGACCGTTCCGGACTGTCGTACGAGTTTGATCTTGAGCAGTAATGATTTTTTATTTTTTTTTGACGGAAAACACTGATGTTGACAGAAAAGCGCATGCAGCGGGAAGCGGTGGTCGTGGAAATAATGATCAGGAAGTACTGCCGGGCGCTCCATCATCCCGAAGGCAAATTTTGCCCGGAGTGCGGAGAACTTCTTGACTATGCGCGGAAACGCCTGGTCAAATGTCCATGGCAGGAAAACAAGACCACCTGCGGTCAATGTCCTGTTCATTGCTACAAGCCGGAAATGCGGCGGAAAATCCAGGAGGTCATGCGCTACGCTGGGCCGAGGATGCTGTTGGCCAATCCTGTTGTCTCGGTCCGGCATTTTCTTGACGGCAGGCGGAAAAAACCGCTTGGCAGAGCCGGACAGTCAAGAAATAAATAGCCCGGGCGCGGAGTGTCCGGGCTCCCGGCGGACGGGAGGTCCGCGGCTTGACACCCCGCGGTAAATCCCGTACATTGTGGGCTGGGTGTGTATTCGTTGGATTTGATTCCTGACTTTTGATTTTTGGGCCTGAATTATGTTTGGTATAGGTTTTCCTGAAATGGTCGTTATCCTGGTGGTGGCTCTCCTGGTGGTTGGTCCGGACAAACTGCCGGGTCTGGCCCGTTCTATGGCCAAGTGGACGGTGGAGATGAAAAGGACCGTAAACGATCTCAAGGACAGCCTGACCGAAGAGGAAAACTCAATCGGCCTTGGTCACTCTGATCTGAAAGACAGCCTGACCGATACCGAGACCCGGACCTGGCAGGCTGCGGATACGGATGGGAAGGAAGGCGATGAGCTGGACGATGAAATCCTGGAGATGGAGGACTTCCAATCTCCGAGTTCGGAGGAGTCGTCGGATGCCAACCCTTCTGCCGCAGCAGTTGCCGATTCAGAAACACCGGATGACAACCCGCCGGCCGCAGCGGTTGCCGATTCCGAAACATTGGATGTCAAGCCGCCGGCTGCAGCAGTCTCCGATTCCGAAACATCTGACTCCAATCCTCCGGCCGCAACGGTCTCCGGTTCCAAGACATCTGACACCCCGAACGATCCGGATAAGAATAAAGTCGTGCCCGATGATTCACCCCTGTCCCCGGTATGATTGCAGCATTTGAGAGTTTTGCGCCTCACCATCAGGAGTTGCGTAAACGCCTTGTTCGCTGTCTCCTGGCCGTTATCCTGACAACGGCAGTTGCCTACCTGTTCATCGACCGGATCGTCGCCTTCTGCCTGCAGCCGCTCTTTGTCGCCTACCCGGCCTTGCAGCATATGGTTTATACCAAGCTGACCGAGGCCTTTATTTCTTATCTTAAGCTCTCGGTCCTGGCGGGGATCCTGTTGAGTTTTCCGGTTATTTTGTATCAGGTCTGGATGTTTGTCTCCCCCGGCCTGTTGGACCGGGAAAAACGCACTGCCGTGCGGATCGTTCTCTGGGCGACTCTGCTTTTTGTGGCTGGCGCCGTGTTTTCCTTTTTCATCGTTTTACCGAAGACCCTCGCCTTTTTCATGAGCTACGCCGGGCCCAACCTGCAACCCCTGCCTAAAATCGGCCAATACCTGACCTTCGTGGCCCGCCTGGTCTTCGCCCTCGGCGTTGCCTTTGAGATCCCCTTTCTCATGCTCATGGCCAGCCGTGCAGGCCTGGTCGCCCCCGGTCATTTTCGTAAGAAACGCAAGTATTTCTACATCGCCATTGTCGTCCTCTCCTTTCTCCTGGCCGCAGGTGATGTAACGGCCACGGTGCTGTTGTCCTTTCCGCTCATCGGTTTGTATGAGGCCGGAATCGTGGTGGGCCGGGTTTTTCCCGGCAAGGCATCTGCGCGGCCGGAAGAAGCTGATGAGGATGATGAGGAGGAGTAGGGCGGGTAGGATTGAGTTGAGCCGCTCAAGCAAAACCGCAGGCATAGCAGCGCTATGCCTGCGGTTTTTACATTAAGGCTCAACTCAAAAGATGGCCGGAAGACGGGGTGGTGCGAAAATGCTAAGTAATTTATGCGCAAGCCCTTTGGTCGCCGGTTTTTTTCAGCAAGAAGATATTCCCTTTGATCCAGGTATTACGTTCTTTGCGGATATTGGCCGCCGAGCAGTGGAGGAGCTGCCAGCCTTTCCGGCCGGCGATTTTTTTTATATAGCCGGGGTGGTGGGCATAGCGGCCGGTCGGTCGCAGAGTCCAGTCAGGCGTTGCCGTCGTCTCCGTGGAACAACAAAAAAGGGCCTCATTGCTGCCCCGCTCCCAGGCGGCAGCGAAGAGCGGCTGCAGGTCGCCGATATAGGTGAGGACATCGGCAGCGACGAACAGGTCGTAGCGCTGCTTTGAGGAGAGCAGGTATTCGTTTATCTCGCCGACATGGAGTTGGTCGTAGATGCCTTTTTCCTGGGCTTGGGCGACCATGTTCCCGGAGAGGTCAACCCCTGAAAGCTCTTCGCATACGGGCCGGAAGGCGGCGCCGGCCAGACCGGTGCCGCAGCCGAGGTCAAGGGCATGTTCGTACCTGGGTTTCTTGTCGGTCAGCCCATCGAAAATCTGTTTCAGTTTCAGGTGAGTCGTATAGTTGAGTTCCCGCACCAGGTGATATTCAAAGGTCTTGCTGTACTGGTCAAACAGTTCCCGAATATAGTCCGGCGGTGGCGTGACCACCGCCGACCCCGTCAGGGCGGTGAGCATATAGCGGGCCGCCGCATGGTTCGGGCGCAGTTCGAGCAGCCGTTTATACAGGTCTTCGGCCTGACGGTATCGCCCCTGCCGGTGGCGGAGATAGGCCAGGTTGTTTAACGTGGAAGCATGGCCGGGCGCCAGGGTCAGCAGTTCCTCGTATACGGCGATGGCCTTGGCGGTTTCTCCTGCATCCTTGTAGCAACAGCCCAGGTTATAGCGCATCTCCTCGTCGTCGGGCACCAGGGTCAGCCCCTTCTGATACGTGTCCAGGGCCTCGGCAAAGCGGCCGCTTTTTTTGTAGGCCAGTCCCAGGTTGTAGAGGATGTCCGCGTCTTCCTGGCAGAGTTCGGCGGCGTGGCGGTAGGCGTTGACCGCCTCGGCCAGACGACCGTCTTCAAAACAGGCCAGTCCCAGGTTGTAATGAATGCCGGCCACATCCGGAAACAGGGCCGCGACCCGGGCATAGAGTTCAATGGCCTCGGTTGTTTTTCCGGCCTGGTGACAGGCTATGGCCTTTGCATACAGGGCCTGTGCGTCATGTTGTTGTTCGGTGTTCATGTTATGTTAATCCGTAAACGGCACGATTTCCTGTTTGAGAAGGCAGCAGGAGATACGGTGACCGGGCGTTCCGTCGTCGCCATAGTCGATGTTGTCGGGTTGGAGCAGTTTGTTCATCACGCAGCCTTCCGGGATGGAGAGTGAAAAAAAACGCGCTTCGGTGAGGCCTTCATTTTTCACCAGTTGATCTTCTTGAATACTGAAGCTGTGGAGAGGGTAATCCTCGCAGAGCGGACATTGATAGACCCGGCCGTTGGGAAAGATAAAATAATTTTCAGCAACGTTGCCAGCGCATTCGAACTGTTCACCGGGCTCAAGAAAAACCTTGGGAAAGGTGACGTACAGACCGAGTCGGGCCGCCTCCCGCGCCACCGCCGGAACGACCTCCAGCCAGTGGCCGGGGGCGACCTGCCAGTTCGTCTCCTTGCCGCTTCGGCCTGTAGCGGATTTGCCGCGCAGGCCGATGACCTGGATGAAGAAACGCTTGACGCCGAATCCGGCCAGCAGGGCCGGCATCCGGTGCAGGTGATCAATGTTGAGACTGGAGACGGTGTAGATAACACTGGTATGAAATCCCTTGCGCACGGCCTTCCGCAGGTTCGTGGTGCAGGTGGTGAAGACGTTTTCTCCCCGGATGGGATCATTGATTGCCGGCTCCGGGCCATCCAGGCTGAAACTCAGGAAATCAAGTTCTTCAGGGCTGACCCGGTCCAGCAGGTCGTGAAAGAGAAAACCGTTGGAATCCACGGTGACCGCATAGCGCAAGGATTTGGCCGCCCGGATGATTCCTGCCAGGTCGGGATGCATGGTCGGCTCGCCGCCCAGCAGAATGAGGTTGGCCGGCCGCTCGGGCCGGGCAAAGAGTTTCAGCCATTTGATGGCGGTTCCGGCCGGCAGGGCCGTCGTCCCGTGCTGTGACGGGTTGATGTAGCAGTGACGGCATGAAAGATTGCAGGCCGTGAGCAGATGCAGGAAGACATTACGTTCCCCTGCCTGAAAGCCGACTGTCCGCGCCGCCAGGTTCCGTTCAATCATTTTTTATTATTCTCCTGTGTGGACTGGGCCAGCGTGTACCTGGCCAGCAGGCTGTTCTCCAGGTACGCGTGATGGCGGAAGAAGTTTTGAAAGAGGGCCAGGCCTTCCGCGCGCATTACGTTGGGAACGAGTTCAACCTGCATGTCGGCATAGAGATTATGGAGCTGCTCAAGCGGTACATTGGTGCCGCCTCCCATAATGTCCTCGAATGCCCAGACAAAACGCCTGATTCCGGACAGCAGCATGGTGGCGTAGCACATGAGACAGGGTTCCATGGTCGAATAGGCCGTGATCCGGCTGCAATCGGTCTGCGGGTTCATGGTCAGCAGGCGCCGCAGGGCCGCAACCTCGGCATGGTCCAGCTCGTTGAAGTCGCCGCCGCTGCTGTTGGCCCGCCGCCCCCGGACAAGCACACGGCCGTCCTCGACCAGGACACAGCCGACCGGGAATTCTCCGACATCCAGGGCCGCCCGGCCCTCGGCAAGAGCGATGCGCATAAATTGTTGATGATTCATAAGGTTAGGGGCAGGATTGTTGCATCATTAAAGAGACCTGCGGCGGCCCTGTTTTTTTACAGGGTCCGGCCGAGGCGCAGTACATTCTTATCGATTACTGCCCCGGTCTCCGGTTGCATCCAGTCATGTTGCTTATCGGCGAACGGCAGGTAAACAAGAGACATTTTTATATTCCTGAGGCGGGCCTGGGGCAGAAACGGAAAGATGTTCCCAGGGCTTATTGCCGAGGCGGCCAGTGTCACCTTGACGGCCTGCCTGGCCTCCGAGGACGGCAGGGTGACCGGATACAGGTTGGGCTCGACATGACCGTTTTCCGGGTCGAGCCGCCACTGGCCGATGGTGACCTGCCGGGCGACCCGGAGGAATATTTTTGGTCGCAGTTTAAAGGCCGGGATCCAGAAACTCATGGGCCATTCGTGCCACTGCGGCCTGGGAACCACGGGTTGATTGGTCTTGTTGATAAAATCGGCAAAGCTCTCGATCTCCATGGCCGGGATCCTGGTCGATATTTTCCAGAAAGCAAGGTGGAGGTGGTGATCTCCCTTGCCTGGCAGAATTTGCCACTGGAGCTGTCGCAGCCCGTCATTGCCGATTTCCCAGGCCGTGTCACAGTTGCCGCAGGTCAGAACCATGCAATCACCCTCGCCGTCCAGATCTCCACCGCAACTGGGACAGAGGGTGGGGAGAAAGTTGACCTGCCAGCGCGGGTTAAACGGTTTCCCTTGCAGCGGCAGGGAGGTCTCCTGGTCCAGATCGATGAGTTGGGTGTCGGTGACCGCATCAAACAGGCAGTTGTTGTCGCGCCGGAGAGGCAGGTAGATCAAACTCACGGTATCGCCGATATAGGCCCGGTGAAATAGAGTTTGCCTGGTGCTGCCGGACCGCTCACTGATTTGTGCGACTTTGTCGAGAATGACCTTGGTTTTGATGGATAGACGCAGGAAGCGGCCGCCCGTCCCGGCCGTAAGCCGGGCCAGTTTCATGGCCTGGGCCCGAATGCCAAGGGAAGGCGGCAGGGCCGGGAGGACGGAGCCCAGCTGGGTGGTATCGACAACCCGGCATGTCATGCCGGCCTCGGAAACCAGGAAGATATTACCCCTGAAGCGGATGTAAGGCGCGTAAAGTAGTCGGTCGCGTTCGGGCGGTTCGACCTTGTCCGGCAGCACGTACCGGAATGCGCCGCTCGTCTGCAGGAAATTTTTTGTTCCGCAATAGGGGCAGGTCAGCAGCCGGTTAGTTTCCGACAGGGTTACAGGTGCACCGCATTGAGGGCAGTTTTGCTCGACCCGAATATCCATTTATCCAAGTTTGCCGCCGCACTGGTTGCAAAATGTCGCCCCAGGCAGATTTTCTTCATGACAGTGCGGACAGACCAGGATTGCCGGTTTTTCACTGGCCGGATGGCCGCAGCGGGGACAGAATTTGGCGCCCGGTGTCAGGTTCTTGCCACAGTTGGTACATTGCCGGATGATGACCTGCTGATGTCCGCAAAAGGGGCAGAAGCGCGCATCAGGCGGAATCGGCTTGCCACAGTCCGGACAGCGTGCCTCGGGGGCGGCCGCGCTGGCGGCCGATTCGGCGCGGCCCGGTTGCAGGTTGCCGAACATGGCCGGCATCATCATCCCCATGCCGAGTCCGAGCCCGGCCCCGGCCTCGCCGCTTGATTCGGAGGCCTTTTCCATGGCCATGGCCGCCTTCATGCGGACAAAGTTATCCATGTCCTTGATCACGCTCAGGCGGCTGCGATCATCAATGGCGCCCTGCACCTCGGGCGGCGGGGTAATGGAGGTGATGTAGAGTTCGTCAAGGGCCAGGCCGAAGCGGGCAAAATCATTGCTCAGACGTTCCTGCAGCCCCGCCGCCAGTTCATCAAAGCGGCCCGGCAGGTTGAAAATGGTATCCAGTTGTTCTCCCAGATAATCGTTGAACCGGGAGACAATGACCCGTCTGAGATATTCATCAACCTGGTCGGTGGTATACTTGCCCATGGTGCCGGCCATGGTGTTGATAAAGAGCACCGGCTGCACAATGCGGGCGTTAAAGACGCCGTGAGCCCGGAGACGAATAAGTCCGAGTTCTTCGTCCCGAAAGGCCACCGGATCGCGGGTGCCCCATTTCAGGTTGGTAAAAACCTTGAGATTGACAAAGTAGACCTCGGCCCGCAGGGGGCTGGTCATGCCCCAGGGCGTAGCCAGGATTTTAGTCAGAAGCGGAATGTTACCTGTTTTCAGGGTGTGGCGGCCCGGGCCGAAGGGGTCACCGGCCCGGCCTTGGTAAAACAGGATTGCGGCCTGACTTTCACGCACCGTAAGCTGGGCGCCGAACTTGATTTCACCGGAACCATGCCCGGGGATGCGGTGGAGCATTTCCTGCCCGGTTTCGTCAAACCATTCAATAACTTCAAGAAAAATAACGTTATCCACGCCCATGTCTTCTCCTCGATTGCAGGAAAGGGTTGTCAGGCAAGCGTATTTTATGCTCTTCATCGCGCTGCCCTGTGGGGCGGCCGATAGCGACGCATCTGCTGTGTTGGCAACAAGTTGATATCACACCAGGATAATCAAAGTAACTGGTCACAGGGTGTAACTCTGCACTATTAC
>VAPE01021866.1_pt1 | contig 21343 bp, 11 predicted proteins | sample 3393911 | NCBI WGS metagenome assembly VAPE01 (sample SAMN08290436, study PRJNA428436) | hydrothermal vent metagenome | isolation source: Deep-sea hydrothermal vent chimney | place: Atlantic Ocean: South-mid Altantic Ridge
ACATCTACATTTAATAACCTTTTTAAATAAAATTAGAGAAGTTAAAGCAGGATTTAGTATAAAAAAAGATGGAATTGAATTTTACTATGATAAAGAACTAAAAGGTAATCTGCATATCGAAACAGATGTTCACCCTGGCTTTATGACAGATTGGCAGCAGCCCTTTGTTGTTTTACTTACTCAAACAAAAGGATTTAGCGTTTTACACGAAACTGTCTATGAAAATAGATTCGGTTACATCAAAACTCTAAAAGAAATGGGAGCTGATATTGAACTTTTCACAAAATGTTTAGGATCAAACAAATGCAGATTTAACTCATTAAATCATAAACATTCTTTAGTTGTAAAAGGTCCTAGCACTTTAATTGCTAAAGATATAAAAATTCCAGATCTTAGAGCTGGATTTGCATACGTTATGGCAGCTTTACTCACCAATGGGATAACTAAAATAGAGCAAAAAAACTTTTTAGATCGAGGTTATGAAAATATTGTTCAAAAGCTTCAATCACTAGGAGCAAATATCAAAAAAATAGAAAATAAAGACTCAAATCTTTCAAAAAATGCTTTAAATAAACAATGTGTATAATTTGAAAAATTAATCAAAATTTAAAGCTCTCGGATTTACTGCAAATTCAAAATGTCAAAAACCATTTTTTAAAAGCTTTTTTATAAAAAAATCAATTTTCAAAAAGAAAATCAAAAAAATTTGAAAATCGAATAGAGTTATCAAAATCCTATTTTTGAATTTGCTCAAGACAATTTTGAACACACATAGATTATTCAAAGGTTTTTGTTATAAATATACTCGAATAAATTCAAAAATCGGCAAGTAAAAGAAAGATTTAACGCGAGTTTCAGCTGCAAAAACTAATCTTGAAAAACTCATTTTTGTTTATAATTATTTTCTTATCTTTTGGTTTGAAAAGTCACAAAAATAAGCTATTATTTCAAAAAATTAAATCTACTACAATGTTTTTTGTGGTGATTTTCATGAAATTATAGCTGCAGTCTTAAAAATTTTTATAGATTTTTCAAGTTTTTTTCGATATATCACAAATTATAGCCAAATAAATTCACACTTTAAATGGCAAAGAAAAAATTTCAATCTTAAAAAAAACTATGTTTGATTTTTCAAGCTTTTCCACTATAATATTTTGCTGTTTATTCTTTTTATAAACTTAAATTTTTAATAACAAAGATAAATAATGCATTGCAATTGAATAACTTTTTATTACAAAGATATGTATTCAATTCAAAATCGAGGTAGCAAAAAAAATTACAATATGATCTTGGAAAAACTATATTTAATTTTTCAAGTTATATTTTTCTTAAATAAAGCAAGTATATGACAAAAACTTTCACAAATATCCATCAATTAATAAAGTTTTTAAAAATAGATAAAAAAAAACAAAAAAAAATTTTATTAAATCCAGAATTTAATCTTCTTTTACCATATCCTTTAGCTAAGAAAATAAAAAAAAATGATTTAACAGATCCAATTTTTAAACAATTCGTCCCTCTCATAGATGAAACTTATTTAAAACAAGGATATAAAAAAGATCCTTTGAATGAAAAGCAGTTCAAAAGATCAAAACTTTTAAAAAAATACGCATCGAGAGCTCTTTTAATAACTACTCAAAATTGCGTTATGCATTGTAGATATTGCTTTAGAAAATATTTAAAACAACCTTTTAACAAAAGTTTTGATCAAGAGATCGATTTAATAAAGAAGGATAAAAATTTAACCGAAGTCATTTTAAGTGGAGGAGATCCTTTAGTGTTGAGTAACAAAAAAATACAAGGCCTTTTAAAAAAATTAGATAAAATCTCTCACATAAAAATTTTAAGATTTCATACAAGATATATTATTGCAAATCCAAAAAGAATAGATCAAAATTTTTTAAATATTTTTAAAAATATAAAAAAACAAATCATATTTGTATTTCACATAAATCATCTAAACGAGATCGATTCAAATGTAATAACAGCCGTTAAAAAACTCAAACATAAAAATATCTTACTTTTTAATCAAAGCGTTCTACTAAAAGGTATTAACGATAATCTTTCAACCTTAAAAGATTTAAATTTAAAATTAATTGAAATAGGTATAGTTCCTTATTATCTACATCAATTAGATAAAATAAAAGGATCTTCTCATTTTGAAGTCTCCATAAAAAAAGGAAAAAAATTAATAAAATTATTAAACGAACATCTTTGTGGATATATGGTTCCAAAATATGTTAAAGAGATTCCAAATAAAAAAAGCAAAACCCTCATTTAGATTAATATCAAAATTCTAATGCATTTTAAGTTAATATAATCCAATCATATTTATCAAAAAATTTGAAAAATCGACAAAATTTTTAAGACTGCAGCTATAATTTCATGAAAAGCACCACAAAAGACATCGTAGTAGATTTAATTTTTTGAAATAATAGCTTATTTTTCTGACTTTTCAAACCAAAAGAGAAGAAAATAATTATAAACAAAAATGAGCTTTTACAAGATTAGTTTTTGCAGCTGAAACTCGCGTTAAATCTTTCTTTCACTTGCCGATTTTTGAATGTAGTTGAATATATCTCATTTTTTGCATTTACTCAAAATCTCTTTTCATTTTAATATCTAATTTTAATGTAGTTCACAGATTTAAATTTTTCTCTTATCTATCAAAATGAATTAATTGTTCGTCAAACATCTATTTTAAGTAAACTCAAAAAATCCTCAAAGTCAAGAAAAAATTTTTAGCTACAAACTTTGAAAAGCAATATTTGATTTTTTAAGTTTTTTCGCTATATCTTTTCAAAAATTGCAAAATCGACAAAAAAATAATTTTATTGTTATAAATTATTATAAGGAGAATAGCTATGTCAAATAGTGCTTTTATAATTTTAGATCTCCAAAACGATATCTGCAACGTCAATGGTGTTTTTCATAAAAATGGACTAAATGCTAATTTATCTTCAAAAATCATCTCTCCCATTGTTGATATGATCTATTTTTGTAAAAAACAAAATATTCCAGTCATTGCTGTTCAAATGAGTGTCTTAGAAAATCCAAAAAAAGAAGCAATAGGCCTTGGAGTTTATAAAAAAATGATCCCTTTTTTAGAAAAAGAAGGACTCAGAGATAATTCTTGGGGTCATGACCTTCTAGATGAAATTAAAAATAATGTTGATTATAAAATAAAAAGATGGACAATGTCTGCATTTTATCATACAGAGTTAGCAAGACATTTAGCTGCACTCAGAGTAAATAAATTGATTTTATCAGGATTTACAACAAATGGTATAGTAGAAACCACAGCTAGAGAAGCAGCTTCTAGAAATTACCAATTGATTACTCTATCTGATTGCATTTCAAGCTATAGCGAAAAATTGCATCTAGCTTCATTGACCAATTTAAATAATTTTAGTGAAGTTTTAACTTCAAAAAAATTTCAAGAACACTTTGAAAGGAAAAACGTTTAAATGAATATAGTTATTTTAGGAGCTGGAGAAATAGGCTCATACTTAGCTCAAGTTTTAGCTCAAGAACAACATAGCGTCACTTTAATCGATAAAGATCCAATCATTTTAGAAAAGGTTAGTGAAAAAACAGATGTTGCAACACTTTTAGGATATGGATCTAGATGGAAAATTTTAGATGCCTTAATCGAAAATGAGCCAGATCTTTTTATTGCTATGACCGGAGATGATGAAACCAATTTAGTCTCTTGTGCAATTGCAAAAAATCTAGGATATCCAAAAACTGTCTCTAGAGTAAAGGAGATCGGTTTTTTAGCAAGATCGAGACTCGATTTTGGAAGACTTTTTTATGTCGACCACTTCATTGGAGCAGAGGTTTTAGCTGCAAATGATATTTTAAAAAGCATAACAAATCCAGAAGATTTAGCTATAGAAAATTTCGCTCATGGCGCTATTCAAATGAGAACAATTATCGTTCCTGAAAGATGGAAAAAAACAGATGTACCTTTAAATGCTTTAGATCTTCCAGAAGAGATGATAATAGGACTCATTAAAAGAAAAAAGAAAGATCCAACATCTGATAAATTTATAGAAAAAATCATTTTTCCTCATGGAGCAGATCACATTGAAATAGGAGATGAGATCACTGTATTTGGTGAAACTAAATTTATGCAAGACATCCACAATTTTTTTAAAATAGCACAAAAAAAAGCAAAATCTGTAGTAATAGTCGGTGGTTCGGCTGTAGGAGTGAGGCTAGCTCATATCTTAGAACTTAGAAATATTCATGTAAAAATAATTGAACAAGATGAAAATAGATGTAAAGAAATTACAGATCTACTTCCCAAAAGTACTATCATAAATGAAGATGGCAAAAATTTAGATTTTTTTGCATCTGAGCAAGTCTCTGACGTAGATGCTTTTATCACATGCACAAATAGAGATGAAGAAAATTTTTTGATTGCAAGCATTGGTAAATATATTGGATGCAAAAAAGTAATTAGTTTAATTTCTAATACAAGTTTTGCATCTATTTTAAAATCTTTAGATATTAAATATGCTGTCTCTGAGAGAGTAAATATAGCAAATAGAATTTTATCGATAATTCATGAAGAGAAAATAATTTCTATAGCTTCTCTTTGCGATAACAAAGCAAAAGTATTAGAGATAAAAGTATCAGAAGATTGTGAACTTGTTGGAATACCTCTTTCAGAGCTTAGCGCAAAACTTCCTAAAAATTTAATCATTTGTGCAATTGAAAACAGAGGAAGAGTTATGATCGGAAAAGGCAATAGAATAATATCTCCTGGAGATACTTTAATTTTAAATACAAGTCCTGAAATACTGCCTGGACTACAAGATTTATTTTAGGGAGCAAAAGTTGAGATATAAAGAAGTTAGCAAAATCATTGGCAAACTCCTTTTTTATTTCTCTTTGATTTTGATCATTCCTCTTTTGATTGCTATTTATTATGAATTTATCCATAAAACTCTTCATCCAAATTCTACTTTAGCCTTTTTAAAAACTATTTTGGTATGTTTAGCCATATCCGCTATATTTTTATTTTTTGGCAGAAAAGCCACTGGAGTTTTTTTTAGAAGAGAAAGCGTTTTAATTGTTATCCTCATGTGGGTTTTGGCAACAATTATTAGTGGATTGCCATTTTACTTTTCTAATACCTTAGAAAATCCTATAGATTGCATTTTTGAATCAATCTCAGGTCTCACAACAACGGGATCTACAGTAATGTGTCCAAAACTTTTTGAACCCAACTCTACAGTGCCAAAACCTTACTCTATAAAAAATCCCCATTATCCAGAAAAAAACTATGTATATTATGGAACCATAACACCTGTTAGAGATGCATCTGGTGCTATTATCTATAAAGGAGTTGAAGCTGTAAGCCAAGCTGTTTTATTTTGGCGAAGTTTTATCCAGTGGCTAGGTGGTCTTGGAATAGTTGTTCTTTTTTTAACGATCTTACCAGCTTTAGCTGTTGGAGGAAAATTTTTGCTTCAAGCTGAAATGACAGGCCCTGTCAAAGAATCTATAGCTCCAAGAATTAAAGAGACAGCATCTTTACTTTGGAAACTATATTTAGCTCTTACAATAATCGAAGTTTTTTTCTTAATTTTAACAAATGAAAAAATGCCAATTTTAGATGCTTTTTGTATTACTTTTTCAAATCTCTCAACTGGTGGATATTCGATTAGAAATGACTCAATTGGAAGTTATCACAACTTTTTAACCGAATGGGTAATAATCATATTTATGTTTATTGGAAGTATAAACTTTGCTCTATATTTTCACTGTATTAGAGGAAAATTTTTCAGAATTTACGAACCCGATTTTTTCTTATACGTAGCTGTCGTCATCATTGGATCTTTTTTAATCATTGTAAAATTAATAGGAGCTGAGAGCTATTCATTGGAAGGAACAAAAACTGGAGTATATACTATCTCAAAAGCAATTAGAGAAGGAACCTTTCATGCTATTTCCGCTCAAACATCTACAGGATTTGTAACAACGGATATTGCTAGATGGCCATTTGCTACCCAACTTTTTATGCTTCTTTTAATGTTCATCGGAGGTATGTCTGGAGCTACCTGCGGAGGCATTAAAACGTCTAGATTCTACATCTTATACAAAATTTTAAAAAACAAAATAGAAGAGATTTTTAGGCCTTCTACCATAAGACCTTTGAAAATTGGAAAAAAAGAGATTCCCATGAGAACAGCTATGACTGTACTCACCTTTTTTACTTTAGTGTCTTTTTTTACAATTTTAGGAACTGTATTTTTTATTTTCGCTAAGATAGATTCTGAAACTTCTGTCTCATCTGTAGCTTGTATGTTAAACAACATTGGTTTTGCTTTTGGAGCCGGGGGTCCTGCAAATTCTTTTGCTTTTATGAATAATTTTAGCAAGCTGTTTTCTAGTTTTTTAATGCTTCTTGGAAGATTAGAATATTTTATAATTTTACTTGTTTTTGCTCCCATTTTTTGGAAAATTAAATAGATTTTTCATCTCAATTTTATCTTTTCTATATAATCAAAAAATAATCATAACTTTTCAAAATTCCTATCAAAAAATTTTACATACTCGAGTAAATTCAAAAATCTAAGAGCAAAAAATTACAAAGACTTGAAAAGCAATATTCGATTTTCAAGCCTTTTCTATATTGTAACCTATAAGCTATGAATAACTACTTTGCTCTAACTAAAAAAAATGATTTTACTTAAAAACCAATAAAATATTATGATCTGCCCCAACAATTTTTTAAATAAAAAACTCAAGCTACACAAAATTTTATTAAATTGTAAGAAATAAGATTTATAATTTTTAAATTTAAGGAGAACAATATGGCAAGTACACCTTTAGCATTAGCTATAGAGCAAACAAACATTCAAGCACAAGATCCTCTGCAAGCTAATGAAATCCAAAACGAAATTATTCAAAGACTTGCTCTACAATTAATTCAAAATGATTGGAATGGATATAATAAACTTACCAAAAAAGGAGAACATCGATACTACAATGAGATAGAAATTCCCGACACCTACTATAAAACAGTAAAAAAAGTTGTTCAATTCTCTTTACTCCTTATAAATAATGGATGGGAATGCATTAATGATCTGCCTATTAAAGATAGCAAAAACAGAGATAATCAATATTATTACTATAAAAAAGGCAATATCAAAATAACTATTCCAAAAGAGCTATACGAAAATATTTCAGCTGTTGTCAGAGAGCAAGTAAATAATTCTTTTGCTGCTCAAAACCTAAAAATAGCAAACATTCCTGTTAATGAATTTTTTGATACCCTCTATAATTGGTTAAATAATATACCTAAAAAACACCTAGGAGCAGTATGTTTAGGATACACTGGAAGTGGAAAATCTACACTTATAAATTATATGAATGGCTGCAAGTATGAGTTAATAAATGATGAATTGCAACACACTTGCTCCCCTAACCATGAAGAAATAGCTAAAAGAGGAGGTGTACATTCACAAACTACATATCCTAAATCAATCAAAATAGGAGAAATGTACTATACAGATACTCCAGGTATTGAAGATACACGCGACTATCATCTCGATATAATACGAGAACTTGGCTTTAGTGAACTTTTAAAAAGAAGAGGTATTAAATATTTAACCATCGTCATCAATGCTAACAATTTCTTTGAACCTCCTTATCTTGGACTGCGCAAATTATCCAATATGATATGTAGAATATCTTCAGATACTAACGTACTACAAGAACTTTGCCGATTCATCATAGTAAAGAGACCTAGCATAGACGAACCCAACGCAGGCAAAAAGAAAAAGACAAAAAGAAATGAAGACCAGATATCAACGCTAATGGCAACTATGAACAATATAGGAAGAAAAATAAATAGAGATTCTAATAATGAACTATTATATAATGATCTACAATTTTTACAATTTCTAAACATTATGATGTCAAATCCTTCAAATATCTTCATAACTAATTTTACAGATGATAATCTAAGACAACGCTTATATGAAAGCCTTAAAAATTCTAATGCAGTTCATCCTAAATTAGGATTTTCTCTCTGTGCTGAATATAAAGTAATACTTGAATCTTTTATTAATGAATGCAACAAAGTTTATCATACAATTACTTTTAATATTAATACCTTACCAACAACCATAGATACATTAACAGAAAAAATAGCTAAGTTGAAAACTGAACTAGAAGAAAAACAAGAAAATCTAAAAACTCAAAGCAATAAAACATATGACAACTATCTACGCGAACAAAAGAAAATAAAAGAAAATATGAAAGCAGAAATTGATCAAAAAACAAAAGAGTATGACGAAAAAATCACAAAGGCAAATGACAACATAGAGAAGTTAAAAAAACAAAAATTTGGAGGCAAAACTTATGATGATATACAAAAAGATATACAAGCAAAACAAAAAAGATTAAATGAAATTAATACCCAAGAACTAATTACATGTTGGAAAGATTCAATATATCATCCTAGACATATAGGGCATTTTCTCACTATGCAATGGAGTTCAAAAAAAACATTTAAACTCGAAAGTAATCATGAATTTAAACAAATAGAAATAATAATTCCTGAAGCACAACTTTCAACTAACTCCAGCAAACAAAAATATCTAGCTAATGAAAGATTTCAAATAGATCACGCAGATATCTTTGCTCAACAAACTCCAGAAAAAATCGAAGATCAAAAAGAAATATTTCCACAAGATCCTAAAAAAGTTTTATACAAAGTTGTTTACAAAGTAAATAAACATGCAATAACAACTTTTAAAGGAACATATAAATCTCCTACTCTTTATAAAGGAATCTGTGCAGTAGAAATAAAATGTGAAAAATCTCAGCATTACAAAGATGAAATCGAACTCCTTAAGGGTTCTCAAAAATCAGACTCAGAAAAAGGAGAAATTCAAAAATTAAAAGATCAATTAACAGCAATTGAAAACTTAATACAAATGTATGAAAATGAAAAAGAACAAGCAAAAAAAGCTAAACAAAAGATAGAACAAGAAATAAAATCTTCTTGTGACAAAACTAAAACTGAAGAAGGTTTTGAAGATGAAAAGAAAGCTAACATAAAAGCTCTTGAAACAGAAATTGAAGATATCAAAAATCAGATTAAAGATACTGAAAAAACTATTGCTCATCTACAAATACAATTAGCTCACAATGAGCGTCTAAGAGATGGTAAATATGCTACATTATTCCAAAATAAAGAATTGTTAGGTAAAATATATAAAGATAGTCTATTTCTTTCACTTCACTAAAAAATAATTTTATTTTTTATATGTCATTTTGGAAAGTTTCCAAAGTGACAAAAACAAAATGTAGGAGTGTATGCCAATATCAAAATTAATTCAAAAAATTCAAAGCAACGATCCAGAAACAACTGTCGTTAATCTATCTAATGTAACTTCTCCTTTTAGCAACGATAAAAAAATCGATGAATTCTTTACGGCTCTAAACAAAAATCATATGATTGTTACTCTTGATTTATCTAACTTACAAATTCAAGACCTTGGAAAACGCATTGCTGAACTTTTAAAAAATAATGATTATTTAAGAGAAATTATATTAAATAATATTCACCTATCAAAAGATGAATTTCAAAATATTGCGGAAAGTTTAAAGACAAATAAAAGTATCAAATTTATTGATCTTACAAACAGTATCAAAACAGATATACAACAAACCCACCAAGCCCTGCAAACAGCTATTCAAGTAAATAAAAATATTAATCAATTACTCATAGATAATCCTCCTTCAGAACTAAAAACGCAATTAGAAGAGAATTTAAAAATCAGAAACCTTTTATTTAGTCCAGATAATTCCATAGATACAATTAAAACAATCCTAACAGACAATAACCTATCTATCGATACTAGCGATGATATCGAAGGCGATACTCTTTTACATAAAGCTGTAAGAAATCTACAAATAGATCTAGTTAACTATCTTTTAGAACAAAAAGCAAATCCAGATGCAAAAAATAAAAAAGGAATCTCTCCTTTTGCAATTGCCATGCAATTGCTTCAGTCTTTTTCAAAAAAAATTAAAAGAGCAAAAAATGATGAAGAAAAAGAAGATCTTAATAATAAAATAGACAACGTCAACAAAATAATCGAATCATTCATCCAATGCGACTGGAAAAACTGGAAAAAAGAATTATCAGATTTAGAAACTTCTCCAAACTCAGAAGAATTAAAGACAGAACAAAAATTAGAAGAACAACATCTCTTAAAGACACTAGAAGAGGAAATAGAAAAAAATCAAAAAATATTAGATGATTTAAAAAAACAATCAAATGATCCTGAAAAAATTAATCTAAGAGAGTTAATTTGTCTTCTACGAAATGCAACTCATACTCTTATGGCTCAAAAAAGATTTTTAGTTACTCACAAAATCGATTTAGAACAAAGAGTAAAAAACCTAGAAACATTAATGCAACAACTTTTACAACCAAAAATAGAAAAAATACAAATAACATTACTATCAGAAAAGAATTTATATGAACACTACAGAATGATAAAATTAAAAATTGAAGAATTTTTTATTAGTGTTAAAGCACTTGCTGGAGGTTTCACCCAACCAACTGCTGGCAATTTAGCTAAAGGTGCTGATGCAGTAGACATTGCAAGTGGAGCACTAGAATTTATACCTGGAGCTAGTGTAGTTAGTGCTATTGCAAGCACACAAATGAAATCTCTTGATGAAAAAATGCAACAAGAGATAGCTACAAAAATTTCTAGAATAATTGATTTTTCCAAAATAGAAAAAATAGCTATTCAAATTGCTAAAAAATTAACTTATTGTTTTTCTCCTCAACTAAAAAAACTTCCTCCAACATTTGATAACAAAAAAAAATCAACCTCATACTCTCCTAGTGAAGTAGCTGCTCAATGTGCTTGTATTTTAATGATCAAAGCCTTTAAACAAGCAGTTAAAAACGATGATAATGTAAAGACAAAAAAAGTAGCCAAGCTAATGATGAAATTTATTACTCGTAGACCTTATGATCATAAAAAAGAAGCAATAAACAAACTTCAAAAATCTATCCATAAAATAAAATCTACACAAAAATTTGTCATCTTATCAATAGATAGCGAAAAGATAATATGGAGACTAAAATATATATATATTAAATTCGGAATAAAAGTAGAAAATAAATATTATTCTAATGATGGCAATCCTGCTATTTATGATTATTGTCTTGGTAATATGAGCATGGTAAAAGATAGAGGTTTCAAAGAAGTTACTCAAATATATTAAAACCTCTGATTTTTGCAAAAATTAAACTAGTTTCTCTTTGGAAAAATTTTTTGCTTGGATAATGTCTAGGACAAAAATCAATCTTTTATAATCGAGTTGCATCGAAAAAACTAAAGAATCGATAAAAAATTTTCAAGCTTAGAGATAAATTTTTTCCTATTTTTGAATTTTCTTTAATACAAATTGCAGCAGCAAAAACTAATCTTTTCCAATAAAATATTTAAAAATCATCAATAGTAAACATAAAATTTTTCATAAAAAACTTTTGATTGTTTTTTCAAAAAAATTACTTTAAAAATCAAAGGTTTTTAGTAATTGCTTATTAATCTTATAGCACTTTATGAAACTCACATCTCTTTAGAAAATGTAAAAAACACAACTACTATTTGAGATTTTTATTTTGCATTATAAATAAATATCACAAAGCTAAACTAATATTTTTTTTCAAGCTTCCAAAGCATTTAAAGCTTCATTAAAAATATCTTGAGAAATCGCTGTCCAATGTCTACAATTAGGATCTAAAATTCTAATAAATTGATTTTGAGTTTTCTTAACAGCCTTAAAAAAACTCACCTCATATGGAATCGTCATATCATTTTTCAAAAATAAAATAAATTTTTTGCTTTTTACTTTCGGCCAATCTTTTGCTGGATTAAGACTCCAGCCAAAAATAACTGTACATTTCGCTAAAATGAATGCAATGACACAAGATATAGCTCTTATCATTTTGGCTAAAATAATCGGTTTTTGTAGTTTTTCATCCAAGTAAATATTTCGTCTTTTTACAAATAATTTTACTCGATCAACTACATTTTGAGGAGCGAATTTCTCAATTAACACAAAAGGCATGATCAAATAATAAGAAAATACTGAATGAAAAAGTTCTTTAGCTATACAATATATAGCCCTCTCTAAAGAACTAAAAGATCTATCATTCAATAATTTCAATCCTCTATGTTTCGATGCTAAATAGGTAGCTTTTACAGCTCCAAATGAGTGTCCATGTAAAATGATTTTCTCTTTGGGAACTTTCAATCTTTTTTTCGCAAATTGTAAGATAGCTTCTGCATCTAAAAAAAGACCCTTTCTTGTTGCAATAGATGAACTTTTGACAACTCCTCTATCGTTAAAGACCAAAATATTGTGATTTTTTATATTAGATAAAACTTCTTTGTAATGTCCTAGATCTTCATATCTACCTAGTTGTCCTAAAAAATGGATGATTAAAGGCCCATTTTTTTTAAGCTTTCTACCATATGCATCTTTACCCGGAACAAAAACACCATTTAACTTGACTCCATCCGCTGTTTTAATATTGATAATTTTCGCATTAAAATCCCTTTTTAAATTTCGTCTACCCTTTCTTAAATACTTTTTTTGTTTTACTGTTTTTTGTGGTTCTACAAACCAGTTTCTTATTTTATATCGTTTAGAATAAGATTGAGATGGTACAAATATATAATATCCTAAAAAGGTATGTATCTTGTAATGTATATATCTACATATTGCTATAGGGAAAACAATAATTGAAAAAACATCATATACAAGCTTTGCTATTTTCCAAATCAAAGATTTCTTCATATGCTTAGGATAAGTAGCTTGAAAAATATCTGCCTTATCGAATTTTTCCAATCTTACAGAACATACACTCATATTTTTTTAACAAAAATTATTTTTTTCAAATTATATCAAAAAAAAGTAATCTTTTACATACCAGACATATTTGACATAGCTCCCATCATCGATGGATCCATCATTGATGGGTCCATATTATTATACGGATCCATTATTTTACTTTTTTTAGCTTTTGGTTTATCTGTTATCATAACAGCTGTTGTTAGAAGTAACATTGCTATAGATGCTGCATTTTTCAGAGCTGTTTTTGTTACTAAAACAGAATCGATAACGCCATCTTTTATCAAATCTGAAAATTTATCTGTATATGCGTTATATCCCATATTTGCTTTTTTTTCTAAAATCTTTTCAACTATTACATCACCTTTTTTGCCAGCATTATTCGCAATTACAATTGCCGGCATAGCAAGTGCTTTTTTCAAAATTGCAATTGCTATTTTTTCATAAGGATTTTTATCTTGCATTTTATCTAACAAATCAAAACATTTTAAAAAAGCAACTCCTCCACCTATAACTATCCCCTCTTTTCGTGCAGCTTTCGTTGCATTCAAAGCATCTTCTATCCTTTGTTTTTTCTCTTTCATCTCGGTTTCTGTAGCAGCTCCAACGTTGATAACTCCCACTCCTCCAACTAAGCTAGAAAGCCTCATTTCTAATTTTTCTTTTTCATAATCTGATGTTGAAATAGCAATTTCATGTTTGATTTGATTTTCTCTTTTTTTTATCTCATCTAAAGAACCAAAACCATCTATAATAGTGGTGTTTTCTTTAGATATTTTTATTTTTTTAGCTTTGCCTAAAAAGCTTTCATCAAAATTATTTAGATTTAAACCTTGATCATCAGCAACTACTTTGGCATTTGTTAAAATGGCAATATCTTTTAAAATTTCTTTTCTTCTATCTCCAAAAGCTGGAGCCTTCACAGCGGCTATAGGTAGGTTGGCTTTAATTTTATTTACAACCAAAGTAGCAAGAGCCTCTGAATCTACATCATCGGCAATAATGAGAAGAGATCTTAGCTCTTTTTGCATAACTTTTTCTAAAATAGATGCTGCATCTTTAGCAGAAGTAAGTTTTTTATCTGTGATATAAATCAAAGGATTTTCGAATTCAACTAACATCTTTTCTGGATTGGTGATAAAATATGGAGATAAAAAGCCGCTATCAAATTGCATTCCTTCTACTATATCTAATGTTGTATCCATTGTTTTTCCCTCTGATATTGAGACAATACCATCTTTTCCAACCATTTCTAATGCATCTGCTATAATAGAACCTATCTCTTCATCATTATTTGCAGAAATTGTCGCTACTTGTTTGATCTCATCTTTAGATATAACTTTTGATTTAATTACATCTAGATGTTTGTAAATACTATCTAATATCTTTTGCATCTCTTTTCTAAGAAATATTGGATTTATACCAGATACTAAATATTTTAAACCTTCTGAAAAAATAGCTTCAGCTAAAACTATAGCCGTTGTAGTCCCATCTCCTGCAATATCTGCAGTTTTCTTTGAAGCCTCTTTTAGCATTTGAGCAGCCATATTTTCAAATTTATTTTTCAAAAAAATTTCGTCAGCTACACTAGCTCCATCTTTTGTAGAAATCAAGTCAAAATCTTTTTTTAGGATTACATTTTTACCTTTAGGACCAAGAGTTACTTTCACAGCTTTTGCAAGCGTTGTAATACCATTTAAAATTGATGTCAATGCTTCGTCATTAAATTCAAATACCTTAGCCATGTCTTATTCTCCTTAATAGCTTTGATCAAAAATTAAATCTAAATAGTATATTAAATTTCTTAATTTTAATATCAAAATAAAATACTTATTTAAAAAGATAGATAATTATAAAGGCAAAAAAGCTTTTTGTCAATAAACTGAAGCAAAAGATTTTTTCAAATATCTTAATTTTTTTTTCATCTAATTTTAAAAGCTATGATTCTTTTCAAACAATAATGCTTTTATTTCATTTTGAAAAAATGCAAAATCAAAAGATCTAAGACTGAAAATAATTTATATCGAAAAAACTTGAAAAATCTATAAAAATTTTCAAGACTGCGGCTAAATCTTTCTTTTTCTTGCCGATTTTTGAATTTAGTTGAGTAATAAAAAATGCAAACATTCCATAATGCTATATCAAAAAAATCTTGAAAAAAGTTTTCAATTACAGGTAAAAATATATCAATTTATAGTATCTTTGAATTTAGCTTAATACCTCGAGCAAATTCAAAAATCTAATAAAAAAAATTTATCCCTATGAAAAAGAAAAAATTTACAATACAACCTAAAAATAAATTCTCTATTTTTTAAATTTTTTTTTGATATGCTAAAGTGAATTCAAAATATAGAATAAAATTTATCTCTAAGCTAGGAAGTAATTTGTCGATTCTTCAAGTTTTTTCAATATATATAAAAAGTTTGAAAAAAAAGATAAAAGCTGATTTCGAATTAAAAAAACTAAAATAAAATTTCTCGATGTATCTGTTCTAATTAAAGCCTACTTTTTATAAAATCTTTTCTCAAATAAAAATTACAATCGACGGAAAAGAAAATGTACAATCACTATTTAGATCAAATAAGTGATCTTTTAAAATCTGTGAAATCAACTCCTTCAGATTTAGATAATACAGCTCAAAAATCTACAAGACTCGCTGAGCTGCTCACTCTTTTAATAATAGAAGAACAACCTGCTAAAGAAAAAAAATCTTTAAATAATCTTTTAAAAATTTTAAATACACTACATGGCAGAGCTGTTATTGCGAATTTAATCGATCAATCTTTTAGATCAAACTCATTAAAAAAAACCTTAGATCTAATTTTACATATCCTTAAACTCTATGGATTTCCTCCATCTTTTCCAAAATCTTTAAAATTTAAATGTTTAGCTTTAAAAGCTATAAGATCAGCATTTCCAAAATTTTCAAAAACTTTTATTCAAAAAGCTATAATTAAAGAAAGTTTAAATATTTTAAATTTTGCAGATCCATTAGATTTAAAAAAATACTTAAGTGAAAATAAAAAAAACAATCAAATACTCTTTTTAATTCAAAAGCCCAGTTTTGGAAAAAAAACAATCGATAATAATTTAAGAAACATCTTAAATTTAATAGATAAACCTATAAAAGATATTTGTATAAATGTATCAGATTTAATATCAAAAAACAGTGAATACATTTCCCAAGATCAACTTGAAAGAAACCTAATAAAAATATATCAAAAAGTTATAGATAAATCTAAAAAAAACCAAGAAAAAATAATAATTCTTAACGTTGACAACCATAAAGATTTAGAGGCAAGCATTGACATTTTTGAAAAAATTCTATCAAGAAAAGAATTTTCAAAAATAAAAACAGGTTTTAGTTTAAATGCCTGTTTTCAAAAAAGTTATGAGATGCAAAAAAGACTTACTCTTTTTGCAAAAGATCGATATAAAAAATACAACTCTTCAATTATAATTAGAATTACAAAAAGATATAACCTAAATGAAGAACATATAATATCTTCAAAAAATAACTGGCCATCTGTAACTTTTGCATCAAAACTACAAACAAATGCTAATTTCAAAAAAATGGTGCTTTTTGGCTTGAAATTAGAAAACATCAAAGCTGCAAATCTTTTAATCATGACTCTGAATATTTTTGACATTAGCTTTTGTTTAATTAAAATTAAAGAAAACTCATTAGAGCCATATGTAAATTTTGAAATACCAAGATCAAGATCTACAATTGCAATCAAAAAAACTTTAAATAAAATAATTGAAAAAAATTTAAAAATATTTTGTCCCATCGTTTTTAAAAAAGATTTTCATTTAGCTAGTAACTTTTTACTCTCTAAAATCAATGAAATGACAAATAATGATAATTTACTATCTAGACTAGATACCTTATTTCCAGGATCGAAAAATTGGGAAGAAGAATTAGATTATTTTTATGAAAGCTTAAAATATATAGATCGATTGCCTACTTTAAAAAAACAAAATCAAGATAGAACCATTGTAGCTAAAATAACAAAAGATTTAGTTTTTGAAAATGAACCCATCACTGATTTTTCTACAAAATCAAATATAAATTGGGCAAAAAACATTATCGAAAAAGCCAAAAATTATATTCCAGATGATATTCCTGTAGTTATAGGAAAAAACAAAATTTATTCTAATCTTTTCGATATTGGTACAAATCCATCTAAACCAAATATCGAGTATTATAAATATTTTTTAGCAAATGAAAATCAAATTGAGTTAGCTATAAAAACAGCAAATCAAAATCAAAAAAATTGTCAAAATATAAAAATAGAAAAAAGATGTGAAATATTAAAAGCTTGCGCTCAAAAAATTAGAGAAAATAGAGCGTTTTTAATCCAAAACTTAATAGTAGATACAGGAAAAAATTTTTTTGAAGCTGATCTAGAAGTATCCGATGCAATAGATGCGATTGAATACCACACTAACCAGGTTTTTAAAATCTTTTCACAAAAGGATATAAAATTTGAAGCTAAAGGAACCATTTTAATAATTCCTGCTATCAATTTTCCTCTTTCCACTATGGCTGAAGCTATATCATCTGCCATAGTTACTGGAAATACTGTCTTATTAAAACCAAAAAAAGAAAATGTACTTATTTGCTATCAACTAGCCAATATTTTTTGGCAAGCTAACGTTCCTATTGAGTTTTTACAATTTTTAAGCTGTTCAAATGAGCTTTTTGAAAAAAAGTTAATCTCCGATACCAGAATAAACTTAGTTGTGATTTCAACTTCTTTTAAAAACGTAAAAAAACTATTAAAACTTAGAAAAAATAAAGATCTCATTGCAACAACTGGAGGTATCAATACAATAATCGTTACAGAAACAGCTGATAGAGAACAAGCAATTTTATCTATTGTGGATTCAGCTTTTAGTTTTTCAGGTCAAAAGTTTTCATCAGCATCGATTTTGATATTAGAAAAAGATATCTATGACGATCAAGAATTTAAAAATAATCTAAAAGATAGAGTTAAAAACTTAAAAGTTGGCAGCGCTTTAGATTTAAATTCAACGATCACAGCTCTTATAAAAAAACCTGACAAAGAACTACTCAAAGCCTTACGCGAATTAGATAATAATGAATCTTGGCTATTAAAACCAAAGCAAGATCTAAACAATCCAAATCTTTTCTCTCCTGGTATAAAATATGGAACTACTAAAGATAGTTTCACTAAAAATCAAGAACTTTATGGACCTATATTATCTGTAATGAGAGCGGATAATTTAGATCATGCAATTGCAATTGCTAATGACTCAAAATTTGCTCTTGCAGCAGGTCTATATAGTTTAGATCCCAGAGAACATCTAAAATGGTTATCTTATATAGAAGCTGGAAATTTTTACATTAACTCAAAAATTACCGATGCTAAAATAAAAAGACAACCTTTTGGTGGTTATAAAAAAAGTTGCTTCGGTTCTGGTTATAAATCAGGAGGAGAAAATTTTTTATTAAACTTTTTAAATCTCAGACAACAATCTTTACCTCGTGAAAGACTTACTACATCTGATTGGATAGATAGCCTTTCTAAATTTTTAGAAAAAAAACCTTTATCTTCTCAAGAACTCGAACTTTGGTATGCTTCTATTAGAAGTTATGCCCATTCTTGGCAAAGATTTTCTCATGATACTGATTATAATAAAATTATAGGTCAAGACAACATTCATAGATATGTAGCTAGAAATAACATTACTCTTAGAATTTACCCAACAAGTTCATCTTTAGATGCTCTAAGAGTTGCAGCTGCGGCACTCACTTGCAATGCCGGCTTAGAAATTAGTTATACAAATATCAAAGAACTAGAAAAATTTCATTGGATAGATCTTTTGCCGGTTTTATCAAATATAGAAGAGAGCGAAAAAGACTTTATCAAAAGAGTTGAAGATGGTAAAATAGAAAGGATACGTTTAGTAGAAAAAGCTTCCAAACAGTTGCAAAAAGCAGCTGCCCTTTCTGCAACTTATATAATAGATGATCCAGTTTTAGCAAATGGAAAATTTGAGCTTTTACATTACATAAAAGAAATTAGCATTACCTATGAATATCATAGATATGGCAATTTAGGTATAAAAGAATCAGAGATGAGAAAACCTCTTTGATATGAAAAATATTTTATTAAATGCAGAACAAAAAAAGGCCGTAAATCACATAAATGGTCCTCTTTTAGTCTTAGCAGGTGCAGGCTCTGGCAAAACTAGAGTCGTTACGATGAAAATCGCAAAATTAATTGAAATCGGCATCCACCCAAATAAAATTTTAGCTCTAACCTTTACAAACAAAGCTGCAAATGAAATGTCAATAAGAATAAAACAGCTAACTTCTAAAAATGTAATAGCTTCAACTTTTCACTCTCTTGGAGCAAAAATTTTAAGAGAATCGATAAATCATTTAAATTATTCAAATAATTTTACGATATACGATGAAGAAGACTCTTTAAAACTTTTAAAAGAGTGTTTAAATCATCTTAAATTAAAAGAAGATAAAGCTTTTTTAAAAACGATTAAATATAAAATTGCATCTTTAAAAAATGACTTAAAAGATCTAGATGATCTAAATTGCTCATCTAATCTTAACACAAATGAAATCAAAGTATTTCGTCTATATCAAAACAAATTAAAAACTTGCAATGCTTTAGATTTTGAAGACCTTTTATATCTCAGTGTAAAACTTTTAAAGCAAAACTCTAAGATTTTAGAACTTTACCAAAATAGATGGTCTTTTATTTTAATAGATGAATATCAAGATACGAACTTTGCTCAATATACTATCGCCAAAATGCTATCTTTAAAATCTCAAAATATATGCGTTGTTGGAGATCCAGACCAATCCATTTACTCATGGAGAGGCGCGAGATACCAAAATATTTTAAATTTCGATCAAGACTATACAAATGCAACCATCATTAAGTTAGATAAAAACTACAGATCAACTCCAACTATTTTAGAAGCTGCAAATAACCTTATAAAAAACAATTCACCTAGATTTGAAAAAAATTTGAAAAGCACTATCAAAGATGGTGAAAAGATCAAAATTTTTAAAGCTGACACAGAAAAAATGGAAGCAGCTTTTGTCGTCAGCAAAATCTTGCACTACAAATCAAAAGATATAAAATCTTTAAAAGATATAGCAATTTTTTATAGAACAAATTTTCAATCCAGAATCTTTGAAGATCTGTTATTGGAAAATCAAATTCCATATATCATTTATGGAGGACTTTCTTTTTATCAAAGAAAAGAGATTAAAGACATCTTAGCTTTTTTAAAACTTATCATTTCAAATGAAGACTTTTTAGCTTTCTCAAGAACGATAAATATTCCTAAAAAAGGATTTGGAAAAACAACGATTTCCAAATTATTTTTGATATCCGAAAAATATCAAATTCCAATAATAAAACTTTTAAAGCAATTTTCTTCATATCCAGATATACGATTAAATTCTCAACAAAAAATAGCTTTAAAAAACTATTTAAAATCTATTTTTGAGCTAAGAAAGATGTACTCGCAAAAAATAAAATTAGATAAGCTAATATCTCAAATTTTAATCAAAATGAAATATTTACAATACTTAAAAGAAGATCCGCTATCTTATGAAGATCGAAAAGAAAATATAAATGAACTTATCACAAAAGCAAAAGAAAACAATCAAAGTCTAGAGCAGTTTTTAGAAGATATTACGCTTGCAAATGATAAAACCCAAAACACAAATGAAAATTCTGTAAAACTCATGACTCTTCACAATTCAAAAGGATTAGAGTTTGAATCTGTTTTTATAGTTGGATTAGAAGAAGATCTCTTTCCTCATATAAATTCTAAACAATCTATTGAAGAAATTGAAGAAGAAAGAAGACTCTTTTATGTAGGGATTACAAGAGCTAAAAAAAATCTATATATTACTCACTGTCTTACTAGATATATATTCGGTGGAATAAGACCTTCAATTCCTTCTCGTTTTTTAAAAGAGTTAAACGAAACATATTTAGATCAACAAAAAGATTATAACATCAAATCTACATCCACTTTCATGTCCACCAAAACAACTTCTCATATCTCATTTTCAAACAAATATTCGATAGGCCAAATAGTTTTTCATAAAACCTTTGGCAAAGGCTCTATAAAAAAAATATATCAAACATCACTTGGAGAAACTTTAGACATTTTGTTTGAAGACTCTATAAAATCTTTAGTAACTAAATATGCAAAACTTAAAATCATTTCTTAAAAATTTATATGTCCTGACTTCCGCAAAAACACCGAAAAAATTCAGCAGCTTCTCTATGGAGAAGTCAATTTTTAGGCCTGTAGTGCCTAGTAAAAAAAAAATAATGTTTGACATAATTTTGGGTGATGTTTTATACTCTATGGCATGTTTATAAGAGTAAAAACCACACCTAATAGCCCTAGAAAAACAGTTCAG
>VAPE01007008.1_pt1 | contig 21327 bp, 22 predicted proteins | sample 3393911 | NCBI WGS metagenome assembly VAPE01 (sample SAMN08290436, study PRJNA428436) | hydrothermal vent metagenome | isolation source: Deep-sea hydrothermal vent chimney | place: Atlantic Ocean: South-mid Altantic Ridge
CCATCTCGGGCCGGTTGACCTCGGGGTGGTCGATCTCCGGCTTACCCATCTCCGGCCGGTTGACCTCGGGGTGGTCGATCTCCGGCTTACCCATCTCCGGCCGGTTGACCTCGGGGTGGTCGATCTCCGGCTTACCCATCTCGGGCCGGTTGACCTCGGGGTGGTCGATCTCCGGCTTACCCATCTCCGGCTTGCTCATCTCCGGGGTTTCACCGTTGGGGCCCTCGGGTCGGTCGACGTTCGGACCGCCCGCATGGTCCATGTTCAATCCTTCCTGCCGGTGCAGGTTGCCTTGCGCGCTCCGGTGCAGGTTGCCTTGCGCGTTCGAGTTCCCGGGGGTGGCGGGAATGGCCGCCGTAGCCGGGGTTGCAGGGGTGGCCGGGGTTGCGGCCAGCACGGGCAGCGCGACCAGGGCGAGCGCCGAGAAGCCCGGAATGAGAAGACGACGGATGTGCTTGCGGTTCATGGCAGAAACCTCCTTCACAGGGAATGAATCAGAATCGAATTTGTGCCCCGAGGCCGACACCGTAGTCCGGACTGCCGTTGCTCAGCCCCAGGTCACCGAAGACCTGGAACCCCGTTCCGGGCCGCAGGTCGTAGTTCCAGGCGACGATCGCATCCGAGGTCGCCGAGAACCCCGCTTGCTCCGACTGATAGCCGGAGTACATCACGGTAAAGAACTGGCCCCGGGCCACGCGCAGACTGCCGCCGGCCTCGTAGGTGATCACGTTGCGCAGAGTAAGGTTGGGTGGGGATCCGACTATGCGGTAACCCACACGGGCGAAGGGAAACAGGCTCGTGCCGATGGTGGTGCCGGCGCCCATGCCGAACTCGTAGTCGTTCTCTCCGGTGCCGAGGCCCTTGCTCCGGGAAGCGGTCGCGAACTTGACCTTGGCATAGGGAGTGAGATCGGGCATGCGCCCGTTCCCCCGCAGGGTGTACTTGCCCTCCAGCCACAGATCGCCCAGGCCGCTGCGGGTCTGGGACGGGCCGCCGCCGGTCTTGCCCACCACGGTACCGCCGGAAACCAGTGCGCCGCTGCTCTTCACCGCGATGTACGGGACCGTGAGCTTGAGTTCGGCGTTGCCGTCGCGGTATTTGATGTAGGTCGGCACGTACCAGATCTGGATGTTGTCCGTGGTGCCAAAACTCCCTTCGAAATAAGACGGCTGCACGCCGACCGTAGCGCTTGGCCGGGCCGCCCAGGCGGCCCCGCCCGCGAGCAGCGCCGCCACCGCCGTCGCCGTGACCAGATACGAATGACGCATTGCTTTCTCCTCTTGAACTTCGCCCGAATCGCCTGCCCTCAGCACACCGGTCGTACTTCGGGCGACCCCTGAGAGCCTCACCTAGTGGGAGTCTTTCCCACGCACAAGACAAAGAACACCCTTTGCATTAAAGCGAGTTTTGCACTACAGTGGCCATGTTAGTGGGATCTTTTCCCACTGTCAAATTCCGATCTCGGTAATTGTGACTTGGTTCACGATTTCCGGACGGTGGAGATCCATGGCGAATACCGCTCTACAAACCGCATTGGTGGAACTGCTGCGCCCCCTCGTGCGCTACTTGGTCGGGCACGGCTGGGGCTATCCGGCGCTGTGCGATCTTCTCAAAGGCTTGTACGTGGCGGAGGCGGCGGCGCTCGACCGCGGGCCGGGGCGGGCGACCGACAGCCGCCTGAGCCTGCGCACCGGGATCCACCGGCGCGAGGTCAAACGGTTGCGCAAGGAGTGGGAAGGGGCCGCGACACCCCCGTCGCCCCGGCGCGACGCGAATCTCGCGGCGCGCGTCGTGGCGACCTGGATCTCGGCGCCCGAATATCTGGATGCGCACGGCGGACCACGGGTCCTCGCGCTGCACGACGCCGGCGACGGGCCGGGTTTCGAGGCGCTGGTGCGGCGGGTGAAGGCGGACGTACGGCCCCGCTCGGTGCTGGACGAATTGGTGCGGGTCGGCGTGGCCGCGGAGACGCCCGAGGGCGCGCGCCTCCTGCGCACGGCCTATGTCTCCCCGCTGCCCGAAGAGAAGCTCGAGTTTCTGGCGGCCAACGTGGGAGATCATCTGCGCAGCGCTCTGCACAACCTGTCCCACCCGCAAGAGCCGTACCTGGAGCGGGCCCTGTATCATGAGGCGATCCCCGCAGCCGATCTGGACCGCCTGCGCCCGGAGCTGATGCGTCTGGCCGAACCACTGCTGCGCGAGGCGAACCGGCGACTGCTGGACGCCGGCACGGTGGGGACCGAGGCCCGGGCGACGCCGCGTCGGCGCATGCGCCTGGGTCTGTACTACTACGAGGAGGACACCGGTGGTGCACCATCGACCGAAAATACGTGAACGATGCCCGCTGTGGGCGCGGCGTGCGCGGGCCTCTACCCCGCTGCGCACTCTGCTGCTCGGACTTCTGCTCATGCTGGCGGCGGGGTCCGTCTCCATGGGCGCGACCGACGGCGGCGGGATCGGCGGCACCGGCATCACCGGCTTCGGGCCCATCCAGGGCTTCGGCAGCATCTTCGTCAACGCCCGGGAGTATTTTCTGCGCGCCGACACGCGGATCACGGTCGACGGCCGGGCCGCGGGTCGCGGGGCGCTGCACGTGGGCGATATGGTGGTGGTACGCGGCACGGCGGACCCGGCGCGTACCACCGGATGGGCGGATGTGGTGCAGGTGCGCCACCCGCTGGTGGGACGGGTCGATACGGTGTCGGCGGGGGGTACGCACCTGACGGTGCTGGGTCAGGCGGTGCGCATCCCGGCCGGTGTGCCCGTCGTGGGCGGTAACGGACGCGCCGTCGCGCTGCACGCCGGTGACTGGGTGGCGGTGAGCGCACTGGCGAGCGCGCGCGGCGAGTGGATCGCCACGCGGGTGGCGTTGCGCTACCCCGCCGGCTCCGTCCCCGCAGGGGTCCCGGCGGTAATCGAGGGGCGGGTCGCGAGCGTCGGGCCGAACGGCGTGTTGCGCATCGGCGCCCAGGCGGTCCGTCTCGAAGGCCCCGCCGGGCACGGGCCCGCCCCCGGCACGCGAATCCGCGTAGTGGGTCGCTATCGGGACGGCGTGATCCTCGCAAGCCGGGTCGCGCCGGCGCGACCGGCGCTGGGCGGCCCGGGCCGCTATGTCGAGATGGAAGGCTACGCGGTGTCGCGCGCCGCCGGCGGGCTGCACAGCAACGGGATCGTGCTGCGCATGACCGGCGGCCGGGAAGGCGCCGCGCCAACCGGGATCCGGACCGACCGGGCGTTGGTGTTCACCGGCCGGATCGGGCCGGACGGTTCGTTGGAGATCGAGCGCATGGAGCCCCCGCACGTGCCGGAGTTGCCGCGCGCGGGCGACGGTGAAAGGGGGTTCGGGGACCATGAGGCACACGGGATCGAGCGACCTCGGATCGAACACCCGGAGATCGAGCGGCCCCGGATCGAGCGTCCGGAAATCGAGCGGCCCCGAGTCGAGCGCCCGGAGATCGAACGCCCCCGGGTCGAACGACCCGAAGTGGCAATACCGCAGGTCCGGCGTCCGGAGATCCCGGAAGTGGAGATGCCGGGCCACTGACCGGTGTCGAACGCCGCACTCCCGATGAAACGGATTCCCGAAAGCAACCCGCAGGCCCGGGCGCTCTCCTGCGGACGGAAACACCCGTGGTCCGACGCCCGGCGCATGCGGTAAGCTTCCCGCATGCGCTTCACCAAGATGCAGGGACTCGGCAACGACTTCGTGGTGGTGGACACCCTCGCGGCGCCGCTCGAATTGAGCGCCGCGCAAGTACGCCGCGTCGCCGACCGGCGCCTCGGCGTGGGTTGCGATCAGCTCCTGGTGATCGGCGCACCCATCGATGCGGCGGCGGATTTCCGCTACGCGATCTACAATGCCGACGGCAGCCGCGCCGAGCAATGCGGCAACGGCGTGCGGTGCATCGTCCGTTACCTCGCGCAGCGCGGACTCGCCGATCGATCCGGGCTGGTCCTGGAGAGCGACGCCGGCCGGGTACGCGCACGCATCGAGGACGACGGCGCGGTCACGGTGGACATGGGCGTCCCGCGCCTGGAACCCTCCGAGATCCCGTTTACCGCCGATGCACGGGCGGTGACCTACCCGCTGGCGGCGGGCGGGCGGGAGGTGGCGATCAGCGCCGTGTCCATGGGCAACCCGCACGCGGTGCTGATCGTGGACGACATCGAGCGGGCCCCGGTCGCGGAACTCGGACCGGTCATCGAGACGCACCCGCGGTTTCCGCGGCGCACGAACGTGGGTTTTCTGCAGGTCGTGGGACCGGCATACGCCCGCCTGAGAGTCTACGAACGCGGCGCGGGGGAAACGCCGGCCTGCGGCAGCGGGACCTGCGCCGCGGTGGTCGCCGGGCGCCTGCGCGGCCTGCTCGGCGAGCGTGTCACCGTGCACCTGCCGGGAGGGGAACTTGTGGTACTCTGGAGCGGCGAAGGCGCGCCGGTATGGATGACGGGTCCGGCGGTCTCGGTATTCGAGGGGCAGGTCGAGCCATGAGTCCCCAGCGCCAAGCGGGTGTCGACGAGGAACCGCTCACCGAGGCGGCGGTCGCCGAGTACCTGCGCGGGCACCCCGATTTCTTCGAGCAGCATGTCCCGCTGCTGGCCACCCTGCGCGTACCGCACCCCGCCGGAGGGGCGGTCTCGTTGATCGAACGCCAGGTCAGCGCCCTGCGCCAGCAGAATCAGCAGTTGCGACGCAAGCTGATGGACATGGTTCAGGCGGCCCGCGACAACGAGGAACTCACGGGTCGCATGCAGCAACTCGGCGTGGCGCTCGCCGACGCGAGCGACCTGCAGGATCTGCTGGAGACCCTCGACCAGGTGCTGCGCAAGGACTTTCGCGCCGACGCAGTGGCTCTGTGCCTGATCGACGCCCCGACGACGACGACGGCGCCGGCGCATGTGCGGTTCCTCGACGCCGCCGATGCCGGTCTCGCGCACTTCGAGAAGATCCTGACCGCCAAGCGCCCGGTGTGCGGGCGCCTCAAGAGCCGGCAACTCCAGTTCCTGTTCGGAGACGACGCCGGCGCCATCACCTCCGGCGCCCTGATCCCCCTGGTCGCGACCCGCAACCTCGGCGTGCTCGCGATCGGCAGCCGCGACCCGCATCGCTTCCATCCGGCGATGGGCACGGTGTTCCTGCGCCACATGGGCGAGCTGGTCAGCCATACCCTGCGCCCCCACCTGAGCTGAGCCCGTGGAGGCCGACGCCGCACTCCGGCGCTTCCTGGAACACTTGGCGAGCGAGCGCCGCTACTCGCCCCACACCCGCAACGCCTACCGGCGCGATCTCGCCGCGCTGTGCGAGTACTGCAGGCGCAACCGGATCCGCGACTGGTCGCACCTGAGCAGCGCCGACGTGCGCGCCTTCGCCGCCGAGCGCCACCGCCGCGGACTCTCGGGGCGCAGCGTGCAGCGGATCCTCTCGTCGGTACGCTCGTTCTACCGCTACCTGCTGCGCGAGGGAGCGGTCGAGTCCAACCCCGCGATCGCCGTACCGGCACCGAAGACCCCGCGCCGGCTGCCGCAGACGCTGGACGCCGACCAGCTCGCGCGACTGCTGGAGATCCCACCGAACGATCCGCTGGCGATCCGTGATCGCGCGCTGATGGAACTGCTCTACTCCTCGGGGCTGCGCCTGGCGGAACTCGTCGCCCTGGAGTGCGGCGACCTCGATCTGGACGACGCCACGGTCCGGGTCACCGGCAAGGGCGCCAAGACGCGCATCGTCCCGGTCGGGCGCCAGGCCCGCGCGGCGCTGCGCGCCTGGCTGGAGGTGCGCGGACGGATCGCGCACCCGATCGCGGACGACGCCCTGTTCCTCGGGCGCGCGGGACGCCGACTCGGGGCGCGCGCCGTGCAGCAACGCCTGCTGGTCTGGGCGCGGCGCGCGGGGCTCGACGCCCGCGTCCACCCCCACCGGCTGCGCCACTCCTTCGCCAGCCACCTGCTCGAATCGAGCGGTGATCTGCGGGCCGTGCAGGAACTGCTGGGACACGCCGATATCCGCACCACGCAGATCTACACGCACGTGGACTTCCAGCACTTGGCGCGGGTCTACGACGCCGCCCACCCGCGCGCTCGCAAGCGCCGTTGAACCACCCCGTCTCGTGCGCCCGGATCGTGTAGAATAGCGAGTCCCGATTGCAGACTCCGGGGGACAGACTCCGGCAGGGACCCCGCTCGATGGAACCATTCCGCGGTACCACAATTCTCTCGGTGCGCCGCAACGGCCGGGTCGCCCTCGGCGGCGACGGCCAGGTCTCCATGGGCAACGTGGTCCTCAAAGGCAACGCGCGCAAGGTCCGGCGCCTGTATCACGACCGGGTGCTCGCCGGCTTCGCCGGCGGCACGGCGGATGCGTTTACGCTGTTCGAGCGCTTCGAAGGGAAACTGGAGCAGCACTCCGGCCACCTGACGCGCGCCGCGGTGGAACTGGCCAAGGACTGGCGCACCGACCGGGCGCTGCGCCGGCTCGAGGCGCTGCTCGCCGTCGCCGACGAATCCGCGTCGCTGATCATCTCCGGCACCGGCGACGTGGTCGAACCCGAACACTTTCTGATGGCCATCGGCTCGGGCGGCCCGTACGCCCAGGCCGCGGCGCAGGCACTGCTGGAGAACACGGATCTGGAGGCGCGTGCGATCGTGGAGAAGGGCCTGGAGATCGCCGCCGGCATCTGCATCTACACCAACCGCAACCTCACCATCGAGGAGCTGTAACCCGGAGGCGACGCCCGCGTCGGAATCCCCATGTCCGAGATGACTCCCAGAGAGATCGTCCAGGAGTTGGACAAGCACATCATCGGCCAGGCCGCCGCCAAGCGCGCGGTGGCCGTTGCGTTGCGCAACCGCTGGCGCCGTCGGCAGGTGCCCGAGCCGCTGCGCACCGAGATCACGCCGAAAAACATCCTGATGATCGGGCCCACGGGCGTCGGCAAGACCGAGATCGCGCGCCGCCTGGCGCGCCTCGCAAACGCCCCGTTCATCAAGGTCGAGGCCACCAAGTTCACCGAGGTGGGCTACGTCGGGCGCGACGTGGAGTCCATCGTCCGCGACCTGATCGACGCCGCGGTCAAGATGATCCGCGAACAGGAGATGCAGAAGGTGCACCACCGCGCGGAGGCCGCCGCCGAGGAACGCGTGCTGGACGCGCTCCTCCCGCGCCCGCGCGGCGCCGGATTCAACGCCGAACCCCTGGAGGCCGATTCGCCCACACGGGAGAAGTTCCGCCGAATGCTGCGCACCGGCGAACTCGACGAGCGCGAGATCGAGATCGAGACCGCGGTCGCCCCGATGGGGGTGGAGATCATGACGCCGCCCGGCATGGAGGAGATGAGCAGCCAACTGCAGGGTCTGTTCCAGAACCTCGCCGGCGGGCGTACCCGCAGCCGCACCCTGAAGGTCAGGGACGCACTCAAGCTGATCCGCGACGAAGAGGCCGCCAAGCTGGTCAACGAGGACGAGATCAAGCTGCGCGCCGTGCACGACGTCGAGCAAAACGGCATCGTGTTTCTGGACGAGTTGGACAAGGTCACCAAGCGGGGGGAGTACAGCGGGCCCGACGTCTCCCGGGAGGGCGTACAGCGCGACCTGCTGCCGCTGGTGGAGGGCTGCACGGTCAACACCAAGTACGGCATGGTGCGCACCGATCATGTCCTGTTCATCGCCTCGGGCGCCTTCCACTTGTCCAGGCCGTCCGATCTGATCCCGGAGTTGCAGGGGCGGCTGCCGATCCGCGTGGAACTCGACGCACTCGGGGTCGAGGAGTTCACGCGCATCCTCACCGAGCCCGACGCCTCGCTCACCGAGCAGTACGCGGCGCTCATGGCCGCCGAGGGGGTGACGCTGAAGTTCATGCCGGACGGCGTGGCGCGCATCGCGGAAGTGGCCTGTCAGGTCAACGAGCGGACCGAGAATATCGGCGCGCGCCGCCTGCACACGGTCATCGAACGCCTGCTCGAGGACCTGTCCGCGGAGGCGGCGGACCGATCCGGGGAGACGGTCGTCATCGATGCGGCCTACGTGGATCGCGCCCTCGGCGATCTGGCGAAGGACGAGGACCTGTCCCGCTATATCCTGTAGTCCCATCGGGCAGGTGACATAGGTCGGAAACCACGAGCTTGGCCGCCCCGCCGATGGGCGGCGCCGAACGAGGATGGATATGAGCACTGAGACGAAGACTCACCCCACGGAACTCAATCTGCATCAGAAATCCCGGGTTCTGGAGGTCGCCTTCACCGACGGATCGCGCTTCGAACTGCCCTGCGAATATCTCCGGGTGTACTCGCCGTCCGCCGAGGTGCGCGGCCACGGGCCGGGCACCGGTACGCTGCAGGTCGGCAAGGAGGACGTCAACATCACCCGGATCGAGCCGGTCGGCAGCTACGCCGTCTGCCTGCACTTCGACGACGGCCACGATACCGGCATCTACGCTTGGGACACGCTCTACGACCTCGGGATACACCGGGAGGAGTATTGGCGCGAGTACCTGCGGCACCTCGAGGAGGCGGGACATCGTCACCGGGAGATCGGTACCGGGCGAACGGACGACGAGGCGGGCGCATGAGACCGCTCGGCCGGGACCGGCGCCGCGCGTTCCTCGGCCAGCCATGACGCACGATCCCGACCAGGACGCCACCACCGACTTCGGTTTCGAGCGTGTCGGTGCGCGCGAGAAGGCACGCCGCGTGCACGCGGTGTTCGAGTCGGTCGCCGACCGCTACGACGTGATGAACGACGTCATGTCGTTCGGCATCCATCGCCTCTGGAAGCGCTGGGCGGTGGAGTTGGCGGGCCTGCGACCCGGCCAACGCGCCCTCGACCTGGCCGGCGGGACCGGCGATCTCACCGCACTGCTCGCCCGGCGGGCCGGCGCCGTGGTGCTGGCCGACGTCAACCCGGCGATGCTCGAGCGCGGGCGTGCACGGCTGCTCGACGAGGGCGTCGCAGGCAACGTCGAATATACGCAGGCCGATGCGGAACACCTGCCGTTCGCCACACATACCTTCGACTGCGTCACCATCGCCTTCGGCCTGCGCAACGTCACCGACAAGGAGGCGGCGTTGCGCGAGATGCACCGCGTGCTGCGACCCGGCGGGCGCGTGGTGATTCTGGAGTTCTCGCGCCCCACCATGGCCGCGGTGCGCCCGTTCTACGATCTCTATTCGTTCCGGGTGCTCCCGCTGATGGGCCGGCTGATCGCAGGGGATTCGGCGAGCTACCGCTACCTGGCGGAGTCGATCCGCGTACACCCGGACCAGGAGACGCTCAAGGCCATGATGGAACGGGCCGGACTCGAGCGATGCGAGTACTTCAATCTGAGTGCGGGGATCGTGGCGGTGCACCGGGGCTACCGGCTGTGATCCGCGCCCGCCGTCCGAAGGCACGCGTCGCGAGCCCGGCGGCGACGCACCCGGCCCGGGCGGAGTAGGGCGCGCGCCATGCCCGGGTCCGATGCACGGCGGGAATCGACATGATGCGGCCATCGCTCACGCTGCGCGTCGTGCACATCAACTTGGTGCTGCTGCGCCACGGGTTGGAGGAGGTGGTGCTCACCACCCACCTGTTCCGCCCCGTGCGGTTCCTGATGTATCTCTCCCCGGGCTACTGGCTGCGCAACCGCAACACGCCGCGCGGGGTGCGCATCCGCCGCGCCCTGGAAGACCTGGGCCCGATTTTCGTCAAGTTCGGCCAGGCGCTCTCGACCCGACGCGACCTGCTGCCCGCCGACGTGGCCGGCGAACTGGCCCGACTGCAGGATCGCGTCGCACCGTTCCCCGGCGTCCAGGCGCGCGCCATCATCCGCCGCGCCTATGGGGAACCGCTGGAGCGGATCTTCCATCGCTTCGACGAGATCCCGCTCGCCTCCGCCTCCATCGCGCAGGTGCACACCGCGCGGCTCAAGGACGAGCGCGAGGTGGTGGTCAAGGTCTTGCGCCCGTCGATCGAGTCGAAGATCCGCCGCGACGTGGCACTGCTCCACTACTTGGCCGGGCTCACCGAGCGCTACTGGCGCGAGGGTCGACGCCTGCGCGTGCGCGAGGTCGTGGCGGAGTTCGAGAAGACCCTCTACGACGAGTTGGACCTGCTGCGCGAGGCGGCGAACGCCTCGCAGCTGCGGCGCAACTTCCAGGACTCCGAACTGCTCTACGTGCCGGAGATCGACTGGCCGCTCAGCCGCCGTACCGTGATGGTCATGGAGCGCATCCACGGCATCCCCGTGAGCGACGTGGCGGCGCTGCGTGCGGCGGGCATCGACATGCGCGGGCTGGCCGAGCGCGGCGTGGAGATCTTCTTCACGCAGGTCTTCCGCCACAACTTCTTCCACGCGGACATGCACCCGGGGAACATCTTCGTCTCGCCGACGGGCCGCTACATAGCGGTGGACTTCGGGATCATGGGCACACTCAACCCCGTCGACCAGCGTTATCTGGCCGAGAACTTTCTCGCCTTTTTCCGCCGCGACTACCGGCGCGTGGCCGAGCTGCACGTCGAGTCCGGCTGGGTACCCGCCGAGACCCGCGTCGACGAATTCGAGTCGGCGATCCGCACCGTATGCGAGCCGATCTTCGAGCGCCCGCTCAAGGAGATCTCGTTCGGTTACCTGCTGGTGCGCCTGTTCCAGACCGCGCGGCGTTTCAACATGGAGGTGCAGCCGCAGCTCGTGCTGTTGCAGAAGACCTTCCTAAACATCGAGGGCCTGGGGCGCCAGCTCTATCCGGACCTGGACCTGTGGCAGACGGCGAAGCCGTTCCTGGAACGCTGGATGAGCGAGCAGGTGGGGCTGCGCTCGTTCCTGCACACGATCCGCGCCAACCTGCCCGCGTGGGGCGAGAAGCTGCCGGAACTCCCGGAGCTGGTGCACGACGTGCTCAATCGCGCCCGGCAGGGGCGCATCGAGGTGCACTGGCGCTCCGAGGAACTGGAGCGGTTGCGCGAGGAGATGCGCCATGCGAGCCGGCGCACCACGCGCGCCGTGATCGGTGCCGCATTGCTGGTGAGCGGGACGCTGCTCTCCGGCGCCCCGTTGGGCCTCGCGCAGTGGATGGGCGGCACTTCCATGCTCGGCTGGCTGCTCGGCGGGGCGGGGGGGCTGCTGTTGCTGCTCGCGGCGTGGCGTCGCGGACCGCGCTGACGCACGTTGCCGCCGTCGACGACGATCCCGATCGGCCCTCTCCGGGCCACGGGCCGCGCGACTTATGGACGCTGGAGCGAGCCCGCCACCCGCTCGCACGCTTCGCGTCCGGCGAGCCGTTCCACCAGCGTCAGCGCGAAGTCCATCGCCGTACCGGGGCCGCGCGACGTGGTGATCCGCCCGTCGACGACCACCGGTTCCTCGCGGTAGTCGAGACCCGGGACCTCCACGCCGTCGAGGAAGCCGGGAAAGGCGGTGGCCCGGCGCCCGGCCAGCAGTCCGGCCTCGGCGAGGACCCGCGGTGCGGCGCAGATCGCCGCGATCTCGCGCCCGGCGCCCTCCATGCGCACGAGCAGCGCACGGATACGAGCATCCCGGGCAAGGCGCTCGGCGCCCGGCCCTCCGCCCGGCAGCACCACCATGTCGAAGTCCTCCGCGAGCACGGCGTTCAGAGTCGTGTCCGGGACGATCACGGTGCCGCGCGCAGCACGCACCGGACCCGGAACGAGCCCCGCGCCCACCACCTCGATCCCGGCGCGGCGCAGCAGATCGATGACCGTCACGGCCTCGATCTCTTCGAAACCCTCGGCCAGGGGGACCAGGACGCGCGCCATTCGGGACCTCTCCGCGGCAGTGGGCAATCGGTCCATCTCCGGCGGCCGTGGCCGGGCACGCCCCGCCGGTGGACGTGGGGCGTGGCGGACCCCGCCGAAGCGGCGCCATCCATCGGTAGGGCGGGGCGAGCCCCGCCGACAACGTCGAACAATCCCACCAACCGCGCACACACCAACGACGTCGGCCGGGCGCGCCCGGCCCTACCGGGGGGGTCGATCACCGATACGCGCGTGGGGCGGGCCCCGGCCCGCCGGCGGAGTATTTCCGATCTCTTTCGTCACACGGCGCACTAGCGCGAAGCCTGCCGGGTCGCAGCAGGCCGATGGTTGAGCGACAGGCCCCGCAATACGTTGACGGCCTCGTAGAGCTGGAAATCCTTGCGCGCGAGCGCGTCCAGTCCCTTGGCGTCCTTGCGCTCGAGACGAACCCGGGCGCGTTGCTTGGCACGGTCCCGACCGCCGTTGTGGAAATGACGCGGCAGATCCTTTTCCTTGATGGTACCGAAGCCGGAGGAGGCCCGCGCGCCGGCGATCTTCAGTTGCGGCACCACGATGTCGGGTTCGATCCCCTCCGCCTGGATGGAGCGCCCCGCCGGCGTGTAGTACAGGGCGGTGGTGAGCTTCAGCGCCGCACCGCCGCTCAACGGCAGGATGGTCTGGACGGAGCCCTTGCCGAAGGTGCGCACCCCCATCAGGATCGCGCGATGATCGTCCTGCAGGGCGCCGGCGACGATCTCGGAGGCGGAGGCCGAGCCGCCGTTGACGAGCACCACCATCGGGGCGCCGTCGAGGACATCGCCGGGAGTGGCGTCGAAGCTCATTCGCGAGTCGGGGATACGCCCCTTGGTGTAGACGATCCGGCCCTTGGTGAGGAATGCATCGGCGACCCCCACCGCCGCGTCCAGGACACCGCCGGGGTTGTTGCGCAGATCCAGCACCAACCCCTCGAGCGGACCGCCGTTCTTCTTCGTGAGGGCGCGCACGGCGCGCATCAGGCCGCGCGCGGTATGCGTCTGGAACTGCGTGATGCGCACGTAGCCGATCCCGTCCTCGAGCATCCGGTCCTTGACGCTGCGGACCTTGATGACGGCGCGGGTCAGGGTGAGCTTGATCGGCTTCTGCGCACCCGCGCGCACGATCGTCAGGGTGATCTTGGAGCCGGGCTTGCCGCGCATCCGCTTGACCGCCTGCGTCAGGCTCAGGCCCTTCACCGGCGTATCGTCGAGGAGGATGATCAGGTCACCGGGTTCGACGCCGGCGCGCTGCGCCGGCGTGTCGTCGATGGGCGTGATGACCTTGATGAACCCGTCCTCCATCCCGACCTCGATGCCGAGCCCGCCGAACTCGCCGGTGGTGCCGATCTGCAGTTCCTTGAACTGCTGCGGGTCCAGGTAGGCCGAATGCGGATCCAGGCCTCGTACCATGCCGCGGATCGCGTCGTCGAGCAGGACCCGGTCCTTGATCGGCTTCACGTAGTCGGTCTTGATCTTCTGGAACACCGTGGCGAAGGCGTGCAACTGCCGGAGAGGAAGGCCGCCGGATACACCACCGGACGGGGGGCCGGAACGCTCGGCGAACACGCTGGGACCCAGGGCCACGCCCGCGCCCAGGGCCACGCTCAGCAGCAGGATCAGGGTAGTGCGGATCGGTGCCTTCATCGTTCCATGCTCCCGGGGCGACGGTGCGGATTCCATGCCGCCGACTCGCCGGCGGGGGTGCGGTTCAAGGGGGCGCGCGCCCAGGGTAAGGTACTCTAAATGCGCTCGGTTTGGCTATAGTACGGACCGGCGCCGGGGCGGTTCAGCGGTTCGCGCCCAGGAGCCGGCGCACGCCCGCGCGGCACCAACGTGCCGGGTTCACCGGGCGCCCGTCGTGGCGAATCTCGAAGTACAGCCCGGGGCGCGCCTCGCCGCCGCTGTCACCCACGGTGGCGACCACCTCGCCGGGCCTCACCCAGTCACCGGCCTCCTTGTAGAGCGCTTGGTTGTGTCCGTACAGGCTCATGTAACCGCCGCCGTGATCGATGATCAGCAGCAGCCCGAAACCCCGCAGCCAATCGGCGAACACCACCCGCCCATAGGCGATCGCCCGTACCGGGCGCCCGGGCTGCGCATCGATGACCACGCCGCGCCACTTCAGCAGCGAACCCAGGCGCGGCGTACCGAAACGCGCCACGATCCGGCCCTGCGTCGGCCATGCCAGTCGCCCCTTGAGTCGGGCGAAGGGGCGCCGGGGCCCCGGGCCCGCCGGGATCCCTGCGACGGCCTTCTGCAACCGGCCAAGCAGCGCGCGCAGGCGCGCTTCGTCGTGCTTCAGACCGGCGAGTTCCGCGCCCTTGCCGTGGATGGCCGCCGCCAGGTGCGCCAGTACCGCACGCCGGGCCGCACGACGTCGTTCGAAATCCCGCTCCCGGCGCAACCGGACGATGCGCAGGGCGTCGAGTTCACTCACCTGGGCGACGATCTCCCGGCGCACCGCGGCGAGCGCACGCATACGCCGTTCGACCGCCTCGATTTCCTCGGTCCTCGCGCGGTTCAAGTAATCGAAGTAGACCAGCATGCGTCCCACCTGCGCGGGATCCTGCTGGTTGAGCAACAGCTTGAACCGCGGCTGCCCGCCCAGGACATAGGCGGCGCGGATCTGGCGGACCAGGGCATGCCGACCGGCGGCCAGTTCGTCTTCCAGTGTGCGGCGACGCACCCGTAATCGGGCGAGCCGGTCGCGGCGCACGCCCAATCGTCCCTCGACGATCCGGCGTCGCTTGGCCGCCCGCGCCAGCCCGCGTTCGACGCGACGCAGCTCGGTCTCGACCCGGGCATGGCGACCGCGCATGGCGCTCAGGTCCTTGCCGACCGCGTCGATGCGTCGGCGCAGCCGCTCGAGCCGGGCGGCGGTCGCACGCGGCGTCGCCTGCACGGCGGCGTGCGCCGCGGGCACGGGAGCAGGGCCCCACACCCCGATCAGAAGCAGGCACAGGCAGCACGTCGATAGTACCGGGCGCCGCGCCATATACTTTATCATCACATAATGTTCTAATGATGCAATCATTTCGGGCCGGTCGGAGCCACCGGGACCGGATCCCGCCCGCGGTCCGAGAGGGCGAAGCCGATGAGCGCCACGAGCGCCACTGAAGAGTTCCTGATCACCCGGGATGACGACTTCGAGCGCGCATCCCGGTCGCTGAAGGCGATGTCCCACCCCCTGCGTCTCAAGATCCTGTGCACCCTGGGCGAGCGCGAGATCAGTGTACAGGACATCGTCGAGAACGTGGGAACCTCGCAGAGCAACATCTCCCAGCACTTGGCCATCCTGCGCGACAAGGGGATCCTTGCATCGCGCAAAGAGTCGAACCGCGTCTATTACCGCGTGGGCGACGCCCGCACCTTGCAGCTGATCGGGATGATGCGCGAGGTGTTCTGCTCACGCGACCAGTAGCGGGGGGTGGTTTCCTCGCGCACCGTTCCCGGTATAATGCGCGCCGCACCGTGGCCGACGGCCACCTCCCCGGCAGGGCCCGCTGAATCGTCATGACCCGGATCCCTGAATTCGCAGTCCGGCACTGGCCGCTGTTTCTGGCCCTCGCGGCCGTGTTCGTGCTGCTCGTCGGCACCGAGATCCAACGCTGGCTGCGCGGGCTGAAAAAGGTCGGACCCGCGGAGGCGGTGCGACTGATCAACCGTCGCAACGCCATCATCCTCGACGTGCGCACCGAGGGGGAGTTCAAGGAAGGCCACATCCCCCAAGCGCGCCACCTCCCCCCCGCATTGCTCGATGAGCAGGTGCGCAAGCTGGAGAAATACAAGGATCGCCCGGTCGTCGTCTACTGTCGCAGCGGCGCGCGGTCGGCGCGCGTGGGCGGCGTGCTGCGCAAGCATGGTTTTGCGGAGGTGTTCAACCTCGACGGCGGCCTGGGCGCATGGCAGAGCGCCGACCTCCCCGTTCACCGCGGCGCCGCCAAGAATTGAACCGCACCCCCCTCTCGCGGCGATCGCCGGGGCGCACCACCTTGAATTTATTTCGCCTTGGTATCCCGGGTTGATTACACTACCCTCACCTCGCCCCGCCGAGGGGAGCGTACGCCGAAAGGTCGGCTTGCGAACATAATCCCGATAATCCCGGCAAGGGGCGTACGGACCCCGACACGGAGCGCGCGACATGGAAAAGACCGTGCACGTGGTCTGCCCCCACTGCGATGCCGTAAATCGCGTGGGCGCGGACAAACCGGCGCTTGAGGCGCGTTGCGGCAAGTGTCACCGCGCCTTGTTCGAGGGTCGTCCGGCGGCCCTGTCGGAAGGGCGTTTCGAGCGCCATCTGCAACGCAGTGACCTCCCGCTGGTCGTGGACTTCTGGGCCGAATGGTGCGGACCGTGTAAGATGATGGCCCCGCTCTTCGAGGAGGCGGCCCGACGGCTGGAGCCGCGGGTGCGTTTCGCGAAAGTGGACACGGACCGCAATCAAGAGCTCGCGGCGCGCTTCGGGATCCGCGGTATCCCGACCCTGATCCTGTTCGAGGGCGGGCGCGAGGTCGACCGAGCCACCGGCGCGATGGACCTGACACATCTGCTTCAGTGGGTGGAGCGGTACCTCTAACCAATACGGCCCCGGAAGACCCGACCATGAGCGATGACTCCAAGCCACCGAGCAACGGCGGCGCCGGCCCGCAGCTCGCCCTGCACCGGATCTATCTCAAGGATGCCTCCTTCGAGACCCCCGCGGGTCCGCAAGGATTCACCGGAGATACCGCGCCGGAGATCAACATGCAGCTCGGCACCGGCGTCCAGACCCTCGACGAGAACACCTACGAGGTGGTACTCAGCATCACTGTCACCGCGACCGCCGAGACCAAGACCGTGTTCCTCGTCGAGGTCCAGCAGGCGGGTCTGTTCGACATCCGAGGGTTCGCGGAGGCGGAGCTGGGCACGCTGCTCGGGAGCTACTGCCCGAACGTGCTCTACGCGTTCGCCCGCGAAGCGGTCGCCGACCTCGTCGCCAAGGGCGGCTTCCCGCAATTGCTGCTCGCGCCCGTGAACTTCGACGCCCTGTACGCGCAACACCTGCAGCAACAGACGCACGAGCAGACCACGCCGACCCCCACGGCACACTGAGGAGCGCCCCGCCCCGTATCCCCGCGGCGAGCGGACCGGAATGGACACGAACCGCCGTAGCGCCGAGACCATCGCGGTTCTGGGCGCGGGCTCCTGGGGCACCGCGCTGGCGCTATCCCTGGCGCGGGGCGACGGACCGACCCGGCTGTGGGGGCGGGACGCCGCCCACATGGAGATCCTGCGCGGCACACGCCGCAACGAACGCTACCTCCCCGGCGCGGAACTGGCACCGCATGTGGCGCTCACCGCCGATCTCGGGGCCGCGGTGCACGACGCCGACCTGATCCTGCTCGCGGTCCCCAGCCACGCCTTCCGCGTCACACTGCAGGCGCTGTCCGCGGTGCTCGCGGCGCCGGTCCCGGTGACGTGGGCCACGAAAGGCCTGGAACCCGCCACCGGCCTCCTCCTCCACGAGGTCGCCGCGCAGGTGCTCGGTGCCGGGACCGCTACGGCCGTGGTCTCGGGCCCCACCTTCGCGCGCGAGATCGCGGCCGGCCTGCCCGCGGCCCTCACCGTCGCCGCCGCCTCCCCCGAGGTCGCACGGCGGGTCGCCGCGCGGCTGCATCATGGGGCCCTGCGCGCCTACACCGGCGATGACGTCGTCGGGGTGGAGTTGGGCGGCGCGGTGAAAAACGTCCTGGCGATCGCCGCCGGGATCGCCGACGGCCTGGGCTTCGGCGCCAACACGCGCGCGGCGCTGATCACCCGCGGGCTGGCGGAGATGGTCCGCCTGGGTACGGCGCTCGGCGCCCGGCGCGAGACCTTCATCGGCCTCGCCGGGCTGGGCGACCTGGTATTGACCTGCACCGACGATCAATCGCGCAACCGCCGCGCCGGGCTCGCCCTGGGCCGCGGCACGCCGCTCGAGGAGGCGTTGCGCGCTATCGGCCAAGCGGTGGAGGGCGTACCGACTGCGCAGCGATTGGTGGGGCGCGCACGCGACACCGGCATCGAGATGCCGATCACCGAGCAGGTCCACCGCGTACTGTTCGAGTCCCTGGATCCGGGACGGGCGGTGCAGACGCTGCTCGCGCGCGAGCCCAAGCCCGAGGATCGGTGACGCGGCGCCGGCGACCGGTCGCGCTACGCGCGCGGTTCCACCCCCGAGGCACCGGCGAAGGCCGCCTGGCGCCACGCCTCGTAGAGCACCACCGCCACGGCGTTGGACAGGTTGAGACTCCGGCTGCCCGGGACCATCGGCACGCGCAGGATGCGCGCCGCCGGAAACGAGTCCAGCAATGCCACCGGCAGGCCGCAGGTCTCGGGGCCGAACAGCAGCGCGTCGCCGGCGCGGTATTCCACGCCGGTGTGGGCACGGTGCCCGCGCGTGGAAACGGCGAAGACCCGCTCCGGGTCGACACCCGCCAGGAAGTCGTCCAGGTCCGGATGCTCCCGCACGCTGGCCCAATCCCGGTAGTCGAGCCCGGCACGGCGCACGCGCCGTTCCGAGAGTTCGAATCCCAGGGGCCGAATCAGATGCAAGTGCGCGCCGGTATTGGCGCACAAACGCATCACGTTGCCGGTATTGGGCGGGATACGCGGCTGATACAGCACGATGTGGAACACAGGACCCTCCGTGCGGACTGCACGCCGAACGCCTGGACGCGGGGGGCGGGGACGGGGACAATACCGGGCACCTCGTCTGCGCACGGAACCCCCATGGCGCCCACCCCGTCGGACACCCCCGAGCCGAACCCGCTGTCGCTTCGTTTCTGCGGCTTGGAGTTCGCCACGCCGCTGGTCCTGCTCTCCGGGTGCGTCGGCTTCGGCGAGGAGTATACCCGGGTGGAGGGCTTCTCCCACCGGGACGTCGGCGCGGTGTGTCTCAAAGGTACGACGGGAGAGGCTCGCGCCGGCAACCCGCCGCACCGGGTGTACGAGACCCCCATGGGGATGCTCAATGCGATCGGACTGCAGAACCCCGGGGTGGACCATGTGGTCCGGGAGATCCTGCCGCACCTGGACCGCACGGCCACCCGGTACATCGCGAATGTCTCGGGCTCGACGGTAGAAGAATACGCCCGTGTCACGGCACGCTTCGACGATTCTCCCATCGATGCCATCGAGATCAACATCTCCTGTCCCAACGTCAAGGAGGGCGGCGTGGCCTTCGGGAACGACCCGGACATGTCCGCCCGGGTCGTCGAGGCGTGCCGCGCCGTCACCTCCAAGCCACTGATTACAAAACTTTCTCCGAACCAAACCGATATCGCCGGGAACGCGCGCCGATGCATCGAGGCGGGCACGGACGCGTTCGCGGTGATCAACACGCTGATGGGAATGGCGATCGACGTCGAGCGCCGGACCCCGGTTCTCGGCAACCGCCAGGGTGGGCTGTCGGGTCCCGCCATCAAGCCGATCGCCCTGCTCAAGGTCCATCAGGTCTATCAGGTCTGTCAAAAACACGATATCCCCATCATCGGCCAGGGCGGCATCACCGGCGCCACGGACGCCCTGGAATTCCTGATCGCGGGGGCGAGCGCCGTCGGGATCGGGACCGCGCTGTTCTACGATCCCCTCGTCTGCCCGCGAATCAACGCCGGAATCACCGACTATCTGCGCCGGCACGGCCTGCCCAACGTACTGGCCCTGCGCGGCACGCTCTCGACCGAGGGCGCTTCCACCCGATAGGCCCGGGCTTGCCCGGCCGACGTCGCGGACCCGTGGGAATCGCGGCGGGGCCCCACAACGTTGTCGGCGGGCCAAGGCCCGCCCTACCGAGATTCGCGCATCTCTATACCCCGGTAGGGCCGGGATCGCCCGGCCGACGTCGTTGAAATCCATGACGATATTGTGATGAGCCGCGGCCATTCCTTCGACTCGGGTGGGTTCTTGTTCCTAATTCGCGTCCCACTCGGGCACGGAAATTGCTTGTTCCAATTCGCAGATTTCGTGACAGGGCCCCCGGTCCGGGCTCGGCGCAGCGCCATCCCAGGACCGCGACGGGAGGGACGAGCTCTGTTTACACTACTTAAAAAACAACCGGTTGTGGTCGGCCAAGTGGGAATCGACGTGCGCCCCGAGGGGGTTGCGCTGGCCCGGGTGGAGCGGTCGCGGACGGGCCGGGCGCGTCTGATTCTTGCCGAATGGAGGCCCACGGAGGATGGGACACAGGCCCGGGACGCGATTTTTCAGGCGGAAAAGGCCCATGCCCTGCGCGGGGCCGATGCGATCGGTGTCATGGATCCATCGTCCTACAGCCTGCTGCTCGTCGAGGCGCCGGATGTGGAGCCCGCCGAACTGCGTGCCGCCTTGCGTTGGCGCATCAAGGACCTGATCGACTTTCATATCGACGACACGGTGATCGACGTATTCGACCTGCCCGGCGACACGCCCCGCGGACGGGCACGGATGATGTACGTGGTGGCGGCACGCGCCGCCGCAGTCCGCGCCCAAGTGAACACCGTGGAGGAATCGCACCTGCACCTCTCGGCCATCGACATCCCGGAACTGGCGCTGCGTAACATAGCCGCCCTGCTCCCGGAGGACATCGGCGGCGTGGCCCTGCTGCACCTGTGCGAGGGTCACGGCCTGATCGTCATCACCCACCAGTCCAGCCTGTACTTGGCGCGCGCCATCGAATTCGACCCGAGCCCCGGAGATGGCGGCAAACGCGCCATGGAGACGCTCACGCTGGAGATTCAGCGCTCGCTCGACTACTACGAAAGCCATTTCGGTCAGCCGCCGGTCCAGGGGGTGGTGCTCTCGCAGGGGGCGGAACGCGATGCGGGGCTCGAGGAGCACCTGCGCCGGGACCTGCCGGTGACGGTCAAGGCGCTCGAACTCGGGGACGTGCTCGAGTGCGCCGTTCCACCGTCCGCCGCAGTCATCGCACGCTGCCTGCCGGCCATCGGGGCGGCCCTGCGCCAAGAGCGAGCCGCGCTATGACCTACCAGCAGATCAACCTCTACCAGCCGATCTTCCGAAAGGAACGCAAGATCTTCTCATCGCTCACGATGCTGCAGGTGTGCGCGATCGTCCTCGTCGGCCTGCTGGCGATCTACGCCTACAGCCGCGCCCAGGTCGCCTCCCTGGCCGGCGAGGTCGGCCGGCTGCAGGTGATGGAGCAACAGAAAGGCCACCACCTGGAGGCGCTCGGCCGCGAGTTCCCCCACCCGGTAAAGTCACGCCGCCTGGAGGCCGAGGTGCGGCGCCTGAGCAAGGAGGTGCGCACTAAGCGCGCGGTACTGACCTTGCTCTCGAGCCGGCGGTTTGGAAACACCACCGGTTTCTCCGCCCACCTGGCCGGCCTGGCGCGCCGCGACCCGCGCGGCGTGTGGCTCACCGGTATCGACATCGATCAGGGCGGAACTCATTTAGAGCTGACCGGAAGCGCGCTGCGCCCGGCGCTGGTCCCGCGGCTGCTCGCGCGCCTCGCCGGTGAACCGGCGTTCCACGGGCGCTCGTTCGATGTGTTCCGCATGTCACGGCCCCGCGGCAACCCGGGCTGGATCGACTTCACGGTCCGGACCGTCGA
>VAPE01036894.1_pt1 | contig 21296 bp, 20 predicted proteins | sample 3393911 | NCBI WGS metagenome assembly VAPE01 (sample SAMN08290436, study PRJNA428436) | hydrothermal vent metagenome | isolation source: Deep-sea hydrothermal vent chimney | place: Atlantic Ocean: South-mid Altantic Ridge
CGAGAATCTATCCTCTCTGTTTCCTGCTTTACCAAATCGAGCATTGCATTAACTTCTCTTTCAGATGTAAACACTTCGCCGTGGTCAGCAACTCTTTTTTTGGTTTTTACTTGTTTATTATTTTCTTTCATTTATTTTAGGTTCTCACTAAAATTCAAAGATACCGTAATAACCCTGCGCTCCGGAGTTAAACAACTTAAATTTTATGACAAATCTGAAAAGAGAATATTTTTTTATAATTGTAAAGTATTCTTGCTGAGCAGCCTGACCATGATAGCACGATGCCGGCAACAATGTTAATTAAAATTTATTCAATCATGATTGTTTAAAGGGAGCCCTTTAATATTCCGAACGTTCCAATTGTTAGGTTGTTTTGCTTAGGCATAACAGAACCCGGCACCCAGCAAATTTCTGCTTTACTGATTTTTTGACCAAAGCCACTGTGTGTTTCTTCAGACTTATTTTTAAGAATCTTAATAGTACCCCATTCTCTGCCAACGAGGAATTCAATATTGCCTTTTAGTTTTAAATCATCTTTAACAAGGTGTGCTGGAATATATTGCTCCTCGTTAAGCTCGATTTTTACATCTGTATCATTTAAAATAAGGTCTATCCCAAAGAATTTGGAATCGATGACTTCTCTGGTTTTACCCATATCTACTAATGATAATTTTCCCCATCCATATTTTCTGTCTCCACCTACAAAAATTTCAGACAATGCGCCCTTAAGTTGAACGTTTTCACTGTCCCATCCAACAGATTCATTGTCCCTAGTCTTGGCACCATCTTTAATAAAGATATACCCCACAAAATAGACAGGACTTTGTTTATCTCCGACACAAGGCGCAATGAACTCGGATTCATGCAAAGATTCATCCTCCGCTGTATTGCTGCCAGGGAGGACGGCGGTCCGGCTGTAGGATTTAATGAAAAGGCTTTCAAATTCAGATTTTGAGCATTCGCCGTATTCCAGTCCTTTGTCGGTAAATTTAGGTAATAAGGGGATATCAGAGTCAAGAGCAGGGTAAAAATAACTGAGCAGGACATCTTCTTTAAATAATTCTCCATATTTTTGATATGCTTCTGTATTATTTTCTTCTCTAGCCCTTGTCAGATTGGCTGTGAATGCACCCCACATAGCCTTGCCCGTTATGTAATAACGGGTGAGTTCTATATAGCCGAGCGTATGCCAGCCGATGTGAATAGGGCTTTTAGCTTTATAAACAAGCAGGTACGCTTTCCAGCCCATTACGCACCTCCACTGTTTGAACTATCTTCTAAAGTCTTTGCATGATAGCGTGCATAGACAAGTGTGCGTTCAAGAATTTCTTTGGCAAAAAAGAGTTCGTCCAATTTGTCTGAAAGTTTTTCCCTTATTCCCGTCAAGACATCTGTTTCGGTTCCAAAAACGTGTCCTAATATTGCGTCTTGCTTAAGAAAATTAAAAGCTTGATTTTTAATAGCAATATGCTGATCTTTTTTTAGAGAAGAGCGATATAGAAAAAATGCATAAACACCATCTTCCCGAAGAACTCCTAAAACCTTTGTTATAAGCGCCTCGTTAATGCCTTCAATAGAAGCAATACTGCTCCCGTATTCAGCGCATTTCATATCAAGTATTTCCATTGCTTTGTCCTCCCATATTCAGGATTCTTAACCTACCCATTCCTCGCGTATTCATTCCGCCAATTCCAAGGTATTCAAAATAGGCAAGCCCTTTTTCGACATTGGTTTGAATCCACCCTGAATCTGCTTTTAGTTTATTAGCAACATCTTCCATGATTTCCTGTCCGTTTATCCTGAAATATTCCGGTTTGTTATAAACCACGTCAAACCACATTACTGTTGCTCTTGGAATGGCTTCATATGTATAGAGGGCTCCATCCTCTGCTGCCCCTGTGGCAGGGTCTATGGCAACAGAAGTGCGGACTTCAAGATTATCATTGACAATCCGAGAGAAGATTTTATCAGAGACAACAAAAAGGCTGTCTTTTATATCCTTAGACACATCAGGAAAAAGATCATCCAATGTCTCTGTACCTTCCGATTCAAGCATTAGCCAACCGAAGTTAAGTCCATTATTTATCAAATCTGCTCGTCCAAAACTTTTAAACTTATTCAAATCTGCTAATTTAATAACTTTGTTATGTTCCATTAAAATACTTGGAGATGTAACCCATACTGGTCCGATCATTGAGTGAACAGGAAAGAATAAAATCCGTGCGTCATAGAATTGCGTAAGCCCCTGGAAACTTAAATTGCTTTTGCCTTTTGAGAATCCGAAAGAAACGCAGACTTCACAATCAGGATTACCACAATGTCCTTCACCATCGTCAGCACCTTTACCTGCGCAACTGTAATATTTTGGTTCTTCTGGTTTATCTCCTAAATACAAAAGCTCTCCTTTTGGATTTTTTTTTACAGTCGCCGTCTTTTTATCATCTGATATCTTTAACTGATATGCAGGTCTTTGATATTTGAGTTTTGAGTATATTTTTAAACATATTTTTCCATCTTTTATCTCAATAAAATCCCCGTTTTGTATTGCCATTGCCGTATACGCCCTTGTCACACCGGCAATACTTGAACCGGGAATTTTGGGCAAGTTCGTTCCCGGCTCTCTGGTAATCGTGTTATCCACCCTTCCAAGCCTGTATCCGCCAGTGCCAATATGCACAGGGTCAAGGGTCATTGCAAAATATGTTTTCTTTACAAATGGTTCAGCCATTTCAATTCCCTCCTTTTATTTTGTTTCTATTCGTTCTTTTAATATCCCAAGATAAAGTTCAAGGGTATCGAAGAATAATCCGTTTTTAATTGTTTCCTGAAGCAATATGTAATGCTTATCATTTATCTCATTGAATTCCTTTCGGATGGATAGTAATACAAGGTTTATCCACCCATTGAAGTTTTTAGAAGAATTATTGGATATATTTACATCCCATTCCTGATATTTAGTCAGCCAGAGAGATTGAAGATTTCTGAGTTTAGTATCAGTAATTCCCTTTAACTGTTTTCCCTGAAGGAGTTTAAACCAGAGGCACATAATCTTCTGACCGAGTTCATCAAGCAGAAAAGGTTTTGAGCTAAAATTCGCAACATTTGATTTTCTCCTGTTATTCTCACTCAGATTTATGTCATATCGCCTTATGTTTGAATCCAAAAACTCGAAATCGTAATAGTTTGGCAAGACTTGTAGCTCATCCCCTTTCATAATTTCTGAACAATGAACAACATTACCTGCAATCGTCTTGAAAAAACTTTTCCTATTATCTGGCAGACTTTCTTTGTTGTTATTTACAATAAAGTACGAGTGGTGAAAATCATCTTCGCAGTTGCCGAGTTTGGAAGGCAGTTGCCATGTCAGAGTTTTATCTAGCTTGCCGAGAGTACACTTCAGGTCAAGTTTGATGCCAGAGGGAATACTCTCTTTATCTTTTAACGCAGTAAACTTAATCCTTTGTTTACTGAGCTTATCAAAATTATCAACCATTCTCTTGCCTGCATCAAGAACAACAAACATCGGCATCTTGCGGTCAAAAAAGATATTCCCAATACTGAAAGGCAGCCTGCCCATGACCTTGCCAAAGTGTTCAATATACTTTTGGTAAATAAGATTGGTTATTTCAACAGCCCTGTCAGCAGGCACAATGGACATAAAGAGGTTTGGCGTAGCAGTGATTGTGCGGTAGGGGACAAAAGAGCTTCCTTTCTGATCTTTAGAAACTTTAAGATGCGGAAGAGGATCTGTTAGTATTATGTCAGCATTGCTCCAATCTTTTGAAGTTGGAGAGTCAGACTTCGTCTCATTTATTACTTCAATTTCGTTACTGTTTATAATTAGTATATCTATTTTTTTAACTGATTTATCTTTGAATATAACTTTGCCGTCCAATGTTCTTCCGTATTTATTCGGATCTAAATTATTAACGGTTAATTTTAGCCGCCTTTTCTCAGGCAAAAGGGCATTCAAAATGCTTGCAGGTAAATCGTCCAAAAAATTCAATGTTGTATTCCATATATCCAACAATGTTGAAGGGGTCGGAGTTTTGGCATTAAGTAGATTATAAATATCTATAGTTGAATCTTCTTTTTTTGCAGCCTTCAGAAATTTTCCCCACTTTGTTCTTATCTTTTTCAGCGCTTCCCCATCCGGACTAAAAGTATTTCTGCGATCATACAAGAAAGCTATATTTTTCGCCCGCTCAAAATCTTTATCTTTAAACAGGGCGTCAATATCAGCCTCAATTCTGCCGTAATTAAACTCGCCATAGTTTCTATTTGATAGGTATTCCTTAATTTTTTTCTCTTCAGCTTCAAACTGTTTTACATTTCCAAGGTTATTGATCTCTTTTTCCAGTCCGCTAGCCTCTGTGACAAATAGACTTCGCACCATTGTCCCTTTCAGCCAATCATCGAGCCCGAACCTTGCAACAATAAGCGCAGCCTTTCTGTGTTTGTCAACTATTTCATCGATAAAAAGTGTTTCATTATGCTTAGGTTTGTATTTATCCGCGTCATTCTTATCATTTTGTGCCCTTCTGTCCATGCAAGTCTTACAGACCTTCTTTTTTTTATCTTCCTTTTCAACTGGTCTAAGCCTGCAAATTGGGCATACTGTTTTTCCGTCTTCAAATGTTTCTAAAGCACCTTTGAAATATTCATCAAATCCATTAACCGAACTATCAAAAGGATATATGGTTTTTTCAACCATACACTGAATCGCTTTGGCCAATGACGTCAGGGTATTGGTTTCTGATATGTTAACAATATGGGGCTGAAGTTCACCTGATGAGGCTTTAGCAGCTATTTTATAAACTTCATCATCTATTTTATTCCTCAACTCTTTCAATTCATAACCATCGAGTTTGGCAGGCACAATAAAATAAATTCCATCATCATCTGAATATATTTCGTTTCCAATCGGATATTCATATTCTATTAAGTCTTTTAAACATCTTTTTATATCTTCTATAATATGCTGCCGTCCAAGAATATCCCCAATCTTCTGACCGTAAGATAAAAAACGCATGCCATTCCACCCGATACCGAAAATGCCAAATTCTACTTTTTCAAATTCAAAGTCGTCAAGTTTCTCATTGCAAAGGATATAACGCACAACAATAACCTTCAGGATCGATGCGACGGCATAATTATGCTCCCAGAGCGTGGTGTCATTCTGCGGTCTTGTCGTATCACTGAGACCTTGATCAAATGCTTTCTTAATTCCGCTAAAAATTTTAATCCGGACTTTACTGTCAAAATGATCAAGATAGCCAGGCAACATATTACCAAGAAAGGCGTACAACACATGTCTTGCTTTTTCCTGGCTCTCGACAGTAACAATTTTATTGCCTTCATATCCGAAAACATTTGATTTGAAAATCTTATTCTTTTGCTCGGCGCTCCAAAGAGGGTTATTGCGGTCAATAGCCGAGTCTAAACCATCGGCAGCCTTGAGTAACTTCAAAATTAGATCCTCGCCTGGCTTTGTATGAAAATCAATAGCTTTTTTTATTGAAAAGTTTTCTTCTCCGGAATCAATATTTGCAGGGATTTTATAGTTTTCAAACTCTGAAGGTATCAGATTGCTATAAACTTCATGCTTATCAAGATACTCATGGTCATGAGGATCAATATCCCAACCATTGGAAATGTCCTGCCATTGTTGCCTGTATTCAAGAAATACCTTGCTGAGTTTTCCGATGTCATGTAGAAGTCCGGCAAGTTCTATAAAGAGAATTTGATTCCGTTTATCATGCAATTTCTTAAAAGGATCAGGCATTATTACCTCCTGAATTTAGCAGTTTGACAACAATTGCTTTTAGCCTATCTTCTAGATCATTAAAAGTCTTTTGCTCCTTCACCTTCAACTCTTTAAAGCTTTTGATTTTAGATTTTTGCTTACTATCTTTTTTTGGTGATTTTTTGATTTCAATTCCATTCATTTCACAGAAAACATCTGACAGTTCATTTTTTGCAATGCCGAACCCGCTACTCCTCTTGGCTGAGAAACCATAGGTCAGCATCATATTCTTTATAGCAGGATAAATCGCCTCCAAGTCCTTTATAACCTCTTCTTTGACTTCGGTCCCAGGTCTGCCCATCAGGTCAAAGGGCATATAAAGGAGACTAAACGTTCCATCTGCACCCCCAGGAACACTTTCTATATATATGGGCTGAATTCCGGCTTTCGTTTTTCTATCATGCGGATTGATGACCTCAAGTCCAATTTGGTTAAAGAATGTAGTATAGAAATTCAACCGCCCTCTTTTAAAATCCTTTTCAACCTTTTTTTCATTACCAAAAAGATTTATAATCTTCGCTGGATCTGTTTCGATATGTTGAGCTACCCATCGCATATTGCCCTTCCACGAACTTCCTGAAACCATTGGAACTTTAAAGACCTTATCTTTTTTTATCGGATTGTCGATTATATAGAAACCTTCATCATCTCTGGAAATGTAGGGAGTTGATAGAAAGAATTTGAATTGGAGGAATAAAGAATATTTTGGCATTATTTCCAACATACCAGACGATGGAACATAGTCTGGTATATCTGAAAACTTGTATCTTTCTAAAAATTGTTGATAATCCTTTTTCGCATCCGCTTTGTTGCGAGTGAGAAGATATTTGTTTTTTGTATATATATCAGAGATATCATTAATCCGAGTTTTATTTTCATCCCACAAGGCAAAAATGTCATTAGTCATAAATTGTCTCCTTTGTTGATCTCTTAAAATTGCGGCGCATAGCAAGAACCAATAATGGCAGTGTAATAGCACCAAAACATGATTCAAGAATAAACAGATAGTACCCACTTTCATTTTTGTAAGTATATTGCCTATTTTTCAGAAATATAGTAGCTACTGAAAAGCTATATACCAATGAACGACTGAAATTTAATAGCATCTCTTTGATATTTTCAACGGAGGGCGGCTGTAACGACAGTGAATAACTAATGGTCTTTTTGCTATGGTTCAAGTTATCATGAACCCTATGAAGACCAGTAAACATAAAGAAAATGGCAAAAATAACTACCATGGCAGTGAAGCGTCCTAATATTTTTAGATAATTTTCACCGTAATCACTTAAAAATTTGTAAAGCCACATAAAAAAATATTCAAAGTCAGAAATTATTTTTCGCTTATTATTTTGTAATAGTAATAATCTGCGCATTTCCATTTCTCCAATGTAGAAGGCTCCTGCTTCCTGGTATTGAAGCTTACTTTCATAATTTATTCTTAACTTTCTGTATAAGCTAAGTACTTCTTTATATTTTTTTTCAGTTTCTGGATCTATGTTGGCAATATGCAGCCACTTATTACGAAAGGGCTTGTAATCCCATTTCTCCTTAAGTTCATCATAAAGCATAGATGTACTTTTAGAACGACCATAACATTCTTTCATGCCGCTGACACCAACCCAAGTACAATCTTTAAAATTTATCCTGCTAATATCTGAGCCCAAGAATGACCAGCGATGCAGATCAATATTATCGAAATCAATTCGCACTGAATTATGCAATTTAATATCGGTAAAAGATATTTCTTCTTTTGAAGTTTGTTCGGATAGCTGCGCATTATTCCAAGAAAGGCCAGCTAAAAAATTTGATTTATTAAAATCCATTTTACCGTGAACGACAGATTCGTCTAAAATGACTTTTCCTTGAAATTCACTTTCCTTGAAATCACATTCCTCATGGAATTTACACTCACTCATATTGATGGATTTTTCAAAGATAAGGCCTGCCAGCATGATTCCTTTTAAGAAATGGGCTTTTTTAAATATCATCTTTTTGTCAAAGGTTATTGTCGAGCTTTCGCTGCCTTTTTTTATCACTTCTTGATGGAATATGCTATACTCCACTTCAACAGGAAAGACATAGCCGCTAAAGTCAGATCCTTCTTTTTTTTGCAATGCTTGTATAAAATCACTGGTATCTTTATTGTTATCATCACTATGAAATAAACATTTATTATCAAGCTCATAGAGAGTGTCGCCATCACTGCAATTTTCATATTCATCAGAATCTTCGCATTTGCTCATCGCTATTTTCTTACAAATTTTTTATAAGCACATATCCCTTAATAATATCATTCTCTTTAAATGCTAACTGACTGAAATCGAGGTTCTTAATGAAACTATCTAAATCATCATCATTATCTGCTCTTATATAGCCAAAACATCGTTCGATCCGGCAATCTTTATTTCCAGTTCCTATGAAAGAAAATATTTTTTTGCTTGCAGAATTTTTATCATTATATTTCTCTTGTACTTTTTGATCAAAACTTGATTTTTCTCTTGAAATAAAGCCACCAAGAAAAATACCAGCTTCATTGACAGTATCTTTATAATTTCCGTTAGCATCTCTTCCAACCAGTTGATTATGCTGAAGTCTATTTATATGTTTACCTTTGACAAACCAAAAATATTTCATATTGGGCCATTCAAATTTATTATCCCCCCCTTTTTTTTTAAATTCTTCCATATATGGAGTTATCTCATCTGTTTGTATTTTTTCCTTAGGTAAATCTGATCGCACATCTCTTGTAAGTATTCCAAAATCCCTATGGTGAAGTTTTGTATTTTTATATTTTATTTCTGATGGTTTAAAAATAGTTTTCCCGCCTATGGCCCCATGGTTAACAATAAGCTTTAAGGTCATTTTCAGCAATAATTTTTCCTCAGGATCAATCTTTTTTTGTTCAAGAAAATGAAGCTGAAACGCAATTTCTCGCGATGAGAAAGACCGTATTGGCCTGCTTGTCCCCGGTTCTTTTAATTTCAGGATAATTTTACTGCTCCAGCCGGTACAGCCGAACATATAGCAGACAGGGCAGATTTGTTTTTTAATTTGCGGGGCTAACGGTTGGTCTCTATCGAGCTTTTTAGGGTTAAGTTCACAATGCCCCTCGGCTGTCGGATCGCAGGCATAACAATCAAGTCCACGAATTAATACCTCATACCACCATCTAATAGAACCCTTTATTCCTGTTACATGAAGCTCATCATTCTCCCCTTTCACGCCCCCCGTCCAAATCGGTGTCAATGCTTTCAATCTGAATTCCATTCTATTTCTCCCCTCCGCATCTCCGACAGGCAGAGACCCGGCGATATGCAACAATCCCTCTAAGGTCACTGTCTGGTATTATTCTGGTTAAATTCGGCTATTCCTTCTTTTCATCGTCCTCTGTCTCCTCAGTCGCATTCATTTGTGTTGGACCTCACTTCTCCCATTCCAAATTATAGTATATCTTAGTTTTTCTCTTGCATTATACACCTTTTGAAATTAAATGGTATTTCAACAAACGCATCAAGTCTAAAAGGTCTTCGTTGCGATGAAAACAATATAAAAGCGAGAGTCCCCGCAAGGAGGTTCCTGATCAAGACACGGAATTCAAGGTCAAGGGTAGTGTGTTCGTTGCATGCAATTCGTGCGGGAGTGAAGAATGAGAGTTATGAGTTTAGAGCCGATATATCCGGTTATTTATACAAAAATAACAAAGGCAGATATTTAAACAATCTTATTTCTTTGTTTGACCTCTTGCCATCGCATGACTTGCATGAAAAGGTTAAGCAAACGAGCGGAGACTTCAGTGTGAGTATCGAAGGTGATATGTATAATAAAATCAAAGATTCGCCTGAATTTATCGACTAATACCTAAAAAGCGGCCGGATGAGGGAAGCCTTTATGAAATCGGCGAAACTCGATATGGCTGATCTTTATGATCAATATCTCGAAATTTTATTGACGCTATTTTCAGATGAATATTTTGACCGTTAAAAAAATTTGATAATCAGGGATTATAAAAGATGGAAATTACCCAATCCTAAATATATACCGCTCAACATTGATAAAAATAAGAAAACTGAGCATAATCAACGGAACAGAAGGCAAATATACCGAATTTTTGGCGCAGTTGAAAGAATAGAATAAACAGAGGCCTTCATTTTTGGATGAGATGAGGGAAATTTTGGAATGAAGAACTATGAGTGGGCAGAATGATTGAGGGGATAAAGAAAAAAAGTGGGGGTCGATATGAATTAGCATGCGAATTTTTGAAAAAATTTACCCAAAAATTATAAAAATTGAAAGATATATGAAATTAGAAATATAAACATTGCTGGGCTAAAAAAATAATAAGGCATGACAGAATGGAACGACGCTTTACACTCTATCACAAGACATGCAGGGGCTAAAGAAAGTCCTTGTGAATTTATAATAAAACAGTTAGAATTGCAATGAACGTACCTATTTATCGCAAGTTTGCTACGTCCGATTTATTCCCATTTTTAAGTGGGGATAAGGATTTTAATTGATGGAGCTACATTCAAACGCGAAAAGAAAAAAATATACCTTGCAGAGTTTGTTGCTGAAATTGATCTTATAACACAAAAGAATGGCAGTCTATTTGTTGCAGAAATAAAAAAATCTTCCCGAACGATGGCGAGCGGTATAAAACAACTCAAGTATTATCTATATCTGCTCAGTATAAAAGGTATTAAGTGCAAAGGAATTATAAAAATTCCAAAAGAAAAAATAGATGAGATCGAAACTCTCTTGTCTAAAGAAAATATACCTGTTCCCCCAAAGATTCCGTTTTGCAGAAAATGCTTATATTTTGAATTTTGCTGGAACTAAGCAGAGGAGGATTGATGAAGAAAATAGAATTTGAATGTGAGATTATTACGCCAATGCTTCTTGCCGGTGCAGACGGCAAAACACCGGAACTCAGACCTCCTTCTATCAAGGGCGCAATGCGGTTCTGGTGGCGGGCAATGGGTGGACATCTACCATCAGAAGCTAATATTTTTGGCGGAAGTGGAGAAAAAATAGAGCAAAGTAAAGTGATCATCATTATAAGCAAACAGTCAATTGAAAAAAGCGTTGCAGACAGCCTTTGGAGTGAAATACCTCATATTGAAAAAACTTCAAAAGCTGGAAAAAAATATAAATATAACGGGTTATCTTATTTACTATATTCTGTCCTCATGTTAAATGAGAGACCATATATTAAGGATAAACAAACATTTAATGTGGAATTAAGAAGCAAAAACTCTGATGCCTTAAAAAATGCAATAGCTTCATTTTGGTCATTGGTGCATCTTGGCGGAATTGGAACACGGTCAAGGCGAGGTGGCGGAAATATTATAGTTAAGAATATTGTAGATAAGAACAATATTATAGGCGAAACAAATATTGATTTCTTGTTAAAGGGAATAAACGGCAATGAAATAGCAGAATGGCTCATCAAAAATTATCGGATAGCAAGCTTAGCCGTAAACAAAGGCAAAGATACAGATTTTATTTCGGAATATTCTAACCTATCAATTTCAAGGTTTATTATTTCAGATCATAGTTTCAAGGATTGGAAAGAGGCTTTAAATGACATGGGATCTAAATTTGCCATATATCGCACCAGTAACAAAGGAGATATTTTTGGTACCGCTGCATTTGGATTACCAAGAAAACATATAAAAACAAACAAACCCAAAGAGGTTAATCGGCGCAGTTCTCCTTTGATCTTTAAAATTCTAAAAGTGGGGGATAAATATTACTGGATGGCTTTGCGGCTTGCGGGAGAATTTTTGCCTGAAAGAGTTGTTTTGAAAGATAATTATAAATCACAAAGACCAGACTATTCAAAAATCAACGAATTCTGGAACGGCATTAAAAGAGAAAATATTGAAAAAGTATTATCTATCCCAGACACTGTGAAAGATCTAAAAGCTCGTATTGTAAAAGAACTATCGCCATCAAAAGTAGTTCTTTTCGGTTCAAGGGCAAGAGGAGATTTTCATAAAGATTCTGATACTGACATCGCAGTTGAAACAGACAAAAATATTGGTTTGAGTAACATAGCCGGATCAATTGATTTGGTAGATTTAAAAAACATAGATGATGACTTTAAAAAAGCAATTGAAAAAGAAGGAATAGAAATATGAATGAAAGATTAAAAAGAGATTTTGATAATTTTCATAAAGCATTCGGTAATTTACAGGTTGCGGTCGATAAAGCAAAAACTGACCTTGAAATCGATGGAACAATTAAACGATTTGAGCTTTGCTATGAATTATCATGGAAGCTTATTAAAGAGGTCCTGTCCAACATTGGTATTATCTGCAAAAATCCAAGAGATTGTTTTAAGCAAGCTTTTATCAACGGTTTGATTAAAGATGAGAAGAACTGGTTGATGATGATTGACGATAGAAATAGACTTGTTCATACCTATGATTTTGGAAATTCAAGGGAGATTTTTGAAAATATCAAGAAATATTATGTAAGTCTTTATGAATGGCTTGTAGAAAGAGTTGAAGAGACAAAATGAATACGATTAAATTCGAATGTGAGATTATTACGCCAATGTTTCTTGCCGGTGCAGACGGCAAAACGCCGGAACTCAGACCTCCTTCTATCAAGGGCGCAATGCGGTTCTGGTGGCGGGCAATGGGTGGACATCTACCACCTGAAGAACTAAAGAAGAAAGAATCTGAGATATTTGGAGGTAGTGGAGAAAGGGAAGGCAGAAGCAAATTTAGTATCAGAATAAAGTCGCAAGAACTATATTCATCTAAGGATAAACTACCGGACCATCCCATAATTGTTCGTAGCTCCAATAAAGTTTTTAGAATCAACATATTGGAATATCTTTGTTACGGAACTTACGAATACCAAAGAAAGAATGGAAATGTGTTTACCAGAGATTACATTAAATCTGGAGAAAAAGTTTCAGTATTTGTCTCTTGTTATAGTGAAATTGTAAACGAGGTCAAAAGTTCATTTGAATTATTGTCAATATTGGGAGGATTAGGGTCAAGGTCAAGGAATGGATTTGGCTCATTTGAGATTCAATCAATAGGTAGTGAATCAGATAATTTTTATTCTAATTTAGAAAAAAGCTCTTATACATCCAATTTACCTAAATACTCTGCCTTTTCACAAGGAATCAGATTGTGGAAAACTAAACAATTCGACAAATGGGATGATGTATTAGCCGAATTAGGGGTTGTATATAAAAATGCGAGAATAAGTTGGAGGCAAAATATGTTTATGACAAAAAACAATATATAGCATCACCTATTATTGTGGGAAAGATACAAAAATCCATTATGGAAAGACGGGCTAAGCCATATTTTATGTCAGTGCATAACGAGAACAATAAATATATAGGGTATATGTTACATATTCCATCCGAATATGCTTATGGAAAAGAAAAAATAGATAATACAAAAGAAACTAAGAATTTTATAAAGGTTTGCAAAGAATTTAATGATATTTTATCTAAAAATCTTAAGGAGGCAATCCTATGAGCAAATATTTATTCTTGTTCACAATAGGCCCTGTCCAATCTTTTATTTCTCAAGCGCGCAAGACTCAGGACATTTATGCAGGAAGTTTCTTGCTATCTCATTTAATTGACTCTGTCATGAAAGAACTTGAGGATAAGGTAAACAATTGTGAATTGATTTTCCCACACAAAGATATAAAATTCAAGCCAAACCGTTTCATCGCTGAGATAGAATCTGATGATATAGAGAAGGTGGGCAAGGGATTAAAAAGTTTCGCGGTGAATATGTTTAAAGAGATATCTATTAGTATTTTAGATAACGTAACCTTAGATTCATCCAAGCCCGATGGTTTTAATTCACAAATAAAAGATTTTTTCCAGGTGAATTGGGTTGCCCTTCCTTTAAAAGAGGATGATTATGAAGTTACTTACAAAAAAATTGAAAGCTATCTCGGCTCCATTAAAAATATTAGAGTATTTGAACAGTTGAATAGAGGCAGAGGCGAAATAGGTCGCAAATGCTCTTTATGCGGTGAGAGGAATGTTTTATTTTACAAGAGAACAGCAAAAAATAAAGAACCTGCCTATATTCAGAAAGGTGTAATTGAGATTAAAGGAAATGAATTAAACCCTGGAGAAGGACTCTGTGCAGTCTGTTTTACCAAAAGGTTTTGTAAAACTGCAAGTTTTCCATCTACGGCAGAGATTGCACTGATGGATAAAATTCCAAAAGACGATTTGAATAAATTTAAAAATAAAAATTTAGACCCCCAGTTATTTTTTGAAGAGAATCTTACAAAGGATTATTTTGAAAAATTTGGGGTTAAAACGCCTTTGGAAGAAGTGAAAAAATTGAGAAAAGAGATTTTAGATAAGAATAATATAAAATCAAAGAACTTATCAAAATATTATGCTCTTGTTATGCTGGACGGCGATATAATGGGGAAATGGCTTTCCGGAGAATTTTTAGAAGAGAATGAGAAAGCAAATTTAAAAGATTTTCATAAAAAGGCATCAGAGAAGCTTGGGAATTACGCCACAGAAATAAAAGATATAATCGGTGACCCAAAAGGAAAAGTAATTTATGCCGGTGGAGACGACGTATTTACATTTGTTAGCGTGAACCATTTATTTGATGTTCTGATAGAGTTGCGAAAGGAATTCCCTAAATTTGAAGAAATGGGAACTAAGATTAAAAATAATAAAGGGTCTACCGCGTCTGCTGGAGTTGTAATTGCACATTATAAAACGCCTCTTTCTGAGGTGCTGAAATGGGCGCGAAAGATGGAACATGAAGCGAAAGAAAGCGGTGGGAGGGATTCTTTTGCTATTGCAGTACTTAAGCGATCAGGTGAAATCAGTAAATCCATACTCAAATGGGAATTCAATAATTCATCCAGCATAGAAATATTAGAGGATCTCATTGAATTCTTAAGGCAGGAGGATTTTTCCAATACTTTTATCAAAAATCTTTGTTTTGAATTTAGGCAGTTAATAAGTAAAGAAGGTAAATGCAGAGAGCTTGCGATTTTCAAGACGGAGTTAAAACGATTGGTCGGACGGTCGTGTATGATGAAAAGAAAACAGAATGAAACAAAAGATGAATTAGAAAATCGTAAGAAAGAAGCAATTAATAATCTGTCTGAAAACCTTAATACTCTTTATATTAATAATAAATCGTTTGATAATTTTCTTTCGGCTTTATCGATAGCTGAATTTATAGAACGAGGAGGGGTTATATGATAATAAAAATAGAGCCATTGGACACACTCTTTTTTAGAGATGGAAAGCCATTTAACATGAACGATGACACTTGGGCAGATGCCGTGTTCCCTCCCTTTCCATCGGTGATTTACGGTGCTTTACGAAGTGCCTATTTTTCCAACCACATTGATGAACTTGAAAAGGCAAATCACAATGATGATCCGACGAAAGGGTTAAAAATAAAAGCTATCTATTATGAAATTGGGAACGATATTTATTTGCATCTTCCTGCCGATTGCGTGAAGGAAAAAGATAATATAAATAATCCCACTCAAGTAGCGGTGCTATCAATGACCAAGAATAAAAATACCAATAGCAGCCTAACTGATTGTATATTATCTTACAAAAATGACATAAAAGTGGAAAATGTGTCGAATGGGCTTGTTAGGAAATCTATGTTTAAAAAATATTTGATACAAAATGCTATTGAGAAATTCTACATAAAAAAAATAAGCGATTATGTTCTACCGGAACCCAAGATAGGTATTGGTATCGATAAGAAAACGGGGACGAGTGAGGAAGGTAAACTCTACCGTGCGGATATGAGAAGGTTATCTAATGAGGAGAACGACAAAGTATCTATTATTGTTGATTTTGAAGGTTTGAATTTGCCTGAAGAAGGCTTGATGAAGCTTGGTGGTGAAGGTAAGGCCGCATCATACAAGAAATATAACGAAGAAGTTTTGATCGATTTTCCTGTTGCCGTAGGGACTATGTTTAAGTTGTATCTTTCAACACCCGCAATTTTTGAAAAAGGCTGGATTCCGGAATGGATTGACGAAGATACATTGATTGGAAACTATAAAGAGATTGAGGCAAAACTATTAACTACTGCAATAGGTAAACCCATTCATATTGGCGGTTTTGATATGAAAAATAGAAAGCCTAAACCCATGTATAAAGCGGTGCCTGCAGGGAGCGTATATTACTTTGGATTACAGAAGGGAACGATGGAAGATGTTAAAAAAGCATTTTATCAAACGGCAATATCAGATATCTATCCTGAACAGGGATTTGGCATAACTTATGTTGGAAAAATATCAAAAGGAGGTGAAGTATTATGAAAAAAGTTATAACCACGGTTGGAACATCTATTTTTACTAATTATCAAAAGGGGCACAAAGATATTAATGACAAAATTGAATGCTTAAAATCTGAACCATATAGCAAATGGGACGACTGGAAAGATGATATAAAACATATAGAAGATACGATTCATCAATGGCTTATCAGTAACAACAACTCTTCTGCCGAGATTAAAAGCATTTTAAAATTAACAGAGGAATACGGCGATGTAAGTATTCATTTAATCGCTACACATACAATCCTTTCGGTTTTGGCCGCCACTATTCTTAGAGATTATTTTAAAAGAAACAATATAGAATATGAGTTTTCTGAGGGAAAAGATATTATCAAGGGGCTACAGGTTAGCGATGCACGCACCTTTGAAAAAGAGGGGGTTATACATCTTATTGATAGATTGCATACAATTATCAGTTCTTGTGAAAATTTAATTTTCAATATAACAGGGGGATACAAAGCTTTAATCCCATATATGACAATTATGGGCCAGATTTATAACATCCCTATTTATTACATCTTTGAAGACACAGACAAACTGATAAAAATACCGCAGGCACCGGTAGATTTTGATTTTTCGGTGATTGATGAAAATTATATCGCATTTCAATCTTTGGGTAAAACTAAATCATCCAGTCTTGAAGAGTTCACAAGAGAGTTCACACAGGAGGTATTTGATAGATTAAAAAATAAAAACTTAGTTGAAGAAATTGATGAGAAGGTAAAATTAACACCATTAGGAAATATGCTGGTGAAAAGGTATGAAGATTTATTTAATAGTGGCAAATACAATAAACAGAATTTAATAAGTAATCTTATAGAATTGAAATTGTGCAAGTATTTTGTTAAAAAATATCGGGATAAGAAGGCAAGTGTTGAACACGGCAAAAAATTAGGGGAGAAAGGCTACGATATAGATATTTATATAGAAAATAAAAACACAACAGCCATTGAAGTAAAATCAGGGGGCAACGTCCCTATCTATAAGGATAAAGCTGGAAAAGAGTCAATTGAGCACAAACTCACAGAAGGAGGTTTTAAACACTTAATTGATAACCATAATGGAAAAAATTTGAAACTTGAAGTGTTTTTATATAGCTCAAAACCCATTCACTATAGTGTTGTTGAACAGATGAGGGGTTTATGCAAAAAATATTCAAAAAAAACAGAAAATTTAAGATGGTTCTGGTTAAAAATACCTGATAATTATTCCACTAATACCCATTGGGATATAAAAAAGGAAGATATCGCGGAAATTTCAATCAAGGAGGCGCAAAATGTATAAAATAGCAATGCCATTTTTTATGATAGTAGAGACCCCGCTTCATGCGGGAAGCGGAACGGAATTGGGTATCGTTGATATGCCTATTCAAAGAGAGAGGCATACTGGATTCCCAAAAATTGAAGGTTCGGGATTAAAGGGAAGCATAAGAGAGGTGTTTGAAGAATCCACAGGCGAAATTTCAGTAGGTAGTGCTAAAGTTGATAATAAGAATAGAAAGGAATCAATTTCGCTTGCTTTTGGTCCTGAAAATGGAGACGCTCATGCTGGGGCGTTGGGTTTTACAGATGCCCGTTTGTTGCTATTTCCTGTAAAATCAATGAAGGGTGTGTTTGCTTGGATTACCTGCCCAATGGTGCTGAAAAAGTTTAAGGAAGATTTAAAATTATGTAATATTTGCTTTAAACAAGATATAAATGATATATTTGATATAATAGCTTTACTAAGTAATTCGTTAAAAATTGCGGACGGCAAGGGCAAATGTCTCGTTTCAGATAGGGAAGAAGTTGAAATAAATGGCAATATTATATTAGAAGAATATGCGTTTGAGATTTTAAACAATGATATAAAAAAACTGGCAGAGTTCCTGTCCAATCATGCAGATATTAACGAAATAAAAAATAAGCTCGTCGTTCTTTCCGATGACGATTTTCGAGATTTTGTAAACCTTTCTACAGAAGTCATAACGAGAACGAAAATCAATAATGAAACTGGAACTGTTCAACCAGGGGCATTATTTACAGAGGAATATTTGCCTACCGAAACAGTTATGTATTCACTTGCTTTAACTACGCCAATATTTAATAAAGAGAAAGGAATATTTAAAGAAACTGATAATCAAAAAGAGGAAGTGAAAGTAATGAAATTTTTTGAATGTAATATTCCTGAAGTGATGCAGATCGGCGGGAATGCAACCATCGGCAAAGGTATTGTTAGAATGGTAACTTGGGAGAATAAAAATGAATAATTCAACCACTACAATAAAAGGGCAGGAACAGGCGAAGTTCGCTTATGATTGTGCAAAAAAAGGAAGTGAAATTAACAAAAAGAAAGAATATAAATCTTATGTTAATAAAATTCCCATGTTGATAAAGACGAATGGACTTGGTTCAACTTTTGCATTTATCAAATCAAAAAGTAGTGATGATGAGAACAAAGCGGGATATGCTTATTGTCTGATATATAACCAGATAAAAGAATGGCTGAGAAAAGATGAAAGAAAATTTATTAAATTAAACGATAACGATGATTTAGTAAATGAAATCATCTCACTTAACTCACCAGAGTATCGCGCAGTTACCATTGAAGTTCTCGCATTTTTTAACTGGCTTCGGCGATTTGCGGAAGGCTTGATAGGGGGAGAGACTGAAATATGAGCGCGAGGGGAAAAGTCAAATTTTACGATTTCGAGAAAAAACGCGGGTCTATAGAATGGAAAGGAGAAAAGGATGTTTATTTTGGTAGAGGTAGTTTTAAAGAAAAACCACCATCTATAGGCGATTGGGTCGAGTTTAAATTAGAAAATAAACAAGAAAAGAATAAAGCAATAAAGGTTCAATTGTTTACTAATATGTTGCCAGATGATACATGGAAATTAGTTAAACAAGAAAACATTAATAATTTTAATCTAAAGCTAAACAAAGCAGCACGGTTTGAAAATGGTAAATTTAAATTTTTTAAAACAGATAATAGAGGAAAGGTAATATGTCAGATTAAACCAAACTTTTCAGAGGATATGATTAAGGCTATTTCTAAACGATACTACGATTCTATACAAAATTTAAATTTAAAATTATCGGAAAGTTTGACCCTAAAACCCGACTGGCGTCTTATAGTTGGTCTCGGAAATGAATCCATTTATGAGACATCAATGACACTGCATCATATCTACGGATTTCCTTACATTCCCGGAAGCGCCATTAAAGGAGTAACCAGAAATTATTATATAAATGACATATATGATAGAATCAGATTGAATAATGTGGAACAGATTAATATTATTGAAAAAATACTTGAAAATTTCAAACTTGAGAAAGATAATAATTTAGAATATAAGATTTTTAAAAGTAAATTTGCTATATTAAAATATGGACAAAAGGTAGAGCCTAAAGAGACTTTATTCAATTACTTTAGCAAAAATACTGCTGAAATTATTAATTTTCAAAATATTTTTGGCACTCTAGGAAAAATAGGCAAGATAATCTTTTTTGATGCTTTCCCGCTTGAGCCTCCACATATAGAACCGGATATTATGAATTCGCATTATAATCCTTATTATTCTGATACTTCAGAAAAAGTTCCGCCTGCTGATTATCATAATCCTAACCCCATCTTCTTTTTGACTGTAAAGACAACGCCATTTAAGTTTATAATCGGGATAAAAGAGAAAGACAATATTGTTATTAAGGGTGAAGAGTTTGAAGGCAAGACTTCCATAGAAGTGGCGCATGAATATATGCGAAAAGCACTGTCCGAGCATGGTATTGGCGCAAAGACGGCTGTTGGGTATGGCTATTTCGAGGCAGTATCCAAAGACTATGAAATAGAGCATATGACTGAAAAGCAGAAAAAGGAAGCTAAAGAAAATAAAAGAACGGGAAAGGGGAAATCTTATTACCATGTTTAGTAATATTAACGATATCTATCTAACCAAATATGGATATTTTCCGGTTGAGAAAATAATTTTATATTACAGAGATCACTTATCGGATGAAGAATATAAAAAACTCTTTTTGATGCATTGTTTGATTACGAAAAAATTACTCTTTTAAAAGAACAGTGTCCAGGGTAGGCACAAAAGGATTATTACAATTTATGATTTCAATCCGAAAATTTTGCCTCTTCCAACGGATGCAAAATAAATGTCAAAAATTCTGAACGCCTCTATTAGAACAGGAGTTTATGGTGAAAATGAATATAAAAAGCAATATATGAGATTAATGACAAACGCTATACTGAAACATTTATCGCCAAAGTCCTTTATAACCACATTGAGTTTAACAAAATATTTACGATTGGCACTTCAAAATCTATGTGGGATGCCGTTTATGAGGTATTTGGCGGTAAGAATGAAAATATTCAGCTTATGTTATATGATAAATGGGAAGAAAGCAGTGTGTAAGAAAGCAATTTGAAAGACATTAAAGAAACTCAAAAACGGCAATGAGAGGATTGGGTACATTTTTTAGCTACAGGTGGGGGTTATTTGCGCCATTATGCAAAAAAAACAAATACACGACATGATGAAATAATTTCCTGAAATAATCAAAAATTTACCAGAGGCAGATATTCCGATTGAAGGAGTAAAAGCATATATTTCACAAGCGGACTCACACCAAATTCTGTTCATGGAATTATAGAATGATATAGCACACAAAACAAGGGCGGATAAAGGGTGCATACAGTTTGAAATCCACGAGAACATGGATAAACCCGGGGAATTTATCCTATGGGAGCATTTCGTTGGTAAACAAGCATTGGATGATCATTTAAATAAGTCATATTCAAAGAATTATTTCGAGACAACAAGTGTGATAAATATATCCTCTTATTTTTCTCATCGGATGTTGCAGGGACGGCATTCAACTGCTTATTCCCTTACCAAGGGGACAATTGAGATGGGAAAAAAGAACACCCGTGTAAATGCTATTGCTCCGGGAACAATAGACACGCCATTAGTTGGGTCAAACATCAATAAACTGGATGACGGAAAACAAAAATTCCATGAAATGATAAAGACCATCTATCCACTGGGCCGCATTGGTAAACCTGAAGATTTAGGCTCATCATTGTCTGCTTGCAGAGTCAAGGCATTGCCACGCAAAATATTTCTTTCTAGAATAAATTTTATGCTTAGCCTACACGCTTCTTTGCAGTTA
>VAPE01001793.1_pt1 | contig 21288 bp, 17 predicted proteins | sample 3393911 | NCBI WGS metagenome assembly VAPE01 (sample SAMN08290436, study PRJNA428436) | hydrothermal vent metagenome | isolation source: Deep-sea hydrothermal vent chimney | place: Atlantic Ocean: South-mid Altantic Ridge
TCCTGTAAACGAGCTGTTTACAAATATAGATTACAAAGATGTCAAAGAACTCAATCATAACCAACTGTCATTCAACTTCTTTTAAGTGGACAGTAGTGAGTAAAAATGATAATCGAACCCATTTTAGAGCCATTGTTTCTGGATGTAAGTTACGGGTTCAGACCTAAAAAAGGCCCTGCTAAAGCCATTAAACGTTTGCGTCATATTATGAATAATGAGAACCGGCGATGGATTGTCGTTTGTGATATTGAAAACTGCTTCGCTTCGATTCCACATGACTCCGTTCTGAATATCCTCGCAGAAAAAATAAATGACCCGTCCATTATTGAGTTAATAAAAGGTTGGTTAGAAATGGGTAGGGTGTCAAGTAGTTTGAAATGGAATGATTCTATAGCCGGGTTGCCACAAGGGAGTATCCTTTCACCTTTGCTTACAAACTTTTATTTGCATTCTTTTGATGTTAAAATAATGACCCGAAACGTGGGCTATGTCCGTTATGCCGATGATTTTGTAATAGGTTGTAAAACCGAAAAAGGTGCAAAAAATATGCTCGGCTTTGTCCGAAGCCAGTTGTTAAAGAGCCTGAAACTAAAATTAAACGGAAAATCAGGAATTGTAGGCCCAAATGAACCATTTACTTTTTTAGGGGCAACCGTTCAAAACGGGCAGGTTCATTTAAGTAAAGAGAAGGGTGAAATACTGAAACAAAGGATATTCGGTTCGTTTGGCATTGAGGATAATGCTCCATCTAAGAATTTTATGCAAAAACTATCAGGTATTAAATCGTATTACGGACAAATTTTATTACCGGAAGATACGGCAAAACTGGATACATCATTAATCGAATGCCTGAAGGTGAAGTTGGGAGAAGCTTTAAAAAACAAGCAGCTTCGTAATAAACTATCGCTTCGTAACTTTGTTGGACAATTACATTTCTTTAACCGCCAAAATGAACTCTACAATAAAAAGATTGCTTTTGAGATAGCTAACTTATGCGTAAAAGCTACCCATGCTAAAAGGGTAAAAACGAACACTAAAGTATCGGCTGCGGTAATAATCAGAAAAAGACAGTTTCAGAAAATGGAGGCATCGGGTATGGAACTTTTAGTTACGACTTCCGGAATGCATATAGGATTATCAAAAGGAAAAATTACATTGAAAAAATTCGGCAAAGTTGTAAAAACAGTCAAAGCCGGAAACCTGAAAAATATTACAATTACTTCCAATGGTATTAGTATTTCGACAAATCTGTTAAGATATTGCGCAGACAATGAGATTGTTGTTGATTTCTTAAATTTCAATGGAACTCCTTTTGCAAAGTTGTATTCACCAAAATTTGCGGAAGCAGGAAACGAAATTGCGCAGGTTCATGCATTGGAAAATGTATTGGGTGTTGAAATTGCCAAAGCAATTATCTATGGAAAAATCAGAAATCAGCTTAATACTTTAAAATTTTTTTCCCGACAGAGAAAAGCGACTCCTTCAGATTTTATGAAAAGCTTTTCGGAGTCCTGTAATAAAATAAAATCATGCTCAGACAGGCTTAAAAATTTACAAGGTAGCAACCTGTCGGATACAAGAGGAAAAATATTTGCTATTGAAGGACAGGCAGCCTCTGTTTACTGGGGACAGATAAAAGCACTTCTGCAAAAATACATCAGTTTTCCGGGCAGGCAGCATAAGGGTGCCACCGACCTTTTCAATAGTTTGTTAAATTATGGATATGCTATTTTGTATTCACGTGCATGGGGAGCCATTATTTCTGCGCGTCTGAATCCATGCATCGGCTACCTACATGTGTCCAATAATAAGAAACCGGCTTTGATTTATGATTTTGTTGAAGAATTCAGATCGTCCATTGTTGACAGAGCGGTAATCGGTCTTATATCAAAACATGAAAAAATGCAGATAAATAACGGTTTATTAAACGATTTTTCAAAAAAGCGATTAGCTCAAAAGATTTTTGAAAATATCAATAAAATAGAAAAATTCAGAAGCAAAGAAATGCGTGTCAGAGATATTATTAACGGGCAAGCAGTCATGTTAAAAAAGTTTTTAACAGGCGCCATCCCTGATTATAAACCATACATAAAAACATGGTAACAAAACACATTTATATTATTGCTTATGATATTTCAAGCAACAAGCGAAGGCGCGGGATATCGAAACTCCTTGAGGAGCAGGGGATACGTATGAATAAAAGTGTGTTTGAGTGCTTTATAACACCTGCAACATATAAAATATTGATGAAAACAATCAATAAAATAATCAACCCTAAAAAAGACTCAATACTGTATTACCCTATTTGCAAAAGTTGCTTTGAGAAGAGTGTAAAATCATGGAAGGTAGATTATGGTTCACCCACGATCACTGTGTAATATCTTAAAAAGAATTAGCCTATTAATCTGAGCTTGATATAAGCTTTGCCCACAGTTTCAGGTAATGAGTTCATAGACGATTCAAATTTCCGAAGGACTATCGGGATAATTCGAGGGAATTTGAGGAAGGATATGGGCTAATTATCGAAATAGTGGATAAAAAAAGCCAAAAGCGCACTATCCTTGCACTAAAAACCCCTTGTAATAGCCCGTTATAACTTCGTGATTTTTAGCAACAGATCTGTTACACCTTTGGCTTTCTGTGGTGTAAATCTTATGTCGAACTCAGGTTAAAAACATGTTCAAAGTTTTTAAAGGGAAGCTAAAATCACGACAAGTACCTGATGGTCATAACGATGCATAAAAAATAATAGAGCAGGCTGGGCAAGATACCTGGTCGAAAAAGTTTGAACATCCCTGTTTTTTACTCTTTGGCAAAACGATGTTCAAACTTTTATCATTTTGCCTGTTTTGAAGATATTGTAATATCCTGATATTTATTATGTTATAACATAGCCTTTTATTTATTTTTTGAACATCTGGTTTTTGAACCGGTTTCACAAAACAGATTCAAAAATTTTTAAGCGGTTATTTATTTGATTTACTGCAATATGGAAAATGCTTATGTCTAAACAAGGGAGTTTGGCATTAAAAAAAATGCAGATGTTCAAAGTTTTATGTATTTTTATGGAACTTTTTGATTGTGCGTTTGTTGGATGAAAATACAGAAAGGTAAGTTTCTTGAATCGACACTTAAGTTACTGAGTTTGATTGAGGTTTGATTTAGGTTTGGCTTTACGGAGCATTGATACTTTTATCGTTTTTTTGTTTTCAAATTAAATGTACTTAAGGTTTGATTTAGGTTTGGCTTTACGGAGCATTGATACCCCAGTTACAAGGGGCATCATTCTTTCTAGGATCTATGTTTGATTTAGGTTTGGCTTTACGGAGCATTGATACCTGTACAAAGGTGGGAAAAAAATCTTTTTTTTAAATTTGTTTGATTTAGGTTTGGCTTTACGGAGCATTGATATTTAGGTATATCTATAGTTGTGCTTCATGCTGGAAAACATGAAATAATCATAATTCTATAAATACTGAGAAAAAAATAAAAAGAATGTTTGTATTTATGTAACTTATTCGTTACTTTTGCCCCATGAGAGAAGTATTAATCGCACCAGAGTGTTTAGACTTTATTGACAAGCAAAATGAAAGGGTTTCGACTAAATTTTTTCAAATAATCGAAGTGATTGGAGAAGTAAAGATTATTCATGCAAACTTTGTTAAAAAGTTAAAGAACACAAACTTTTATGAACTTCGGATTAAAGCAGGAAATGAAATTCGTGTCATCATGTTTACTATTGACCACTTAAATTTTGCAGAATGCACAAAAGTTGTTTGTTTATATGGATTTCATAAAAAGTCAACAAAAGATTACACAAAAGCGGTTAAACAAGCAGAAAAAATATTAAATAATTATTTAAAATAAAAACATTTGAATCATGGGACAATTAATAAATGCAAAAGAAATTATCGACAAGCGATACGGTAAACCAGGAACAAAATCCAGGGAACAATTTCGTGAAAATGCATTCTCATATTATTTTGGAGAAATCATCAAAGATCGCAGAAAAGAATTAAAACTGAGCCAAAATGATTTGGCAGAACTTATTGGGAAAAAACGTCCTTATATTTCAAGGGTTGAAAATGGAGAGGACATACGTTTATCAAATTTTGCGCTTATAGCAAACGCCCTGAATTTATCAATACAACTGACTGCAAAATAAAGCACGAAAGCACAACCCCGGCTCATAAGCAATGGGGGTATCTTTACTAAATTTGAAGATTAAACGTTGTCAACCGTTTCCGGTTAACAGGAAGTGGCGTCACTGAAGCCCCACACTGCTCATAGCCGGATACCGTTCTAAATGAAAGAAAATAGAGTATGATTCAAATTCAGCTTTAAGGAGCATTGATACTTTGGTATATCTATAGTTACCCAACATAATAAAAGAAACCGCTGTTTGATTAAAGAGAAAATATTATTATAATTTGCGTATCAGGGGAAAAATAAATTGAGTATTTTCAAGAAATGAAAAACGAAATAATTATATATCAGGCGGATGATCTTTCTACCCGATTGGAAGTACGAATTGAGGAAGAAACGGTTTGGTTAAATCGGTAACAATTATCAATGTTGTTTGATAGAGATGTAAAGACAATTGGCAGACACATAACGAATGTTTTAAAAGAAGAACTCAAAGATCTTTCAGTTGTCGCAAAATTTGCGACAACTGCTTCTGATGGTAAAGTCTATCAGGTAGAACACTATAATTTAGACATGATAACATCTATTGGTTATCGTGTTAAATCACAGCGAGGTGTTCAATTTCGTATTTGGTCAAATAAAGTGCTAAAAGATTATTTGTTAAAAGGTTATGCTGTTAACCGGCGTATGGATAGAATTGAAAAAGATGTACTTTATTTGAAAGAAAAAGTTAATGAATTTGATTTGCAGATTAAAACCAACCTACCTCCAAATGAAGGTATTTTTTTCAACGGGCAGGTATTCGATGCTTATGTTTTTGTAACTAATCTCATTAAAACAGCAAAAGAATCTATTGTTTTGATTGACAATTATGTTGATGAAACCGTGCTTTCAATGTTAGCAAAACGCAAATCCGGAGTGCAAATAACTATTTTTACTTCCAAACCAGCAAAGCAAGTCAAAATTGACCTGCAAAAATACAATCAGCAATATCCTAAAATTGAATTGAAAACTTTCACAAAATCGCACGACCGGTTTGATTATTATGGACGAACTATCCCCCTGTATCATCAGAAAACTTCAGAAAACCCGCCTCATCGTTACTTTGCCCGGTAAATAATCTGAAAAAAGAATGACCATGAAAAATGAACCGGAAATATTTTTGCTGAGTACCGTCGTTGCACCCGCCTTTGTAAGCGGAAGGCTAATCTTAACATCTATCTCAAAACAAGAATTGGTTAGATACCTTAAAGCAGTCAGGCCGGGTTTTAACCTGTGCGGCCACCCGACAACAAACAATTTACTTAAAAAAATGATACCAGGGCTACCCGAACCAAACCGCGGTTTTTGGAATGGCGATGGGATAGGAATTGCCGTTCGTCCTAAAAACGGTGTGCGGGGTGCTGCAACCCGTGGCGACACATTCATCAACACTATTTCCGACATGGAATGGGTAATGATAAAATTTCAGCCAAAAAAATCAGAAGTTTCATCTTTTTCCGTAAATTGCCAGAACTAATAATAAACTATATCATGGCAAACTATTTATTCGCCACTGTCGGTGGCTGGGATGTAACATTTAAAAACGAATACGTAATACCTGACAATGATTTATGCGGTACCAGAAGCGGACGAAAAATACCTGCATTTGCAAAATCAAGGGAGGGCGGAGAAGAAGTTTTCAAGAGCTTTGGTGAGTGGAAAGAAAAACTGGAATATCCGATTGTTGATCCGGTCATAGAATATTGTAAGCAGGGAGATCATAAGCTCGATAAAATTTTTCTTTTTGTTTCAAATCAAAAACCTCCTGATAATTCAGATACAATATTTTTTGGCAAAATATTAAAAGAACATTTTAAGAGTGTATTTAAGATTGATTGTAACATTAAAGAACTTACTGAAAACCCCGCTGATTTTGATAAACAATACGATGCAATCAACCACATATTTTCTGAAATAGAAAACGACATTAACCCGAAAAGGGACAACATATTCATATTCCCGCAAACGGGGTCGCCGGCCACCCGGAATGCGCTGCTGTTAAACTGCATCCTTTATTTCCCCAAAGCAACACAATTGGCAAAACCCAAAGGCGGAGGAGTAACCGAGCAGCATTTTCCGCAAAAATTCAGAAACCAGGTGCGGATAAAGTCGTTACCATCCACACTCAAAGAAACACTTGCCACCATTTCGGCCAGAAATTTATCCCATACCGATGGCAGCCATGTGATGATTTCGTTTCAAAAAAATTTGAATGAAAAGTTAGCTTCCCTACAAAAGAAAACATCGGAAACAGAATTTGAAAACCTGAAAAATAATTATGCTGATTTCAGCGATTATCTCAGGGGCCAAATGGAATACATCGCCGATTTAAGCGGGCAAACAGCGAGTCAGACTTTCTTTAATTATAACTTCTCATCAGAGGCAAAATACCTCATGGAAATTATTAATTCTTTTCTTGGAAATGGTCTGATTGATGACCTTAAACAGAAAAACGGGACAACCGAAAATCCGGTTAAAGTCAATTTGATTTATACGACGGAGATTAAAGTTGTTTCTATTCCGGGAGGCTCTAACGGAATAAACGCTTTTTATACGATTGTGAAAAATTTTATTCGAAATTTATACAAGCATTCTTCGTATGGTGTCGAACAAGATTCCGGATCTCCATTTTATGATATTTTTATTCGGTTAGATGAAAGTCATTGGAAAGATTTCTATCAGGTTACCCTTTATGATCATAATAAATATACAAATTCTCAGATAAACGAAATAATTAATGACACCAGGGATAAGAAGAAAGGAATTGGGCAATGCTTAAATGATAAGTTGTTGGACGACGACGGAGTTGTGCGAGATTATGGCTGGGGGATACTGGAAATGAAAATTGCAGCCTGCTACCTGATGGGTCTGCCGCTGATGTATTTTGACGAACCGGTTAATGAAAAAAATGAAATTGACCTATCCAAAAAGAAGACAGGAAAAATTTTTCCTAAACCACTTGATGTAATTAATTACCAGCAACATTTGGCCTATGTATTTTATCTGCTGAAACCGGAAACTTTTTTAGTAATCGCCGATGAAAAGAGTAAAAAGGATGAAAGTGATTTACAAAAGGTTGGGGTAAACTTTTTTACCGGAGAGAAACAGGACATAGACATGAATGTACGTGCAAAATTTATCATTGACACCCGGGTCAATGCTTCCGATTCATGCAAGTTGAACAACATAAGGGAAATAGACTTTTTTAAAGGAGATTTTTCTGCTCTGTTAAAGGAAGGAGAGCGAAAAAGAATTATTTTGGAGTGGCAACAGAAAATGTTTCTAAACGATGGACAGACTTTTGATGATTTTACAAAAATAGATTTAAATAACATCTCGGATAAAAAAAAACCAACTGACAATTCAAATAACAAAAACCTGATAATGGTTGATCAACACGGTGATGTTCACAAATCAATGGATTTTTCCAAACTGAGAAAACAAGGTTATTTCTATTACTCAACTGGATGTAGGAAAGATAAGCATGATATTCCTCTGGGAGAATTAAAAAATTTAAAATGGGAAGAGATTGAAGCAATCTTTACCAAAGTTGCCGTGTTGGACGAACGTATTCAAGACAAAGCTAATGCGGCACAACATTATATTCATCAGCTATCTAAAAGAGACCTACTGGAGTTAAGAGGTGTATATGTGCCAAAATTACATGGAGAAGAGACTGACGCCTTTGATTTGCGAAGTCTTGTTTTTGGGAACAGTGTGAAAGACAAAAATATAGATATCCTGGAACACATTATTGAAAAATTTATGAAGGAATATCATTATGTTGTATTGCATTTTTCTGTTTTAGAAAAAATGGCTGAGAAAAAAAAGAAAAAATTGGCGACTTATTATGATAGTCTTGTTAAAAAAACACAGGTCAGGGATCATTATCTTATCCTTACATCCGGCAAAGGAACACCACCCACGCTGCCTGAAGGGGCTTATTTTATAAGTTTCGCCTCGCTTGAAAGGGCTGTAAGAAATTTATCAAAAGTCGAGTTGGTTCAACATTTAAATGCGTTAAGAGTTCATCATAAATCAAAATAAGTTATGAAAAAAGCAATAGTGGTTTTCACAAATAATGACAGTCTGAGATTGATTACAATAAATCAGCAAATTCCAATTTTTCTTAAGAAAATAATAGTTAACGAGAATTTGTCACTTTTCTTGTTTAGTGATTGTGATGAAAAACCAGACTTGCAATTTATCGAGAAACAATTTGATGAGGTTTATATCATTTTTCATAAAGACGGGAGTACGGACAAAGACTCTGTTAAAAACCTTTTTAAGAATAAGCTAAAGAATTATAAAACTATTAGCCACATAAAAGGTTCAGGCAATTTTTATGACAGGCAGCTTAGGACGATACTGGAAAGTGTTGTTGTTAATGAGGATGTACGCAGCCCGTGGACAATTCAGAAAAGTCAACCAGTAGAGGAGGAATTTTTACTGGAACCTTTCATGGATAATGGTTTGGAGATAAAACTTAAACTACTCACAAAATTATTGACCGGTGATTTTGTTTTGGATGGTGCAGAAAATTTATTCCTTAAAGAACATACTTTTGATTTAAAGGCTTTTAAAAAGTCGTATAATCTTAAGGAAATCGATTGGAAATCTTTTAAAGCACTTCGTGATAAACTTTTAGTAAGTATATGATTATGAAGGTTTTATATCTTGACACAACGGAAAACAAAATTATCTCCTCGCTTCCCGGAATAACATTTCAACAGGTGAATGCTGATTTCGAAGCTTTTTGCAATAATTTGGTATGCAGCGAAGAGGATATCATCCTTATCAATGCCGAAATGATCAAAGGTGATACGGCAAGATACTCCGAATTCAGTGGTGTCCTGTTATTAAAATGGCTTCGTATTTACAAAAGACTAACGAATAAGATAATCATTTTTGGGCTTATCCCTTTAAAATCCATTATTGAATCACACCCCGAACACATCATTTTAATGGCCGCAGGGACATCTTATTTGCAATTCCCCTTCACAAAAGAAGAACTAAACCTAACGCTCGGTGCTACAAGGCCAATTGAAAAAGAAAAATTGGTTGAGCTTTACTGCCCATTTGTAAAAGCCGATTTTAATATTGAGCAAATCAGGCATAGTTTTGCCAATGAATTCGGTTTGTATTTGATGCAAATGATACATAATTATATTGCCGGAAAAGAGATGTACCTTAAGGTTAACTCTGCTTATGGCACCCTTGATTTTAAAAAGGCATCCTTTTTGTATTCTCCATCCATAAGCTCCACAAATTATGAGCAGGCCAGGGCAACCAGAGCCGATTTGCAAAATACTATCGGCCAACAGGATTCAAAAATTTTATACATAGATGATCAGGCTACTCTCGGCTGGGATTATTTATTATGCGATATGATTTTTGGTAGTGAAACTAACTCCGGGTTTGTGGTATTATCCAATGGAAATCAGTTTGGGGAAGGGAATGTTTTTAGGACAATTAACAGAGAAAAGCCAGGATGTGTATTGCTGGATTTAAGGTTAAAAGGGGATATTGAAAAGGATTTGCCAATTGAGGAAATTTCCGGTTATAAACTTTTACTAAAGATTAAAGATAAGTTTCCATCTTTGCCTGTGATTATTGTCTCGGCTACTAATAAAGCAGATAATTTAAGAGCACTTACTAAAGCCAGGGCAGAGGGCTTATGGACGAAACCCAGGGTTGAGTTTATTCACAACAGTTCGTATTTGGTTGATTCCTATTTAAATCTGCTTCGGCTTGTTTATGAGGCATTAACGAAGTACAAGACACCATTGGAGAAAACCATTTTTAAACTTAATTTTCAGGTATTACATTCGAAGCCAATTAACTTTGCAGATGATTTTTTTTCCAAGTCTCAATTTATTTTTGATACCAACTATTTTATCTGTAGCAATAAAGATTATAATGGTTATTACAACCGGTTATATTATTTTATATTGCTTTGTGAGACTATTAAACAGGCAAAAAAGAAAAATAGGATTATCATTAGCCAGGATATTTTGTTGGAATTGTTTATTCATTCAGGCAAAAGGCTCCCTCAAGATGCTAAACAGGAAGCCCTTGATGTTAAATTTAGTTCTAAATATGCATTAGATTTAATTTTCCGTATTTCAAATTCCGGTTCAAATGTAATTGAAACCAACTTTGACAGGGAGTTTTGGTTGAAAAGTGCTACTGTTTCCTATAACATATCGAAAGGAGGATCCGGTAAAAGATTTGAATTAACAAAAAAAAGAATCGAATTTGTTGATTTTTTTGATAGCAGGGACGATGCTGAAGATAATAAAAACAAATTAATAGAGAAAGATAAGATGGACATATTACACGCTGATGATACACTGAAATTATTAGCAAATTATTATTTCGTGAAAAAAGAATCAAGAGAAATTAACAATAATTATTTTATTAGTGATGATTTGACGTGCAACTATAATGTGTACAATTACATAAAAAAAAGTAATACAAAAATTACTTTTACAAACATTAATTCAATCAAACAATTATTTTCTCCAGATGGCATGAAATTGAAACGTGCCACATTAAGGTATTTAAGAAATGGTAGTGCAAGGAATATATTTATTTACCAAGGTAGTAAATTCGTAGATGAGTTGAAGAAAAATGAGGGAAAACATGAACCGTTTTAGGGTTTATTATGAAATAACGTATTTGGAATCGGCGAAGTAATTTTGTCCTTTTTCAAGGCAGGACGGAGCGTTAAAAAAATGTTTAGTAAACATTTTTAGCGAACGAGCCAGCTTGCAGGAAGGGGTTGCGAATAGCCACAGTTTATTTAAAACTTTTGTAACGATGAAAAAGGGAAAAATAACGAGTCAAAACGGATAGGTTATTTCGTAACAATCCCTTAGTACTTTATTCTGGAGTTTTAAATCGCATTAAAATATCTTTTATATTTAAAATGACACATAACAGATTGGTTGGCGTATTAAATCACCGGCATTTAGCCTATCTTCAATCGTCGGGGTTTCAAATCGGCAACCTGCATTACAGTAAGGTGCCAAAGGGTTCGGGTGTGGTTATTGTTTCGGACGGGATTTCCGACCGGCGACTATCTCTTTTTTCCGGCATTACAATGGCAACCGATTTACGCCTCGCCGGATTCAGGCAGCCACTTGTCATGCTGTCCTTTTTAAACCGGCAGCAACTTTATAAATTCGATAAATATGGTATTTTAAAGGACACGGAAATTTATGTATGGCAACTGCCTCTCGATAAAAAAGCATTTAATGAATTTATCGGTCAGGTGCAGAAAACCCCGATAACGGTTCATTCAAACATAAACTCCGGCCCGATTTTTCAACATCGTTTTCCTGAACTTTTTTCAACCTTTATGCATGGTAAATCATTTGATTTTATCAGCAAAATTACCGGTCCGCTCAGGGCAGCCTGTATTATTGCCCAATTTTATCCTGAAAAGGAATTTCTTGTGTGGAATATGTTAGAAAAAGCTAATCAACACTTATCGAATGAAGTGTCCGTTCAAAGACTTTTTTTTATTACCGGCCCCGGTTCTTTAATGAAATCAGGCGCAGGCAACCAACGGTTGATAGATTTTGTAACTTTGCTCAGGAAGCTTACCGGAATAACCCCTGGGGAAATGAATATTCAGGAATTGATTGATTTGACCGACAGGTTGAATAAAGTTTTTTATCAAATAACAGAAAAACATGGATAAAATGCATACGGTTTTTTTTATTGACGACGAATATGATGACTTTTTGAATTTATTTACTGATTTGGCAAATCAAAAATCAATTCAAATATTTCCTTTTTATTCCATAGAAGAAGGGGTAGATGCTCTGCATGAGTCTGGAGGTTGCGATGGTATCATTCTGGATCTTGGTTTTCCTGAGGGGAAAATGCAAGGGGTGGAAGGATTGAAAATCATTCAACAGGAATATCCCGGATTACCGGTCATTATTCTCACTGCCAGCTACAACAGCGGTGATATCCAAATTGCGGTGGAATGTATAAAGGCTGGTGCTTTGCATTATATCGGCAAAGACCACCTGAACCCGGTTGCCCTTATTGAGCAAATGAGCATGGCCTGTAAAACGTTCCTAAACAGAAGAATAGATATTCAAAAGTTGAATTTTAGAAGAGAGCAGAAGGAGTTTTCAGACATTCAGACATTTAATACTGATACCTGCCAAAGTTTCGTCTTTAAATTGGAACATGTCTCAGAGCCCACTCCCTCCGAATTGGAAAATTATCAGGAAGAAGCCATTTACTGGCATAAAAATTTCTTTCAGGTAATTTCTTTCTCTTACCTTCAGGATGCTTCTGTTGAACTAATCTATAAAAAGATAAGAGGCAATAATTTGATTCAGGTTTACCTTATTTTTACTGTTCAAGGTAATGATACTAATGCCGGTAAAAATATTATCCGCTTATACAATGATATAGTTCCCTTATTCGTTCCGTCAAAGAGTGAAAAGAACCAGGTTTACTTCTTTTCCGGATTAAAATCTGAGGAAATAAGGGAACTAAAGAAGGCGAGTCTTTCGTTTCAGAATAGGACAAGGTTTGAACAACAATTTGTTACATTTAAGTTTACCACACAAGCAGGGTATAAAATTTCTGATAAAAAGAATCCTCCAATTAAAATCCCCATTGTTAACAAACCTGATCCTGATGAAGTAAATAGCTTTTTTCAAATGTTTTCAAGGCTAAAAATCAATGGCGAATTAAGTATTTCATTTAAACCACAGCTTTTGGAATATGATGAAAAAAGGTTACTGGGATTTATTGCGCAGAAAAAAAATGCAATCATAGCCCAAAATTCTGTAGAATCTGACTATGCTGTGCAAAATGCTCAGCTATTATATGAAAATTATCTATCGTTATTTAGATGCAGTATGGTATTGCGCTCTGAGGATCGGGCTTTAACCTCGCACGATAAATTCAGAATAGGAATTTCAAAATCGTTTGACAAAAGACCTTACGATGTTTCTGGTGAAGGAACTTCAATAAAAAGTAACAACAGTATTAAATTCGACTATTATTGTCCTGCTAATGCTATGGTTTCTTTCCGGTTGCCCTTTCCGAGAACAGGAGGTATTCCGGGAGTTCCGGGTTTAAATATTAATACTGTTCGTTTGCCGGAAACCCTTACTGCCGAAGGGATAAAGCTGGGCGTAAAAAACAGGTTAGGTGAAATTATTCCAATAAATATTCCCCCGGATGATTTAAAACAACACATGTATATCATGGGGCAAACCGGAACAGGTAAATCAACTTTGTTAAAATCAATTATAAATTCTCTTATTCAGCTTAAGAATGGATTTTTATTAATAGATCCTCATGGGGATTTGTCAAGTGAGGTGCAGGGTTTGATAAAAGGTAATCCGGCGGCTGAATCAAAATTAATACTTCTTAATCCTTCTGATCCCAAATGTGATATTAAATTAAATTTTTTGGAATATGACCTGAGGTTTCCAGAACAGAAGTCGCTTGTCGTAAACGAGCTTTTCAAAGTTATCGAAGGTTTATATGATATGAAAGCTGTGGGAGGGCCCATGTTTGAGCAATATTTCAGGTATGGAATGTTAGCGCTTTTAGATCAGGAAACGGTAGAAAAGCGAGGTTTTCCCACCTTTAACGAATTTAATGATTTCTATTATAATATGGATTTCATGAATGATATATTGGGAAACCTTAGGGTTGAATCTACCAAACGGTTTTTTAAAAATGCGAGGGAGATGTCCGGAGATCAGTCATTTGCGAACATGGCCCCCTATATAACGAGTAAACTCAACCGGATTACAGATGATTTTTACTTGTCAGGATTTGTAAATACAAAGAAAAGTAATTTAAATTTCAGAGAGATTATTGATGAAGGCAAAATATTAATTGTAACGCTGGATAAAGGGAAACTCGGCAGTGAAAATGTAACCCTGTTCGGGCAACTTCTTGCAAACAAACTTAATATTGCGGCGATGAGCCGTGCTGAAATTCCAATAGAAAAAAGAAATGATTTTTATGTGATTATTGATGAATTTCAGAATTTTTCAAGGGGAGACATTGGCAGTTCCTTATCGGAACTCCGAAAGTATGGTATTAGAATGATTTTAGCCAATCAAACGATGTGGCAGTTGGAGCCTGCTATTGTGGAATCCGTACTCGGTAACGTAGGAAACCTGATTTTTTTCAGGCCAGGAGTAAAAGATTACGAACTTATAAGATATTACCTCGAACCTGAATTTAGACGAGAGGATGTGCTGAAATTGGGTAATTTTAATTGTATCGCCCGGATAATGGCCAATAACATTCCTACAGAGCCTTTTATTTTTCAAACGGAACCTCCCAGGTAAATTTACGATGAAATAACTACTTTTTTTTATTATTAGCTGTTTTTGTGTAGAGGTATTGAATGAAATTGTGAAATTCGTGCATTATCTTTATTAATGGATCACTACATTGATGAGAGAACTTAGGATGAGGCTTAAAACAAGAAATATAACAAATAATGCTAAAATTATTCTGCTGATTATGATTAAGCCGTAATATAGAAAACCAATGAGTACTCTGGCACTATAATACAGAATAACCAAAAGAAAGATTAATAAAATCATGGTAGTCATTGTCTCCTGTTTTTAGGGTGAATAATTTAATGTTATCCGGTTAATTGATTGAAAGGAAGATTTTACCCCCTTTAACTCTTCAGTACATACATATTTTCCTTTGAATTGTTTTTGAAAACAGGGATCAAAAGGGATGAGTTTTGGAAAGTAGCCTGTAGCGGTAAAAGGCTGTTTGTTCTCCTTTAGATATTCATTTACCTGATTCAACTCCATGTTTGCTTTTAAGGCTGCTGAAAAATTGAAAAATGTTGATGAAGTAAATGAGGTAATATGGGTAGGTTCTTCAACTAATCCTGCGTATGAAAGGTTTACCAGTATTTCATAACATTTCTTTTGATATATTTTTAAAGCTTCCCATGACATCTCAAATGTTTCATTTAACAGAATTGCCGAAAGAGGGTTCATCCTTCCGTTGAAGGGAGCATACTCGTTGTAATTGCTAATCCCAAAAACAGCTTTTTGCCGTTCCGGATGTTGTGAGAGCCAAAGTAATTTTTCATAGATGGTTTCATTATTTGTTAAAACTGCCCCGCCTTCGCCTGCGAAGAATGTTTTGCCGGGCGAGAAACTCAAAACTATGGCATCAGCATAATAGCCGGCCGGTTTCCCGTTATGGTATGCGCCTAAACTTTGGGATGAATCGGAAATGTATTTTAGGCTATTTATTGTACAAAAGTTCTTAATTGCCTTGGAATCTATTGCGTTCCCATTGTAGTCAACCGACATAACGGCCTTTGTTTTTGGGCTTATAGCCAAAGACAAATCATTAGCATCAAGATTTAGTGAAGCCGAATCAACAGTTGTGAAATGCAACTTGTTTTTACATAAAAGAAATGGAGCGATTGATCCACCCCAGTTTACCGGAGAGGTTATGATTTCAGAATTCTGTAAGTCCAGTGCAACGTTAAGGGTGAGTAAAGCCGTTGTTGCATTGCAAAATGTTACTGCAAATTTTTTATGGTAAAAACCGTGCAATTTTTTTTCAAGGAGAAAAGTCGAACCTGCACCTGAAAGATGCTGGCGTTGCATATCAGGGTGTTCAAAGCATTCTTTTATGAACGTACTTAGTGTTGTCATCGCTTTATTTGTTTTCATCATTAAATATTTACGTAAGGTTCCATCGCTGCAATTTGTTCACTTAGTTTATTATGGTCAATCTTATAATCCTCAGTTAATATTTCGAGAATATAATCAGGATATGGGAAGTCTGATAACGGGCAATTTTTTGAATCGTCCCACCAGGGTAAGAAGCTGTTACTTCTACAATAGAGTAAAGCACAGTAATCACTAAACACTGAGGCAATCTTGTTATTATTTGGAATGATGTCGTAGGATGCAAACTCAATATGGTCAATCCCTAATTCCCCGGTGAGTATTGCCTGTGATGCAATCAGAGCTTCCCTGATTTCCCGTGGTGCGGCACCAGCATTGTAAAATCGATCTGCTGCCGCAATTAGTTGTTGGTCGTCCGCTGAAACAGAAAGTTTACTGTTCAATTCTTCTGCAATACTGTGAACAATTACTCCATAATCTGCTTTCAATGGCATCAGTACCGGAAGAATAGTCCAGCGTTGGCGCATAGCTTCCGAAATGGCATTTGGCCGGTTTGATGTCCCGACCATACAAACTTTACCTGACAGTGAAGTATCGGCCAAAAAAGATTGAAGTTGACCCATAATATTCTGAGTTACCCCTGAGTCATTGGTTTGCTTGCTCCTGTCCATAGGAAGCTGCATTTCAATTTCATCAATCAGTCCGAGACCGCCCAATTCACGCAACAGGTTCAATTGCAAACGACATTTTCTTTCACTTTCGCCAACCCACATGGTACGACTATTCTCCAAAGTAAATGTTGGGACATTTGCCCTGGCTGCAGCAATAAGGGTAAGTACTGTTTTTCCACTGCTTGGAGAACCACATAATATGATATTGCGGGGAATATTTTTATCTCCTGTCTTTAACCCGTTTGCAATACGCATTAAAATCTCCATGGGCTTTTTAATGGTGCGCCCTGCTATTTTCATTCCTTTCACGCGGTTGTGGTCAATAGCTTGCAAAGTACCTTCACTTAATGAAATAATGTCTGCCTGCTTTTTGCTGAACACATCTTTTGCAGTAATAGGAAACCCCGTTTTTTCAGTAGTTAAGAAAATTGATTCTAATGAACGATTTGGTGTGCCGCTACTGAGGTTTGAAATGGTGTCATCTTTAAGTTCTTTTTCCATTCTCACATTAGGATAATGGATACGCAGTGCATTAATAAAATTTATCTTATCCGCTGCGCATGGCTGTGAAAGGGTAACCAGGGGGATGTTTTGGTATATCAGGTTTTCCATTAAACCCTGCCTGGATTCGGAAAGGATGGTGTAATTTTGACTTTTGCGGAAGCCCAGCGAATTACTAAGTCTAAAGGCTAATTCTATGGCTACAATTTGCTCCTGCGTATGTGTGCCGTGTGTGAGCTGAGGTAACAAATCTTCGCTGAACTCAATTATAACAAGAAAACGAAGCGGTACGCCATCACGCAGGGTAAGTTGGGTTGCCTGCTGTCCAAGACGTAGCAATGCCCGTAGGATGTTAACAAACTCGGTTTCATCACCGACTGCTTTGTTCCCGGTGTTATTTTTAATTCCAAGGTCTGAAAGAGTCCTAATAACATTGTTACTTTCATTTTTGTTCAGATCACTTAAATCATAGGTTACTCCTGATGACATTGAATACTGAACCATAACCAGATTATGGTTAATCAGAGCCTGCGTCCGAAGCAACTCAATAAGCGGTTGAATCTGCTTGTCTTGGTTCAATTCCAGATCATAAAGGCTGCGGCCCTGCACGATAATGCATGATTTCCCTTCGGTATAAGGTTGCAAGATTTTTTTAATTGTATTTGACATAATTTTGGCTTTTTAATTGTGTTGTTTTTGTTTATTGTTGATATTTAGTCGAATCAATCGTTCAAGTTCTTTCTGTTTACGTTTTTGTTCTCTGTCCATCTGTTGTACTAATTTGGAGTAGGACATTTGTGGGATCCCGCCTGTCGGTTTTGTATTTTCACTTCCTATTTTAATTCCCATTTTCTTTAATTCGTCATTAAAGTTGGAAATTATTCTGGTGCATGAACCATCGGCAACGCCTATGGTTTCAGTATTTACATTAACATTATTTGTTTTTGCATCCAAGCCGATTTCAGAATTTAGATGCTGGCCAATACCGTTGGTAGCAATAACCTCCAATTTCCCTTGTACCTTTTTAAATTCAATATCTTTAAACCCTACATTAAAACTTGCGTTTGCACAGGCTTTGGCAAGGTTATTGACGAAAACTTTCGTATGTTCAACTTCCAGTATTTGCATGACTGTTTTCATTTCGTTGTTTAGTGCCTTCATGTTCCCGGCTCTAATTACAGCCATGACATTGGCTTTAATGAAATTGGGCTGTACAATTTTATAATCCATTTTACCTAAAACAGAAAACCATGCCGCTTTTCTTGCAGTGAGCGGAGAAACTCCGCTTGATTCCATATCTTTTAAATTTATGGGAAAACCTGCCTGAAAAGAAGTCCGTAATAAATTGGGACTTTGTACGGTTGTTTTTGATGATACGAATTTGGTTGCCGTACTTTTGGCATTTATCGTTGTCAAAATATCCTCCGGAACTAAAGGTAACATATCGGATAATACAAAATTTAATGGTTGGTTGCGGTTCATGTCATTAAGCTTGGACATTAAGGCATGAACTTCTTCCACCGGATTGACTTCGTCAATCCTGTTAATATTCGTGCGGTGGGTTATTTCGCTCATTTTTTTAGTTTTTGTATGATTATAAATATTTGTCGTCTGCATTATTTTCAATAATTGTCTCATAATCCGGAGGTTGGGATTCTTCGTCCACTTCGATAATTTCGGACTGAGCAGAGGCTGTAACAGCTTCTTTTGGTGTTGAATCCTGTATTTGTCGATATTCTTCTTCTTCAGCCGAATTAGTTTTTGCTTGATTTGGCAACGAGGTAACGGTTAAGTTGGTTTTGCTATATTGGTCGTAACCCTGACTAATGGAGTCCATTTCCGGAGAGAAGAAAGTTTTCTCAACAACCGGATGGCCATCTTCGTCAGCATGATAGGGTAAAACAGCATGTTGATAAACCTTGTTATTCACCATAAAAATTGTGAAATTATCCACCAGGGATAAGATACTTTCAGCGGCTTTCGGATATTTCTGTTGTAGTTCTTTAAAGTTTGCGATGAATTGCTTTGCCACCTCTGTGAAAGCATTTTTTTTATTTAAAAATTCTGCATTAAAGGAACGAGCCATCCGTTCAGCGGATTGTCTTGCCTTTGCTTTTTTTCTAACTATCTTTTTTGCACTTTCCGCATTTTCAGAAACGATGAAAATATTACTCATTGATACTAATGCGGTATTCAAAATTATGTCAACAAAAATGGCAAATATGTTCAAAGCCATGACAACAGCTGAATATTGGGAATCGATACCTTCAAATAAATTCATCGATGGGATAAAAAGAATAAAGGCAAATGCAGCGACTTTTCCAAGATAAAATTTCCAACGATTATCTTCCCGGAAACCGATGGCAAACGTGTTTAGGTAAATACTCCCTTTAACAAAAAACCAGACCAAGACTAGTGCTATCAGGACTATAATTAACTTCGGAAGAGTTGCATAAAATTCTTCGGAGAAAAAGATAAGTCCCTTAACGGCCAGGATGCTTGAGAGAATCATTACCCCAATAAGGAGTTTGTTCGCCCGCTTGTAATCCTGATTTCTATTTACATTTTGGCTAAAATAATCTTCGGAATTTTCCGATAAGAATTTTTTGTTATCTTCTGAAACGGCCCGATAATCGTCATAAACAAACTCACCTTTCTTAATGGCCATCGAAAGTCTATTAAAACATTTGTTCATCGCCAATGCAAAGGCTTTGGTTTTGCGTTTCGCTATTATTTCTTTCCTTGTAGATAGAAACGACCTGATTGTTGTGGATAAATCGGCCTTCATAATTAATGGTTTTTAGGTTTATAAACTCTGACTACGTCATTGATTGCTTCTTCGTCTAAATTGGCAATCTCCAGTGCTTTACCTGCAAAAATATCTTTCCGTGAACCGGTGTGATTAACCTCTACGCACAAAACGTCTTCAGGTATTACGCCAAGGATTTGGTGAAAATCATTTCGCGGAATATCTTGCACTCCGTCGGAAATAAGTAATATAGATCTGAAATGTGTGGAATCATGGGCAACGGTGGAAAAAACTCTTAGCCCTGCATTCATCGAACCAATTATATCTGAATAGTCTTGACCCGGTTTTTTGGGGGCATAGCCTGCTTTTATCAGGACTTGACATTTCTGAAGAAATTTGTTTTTTGCTTCTACAAAGTACTGTACAGCCTCATGTATTTTAATTGTATTGTGTAAGGAATCAACCGCATACTGTTGAAGACGTCTTTTGAAATCCCCGAGCCTTTCTCCCGGCTTCCGGGAAGGTTCTGCTAAATTCTTCGTTTTTTTAGGAATTTGGAGGTGTAATACATCATTATTATATGCGTTTCTCGAAATAAAGGTAAGCCAGATATCTCCTAATCCGTTATCTTCAATTGAGTCAATAAGTGCGTTTATGAATTTAACTGAAATCCGCGGTACACTATAGGTGCTTCTTCCGCTTCCACTTGGATCAAAGATGACAAAAACTGCATTGTAACTATCTGGTATTACCACCTTTGGCGTTGCGATGATTCCAATTTTTTCGACAAAGGTTTTAAATCCCGGGTTTGTACTTGTTAAAAAATAACCCAATCCAACGATGGAAACGAGGGTGATTGCGATGATAAAGATTGTCTTATTCATGATCTTTGGTTATTAAATTTCTCACAATAGTAAACACGATGGAGTTTTCTCCGGTTTTCCCGCCCTGAAAAAAGATATTTTCATGATACCCGGTTTTATTAAATTTCCTGTTTAAAAATTCTTTTTTGTCCATCTTTATATTTTTTCAGTTTTAATTTTCGTCAAATATCCAAGAGGGGTGGTTTTCTCAGGTTTTCTGATTGTCAATTTCTTTGTTTTGGAGCTACGAGGCTTAGATAAATAGCATACGTAAGCCAAAAACCAACTCTGTAAGAGTGGCAGTATTAGTAGTTAGAACATCCTTAAATACTGATGAATTCCCGATATATAGTCTGGTGTAAAAGGCTTACTGACAGGAATTATAATGAGACAAAATAAAGGGGGAAATTTTCTAAAAGGTCAATGGAGGGAGGGATGAAAAGATTTTATCATTCGAGAGTATAATCATAATAATAACCTTAATAGCCGAATATTTATTGGTTTGTACTCATCAAATTCTTAAGAATAATCGATATATTTACTTCTGGGGACTTCTAAAAATTACTTCGCATCAAGATTTTCAGAGTTTTTTATAGACGATGAAAATTTTTGATGCACTATCGGGATAATGCAAGAAAATTTGAAGA
>VAPE01019182.1_pt1 | contig 21273 bp, 24 predicted proteins | sample 3393911 | NCBI WGS metagenome assembly VAPE01 (sample SAMN08290436, study PRJNA428436) | hydrothermal vent metagenome | isolation source: Deep-sea hydrothermal vent chimney | place: Atlantic Ocean: South-mid Altantic Ridge
ATCATCATAGCTACGGCTATGACTTGAAAAAAGATTTTTTACAATCTTACCCCACTAAGCTACTCTGAGAATGTATAGGGTTTTCAGAGGTGCCCTTAAGTTTAGAGCCGATTTAATATAACCGGTTTACAAAGAGCTTTAAAAATTAGGAGAGTGGAATGGAGTCTTTTAGATATAAAGATGGAAAATTATTTTGTGAGGATGTATCTGTAAAAAGTGTTGCCGATAATGCAGGAACACCTGTTTATGTCTATAGCGGTGAAAGTTTTAGAAAACATTTCAATCGACTTAAAGATGCGCTTGAGGGAGAGAACCTGCGGCATCTTATTGCATATGCGGTTAAGGCGAATGGAAATATTTCTGTTATTAAATTGTTTAATGAACTTGGAGCCGGCGCCGATGTTGTTTCCGGAGGCGAGATTTACCGAGCTGAAAAAGCCGGAATTGCGCCTTCCAAAATGGTGTATGCAGGTGTTGGCAAGACCGAAGACGAGATTAAGTATGCCTTAAAAATTGGAATAGGACAATTCAATGTCGAATCTAAAAGTGAATTAGAAAGAATTAATGCTGCTGCATCCGAATATTCGCTTAAGGCACCTATTGCCATAAGAGTTAATCCGAATATCAATCCCAAAACTCATCCTTATATTGCCACAGGTATGAAGAAGTACAAATTTGGCATTCCGTTGGAACAGGCATTTGAACTGTATAAACAGATGAAAAGTATGAAAAATGTTGAGATAAAAGGGATACATTGTCATATAGGTTCCCAGATGACGGAATTATCGGCTCTTGATTCTGTCAGCGATCTGCTTGTCAATTTCTTAGAGCGGCTAAAATCAATTGGAATAAAGCTCAGCACAATAGATGTGGGAGGCGGAATAGGAATACGATATCTGAATAACGACACCATTGACCTTAATAGTTATGCTAAAATTATGAAAAAAATAGTATCTGTTTATCCTGATAGTCTGCTAATTTGCGAGCCCGGCCGGTTTTTGGTTGGAGAAGGCGGAATTTTGCTTACAAAACTTCTCTATATAAAAGATAATGGTGAAAAACTGTTTTATATTGTTGATGCTGCCATGACCGATATGATAAGACCAGCGCTTTACGATGCAAAGTATAATATTATCCCCGAGACAAAGTCCGGCAGCAAACTTACAGTTGATATCGTAGGTCCTGTCTGTGAAAGCGGTGATTTTTTAGCTAAAGGCATAAAGATAGATAGCATTAAGGAAGGCGATCTTCTTTCTGTTATGAGTGCGGGAGCGTATGGATTTAGCATGACAAGCCATTATAATGCGCGTGTAAATGCGCCTGAAGTTCTCGTTGACGGCAACAGCTTTAAGACTATAAGAAAAAGAGAAAATTACGATGATTTAATAAAAAATGAGGTGGAGAGTGATTGAATTTTACAAAGCAAATGGCGCAGGCAACGACTTTATCGTTATTGATGATAGAGATGAGAAACTGCTGCGGAGTATAGATATTGGCAAGTTTGTTAAAAATATATGCAGACGGCGATTTTCTATCGGGGCTGACGGCGTAATTTTTATTTACAATGACAAAGATGAAAATGTAGATTTTAAGTGGGAATTTTATAATTCAGACGGATCTGCTGCTGAAATGTGCGGCAACGGATCAAGATGTGTATCAAGAATTGCCTATGAACTTGGTATTGCAGGTAAAAAATTATCTTTTATGACAAAAGCCGGAATTATAAAGTCAGAGATTCTAAGGAAAGATCGTGTCAAAGTTTATATGACTTGCCCGCGAGATCTAAATAGCAGCGTAACGCCTGCCGGAATGGCTGAAGGCGGGTATGTTGATACGGGTGTTCCTCATATGGTATATCAAGTTGATGATATTAATAACTGCGATTTGATGAATATAGGAACAAAAACACGCAGACATAAATTGTTTGATCCAAAAGGAACAAATGTTGATTTTATAGAGCTTATAGATGATCATAATTTAAAAATGAGAACTTATGAAAGAGGCGTGGAAGGTGAGACGCTTGCTTGCGGAACAGGAGCCACGGCATCGGCTTTGATAGCGTATGCAAGAGGAAAAGTTAGTCCGCCTATAACCGTTATCACAGTTGCAGGCAAAAAACTTATCATAGATTTTAAGTACGAAAAAAATCAATTTTCAAATGTTTCTATGGAAGGAGAGGCTTTGGTTTCATGTGTCGGGCAGATGAAACCGGATGCCTACGCTGACCAATGAAAACGGCCCCATTCATAAAGCGGGTTATTAGTTATCCTTTGGATGAAAATTGTTGGTTGTTCGGTGATAGAGATAGCCGTGAGATAGCCGTGATTGATCCTGGAAATAGCAAAGAGATCGTCAAGGAAATTGAGAAGTTCGGGGGTAAAGTTGTTGCTATCTGTATAACACATTCACATTTTGACCACATTGAAGGCAACGGCATTTTAAAAGAAAAATTTAATGCACCTATTATTATAGGCAGGGGAGACAAAGACGATTTGACCGTTTCGTATAAGGCTGCCGAGCTGTTTGGGATGAAAGCGGTTCAATCGCCTGCTGCCGACAGAGTTGTATCAGAGGGTGATATTGTACAAATCGGCAGCTACAACCTTACTGTGTTGGAGTTTCCAGGTCATACGCCGGGTTTAATAGCTTTTTATGAAAGGCAGTGCGGCGTGATGTTTTCAGGCGATCTTCTTTTTTATGAAAGTATAGGAAGATTTGATCTTCCGAGAGGCGACTTTGCCAAGATGAAAGAGAGTCTTAAAAAACTTGCCGGTTTGCCTGATGAAGTTAAAGTATATTCCGGTCATGGCAAGACAACTACAATAGGATATGAAAGAGTGCATAATCCTTATAAATTGCATTTTCAGTAATATATAGGGTTTTTAGAGGTGCCCTATAGATAATAAAACCACTGTATAATATTAAATATTGAATTGCAGAAAAGGACCAAGCGTTGTGCATTTAACATGGAACAGTTCAGATATGAAATCTTTTCTTTGTAATTTGACAACAAACTTTTATTATGTAATATATGTATAGTTTTTTGGATAGGAGGAATTTTGTGGAAATGGAAAAATTTGAAGTAGAAGGCAATACGCCTGAAGAAACGACTAAAATTAGTACTAACGAGGAAGCATCGCAGGAAGACACAAAGGATAATGATGCCGCATCCGCTGAAACCGGTGCATTAACTCAAGAAAGCAGCATGACCGACTACTTGAGGGATTACGATCAGAAAGATCGAAAACCCGGCAGCATGCTTAAAGCCACCGTGGTAAAAATATCCGATGATGAAATTTTTGTAGATATCGGTGCAAAAACTGAGGGTGTTTTAAAAGTAGATGAGCTTAAAGATGACAACAGTGGTATTGATATAAAAATCGGTGATGATATAGATGTTGTTCTTGTCAGAATGGTAAATAAAGATGGTTTTAGCATTGTTTCAAAGAAAGAAGCTGATAAGTTTAAACTTTGGTCTGAAATTGAAAAGATCTACGATTCGCATGGTTTTGTGGAAGGTGAAATAACCAAGAGAGTAAAAGGCGGGTTTTATGTAAATATTGGTATTACAGCTTTCCTGCCGGGTTCTCAAATCGATGTAAGAGTTCCTCATAATTATGATAGATATGTTGGTAATACATATAAATACAACATTATGAGCATAAATAAAGACAGGTCTAATATAGTTTTATCAAGAAAATTATTCATAGAGAAAGAAAATGAAGAGCGGAAAGCCAAGCTGATTGAGAGCATAAAAGAGGATATGATAACTGAGGGAACCATAGAAAGTATTATGCCGTATGGCCTTTTTGTCGATATAGGAGGCATTGAAGGACTTGTGCATGTGAGCAATTTAGCATGGGGAAGAATTGTTGATCCGCAAAAATTGTACAAAATAGGAGACAAAATTAATGTTAAGGTTATTCGTTTTGATGAGGAAAATCAAAAAATATATCTTGGCATTAAACAGTTGACAAAAGATCCATGGGAAAATGTTCCGGATAGCTTCGTTGAAGGCAGCGTTGTAGAGGGCACAGTAAAAAACATAGTTAGCTATGGTGTTTTTATTGAACTTAAGGACGGTTTAGAAGGACTTGTGCATTTAAGTGAGATTTCTTGGGATAAATTTGCGAAGGCTTCAAAAATCCTTAAACCGGGAGATTCGGTGAAAGCAAAGATACTGTCCGTTAATCCAGAGAGACATCGCATTGCGCTTAGTATAAAACAGATTGCGGATGATCCTTGGACCGAAATAAGTTCCCGCTATAACAAAGGAGATATTGTTATAGGAAATGTAACCTCAAGTTATGATTTTGGAATATTTTTAAAGCTTGAAGACGGGGTTGAAGGATTGATACATAGAGGCGATATATCCTGGTATAAACGAGATCCCAATCCTAAACAGATATACAAATTAAATGATATGGTCACAGCTATGGTAATATCTGTTGATGAGGAACGAAGAAGAATAGCTCTTTCAACAAAATTACTTGAGGATGATCCATGGAATAAGGTTAATGATATACTCTCCGTTGATGATGAAATGGATTGCAGTGTTGTTAATGTAAAAGATTTTGGTGCTTTTATTGATATAACTCCAGGAATAGAGGGTTTGGTGCATATTTCCGAATTGGATAATTTACCGGCAGACGAAAAGAAACTTATTAAGAAAGGCGTAAAAGTCAAAGTGAAAGTGCTTCGCATAGATAAGGATAGGCATCGAGTTGGTTTGGCTTTACTGGACATCTATAAACAAGCCGAGGAAGAGCAAACTGATAAATCGGATGCTGTCAAGCTTGAATCAGAGACTGGTGTTTTGCAAAAGGAGCAGTTAAGCAGAACAAACAATGATGAATCCGAAGATTCGGAAAAACAGCAGGTAGAATCGGATATAGAAAGCTAAAACTACCAAACATAGTGGGTTTTACAAGGTGGTAATAGCTGCAATTGGCTGCGTAAAATTTACATGTTGGATTATGCAAAATTTAGATTGCAGTGTAGAGGTGTTTTAATATCAATAAATTCAACCTTTTGTACGGACAGCAAGCGAATAAACTTAAAATACCGGGATGGCGATATAAGAAAATAATTTTCACTGCCGCGTTGGTCATAATTCTGTTGGCGGCAGCTGCCTTTTTTGTTATAAATAAAATATCCTATAAACAGGTTGTTCCTCATCAGACTATTAGTAAAAAACTTATAACTAAATCGGCTGCAGACTTATCTCGGAAAAACATTAAGATTCCTTCGCATATATTGAAACGCAAACCCAATGCCGCACTATTATCTAAGAAAAAACCGAAAAAAACTAACGGTATTAAAATCTCAAGAAAGACTGCTGTCAAATATCGACTGGATTTTTCGTTACGAACAATTGATATTCCTGCCGCTTTTTCCAAACCTCAAACTCATAACATTGCAGCTCGCGTTGGGATAAAATTTATTGAAACGAAGGAATCCTTGCTGAAAAAGGTCAAAGAGTTTGCAAAAAGCAACGATCTATCAATCAAAGTTGTTAAAAGACAGAGAATGAGGATAATTAGAAATCTATTTGTAGGTCCTGTGAAAAGAGAAGATGTTAAACAGGCTTTGAGAAATTTTAAAGATGCCGGATACAAAACAGATAGAGTGATTGCTATGGGAAACTATTTTTATATAGGAATAGGGATTGTAGAAAAGAATGCTCTTGAAACTCTTTTTAAACTGTGGTATAAAAACGGTTGGAAAGTGATTGTGAAACGGCAGAGGAAGAAATTGCCATATTTTGAAATTACCATTTTTGCTAATAGGCTCCAAGTTGGTAAAGTAAATAATTTTATCAATTTTTTGAGACGGTAGCAGAAAAAGTGTTTTTTTATCGGGGCGTGGCGCAGTCTGGTAGCGTACACCCTTGGGGTGGGTGTGGTCGCTGGTTCAAATCCAGTCGCCCCGACCATATGCGGAGGGAATTATGACGGAAATAGAATTGGCCAAAAAAGGCTTGATAAGTGATAATGTAAAAAAGGCAGCAATTCAAGAAAATGTCGCTCCAGAACAAATTTCTAAAAGCATTGCAGCAGGACATACGATAATCTTAAAAAATAGATGTCATAATGTTAAACCGGTTGCTATAGGCAAAGGTCTTTCAACGAAAGTAAATGCTAACATTGGAACATCAAGTGACATATCCGATATTAACTTTGAAATAGAAAAGGCTCAAATAGCAATTGAAGCTGGAGCCGACACTATCATGGATCTTTCAACAGGCGGTAACCTTGATATCATACGGAGAAAGATTATGGAAGCGGCAAATGTAGCCATTGGAACGGTGCCTATATATCAAGCCGCAAGCGAGATTGCAGAAGAAAAAGGCGAAATATATAATATGAGTGAGGATCTGCTTTTTGATGTTATAAAAAGACATCTTGAAAGCGGTGTTGATTACTTAACTGTTCACTGCGGCGTTACTTGGAATACGATTAACATTGAGAGAAAATCCGAAAGAATACAAGGTGTAGTAAGCAAAGGCGGCTCACTGCTGGCGTCTTGGATGGTGTCAAATAATAGGGAAAATCCACTTTTTGAAAATTATGATCGTTTGCTTTCACTTGCAAAAGAATATGACGCTACGCTTTCGCTTGGCGATGCATTTAGACCAGGTGCAATTGATGATGCATCGGATCGAGCTCAAATTTCAGAGCTGATAACACTCGGGGATCTTCATAGACGTGCATTGGAATACGGAGTTCAAAGTATGATAGAAGGACCGGGGCATATTCCGATAGATCAAATTCTGCCAAATCTCAAAATTGAAAAAACTTTATGTGATGGTGCCCCGTTTTATGTTTTGGGTCCTCTTGTTACAGATGTTGCACCCGGATACGATCATATTACATCGGCGATCGGGGGTGCTTTGATGGCTGCCTATGGAGTTGATTTTCTCTGCTATGTCACTCCTTCTGAACATCTTAGTTTACCTAACAAAGATGATGTGCGAACGGGTGTTATTGCTGCTCGTATTGCAGGACATGCAGGGGATATTGTGAAAGGTGTTTACGGCGCTAAAGCATGGGATAAACGAATGTCAAAAGCCCGTAAAGCACTTGATTGGAATCTCATGGAAGAGCTTGCCATCGATCCGTCTGCCGTAGCAAACGCAAGAAGCAAATATCCGCCTACTGATCCCAAAAGCTGTACAATGTGCGGGAAATTCTGCGCTGCTAAGATTCTTGATGAAAACTTGATGATGTGAATATGAATACAAAATATTTACATTCAACTGTTAATGGAAATATAACTTGTATTACTATGTGTAGAGAGATACGGTGGACATAGCAACAGTCTCAGGGATAATTGTTGCGTATGCTCTTGTAATAGGTTCACTTGTAATCGGTGCAGGATTAGGTACATATATTGATATACCATCTGTAATGATAGTTGTAGGAGGGACAATCGGAATTGTGCTTGTTAATTTTCCGCTTTCGAATGTTCTTGGCGCTATGGGTCCGTTGTTAAAAGCCTTTCTATACAAATCTACCGATCTTAACGGAATAGTAGATACGCTTGTGAAATATGCTGTGAAGGCACGAAGAGATGGAATTCTTGCCCTGGAGACTGCAGTTGATGAAGTCAGCGAGCCGCTTATGAAAACAGGATTGCAGATGGTGGTTGATGGAGAGGAGCCTAATTTGGTAAGAGGCATACTTGAGACAGATCTGGATAATAGAGAAGAACGCCATAAGATAGGTGTTGCTATATTTGAAAGTATAGGAGCTTATGCTCCTGCAATGGGAATGATAGGTACATTGATCGGTCTTGTTGCCATGCTTAAAACGATGAACGATCCGTCCACAATCGGTCCTTCGATGGCAACAGCTTTAATTACTACCTTTTACGGTGCAATCATCTCCAATATGTTTGCACTTCCAATAGCAGGAAAACTTTCACTAAGAGCAAGTGAGGAGAGCATGGCAGGTCAGCTTATCATAGATGGTATTATGTCGATTCAATCCGGTGATAATCCGAGAATGATGGAACAGAAGCTCCAGGCTTTTATTGCCCCCAAGAAACGAGTATCCCAATTTAATAAATAATTATGGCAAGAAAGAAAGAAAAAAAATGTCCGCAGATGGCTGCTTGGGTAACAACATTTGCTGATCTAATGAGCCTTCTTTTAACTTTTTTTGTTCTGCTTATTTCAATGAGTACAATGGACAATAGAAAGATAAAACGTGCATTAGGTTCGCTTACCGGAGCACTTGGTGTGCTTGAAAGCGGCCGATCTACAAAAATAGGCAAGGAAATAGTTGTTCCTCAACCTGACATTCAGATGAGAAAAAGCAGAGTAAGAAAACGTCTTGCAGGACTAAAAAATTTTATCACCGTAATGGGATTAGGTCAGCTCATGTCTACCTTTGAAAGTAAAAAAGGGATAGTAGTGACTATGAAGGATAGACTTTTATTTGGTCCTGCGAGTGCAAAACTTAGAAAAGAAGCCGGACCTGTACTTGATAAGTTATCAAGTATAATTAAACTTATGCCTGAGGATTCGATGGTAGATGTGCAGGGAAATACGGATAATATACCGATAAAAACCGGCAAATATCCATCAAATTGGGAATTATCAATTGCCAGGGCATTATCGGTGGTGAAATATTTCATCAAGTACGATTTTGTTTCACCCACCAGGCTTTCAGCGGAAGGCTTTGGGCAGTTTCACCCTATAGCAACAAACCAGACCGTTGAAGGAAGATCTAAAAATAGAAGAGTAGATATAGTGTTTGTAGGAATACATTAAAAAATTAAGGAGGCCTAAAATTGGCTGATGATGAAAAAAAAGAGGAGCAAGGTAAGAAAAAATCACCTATGATGCTGATCATTGCCGGTTTTTTGTTAGTTGCTATAGCAGCAGGAGGATATTTCTTTCTTTTTTCAGGAAATAAAGGGGAATCAAAAACAGAGAGTGTTAATCAGACGACGCAGACCTATTATCCGCTTAAAACATTTATTGTTAATCTATCCGGCAACCAAGGTTCCAGATATTTAAGAGTTAAGATGCAATTCGGTATAACAAATCCGATGCTTGCCAAGGAACTTGATGCTAATTCTGTTATGGTAAGAGATGCGATAATTTCTATTCTCTCATCAAAATCGTTTGACGATATTTCCTCTGAAGAAGGAAAACATTCCCTGAAGATTCAAATTAAAAATATGATAAATAAGCAGTTGAAAACAGGTAAAATAGACAATGTATATTTTACCGCATTTGTAGTACAATAATGACCGAACTTAATAATTTAATGGATGTGCCTTTTCTGCTGCAATGCTATCTTGGAAAAGCTGAGATTACAGTTAAGCAATTTTTAGAGCTTGGTCCTGATTCCGTACTAAAGTTAGACAATGTATTGGGAGGACATGCGATCATTCAATGCGAAGGCAAGGGGCTCATTACAGGTGAGATTGGCGTTGATAACGATAAATTTAATATAAGGGTGTTAGATGCTGCAGATTATAAAAAATAATAGATTAGGCATATTTATTTTGATGATCTCAATTTTATTTCCGATGCAAGGTTTTGCGGCAGTTCAATCTCCTTTGAATGCAGGCACTCTGATGAATGTTTTTGGAGCTCTCCTTATAGTTTTAGCTTTAATAATATTGATTTATTTAATTACTAAAGGAAGATTTAAGGCGAAGAAACTTGCTCCTTTTCAAATAAGCGTAGTCAGCAGAATTAATATTGATTCAAAACATCAGATGATATTGATTAAGGTAGATGAAAATTATCTTCTTGTAGGTACTGGAAATTTGTCTCTAATCAAGGAGTTGGGCAGTGCCGAAGGCATTGATTTTAAGTCTGTTGTGGAAGGTCTTGGTGAGAAAAACAGTTCATCTATCTGAAATCCTCTTTTATAGTTTCATCATATTCTTCTTAGTATCAAATGCGGCATCGGCTGCGACCATACCGATTCCCGAGATTTCTATTAAACTTGCTAATTCAGCCAATCCTACGGAAATTTCAAATGCAATTCAAATACTTCTTCTTATAACTGTTCTTGCGCTTGCTCCGTCAATTATAATTATGACTACATCATTTACGCGCATTATTATCGTTCTTGCGCTTCTCAGACAGGCTCTCGGCACGCAGCAAATGCCGCCTAATCAAATATTAGTCGGTGTTGCTCTTTTTGCCACGCTATTTATTATGATGCCTGTGATAAAAAATATTAATACTAACGCTTTTATTCCATATACCGAACATAAAATAAATTTGACAGAAGGACTGAAAAGAGCAGCCGTTCCTCTGAAAAAATTTATGCTCAGACAAACAAGAGAAAAGGATATAGCGCTTTTTGTAAGGGCAGCTAAAATGAAGCGCCCGAACAATCCTGCAGCCCTTCCTCTGGATATTATTGTTCCATCATTTATTATTAGCGAATTAAAAACAGGTTTTGAAATAGGATTTATAATATATTTGCCATTTCTGATAATAGACATTGTTGTTGCAAGTATCCTTATGTCTATGGGCATGCTTATGCTTCCCCCAGTTATGATCTCTTTGCCGTTTAAACTGCTGCTGTTTGTGCTTGCCGACGGGTGGAATCTTATTATGGGATCTTTATTATACAGTTTTCATTAGGGAGGAAAATATGGACATTGCAACTGTTTCGGGAATAATGGCAGAAGCCACGAAAGTATCTCTGTATTTGGCAGGGCCTATTTTAATAGCCGGTTTGGCAGCTGGACTTGCAGTCAGCATATTTCAGGCAACAACTCAGATACAGGAGATGACGCTATCGTTTATTCCAAAAATGATCGCCGTTATAATCGTATCTATTATACTTGCTCCTTGGATGCTAAATCAAATAGTTAATTATACTATTCGTTTATACAAATCCATACCAGGTTTGATAGGTTAGTGTTTGAATATATTTCATATAAATCTTACCCAATTTTATCTATTTCTCGCTATCTTAATTCGTGTAGCCACGATAATTTCGGTAGCTCCTATTTTTGGAAGCCTGATCATACCGGCACGAATTAAAATTGCCTTTTCTCTAATTTTTTCAGTTGTTTTATTTATATCGATGGATGGTAAAATTGCACCTCCTGTCCTATCAAATATTGCGGATATTATAGTTTTTACTGCAAAACAGTTGATTATTGCTGCATTTCTTGCATTTTTCATACATATAATATGGGCGGCTGTCCAAATGGCGGGAGAACTTCTCGGCAATTTGATGGGGCTTTCCCTTGCAAATGTTATTACACAAAATAATATTCAGGTATCAATTCTTTCACAGCTCGAAGGAATTTTTGCAATCTTTATTTTCTTAATTATAAATGGTCATTATTGGTTTATAGAAGCAATTTATCAGAGTTTTACTCTTATAGGATGGGGCAATATCAACTTCAGCCATCAATTTGTGCAGGAATTCATCAATTTTGGCTCTCAACTTTTTGTAATTGCTGCAAAATTAGGTATGCCCGGAATAATTTCTATGCTGTTGGTCAGCACTTCTTTTGCCATTTTATCGCGTACTATGCCTCAGATGAATATTTTGATTGTCGGTTTTCCTATAAAAATAGCTGTAGGACTTATGGTGCTTGGGGCAACATTTTCTTTTATCGGGTTTGCCTTGAACGGATATTATGAAGGTTTTCATCAGCATATAATTCCCATCTTGAGACTTTTCAGCAATGGCTGATGAGGAAAAAACCGAACAAGCCACACCAAAAAAGTTAAGAGAGGCTAGAGAAAAGGGGCAGGTAGCCAAAAGTTCAGAACTTGCCGGAGCAATAGTGCTCTTGGGCGCAATCTTATTTTTTTATTTTAATTTTAATTCTATGACCGATAATATAATGATTATGATGCGCCACTACTACAGTTTGAAACCTTTTGATCTCAATACTGCTAATGCAATGGTTATTTACAAGAATGTAATCGGCATTTTTATAAAACTTTTATTACCGTTTGCCTTGGTTCTTCTCATTCTTTCCATATTGGCAAATGTAGCTCAGTTCGGTTTTATCTTCACAACAAAACCGCTTGAGTTTAAATTAGATAAACTGAATCCTGTAAATGGATTGAAAAACATATTCTCTATAAAATCTTTCGGAGAAATGATAAAATCTATTGTAAAAATAGTGATAGTGATGCTGGTTGCTTACTTGGTAATAAAAAACGAGATCTTATCATCTCCGGCGATGATTTCGAGCCCTATAAAATTTTCCTATATGCATTTATTATCTGCTATATGGAAGCTGTTTTTTTACCTTGTACTTCTCATACTTCTACTTTCAATTATAGATTTCTTTTTTCAGCGTTATGTATATATGAAGAATCAGAGGATGAGCAAGTTTGAGGTTAAGCAGGAGATGAAGCAGATGGAAGGGGATCCTCTAATTAAAGCGCGCGTTAGAAGGCTTCAGCGGGAAATGGCAAAAAGGCGGATGATGGAAGCTGTTAAAACTGCCACAGTTGTCATTACAAATCCTACTCATTTTGCAATAGCAATTAAATATGAAGCATCCAAGAGCAATGCTCCTGTTGTAATTGCAAAAGGTGTTGATTCCGTTGCTTTGAAAATAAAGGCTATTGCAGTAGAGAATAATGTTCCTATCGTTGAGAATAAAACGTTAGTCCGTGCTATGTATCGATTTTGCAGCATAGAAAAGGAGATACCTGAGAAATTTTACAAAGCCATTGCTGAGGTAATTGCTTATATCTGGGGTAAATAGTATTATCGGTAAGCGGCGGCATTGATACGGTGTTGCTGATTGATGCCTGCCGCTTTCAGATGATGTTTTGTCTATATTCCTTTAGGCGGCAATATTAGTGTATGAAAGCTGTGTCGGTACAATTTGAAGCAGCTCTGCTTCCTGTATCCATACATTTTTATTGCCGCTTTGGATTGCGTTGAGTTGTATAAGGCTGGTTTTTAACCTTTATATCCCAAGAATTTTTTCCCTTCCGCTGTTATCATATCCGGATTCCATGGCGGATCCCATACAAGATCAACTTTCACGCTTTTTGCGCCCAAAGATTGAACCAAACTGCTTACCTGCTCTGATAGTGTTGCGTGGAGAGGGCAACCGGGTGTGGTTAGAGTCATCTGTATATTTATCTTGTCATCATCGCTGACATTAACTCCATATATCAGTCCTAAATCAACAAGATTTAACCCGATCTCAGGATCAAGTACTTTCTTTAGAATGTCCCAAACTTTCTTTTCTTCTATTGCCATTTTTCCTCCGATTATTTTTTTGGTATATTTGGCATTTTCAGTAAAGTAGCGTTTTTGCGCTTTCTAACTTTCTTTTTTTGAAAAATTTTAAGATGCGGGATAATTTCCGAATCATTTCTTAAAATAGATATGGAGATAATATGCTCAAGTGATACGATTACATTCGGCTCAAATCCTAAATCCATAACGCTTTTGTAGCTAACTTTTCCTTCATTTAAAGCAACTTTATGGCAATCCTCCATCTCCATAGACCAAAGTAAATCATTTTCAAAAATATCAAGTATATCGCTTGCAGGATCATCGCTTACCTTTACTGGTAGTGCTATCTTTCCTATGAGCGTTTCACCTGTAGACAAAATAACATTAATCCATATCTTTGACATTAGTTCTCCTTAAACTGTTTTGGCACTATGTGATGAATGCCTGAGCTTTTTTCAAATAGATTTGCCGACTGAAGCAATTTTGTTTCATCAAACCATTTTCCGACAATCTGAAGTCCTATCGGAAGATGGTTTTTGTCATAACCGCATGGAATTGATATTGCAGGCAGCCCGGATAGAGATGCGGGTATAGTGTATAGATCCGATAGATACATTGAGATTGGATCAGTTGTTTTTTCGCCTATTTTAAATGCAGTTGTTGGAGTTACAGGTCCGATAATTAAATCAACATCGTTAAATGCTTTCACAAAATCGTTATAAATAAGATTTCTGACACGCTGAGCTTTCAAGTAATATGCATCATAATAACCCGATGAAAGAACATAGGTTCCGAGCATAATTCTGCGTTTAACCTCTTTTCCAAATCCTTCGGTCCTGCTCTTTTTATACAACTCTTCCAAGTCTTTTGCGTCATTAGTTCTATGACCGTATCTTACCCCGTCAAATCTTGCCAAGTTAGCTGATGCTTCAGCGGGTGCAGCAATATAATAATCTGCCACTGCATATTGTTCGCTTATATTTGAAAATTTTATCTGTTTGATCTCCATTCCTTCCGTCTCAAATAGTTTGGCAGCCTTTTCAACAGCTATTGCAATATCATCATCGGCATTATTCAAATATCCGTCAGGTATGCCTATTTTCAGCTTGCCTGGTTTTTCGCTTACGAGTTTGCTCCATTTCTCAGTCGGAGTTTTAGAAGTAGTAGAATCTAAGGGATCATAACCTGCTATAATTTCAAACAGCAAGGCGGCGTCTTCGACTGTTTGCGTTATCGGACCTATCTGATCAAGAGATGATGCAAAAGCTATTAAACCGTATCTTGATACTCTTCCGTATGTCGGTTTTAAACCTACAACACCGCAAAATGATGCAGGCTGTCTTATCGATCCGCCCGTGTCAGATCCAAGTGCTGCTATGGCAAGTCCTGATGCAACAGCAGCAGCAGAACCACCGCTTGATCCTCCCGGCACGCAAGTTAAATCGTGGGGATTTTTTGTGGTCATAAAAGCTGAGTTTTCCGTAGATGAACCCATAGCAAATTCATCCATATTTGTTTTTCCTAAAAAACTTGCACCTTCGGCTTTCAATTTTTTTATAACCGTTGCATCATAAGGAGCTACATAATTTTCTAAAATTTTTGAAGCGCAGGAAGTAGGGCAGCCTTTAATATTGATATTATCTTTCAGAGCTATAGGAATTCCGTATAATTGAGCATTATCGTTGCCTTTTACAGAATCTTCAGATAGGTAGCAGTTTAATTTTGCATTAAACCTCTTTATCTTTTCAGCTAATTCGGATTTAATATCATCTATTTTTAAAGTTCCGTTTTTGAGCTGATCAATATACTTTGTTATGGTTTCAGCCATTCTGCAATATCCTCGGTACAACGAACCAGCCGTTATACTCACACGGGGCAAGGCTTTCCACAGCTTTTCTGCCATGTTGATCAATGACTTTATCATCTCTGAAATGATCAGTGGTGTTTAATTCATAAAACGGTTTTATGTTGTCAACGTCAACCTTGCTTAATTGATCGATAAAACCTAAGATTCTTTTGAATTCATCGGCTAATTGATCAATCTCGTCGCTGCTTATATTTAATTTAGCTAAATTTGCTATTCTTTTAACTTCTTTTATCATTACACCTCCAATCGTGCATACAATAATGCCTCTTATGTTAAAAGTCAAAGGTTATTTATCTGTTCGGTTATATTTAATGCTAACTTTTTAGAGATGCCTTTAACAGATGAGAGCTTGGATATGTCGGCTTCCTTTATTTTTCCCACCGAACCGAATTTTGATAGAAGTTTCATTTTAAGAACGGTTCCGATTCCATTTATGCCGTCTAATTCTGATGCAAATGATTGATTGCTTCTTTTTTTTCTATGATAGCTTACTGCAAACCTATGAGATTCATCTCTAAGTTTCTGAATTAACTGATAAAATTCAAGCGTATCGTATGTATCGGATTCATTTTCTGTCAGTATATGATCTGCAGCGTCAGATTTTCGCCTGATAACTCTGCTGACAATTTTTCCATTGAATGTTTTTTTCAATTGGTGTTCTTTTGATATGGCAATCAAAGTTGTGTTAATACCCATGTCATTTTTAATCTTTTTAATAGATGAAAGGTGGTTTATGCCGCCGTCTAATACAACAAATTTAGGGAGCTTGGATTTACCGTTTTTTATAAGCTCAAAATACCTTTCCGCAGCCTCTCTCATAGCACCAATATCATCGGAGCTATGCAGGCTTATTTTTCTATATTCCGATTTTACAAAACCGCCGGACCGATAAAAAATTATGCCTGCAACAGGAAAGCTGCCGGATATTGATGATATATCAACGGCTGCGTATGTTTCATCTTTGTCTCTCTGAAAAAAACTGTCAATATCACTTATTACGCTTTTCCAAAACCATGCATCCTCGTACATCATTCTGCTGCTTGCAAACCGCATTTTTTCATTTGCCATTTTTCTCATCCGGTTTCCACCTTTGAGAAATCGTTTGACGGCAGCTATTTGCTTCTGATAACTTTTTTCATCTATGAGTCCGACGCACGGGGCAGGGCATATTCCTATGTCGTAATATATACATGTCCGTTTTTCATTCAGACAGTTTCCTTCTCTTGGTATCAGCTTATAAAGTTTTCGTAAGATTCTTAATATGCTGTATAATTTTTTTGCAGGTGTTAACGGACCATAGTAAAGATCTCCGTTGATAGTTTTAAGCTCAGGTGTCGCTGATGCTGCATGTTCTGACGGACTGAGTCGTCTTGACAATAGTTTTGGAAATTTCTCATGTGTTGTCAAAACAATGTAAGGATAACTGCTGTCATCTTTTTGTTTTACATTGTATTTCGGCTGTATTTCTTTAATCAGTTTGTCTTCCCAAGTAAGTGCATCCAACTCGGTTTTTGTTATAAGCGTTTCTATTTTTGCAACATTTCGTATCATATGCTGTTTTACAGGATCAAGCCGTTCGTTTGCTCCTGCACTGCTGAAATAGCTTCCGATTCTTTTTTTTAAACATTTGGATTTGCCCACATAGAGTATTTGCCCGCAGCTATCTTTCATTATATAAACTCCGGGAGTATTCGGAATAGCCAAAATCTGGTCTTTTAATTTTTTATCCAATTATATACCTATTCTAACACCTAATGTTATTCCATAATTCCCAATAACCATTCCAGTGGTTTTTCTATCTCTCTATTTTCCATATATTTTTTTATAAATGCACTTCCGATAATAGCTCCATCTGCTATTTTGAGTGCAGACTTCAAAGATGTTTTGTCATGTATTCCAAATCCTATGTATATCGGGGCGTTTCCTCTAATTTTATCGGATATTAATGCTGCGGCACTGAAATTATCGGTCTTTGTCCCTGTAATACCCATTCTTGGAACTAAATAGATAAACCCTGTTGATGCTTTTGCAAGTTTTTTGGTCCTAATATCCGATGTCAAAGGCGTTACGAGGCAAGGGAGAGCAAATTTGGCAATTGCCGCAGACTCTCTAAACTCTTTGAACTCTTCAGCGGGAAGATCGGGAATGATTGCGCCTTTAATACCTGCATCTTCTGCAATATCCAATAACTTTTTCATGCCATAACTATAAAAACTGTTTATATAGCCCATAAGATAGATGCGGATTTTTATTCGGTCTTTATTTTTGAGCAGAAAATTTATAGCTTTTGTCAAACTTGCGCCTTTTTTCAGAGCAGCAAAGGAGGCCTCCTGTATTGTGGGTCCATCGGCAATAGGATCAGAATATGGTATTCCAAGTTCAACTGCCTTAACACCTATTTTGTATAATCTGTTTAAAAGTTTCAACAAGGTTTCATCGTCGGTGAGGCCGTATGTGAAATAAATTATAATATCTTTCATTTTTTCTCCTCGCTTAGCACATTATCGAGATCTTTATCACCTCTTCCGGATAAATTGATAATTACAACCGTATCACTTGATAGCTTGCCTTTGAGATTTTTCAGATAGCTCATAGCATGTGCGCTTTCCATTGCGGGTATTATTCCTTCTAATTTTGAAAGTTCATAGAATGCATCGATTGCTTCTTTATCTGAAACGGTGTGATATTCTGCACGCTCCGTTTCTTTGAAATATGCGTGGCATGGTCCCACTCCGGGATAATCAAGTCCAGCTGCTACGGAATGAGTGGGTTCTATATTTCCGTCTTTATCGTATAGAAGATATGATAAAGAACCATGCAGAATTCCGGGCTTTCCGTAAGTTAAGCTTGCTGAGTTTTCATTTATTTTATTTCCTGTGCCGCCGGCTTCAATGCCTATAAACTTTACATCATCGTTGAAGAACGGCCAAAAAATTCCAATGGAATTGCTTCCGCCTCCTATGCATGCAACTATTATATCGGGAAGTCTGCCTATTTGCTCCAATATCTGCCTTTTTGTTTCATATCCTATTATAGATTGAAAATCTCTCACGATTTCAGGGTAAGGATGAGGTCCAACGGCTGATCCTATAAGATAAAATGTTTTATCAGCATGGCTTACCCAATATCTGATAGCTTCATTTATAGCATCTTTTAGAGTTGCAGTGGAGCAGTTTACAGGAATAACTTCCGCACCTAATATTTTCATTCTTTCAACATTTGGATACTGCCGTTTTATATCTTCGGTGCCCATAAAAACTTTGCATTTCTGACCAAACATTGCGCATGCCGTAGCGGCTGCAACTCCGTGCTGACCTGCTCCTGTTTCGGCTATAATCTCATTTTTCCCCATAGCTTCTGCAAGAAGCGCCTGTCCGATGCAGTTATTTATCTTATGAGCTCCCGTATGTGCAAGATCTTCTCTTTTTAAAAATATTCTAAACCCGTATTTTTCGCTCAACCGCTTTGCTTCATAAAGTGGAGTTGGCCTTCCGACATAATTTTTTAATAGTTGAGCTAATCTGTTCTTGAACTTTTTATCGGTTTTTATCTTTTTGTATCTCTTTTCAAGCTCATCTAAGAGTCCGTAAACTATTTCAGGAACAAATTTTCCGCCGAAATTTCCGTAATACCCGTTTTTGTCAGGAAGCTGCATCAGCTGCTCCTGCTGTATTCTACAAGTTGGGCAAGTTTCTGCCTTGCTTTGCCGCTGTCGATCGTATCTTCGGATAGTTTTATCGCATCTTCTATGGTTGAGGCGCTATCTGCCAATAAAAGTGCATACGCAGCATTTAAAACAGTTATATCGCGATATGCGGAATGAATGCCGTCAAGCACTCCTTTCAAAATATTCAGATTAAAAGCGGAATCACCTCCGGAAATATTTTTATCATTGTCAAAACCGAATCTGTCCGGTTCTATCAACTCTTCAATAATCAATCCGTTTAATAACTTATAAATTTTTGTCGGGCTTGATATGCTTATCTCATCTAATCCGTCATTTGCATGGATAACAAAAACTTTATCCCATCCGAGTTTTTGACATACCGCCACGGTTGTTTTTGCCATTTTATCTGTTGCGGTGCCTATAATTTGCTTTTTAACCGATGCAGGATTTAGAAGCGGACCGATCTGATTGAAAATAGTTCGTATTCTTAGAGATTTTCTCACAGGTACAACATTTTTCATTGCAGGATGATAAAGAGGAGCAAAAAGGAATGTGAGTCCGATTTCATCTAACGCCTTTGCGGCTGCAGCTTTCGACATCTCTATGTTTACGCCTGCTTTTTGGAGAATATCAGCACTTCCGGTTTTACTTGATGCTGAGCGGTTGCCATGTTTTGCTATTTTGGCACCTGCTGCCGATGCGACAATTGCAGCTGCGGTTGAAATGTTAAAACTACCCGAACGATCGCCGCCTGTTCCGCATGTATCGATTGCTCCGTCAGAATCTATGGGCAGTTTAATCATTCTTTCTCTCATTGCAGTAATAATTGCTGCAATTTCATTTACGGTTTCGCCTTTTGCTCTAAGTCCTAAAAGGAGCGCCCCTGCGTATGCCGCATCAAGTTTTCCGTCAGCAAGGTCTCCTATAACATTCTCAACTTCACTTTCCGCAAGATCGGTGCCGCAAGCTAATTTTTCTAATATATCCTCCATTTTAACCTCCAATATATTCTGTTATGAAATTATTGATTATCTTTATTCCATCCTCCGTTATTATTGATTCGGGATGAAACTGAACGCCCATCAGAGGATATTTCTTATCTCTAATGCCCATAATCTCTTCATCGCTGCTTTCTGCCATTATATCAAAATTATCAGGCAGAGTCTCTTTGTCAATTACGAGAGAATGATACCGTGCAGCATTAAATGGAAAATCCATATTCTTAAATATTCCCAATCTGTCATGAAATATTAAGTCCGATTTACCATGCACTATCTTCTTGGCTTGAGTAATTTTTGCTCCGAATGCCGCCCCAATCGCCTGATGACCGAGACAGACTCCTAAGATCGGCATCTTTTTATAAAGCTCTTTTATAATATCGCTCAAAAGTTGCGTTGGTCTGCCGGGTCCTGGTGAAATAACAACAGCTTCATATTTTAAGATATTTTTAGTATCAACTTTATCAACATATATTGTGTCAACCGATTTGCCGCATTGTTCTATATACTGAACTATGTTGTATGTAAACGAATCGTAATTATCAATCATCAAAATCATTTTATTTCTCCCGGATTATATCCTTAATAAATGCAGCTTTTTCTTCTGTTTCAATCCATTCTCGCTTGGGATCGGAGTCATATACTATGCCTGCTCCAACACCGCTGTATATCTTTCTTTTATGCCCGAAAAGCGATCTTATTGTTATTGCCATATCCATATTGCCGTTATATGAAAAATAGCCGCAGGCGCCTGCATACGGCCCTCTATCATAATCTTCAAGTTCATCGATTATCCTCATGGCGGATAATTTTGGTGCACCAGTTACTGTTCCGGCAGGAAAACATGAGCTTAGAACAGAAAATGCATCTTCTCCATCTTTTAGTTTTGCCGATACATCAGATACCATATGCATAACATGACTGTATTTTCTCACATGAAAGAGATTATCCGCCTTTACCGTTCCTGGCTTTGCTATTCTTCCTACATCGTTTCTTGCGAGATCAACAAGCATTGTATGCTCTGCCAGTTCTTTGCTGTCATGCGTAAGTTCTTTTTCCAATCTATCATCTTCGGTTTTTTCTTCTCCGCGTCTTCTGGTTCCTGCAATCGGTCTGGTTGATATTGTATCGCCTTCAAGTCTTACAAGTGTTTCAGGCGATGATCCCAGCATAAAATAGTCAAACATTTGAAGAAAAAAGAGGTAGGGTGACGGGTTGATTCTTCTAAGTTGACGATATAAATAAAAAGGATCGCCTGATATTTCTCCTGATAAAATTTTTGCCAGCACAACCTGAATAATATCTCCGGCTGCAATACGTTTTTTTGCTTTGGCAACATTGTTTTTATATTGCTCCATTTTGGTGAGCGAATGAAAATCAGATATCACGCATCCTGACTCAACCACAGAATATTTGAGGCGGTTTCTCACAAGATTTATGTCGTGCTGCGCCGCCTTTTCATCATCTGCTTCAGATATATGAATAATCTCGATTTTTTTCATATAGCTGTCAAAAACCAGAACCATTTGAGTTTCA
>VAPE01010294.1_pt1 | contig 21258 bp, 19 predicted proteins | sample 3393911 | NCBI WGS metagenome assembly VAPE01 (sample SAMN08290436, study PRJNA428436) | hydrothermal vent metagenome | isolation source: Deep-sea hydrothermal vent chimney | place: Atlantic Ocean: South-mid Altantic Ridge
GATAATTCATTGCATTTAATGATTACCTCACCTCCCTACAATGTCTCGAAAGAATATGACGATGATTTATCTTTATCTGAGTATTTGGAAATGCTAAAGAAGGTTTTCAAGGAAACATATCGAGTACTTGTCAATGGCGGACGTGCTTGTATTAATGTTGCAAACCTTGGGAGAAAGCCATACATCCCACTTTCAGACTATATTTCACAAATGATGATTGAAATTGGTTTTAACATGCGTGGTGAAATTATTTGGAATAAAGCAGCAAGTGCAAGTCCTTCAACTGCTTGGGGTAGTTGGATGTCTGCTTCAAACCCAATCTTAAGGGATATTCACGAATATATTTTAGTATTTTCAAAAGGCGATTATAAAAGAGATCGAAAAAGAGATGAAAAGGAAATAAAGCAGAACTCGATTTCAAAAGAAGATTTTATGGAGTGGACAAAATCAATATGGACTTTTAATGCGGAATCAGCAAGAAGAGTTGGGCATCCTGCACCATTTCCTATTGATTTACCTTATAGACTAATTCAGCTATATTCATTCAAGACTGACATTATTTTAGACCCATTTATGGGAAGTGGAACAACTGCAATTGCTGCATTAAAAAGTGACCGAAAATATGTAGGATTTGAAATAAGTCAAGAATATATTAACTTGACAAAAAAGAGAACTGCACCATTTGAAAATATGTTAAAACTTGATTGATAAAGAAAAACGCCCAACGCCTCATATACGAACCGTTGGTGTGCATTTAAAAAAGGAAAAACATGAACGAAATTATTTGTCCAAATTGTAAAAAGGCTTTTAAAGTTGATGAGGCAGGATTTGCCGAAATTCTAAAGCAAGTTCGAGATCATCAATTCCAAGAAGAATTGCAAGAACGATTAAATCTTGCTGAAAAAGAGAAAGAAAGCGCTATAAAACTAGCTGAAGCGAACATTAAAAATTCATTACAAGAAGATCTTGCAAAAAAAGATAAAGAACTAACTGAATTGAAAGCAAAAAGTGAAAGTGAACTTGCCAGAAAATTAGCCGAGAAAGAATCCGAAATCTCTGAAATGAAATCAAAAATTCAGAATGCAGAGATTGATAAAAAACTTAAAGTAACAGAAGCAATAAAAGAAATCGAAAAAGAACGAGACAATCTTGCAAATAATTTAAAAAATAAAGAAACAGAAAAACAACTACTCGAAAAATCTTTAATAGAGAAATTTTCCGCTGAACTTAAAACCAAAGACGATATAATCAAACTGAAAGATGATGAGATTGCTTTTCGTAAAGACATGAAGCTAAAGCTCTCAACCAAAATGGTTGGCGAAACACTTGAGCAACATTGTGAAACTGAATTTAATAAGCTTCGTGCAACAGCCTTTCAAAAAGCCTACTTTGAAAAAGACAATGATGCCAGATCGGGAAGCAAGGGTGACTATATCTACAGAGAAACTGATGAATCAGGCAATGAAATTATTTCAATAATGTTTGAGATGAAGAATGAGGGTGACGAAACCGCAACAAAAAAGAAAAATGAAGACTTTTTTAAAGAATTAGATAAAGATCGAACAGAAAAAAAATGTGAGTATGCAGTTCTTGTTTCTCTTTTAGAAGCAGAGCATGAATTCTACAATCAGGGAATTGTTGATGTTTCTCATAAGTTTAGCAAAATGTACGTTGTTCGCCCACAATTTTTTATTCCCATCATCACACTTCTTAGAAATGCTGCAATGAATTCCATGGAATACAAAGCAGAATTAAATTTGATGAGAAATCAAAATGTTGACATTACCAATTTTGAAGAAAAAATAAACACGTTCAAAGAAGGTTTTGCAAGAAATTACGAATTAGCTAGTCGTAAATTTAAAACAGCTATTGACGAAATAGATAAAACCATCGATCACCTTCGAAAAACAAAGGACGCATTATTATCATCGGAAAACAACTTACGATTAGCCAATAATAAGGCGGAGGATTTATCTATTAAAAAATTAACTCATGGAAATCCTACAATGAAAGCAAAGTTTGAAGGACTTAAAGATAATTCCGAATAATTAATTGACTAAAATAACGACACCGCAACAATGTATATAAGTCATTGGGCAAGGGGCAGTTAAATTAAAAGTTTGCGAGTAAAAATAAACGACATAGTAAATGAAAGTTATATGTTTCAAAACGCCCAACGCATCATATACTCACTGTTATGCACAAGCTAAAAAACAGAGGAAAACAGAATGATAAATTTGCTGCAAGAAAATATTTCAATGGAAAGCTGACACACAAATAGCACATTCGCAATTCGCACAAGCCAGCGCTCAAATCCGAAATTGCAAAAGAGCTATTTTTTACCAACGCTTGAATAAATATAAATTAGAAAAGGAAATAGTATGAAGTTTTCAGACCCTTTTAAAATCATGGAACCCAATGAAAGATGGGCGCCGACACAAGAACAAATGGATTTATTCCAAAATGCTTATGAAAAACTTTTGCCGCCATTAGTTTATAAAATTAGATTAGCTGTAACCAAATGGCGAGATAATAATTATGACGGAGCTTCGGAAACTTCAAAGTCATTGATGAATTTTTGGTTTAACCAAAAACATTTTATAGGACAAAATAAATTTGGTTTCTTTTTTTCTCAAAGAGAAGCCGTTGAATCTGTTATTTATCTTTTTGAGGTTGCCAAAGCTATAGACAAATATGAATTAATGAGATTTGATTCATCAAATCGTGTCAGCACAGGTATGTTTGACGAAAATTGGACAAGATATGTAATTAAAATGGCAACCGGTGCAGGAAAAACGAAAGTAATGGCTTTAACTTTGGTGTGGAGTTACTTTCATAAACTTTATGAAACAGAAAGCCCCTTATCCAAAAATTTTCTGGTAATTGCACCTAACATAATTGTTCTAAATCGTTTACGAAAAGACTTTGACGGTTTAAAAATGTTTTTTGAAGAACCATTTATCCCCGATAACGGATTTGATGACAGAGACTGGAAAAATGATTTTCAACTCACTTTACATATTCAAGATGAACTAAAACCGATAACAGAATCAGGCAATATTTTTCTAACCAACATTCACAGGGTATTTCTAAATGAAAATCCCGAACAAACATTTGAAGATATATTTCTCGGTGCAAAACCTAAAGCAAATGCAGATACATCAAAGGGGTTGGATTTGGGTAAAATTTTAAGAAGCGATAAAATTAAAGATCTCGTTGTTTTAAACGATGAAGCGCACCATATACACGACAGCTCTTTGGCTTGGTTTAAAAGCATTGAGGATATTAGTAACAAATTAAAATTAAAAAACGGAACAGGAGTCTCTTTGCAAACAGATTTTTCCGCAACCCCAAAGCATAACAACGGAGCTATTTTTGTCCAAACAATTTGCGATTATCCGCTTGTTGAAGCCATAAAACAAAATGTTGTAAAATCACCTGTCTTGCCCGATGAAGTTTCACGGCAGAAAATTCAAGAAAAGGAATCAAATGATTTTATTGAAAGATATAGAGATTACATACATCTTGGTTATTTAGAATGGGAAAAGCAATTCGAAGAGTTAAAAAATCACAAAGTGCCTATTTTGTTTATTATGACAATGAGCACAAAAGAAGCCGACCAAGCAGCTGAATTTCTTGAAACAACTTATCCCAAACTAAAAAATGCAGTTTTAACTATTCATACAAACAAATCAGGCGAAATAAAAGAAAACAGATCAAATAAAAAAGATAAAGAAGAGTTGGAAAAACTGCGCAAAGCAGCGGATTCAATTGATAAAGACGATTCGCCATATAAAGCGGTAGTTTCCGTATTAATGCTGCGTGAAGGTTGGGATGTAAGGAATGTTGCAACTGTCGTCGGACTTCGTCCTTTTGGAGCAGATTCAAAAATTCTACCCGAACAGACTATCGGCAGAGGTTTGCGGAAAATGTTTGATTTCAACACGCCGGAACAACTTGTTGTAGTAGGAACTCCGGCATTTTTGGAATTTGTTGAAAGCCTGAAAACTGAAGGCGTAGAATTTCAATACAGTCCTATGGGTAAAGGTTCAAAAGGTAAAACACCTATAATCATCGAAGTTGATAAAGAAAATCCGAATAAAAATCTTGATGAACTGGATATTCCGCTGCCTCAATTAAGTCCGAGAATATACAGGGAATTTAAAAATCTCGAATTGATTGATGTAAATAAATTCAACAACAAAAAAGTGCCTTTAAAACAATTCAAAGAAAACGAATTAAAAGAAATTATATTTACCGATATTGAAGGCGAATTTTCGCATAAGACAGAATTTAAAGATACGATTCCTGATTATCGAAATGTTATTGGTTTTTTCACTTCTGCAATTCTTAAAGAGAGTCGTTTAATTAGCGGTTTTAATATTTTTTATCCCAAAGTTGAAAGTTTTATTAAATACGAACTCTTTACAAAAGAGGTAGAATTAAGTGACCCGCAAACATTAAAAAATCTTTCGGAAATTGAAACAAAAGAGATATTAAAATCAACTTTCAAAAAGGCTATTGACGAATTAACTGTGAGCGACAAAGGAACAGCAGAAATTAAAAATTACATTTCATTGAAAACCGCAAAACCCAAAGTTGCACCCAATCAAGCCTTTCTTGTGCCAAAGAAATCGGTGTTTAATAAAATTATAGGGGACAATCCTTTTGAATTGGAATTTGTCGCTTTTATGGAAAACCGTTTTAATGATGTAATTTCCTACGCAAAAAACACAATGGGAGAAGGCGGCATTAACTTCAAAATGGAATACCAAGCCCAAGACGGCAATATAAGGGAGTATTATCCTGATTTTTTTGTAAAAACAGAGAATAACACTTTTTTTATCGTAGAAACCAAGGGTCGTGAAGATTTGGACGATATTCGTAAAATCAAACGTCTTGCAATTTGGTGTAATGATGTAAATAAATCACAAGACAAATATACTTATACACCGGTTTATATAAAACAAGAAAAATGGGACGAAATAAAAGGCAACTTAAAGTCTTTTAATGATGTATTGAAAATTTTTAAGGTTAAAAACGATGAATAATTTACCCGAAAACAAATCTCAATTTTTAATATACCAAACCGAAAACGGCGAAACAAAAATTGATGCGCGATTTCAGGGCGAAACAGTTTGGCTTACGCAAAAAACTACGGCAGAGCTTTTTCAGGTTAAGCCGCAAAACATTACGATGCACCTGAAAAATATTTTTGCCGAAGGTGAATTAAGCGAAAAAGCAACTTGTAAGGAATTCTTACAAGTTAAAATGGAGGGAAACAGACAAGTAAAACGAAAACAGAAATTTTACAATCTCGATGCCATTATTTCAGTTGGATACCGCATAAAATCGCATATCGCCACTAAATTTCGTCAATGGGCTACGCAACGCATACGCGAATATATTGTAAAAGGCTTTGTTATGGACGACGAACGATTGAAAAATCCTGATTTGCCTTTTGATTATTTCGAAGAACTGCTGCAGCGCATTCAGGAGATACGCACTTCCGAAAAACGGTTTTATCGCAAAATTACAGATATTTATGCCACAAGCATAGATTATGACCCTACACACGAATTGAGTATCCAATTTTTCCAAACCGTGCAAAACAAAATGCACTGGGCAATTACCGGAAAAACCGCTGCCGAAGTTATCAACGAACGGGCAGACAGCACCAACCCCAATATGGGACTTACCAACTGGCGGGGAGATAAAATCAGAAAAAGCGATGTTACCATTGCTAAAAATTATTTAAATGAAGAAGAGTTAAAAGCCCTCAATAATTTGGTGGAACAATATCTTATCTTTGCCGAAGGACAAGCTATGCGAAGAATTACAATGTATATGAAAGACTGGATTGCTAAATTGGACGCGTTTTTGCAACTCAACGACCGCGATATTTTGCAAAATGCCGGCTCTGTTTCTCACGAATTGGCTAAACAAATTGCAGAAACCGAATATGACAAATATAAAAAACAACAGCAAAAAACATCGAGCAAAGCCGACGACGACTTTGAAAATACAATTAAACAGATTGAGAATAAAAAATCTAAAAAGGATTGATTATGAACTTATCCGATAATAATAAAAACCGAATAATGGAACTGATAAAAAACGGCGATAAACTGCCCAAAGAAGATATTTACCGCCTTTTTGCCGACGAAGAAGATGTTTTTCTCTTTTGGAACGGCAGAAAAGAAGATATTACAAATATTGCCCTGCCTTTTCACAGCATTGAGCAGATTGACGAACCGAGAAAAGAAATTGTTACTGCACCCGGATTATTTGACCTACGAGGCAGACAGCTGAAAGGCTGGACAAATAAACTTATTTGGGGCGACAATAAACTAATACTTTCCTCTTTGGCGAACGGACCCATGCGTGAAGAGATTGAAAAACAAGGCGGTATAAAACTCATTTACATTGACCCGCCTTTTGCCGTAGGTGCCGATTTCGGCTTTACCATTGAAATAGGTGGCGAAACCGCCGAAAAGAAGCAAAGCATTATTGAAGAAATTGCCTACCGAGATACCTGGGGCAAGGGCATTTCGTCTTACCTTACTATGATGTATGAACGGCTGAAACTGATGCACAACCTTTTGGCTGACGACGGGAGTATTTATGTGCATGTTGATTATCGTGTGAGTGCTTATCTAAAACTTTTACTTGATGATATTTTTGGGGTGAATAATTTTAGGAATGAAATTATTTGGTGTTATACATTTCCTGGGCAAGTGTCTGTAAATTTCCAAAAAAGACACGATAATATTTTGCGTTTTTCTAAAACTAAAAATATTATTTTTAATACTGATGCTATCAGAGTGGCATATAAAGCAGAATTTACTGCTGTTAGAGGAGTGCAGGGAAAGAAAGATTATGATATAGAATTCCAAAAACAAAGACATAATAAAGGTAAAATACCAGAGGATTGGTGGAACGACTTTTCAAATGTTTCTTCTTGGAGAAATGAATTAATTGGTTATCCCACCCAAAAGCCCGAAGCCTTATTGGAACGCATAATAAAAGCGAGCAGTAACGAAGGCGATTTGATAGCGGATTTCTTTTGCGGCAGCGGCACAACCGCAGCAGTTGCCGAAAAACTCGGCAGAAAATGGATAGCGACAGATCTCGGCAGATTTGCCATACACACCACACGCAAAAGAATGATAGGCGTGCAACGGCAATTACAAAAAGCTGGCAAAGATTACCGGGCTTTTGAAGTGCTGAATCTCGGCAAATACGAACGGCGATTTTTTATGGACGACCTTACCAACGGCCGGTTGGAGCAAAAAGAAGAACTTTATGTTCATCTTATTTTGGAAGCCTACAAAGCAAAACGCATAGAAGGGCACAAAACCCTGCACGGAAGCAAAGCAGGCAGATTTGTTCATGTCGGACCGCTCGATGTGCCAGTTACGCAAAGCCGTTTGCTCGATATTTTTGAAGAATGCCGTCAAAAACTTTACACTCGTGTTGATGTTTTGGGCTTTGAGTTTGAAATGGGCTTAACACCGCAATTTATTCAAGAATTAAAAGAAAAAGGCGTTTCCATTACGCTAAAATATATTCCGAGAGATGTATTTGACAAACGAGCTGTTGAAAAAGGGCAAGTGAAATTTTACGATGTTGCTTACTTAAATACCAAAGAACAAATAAACGGCAAAACCGTAAAAATAGAACTCACTGATTTTGTTACGCATTACACGCAAGATGATATTGAAGACATACAGGCAAAAATGCGAAAAGGCAGTAAAGTGGTAATAGAAAACGGACAAATTATTAAAATAAGTAAAGACAAAAACGGAATAATAACGAGGGAAATCTTGACGGAAAATTGGTCTGATTGGATTGATTACTGGGCGATTGATTTTAACTACGAAGACAAAAAAGAGATTATTCGTATTCATAATGAAAACGGAGAAGTAGAAGAAAAATGGACAGGAAACTACCTGTTTGAAAACGAATGGCAGAGTTTCAGAACAAAGAAAAATCCGACATTAGAATTTATGAGTGCACCGCACGAATACGAAAAAAAAGGCAGATATAAAGTTATGATAAAAGTGGTTGATATTCTGGGAATTGATACAAGCAAAATAGTAGAAGTTGACATATAAATCCAACGCAGTGGTCTCATGATGCAGCATAAAGAATACACCTTAAATTTTTTTGAAATATGTCTTGACAGGAAGGTTCAGCATAATATGTCTTCCGGAGGAATAAAGAAATATGTTAATTGACACAAAAAAAGTTCGGAGTTTTATTCAAAAATAGCTTGATTTTGCAAACTGGCGGAGAGAGCGGGATTCGAACCCGCGATAGGAGTTACCTATACACGATTTCCAGTCGTGCGCCTTCAACCGCTCGGCCACCTCTCCGAATGGCATTGTTATAGCGACAAAATCCGTATTGTCAATTTTGCAGCGTTTCTTAATATGAGTACTTTTGAACTCTTGACAATTATCCTATCTATCCTATTATTATTATCGATTTTGTAATGATGATATAAAAGTGGAGGTAAAATGTCAAAAGAAGTTGTATTAACAGAGGCAAATTGGGAGACGGAAGCAATCAATGCGAAAGGATTAATCATGGTTGACTTTTGGGCGCCATGGTGTGGTCCATGCCGTATGGTATCACCTGTTATTGATGAGATAGCTGATGAAATGGACAATGTTAAGGTTGGAAAACTTAACACGGACGAGCAGCCTGCCATAGCGTCAAGATACGGAATTATGTCAATTCCTACCGTAATGTTTTTTAAAGGCGGCAAGGTAGTAGATCAGGTTATAGGCGCTGTACCGAAAGAAAGCTATGTACAGAAGATAAACAATTTATTGTAATATCCCCCCGAAAACAGGCAAGCCGTTATGCTTTTTAGAAAAGTCGTCTTTAGCGGCAAAAATTTTCTTATTATGGCCGTTGTTGTGCTTCTATTTGCAAAACTATGGGATTATCGGATAAATAGTAAGTATTTCACTGCAAGTATAAAATTTGATGCTAATTTGTACCATTTATCCGGTAAAAATTTTAAATACGATCAGAATGCGTTTTGGATGCTGTTCTTGTCAAAAAAAATGATTGCATCTAACCTGAATTTAATTGGGAAATTGGAGAATGCCGCCGATTTAAAGGGCGACAGTTTTTTTATTGCCGATATAGATGCAGATACGACCGTAAATTTGAAAGATTTCTTAAAAAGTAAGAAACGACAAAATATGCAATTTATAGATGCAAAGAGACTATTAACTATGACACGAGCAGAATCATTTCGAATCATCAAAAAATTTAGCATAACCGATATCCCTTTTCTCATAATTGTTGATGACAAGGGTTATGTTATAAAAAAGATAGGTAGTGGCGATATGAATCTGTTTTTAAAGGAGAAATGATGTTGCAACTTGCAATTATCGGAGGCGGTGTTGCCGGATTATCCGCTGCGCTTTATGCAGCAAGATACGGTATCAGCTGCCATATATATGAAGAAAAAGCTGCCGGTGGTCAGATAATTGTTTCCGCAAATGTGGAAAACTATCCCGGAGTGAAAGGTCCTATATCGGGATTTGATCTTATAGAGAATTTTGAAAAGCAGATTAAAGAGCTGAAAGTTCCTATGAGTTATAAACGCTGTATAAATATATGCAGCGATAATGGCGGAAAATTATTAAAATTTAGTGACGGCTCTCAGGTTAAAGCAAAAGCTGTTATCATTGCTACTGGAGCAAATCCGAGAAAGCTTAATGCAAAAAATGAAAAAAAGTTTATCGGACGAGGCATCTCGTTTTGTGCAACCTGTGATGGATATTTTTTCAAAGGTAAAGATGTGGCGGTTGTAGGAGGCGGCGATTCGGCAGTTGACGAATCGTTGTTTTTGTCAAAACTTGTGAATAATCTTTACATAATCCATCGAAGAGATCAGCTGAGGGCAACAAAAATATTACAGGATAAAGCGTTTGGCATGCCCAACATTAAATTTTTGTGGTCAAGCGTTGTTGAATCGGTTAATGGTGAAAATAGCGTTGAATCTTTAACCGTAAAAAGTACAAAAAATGGCGAAACATCTACGCTGAAAGTAGATGGAGTTTTCATATATATCGGCTTAATACCTGCGAGTAAAGACTTTTGTCCTCCAATTTTGGATGATAAGCAGGGATATATAATAACCGATAAAAATATGGCCACTAATATTGAAGGGGTTTTCGCTGCTGGCGATGTGAGGGTATCTCCGTTGAAACAGCTTATAACAGCCGCATCAGATGGTGCCATAGCTTCTGATTCCGTTAATAGATATTTAATGGGCACATTATGAATTGTAAAAGATCAAAGGAGCTTTTTAAGGAAGCAAAACAATTTATTGCCGGAGGAGTTGACAGCCCCGTACGATCTTTTGCGTCTGTAGGCGGTGATCCGCTTTTTATCAATAAAGGTGAAGGCTCTAATATTATTGATGTTGATGGCAACAGATATATTGATTATGTATGTTCTTGGGGACCTTTAATACTCGGCCATCGTGATAATGATGTTATCAGCTCAATAAAAGCTGTCTTAGAAAGAGGTACATCTTTTGGAGCTCCCATAGATCTTGAAACGGAACTTGCAAAGATTATTCACGAAAGTGACGGCGGTCCATCTAAAATTCGCTTTGTGAATTCCGGAACCGAAGCCACAATGAGTGCCATACGACTTGCGAGGGGAGTTACCGGAAGGGATAGAATTGTTAAATTCGAGGGATGCTATCATGGCCATTCCGACAGCTTACTTGTTAGGGCAGGCTCAGGAACAATGACACTTGGTCAGCCAACGAGTCCCGGTGTTCCTGCGGCATTAGCAAAAGAGACGATAGTTTTGCCTTATAATGATGAAAATGCTTTGAGAGACTATTTTGAAAAATATGGTGAGCAGATAGCATGCGTTATCGTTGAACCGATTGCTGCTAATATGGGATTAATTGCTCCTAAGGACGGATTTTTGGAATCTATTAGTGAGCAAACGCATAAGTATGGAGCTCTATTTATTGCCGATGAAGTTTTGGTAGGTTTTAGAACCTGTTTTGGAACAACCGTTTCAAAGAAAAATCTGGATCCCGATCTAATATGTTACGGAAAGGTGATTGGTGGAGGACTTCCGGTTGCCGCTTACGGAGGCAAATCGATTTATATGGACCGGATGTCACCGGACGGTCCTGTGTATCAGGCAGGTACGCTATCGGGAAATCCGCTCTGTATGGCTGCAGGTATAGCAACTCTAAAGAGATTAAAACGCCTTAACCCGTATGGCAGCCTTGAAAAGCTTTCTACTGCTTTATACAACGGCTTTAAGCAATCGGCTGATAAGCATGATATAGATGTTCAACTTCCGCATGCAGCGTCGCTATTTTCAATCTTTTTTTCAAAAACGGAAGTAAACAGTTTGCATGATGTAAAAAACTCTAATTTGCCGCGGTTTAATCGCTATTTTTGGTTTATGCTTAATAACGGCATTTATCTTGCGCCTTCTCCATTCGAGACGGCTTTTTTGTCGATAAAGCACACAATGGATCAAATACATAAAACGGTTGAAGTTTTTGATAAATTTCTTGATGAAGAGATTAAGTAGCTGATTGGAAATTTCTATAATGATATTGTTAATACATTGATCAGCCGCTAATTTATGTTTATATGAAACAGGATATAAAGAAAGCATGGAGTTTATACAAATCGTTTTCGTTGGGTTTGGCCGTTGTATTTAGTGTTATTATTGGCGTAGTACTTGGATATTTTTTTGATAAATGGTTTCCTACTAAATCTCATCTACTGCTCTGGCTATTCGTTTCTTGGGGCATAGGGGCATCGTTTTGGAATATATATCAGGAGTGGAAGCGATTAAAATAGTTGAAGATATTCCTTCTTTAAAATCTATTGAGCGGACAGGACTGTTTTTGTATATAGTGTCTGCATTGATTATTGCAATTTTCAGCCGTAGTCATTTTATCTCATTTGTCATAGGCTCCGTTCTGCTTTGTGCAGATTACTGGGTGTTGAAAATGAGCTCTATGTTGATATTCGGAAAACGCAAAAATCTTATTTTTGTCATCCTGAATATTGTTCGCTACTTGATTATTGCAATTGTGATTGTTATACTCTTTTTGGTTATTAAAATTGATTTATTGGGTTTTTTGATAGGTATGGCTGTAGGTCCTGTTTTCTTGGTTTTAGCCTTAATTTTAGTTAAAATAGGCGCAGCTGCATATGAAAATTTATTTGTAAAAAGAGATACTAAATAGCTAAGCTGGAGGTTTAGATAATGGAATCGCCTACTTTTTTAGATTTTATACCGCTGCCGCATTATATCGCATTTACATGGTTTATTATGCTGCTGCTAATAGTTGTTTCTATAGCTGTGAGCAGTTCTTTGAAAGTTATGCCAGGTCATTTGCAAAATATATTTGAAGCTATAATTGATGGAATATACAAATTTTTTGAGGATATTCTCGGCAAGGAAGAGATAGCAAAACATTTTCCGCTTATAGCTACATTGGCACTATTTATATTAGCTGCAAACCTCACTGAGCTTATCCCGTATTTTGATCCTCCTACAGGCAAATTGGATACCACTTTGTCAATGACTTTAATAGTTTTTGTATATTACAATTATCTTGGAATAAAGCATCATGGTTTTGGATATATAAAACATTTTACCGGTCCTATATGGTGGCTCATGCCATATTTTATGCCGCTTGAATTTATAGGTCATTTTGCGAGGATACTTTCACTCTCGGTTCGTCTTTTTGGTAATATTTTTGGCGATGATTTACTTTTGGCGGTTTTTTTCATGCTCTTTCCTGTTCTTATTCCGATACCCGTTATGTTTTTGGTGATTTTTTCAGCATTACTTCAAGCATTCATATTTGCACTTTTAACAGCGCTTTATATCGCAGATGCTATTGCAGTGCCTGAAAGAGAATAAATACAATAAAGTTTTGGAGGTTTTTTTATGAAGTTTTGGAAAATAACAGGGTTAATAGTTTTTTCACTTGTAATTGCTTTGCCTGTTCTCGCTGCTGATACCGGCTCTACGCTGACTGTTTTGCAGAAGATTCCATATTATCAGATGGTGGTTTTGGGAGCTCCGATTGGTTTGGGAGCTGCGGCTGCAGGCGGAGGTATTGGAATGGGGCATGTTGTCAACGGTACTGTTTTGTCCACAGCGAGAAATCCTGGATTAGGCGGTAAACTTATGACATTGATGATGATTGGCTTGGCAATGATTGAAGCTCAGGTCATTTACACGCTTGTTATTGTTTTGCTGCTTCTTTTTACAAACCCTTTCGGTATTTAAAAAAAGGGTTCTTTCGACTTTAGCGCGAATTGCCATCATCTTATCTCGTTTTTTATTCTTTTTCTCGGTATTAGAAAATTTGCAGATTGATGTAACTTGATATGAGTGAAAAAAATGATGCTGTTTGAGCATAGTGGGTGTATCATTGTTGACATATTAAGTCGAATTTTAGCAAATTTTCTAATACCTTGATTGTTCGGTTCTTATTCATCAAATAGAGAAAGTAAAACATAGAAGACCTTTCGTTCTATGCTGCTATCTACGAATGCGGAAAGAGGAGAAATCGACTCTGCTTGTGCTTTAGAGGTGCCCTTTAGTACCCGATGCGTGAGGTCAGCTATTAATTCTAAAATAGGCTATACTTTAATGATTGGCCGTTAAGGATTATAGGAGGTTATTGTTATAAAGAGCGGCGATTTATCAGTTGAACATCTTGCAAAACGTTTTGGCAGAAAATGGGGCGTTAGAGATGTTTCATTTACAGCAAAAAGAGGCGAAATATTAGGACTCTTAGGACCTAATGGAGCCGGCAAAACAACATCATTTTATATGATAGTTGGTCTTGCTAAGGCAGATGTCGGGAGAGTCTTGCTTGATGGCGAGGATATTTGCTATCTATCGATGCCGGAGCGTTCAAGAATGGGAATCGGCTACCTCCCGCAGGAAGCTTCAATTTTTAGAGATATGACCGTTGAACAAAACATTATGTCTATTGCGCAGTTTCTATATAAAGATAAAAAGAAGCGTCTGCAAATAACCGAACAGCTTCTTGAACGATTTGACCTGAAGAATATTAGCAGGACAAGGGGCTATGCCCTTTCAGGCGGAGAGAGACGCCGCGTTGAAATAGCAAGGGCATTAGTTGCAGATCCCCTGTTTCTGCTTTTGGACGAGCCGTTTGCAGGCATAGATCCGATAGTGGTAGGACAAATTAAGTTAATTATTAAAGAATTGGCAAAAAGCGGTGTAGGTATTGTGCTGACAGATCATAATGTGAGAGATGCATTTGATGTAACAGATACGGTTTGCATAATCAATGAAGGCAGAGTGATGGCTTGCAGCAAACCTAAAGATATTGCCAAAAATAGTGATGTGCAGTCCATCTATCTTGGCAAGGATTTTAAGCTATGACCTATATAGGTATAAAATTACGACCTACCTTAAAAATAACTCTCAAAATAAATCTCAAATTGTGCCAATCGCTTGATATACTCTCCATGTCGGCAAGTTCCCTAAAAGAAACTATCTATGACAGAGCGAAACATTCTCCATTTCTAAAAATTAGTCATCCCGCAAAGGCTGCAAATTCATCTTTTGATATCATAGAGAACCATGCTGTTTCCAAAACCTTAAAAGATTTGCTGACTGAGCAGCTTAACTATGCGGCAGATGACAACAATGAAAGGAGAATAGGAACCTTTATTATTGATGCTATAGATGAAAATGGCTATCTATCCGAACCAGTTGATGCGATTTCGAAATATTCAGGATTTACTACCGCTCAAATTGAGAAAATGTTGGGAAAAATACAGCTATTTGAACCTGAAGGAGTGGCAGCAAGAACGCTGTCGGAATCGCTTCTTATTCAGCTCAAAATTTTGCATCCTGATGAAACGGCGGCAAGAACCATTATAGAGAAAGGAACCGATATACTGGAAGCCGCTTCAGGTTGGAAAGGTTTGGCAGATAAATTTAACTTTAGCGCTGACGAGATTAGCCATGCAAAGTCTATCATACAATCTCTCGTACCATATCCCGGATTGAAATATTATTATGAACCGTCTAACGGAATTGAACCGGAAGCAGCTGTATGGATCGAAGATGATAATATTAATATATCAATGAATAAGTTTTACAACATTGATGTAATTAAAATAGATTCTAAAAATTTGCATGACAACTCCTCATTTAGGGAGGCAAAAGAATTTGCTCGATTTGTCGGCAAAAGAAGAAAAAGTATGGAGCTTATAATAAGAACTATAGTAACTCACCAGAGCGAGTTTTTTATAAAGGGTGATCGAATGTTATTGAGGCCTTTGAAACTCGAAGATGTTGCAGATAAATCTTTGTGCCATATATCAACAGTCAGCAGAGCTGTAGCGGACAAATATATTTCAACTCCTTACGGTGAAATGGCTATAAAGGAGTTTTTCTTGAAAAGATCCGGCTCCAATAAGGTATCAAGACAGGTTGTGCTCAAAGAGATTCGTGAGCTAATAGAGAATGAGGATATACGAAACAGATTAAGCGATAAAGATATAATGGCAAAACTGAGCTCTATCGGTATAAATATAGTGAGAAGAACGGTTGTAAAATATAGATCTATTCTCAACATTAAAAATGCCGTTGAAAGGGGGAAAGCAGATGCTGCTATTTAGAAATTGGCTGATAGTTTTTTTGCTTATTTTTCCTTCAGTCTCTTATGGACTGCCTTACAAAACCATTCGTTCCCATGAACTTACTTTGAGAAAACATGACATAACATCATTCGGCAATTTCAAACCTCTGATTTTAGATTATAAGAAACTGTACGCTAATTCCCCCAATAGTTATAACGGAACATTATCAATAATAAGACTTCTTGCTATATACAGATATTTGGAACGAAGAACCCCATCTAAGTTTTACCGAAGAAAACTTCGTGAATATGCAACTGATGTTATCTCGCACTCCAAAAATAGGCATGCTCGTGCATTCAGCTATTTTGTATTATATTCATTGTATAAAAAAAGTGATCTTTCAGTTCAATTTTTATGGAAAAGGCGGCTGATAACCGAATATCCTGAAAGCTGGGAAGCAAAACTGATCAAAGGTCATAATATTAAAAAGGTAACACGCAATATTGTAAAACCGCTAAAAGGCAAACTGATTGTGATAGATCCAGGACACGGGGGAAAAGATTCGGGTGCAAGAGGCTATTTCGGAATAATGGAGAAAACGCTTGTATTAAAAATCGGGAAAATGTTAAGGAGCGATCTGCGGAAACAAGGTGCTTCTGTTTTAATGACACGTAGTACCGATATATTTATTCCGCTTGCCGCAAGAACTATTTTTGCCGATAAGCATCATGCTGATATGTTTGTTTCTATACATGCGAATGCAGCACGAGATAGAAATATTACAGGAATAGAAACTTTTTTTCTTACTACGAAAGCAGGTAGAAAAACATTGTTGATTGCATCAAGAGATCGCGGCTTGACTCCCAATCAGTTGGGAGTAGTTAAAAAAATAATCGTTGGTCTTGTTCAAAATGCTAAAATAAATAGATCAAGTATTCTTGCAAAAGATATACAAAAAAGTATTTTGAAAACCATTAAGGTTAAAAGGAGAAATCTTGGGGTGAGACAATCATCATTCTATGTTATTACAGGTACAAAAATGCCGTCTGTTCTCGTGGAAACAGGTTTCATAAGTAACCGCAACGGTGCTAAATTATTGCTAAATTCATTGCATGAAGAAAGAATTGCCAAAGGCATAACCCTTGGAATAATAAAATATTTCAAACAAGATTAGATGCATAGAAAAATTATCAGCATCTTATATTAAACAACTGAAGTGAACATTTGAAAAAATATCAAATTACCAAAGCCTTTCTTATTATAGTCAGTATAATTTTAGTCTTATCGGCAATAAACAGAATATTATATTTAAACAAGCATATTAGAATACATAATGCCTATATATGGGCACCGCAGAATATAATCAGAATTGATAAAAAAGGTTTTCTTGTGAGAGTGGAAGTTAAGCCTTACACTAAAATAAAGAAAGGTGTGAAACTGGGATATATGGAATTTAATATTAAACCTATTAAATCCGCAAAGCCCGATCTTATTAAAAAAAACGAAAATGATAGAATCAACAACCTGATTAATAAACTTGATTTGATTATGAAAAAGAATGTTCTGAATATAGGTTATCTTTCTACTCAATTAAATTTTATATCGGAGTATCTTGAAAAATCGTTCAATTCCAATAGAAAAGAGAGCAAAAAGATTATCAATGATCAAAATAAATCCAGCCTTTTTTTTAAAAAACTTTACAAAAGCGAATTAAAAAGTGCAGTAAACAAAAAAAAGAGACTCGAATCGCTTTATAAAAACGAATTGGTGGCAAAATCCGAAATAACAAGACAGAAGATAAAGATAAAAAGACTAAAACTCCTGATTAAAGGATTTAGTATTAAGCCCAATAATCAGTTTACCAATATCAAACTAACTATTCCCAGTAAACACCTGCACCGGCTGAATCTTCCGGGAGTAGTTCATAAAACGAAATCTGCAGCTTCAGTGGAACATAAACAGCCAGAACGCTATAGCTATATTATTTCTTATGTGAAAGGGATAGTATATAAAATTGTTCTTTCGGCTCCGGCAACGGTTTATCCGCGTGAGAATTTTATTACCTATTACAAACCTAAGAAAATGAGAATTATAGCATTTTACAGCATAACAAAAGATATTGTAAAAGGCGCAGATGTTACTATCCGAATAGACGGGAAAAAGATAAAAGGGAAAGTTGAGAAAGTTATGTATAATGATAAATCAACCGGCATTAATGACAAAATTAAACTCATTATAAAAGCCGAAAGCAGTATTGAGCAATTTCCTCTTTACAAACTTGTTACGGTGGATATAAAACAATCGAAATGGTTTTAGAGACAGCTGCAAAGATAAATATCATACTAAAAATTGTTGGAAAATCGGGCGGTTTCCATAATCTATATTCGGTGGTATGTTTAATAAGTCTTTTCGATACAATTAAGGTTACTGCATCTGCCGGAGACAATATTGAAGTTGAATCCAAATTGAATTTATATAAAAAAGATTTGGTATATAAAGCGGCAATGTTATGCAGAGAATATACTTATAAAAATAGAGGAATAAATATAAAAATTGAAAAGCGGATTCCTGCAGGCGCCGGTCTTGGGGGAGCAAGCTCAGATGCAGCAGCTGCCATCATAGTATTAAACAAAATTTGGAATCTTAATTTGACAAGGCGGCAGATGAATGATGCGGCTTTAAAATGCGGATCGGATATATCTCTTTTTTTTGAAAATTCAGGATTTATGTTGATTGAGGGACGAGGCGGAAAAGTTAAATCGCTGATATTAGATTGTAATATATATTTTGTTTTGGCTTATCCAAATACAAATGTTTCTACAAAATCTGCATATATGTGGTTTGATAGGTTGACAACAGACGCAATTGATACTATAAAACCACTGCCTGATGTTGCGGATTTTCAGACCATTGCGGAACTTGCAGTAAATGATTTGCAGAAGTCTGTATCTAACAATGTTTCTGCTGTCAATGCTGCTCTTATTGATATGAAATTGGCTGCATGCGGCGGACCTGTTTTTATGACAGGTTCCGGCAGCTGTGTAGCTGCAATGTTTGAGAATAAGAAAGAAAGGGAGGATTGTTTTTTGAGGCTGAAAATTAGAGCGGGCTGGGATTATTATAAGGCTGATTCAGTCGATAATCCGTTATTTGCAATATAAATAAACGGTAATGGGGTGTAGCCAAGCGGTAAGGCACAGGACTTTGACTCCTGCATTCGGAGGTCCGAATCCTCCCACCCCAACCAGTCAAAATAAGGTAGTATTATGAATAATATGAAAGTTATATCAGGAAGTTCCAATCTTCCTGTGGCGCAGAAAATTGCAAGCTATTTGGGCGAAGAGCTGACAAAAGTCGAGATCCCAAGGTTTTCAGATGGAGAAATATATGTTCATATAAAGGAGAATGTTAGGGGAAGCGATGTTTTTGTTGTTGAGTCTCTTTACCCTAATGTAAATGAGAATCTTGTGGAATTGTTGATTTTGTGCGATGCGCTTAAGCGTTCATCGGCAAAACAGATTATTGCAGTAGTTCCATACTATGCGTATGCAAGGCAGGATAGAAAAGATCGCCCGCGTGTTTCGATAACAGCCAAGCTTGTTGCCGATCTAATCACAAAAGCCGGTGCTTCGAGAATGTTGTCGGTTGATCTGCATACAGGCCAGATACAAGGTTTTTTTGATATTCCCGTTGATCATCTTTATGCATCACCCATTATTATCGAACATATACGGCGTGATAATTTGAAAAATTGCGTAGTTGTATCTCCTGATGCAGGCGGTATGGAACGGGCAAGATATTTTGCAAAACATATAAATTCTAAAGTTGCTATGATTGACAAAAGACGTCCAAAAGCTAATGTAACGGAAGTTATGCATGTGGTAGGCGAGATAAAAGGGAAAACTGCGTTAATTGTTGATGATATTGTAGATACTGCCGGAACTATCTGCAAAGCAGCAGAAGCACTTAAAAAGGAAGGTGCAACGGATGTTATTGTTTGCTGCACACACCCAATATTGTCAGGTGATGCTATAAAAAGAATAACGGCATCGCCTATTTCAAAATTTATAACAACCGATACGATAGTTCTTCCCGATAACTTGCATTTTGACAAATTGGAAATTCTTTCTATTGCTCCTTTACTTGGAGAAGCTATGAGAAGAATATATCACAACGAATCGGTAAGTTCATTATTTTTATAGGAGAGTAAAATGATTAATTTATATACAAGAAAGGAAAACGGAGCAAAAACGAGAAAAGCAGGGTTCATACCGGCTGAAATTTATGGCTACAAAACTGAGAATAAAAGTGTGTATCTTTCTATTAAAGATACGGAAATGCTTTCTAAGTTGATAAACAGAACCAAAATAAACGAAGTGTCGCTTGAAGGGAATAGCCTTAATGTATTGGTAAAGGCAGTTCAAAGACATCCTGTTACTGACAAAATTATACATATTGATCTATATGAGGCTGAGAAAGGCCATCTTACTAATGCTAAAATTCCTATTATATTAAAAGGTACGCCGCAAGGGGTAAAAATAGGCGGCACTTTAAATCATGCTAGAACAAGCATTAATGTTACCGCACCTGCAACTGAAATACCTAATTCCATAGAACTGGATGTAAGTGATATGAAGATAGGCAGCGTTTTAAGGGCTACGGATATTGAACTTCCCGAAAAAATCCGAATTAAAGGAAGATCATTTTTTACCATAGCGAGTGTGGTTGGAAGAGCAAAAGAAGATGTTAAAAGTGAAGAGGAAGAAGAGGAAGCTGCTTCTTAACGCTTGAATAAGATAAAGATCATTGCGGGTCTTGGAAATAAGGGTGAAAAGTATAGTAAAACAAGACATAATGCAGGTTTTCTCGTATTAGATGAAATAGCGAAAAATTATTGCAGTTCATTTAATAAGTCTAATAAATTTAATGCAATGGTAGGAAAAGCGGATAACGGTTCTTTAATTCTTGTGAAGCCTCTAACATATATGAATTTGTCTGGTTTTGCCGTATCATCCGTTATGCATTATTTCAAAATAGAAGTATCGGAACTACTTGTGATTTCCGATGACCTGGATATTCCTGTAGGCAAGATAAGATTTCAGAATGGTGGTGGAAGTGCAGGGCATAAAGGTGTTGAGTCTATTATTGTCCAGCTTGCCAGTTTAGAGTTTATGCGCTTGAGAATAGGTATAGGCGGAGAGCATACCGATACTGTAAGTTATGTTCTTAACGGTTTTAACGGTGCAGAGGCTGATATTATGAACAATGTCATTGATGAGGCTGCAACGGCGGCTATTTTTTGCGTTTCACACGGGATAGCCGAAGCGGCGAATCAATATAACGGCAGACTATTGAAATAACGAGACTGCTGCACAATATGCAGTGATCTCATTATACTCATATGTTTGTAAGAGTAAAAAGCACACCGAGAAGTCCGAGGAAATCGGTTCAAATTGATTATCAACGAGGATAAGATAAAAGAGGACGCCCTTTGGGATGGTCTCAAAGGGATATTGACCAATAACCGGAAGTTATCCGATAATGAACTCATCAGTCAATACGGCAATCTATGGCAGGTTGAAGAGTCCTTCAGAATAACAAA
>VAPE01010751.1_pt1 | contig 21229 bp, 23 predicted proteins | sample 3393911 | NCBI WGS metagenome assembly VAPE01 (sample SAMN08290436, study PRJNA428436) | hydrothermal vent metagenome | isolation source: Deep-sea hydrothermal vent chimney | place: Atlantic Ocean: South-mid Altantic Ridge
ACTCATATTGTAATTATACCACTATAATTTGATATGTCAAGGGTAAGATACACATTTTTTTAACTTTTTTTTCCAACTAACAGCTTATCAACAGCTTATCCACAGGGTACTAACAACTTATCTACTATCTCATAACGGTATATACCAGCTAATATCGCTTATATATCAATGACTTAGCATTGTAGTATACCAGTAAGGAGTAAGTTAAAGAAAAAGTTAAAAATAATCTCATGCCGAATATGCATGAGTAGGTGGTATTATGCATGAGTATGTGGTATAATGTAGATATGAGTAAGTCTACACATCAAATACCAGAGGATCACAAAGATAATACCGATAGGAGTAAGTATAGAGCTAAGTATATACCAGTAGCCAATGTGATTGAGTATGTCGAGCGGGGCTTAAGCTATACGGAGATAGCCAAGATAATTGGTTGTGATGTGTCTGCTGTGTCACGCAAGATGAGGCGACATGGGTTTTTAGCCTCCAGTTTACAGGCCTTCAAAAATCGGCGTGCTGATATCTTTGCTCTGGTCTCGGCGCAAATACTGGACAGCATTACGGATGAGGACATCAGGCAGGCTACGCTCCTACAAAAAATGACAGCTGTTGGGATATTGTACGACAAGGAGAGATTAGCACGAGACCAGTCTACGCACAACATCTCTGTCTCCTCTACTATAGACGCCATCCACAGGGAGATGGACGCCCTGAACAAAGAGGCAGAGGAGATAAGGGGGGGGGAGGGGAGAAAAACAAAGAAGTGAGAGGCTAAAGTTACTACCCCTTATCTAAATAATCATACAAACGATCCCTTATCTAAATAATCATACAAACGATCTTGACAATATCACTTACATGGTGTATTATAAAGATAAGCCTACTAAATAAGTTTATGCTGGGCCTTAACCCCAGCGTCCAATCGCCTATCCCTGTGGATTCGGGTTAGGGTAATGGATAAACAGCCATCTTAGGTTATGATAAGTTGTTACGGACTACTGCTGTAGTTAATAACACGCCAACCGTTAGAATCAGGCAATGGCAACCGATAAGCGGAGATTGCAGATAGGGCTGATAAAGGCATAAAGAATAAAAAGTAAGCTGTGATAATTATATACCGATTTTAAATACCCATTACGGGGTTCTTGTATCTTTCAGATGAAAATGAAAAAACCTAACAAAACAAGCACTTAGTAATTTAATTGATAGGTTTTAACCTTAAAGATGGGTATATACATAAAAGGTATGTAATTATTATAAGCCTAACAGATAATAGGATTGCTGGGGGTCTAAGGGGGGACGCATGAATAAGTCCAATAAGGGGTGCATGTATAAACCCAATAATAAGAGAGGCTGGGAGTGTTTAATAAGAGAGCGTGGTGGGCATGGTAGTTATAAGGTAAGGTTAAGTGATTATGCGTGTAATGAGGCAGAGACAAGAGAGGTAAAGCGGTGGATGAGGAGCATACAGGGGAAGAGATTTAAGACATGTAAGGTTTATTAAAGGAATGCCGATAAAGAGGTGCATGTATAAACCCAATAAGGAGGTGCATGTATAAACCCAATAATAAGAAGAGGTTAGAGCAGATAGCAGCACGGAAGGCAAAGTTGTTAGAGCAGCTCAGGATAATAAACGAGCATGATCCTTTTTGGTCGTATCAGCCTTCGGATGGTATCATTAGTGATAGTGGAAGAGAGTTTCTTAGGAAATATCTTAAAGAGGAAGACATACCGCAGAGATTAGACAGTCAGTTAGATGCTCATCAGTCTACTGCAAATATTATTGGTGTTACAGGTGGCAATCAGGCTGGGAAGACAACCTTACTTGCCATAGAGGACTACATTGCGATTACAGGCGAGCTGCCATTAGCCTTAAGGGGCAAGTATCCTAAAAGTAAGTTACCGACAAAGTGGCCTGTTAAAGTCAGAGTAGTAGGTGTAAGTGACAAGCAGGTCAATAATACTGTTAAGCATTGGTATCGATACTGGTGTCCTAAGCAGTTTTTAAAGAACGGCAAATGGTCAGATAGTTATTCATCTCAGTACGACGTCTTAACGCTTTATTCTAGTGGGCGTGGAGGCAAAGTTATAGGTACTATTGAGTTTATGAATAACAAACAGGACGTAGAGGTATTTCAGGGTCCGCCCTTAAATAAGATTTCTTATGATGAAGAGCCTTTAGAGTCCATCAGAAGAGAAAACTTAAGAAGATTTGTAACGTCCGACCAAGTCAGAGAAGTCTATGCTTTTACCCCTACAAAAGGGCTTAGCTGGACAGCAAGTCTTTTTCTTGACTGTAGTGATAATGACCGCAGCATTGAGAGATTTCAGTTATGCAGTGTTATCAATCCTAAAGCTAACCTTAAGTCTCTTGCTGCTATATGTGATGAGGAGACTGATTATAATGTGCAGAAGATGCGTTTACTTGGTGAGTTTATTTCTTTGTCTGGGTTAGTGTATGGGCGATTATTTGACAGCCGTATACATGTAATCCCGCCATTTTCTTTAAACAAGAAGGACTATGTGGTCTACAGGGGTTTAGACCCTCATTTAGTTAAGCCTACGGTTTGTGTAGAGATTGCAGTAGATCGCATGGGGTTTGAATATGTTGTTGGTACTTACAGCAGACAGGCTGATACTTCAGAAATTAAGAGGGATTTAGCTATGCGTGCAGTTGAGAGAAATTATCGGCTTGGATGGACACGATGTGATAAGTCTGCTGATTCTACTATCAAGGCACTTGGAGATAGAAATATCTTCTTAGAGCTTGGTCGTGGTGAAAATGCTATTCCTGCACTTGATACATCAGAAAAGTTTACAGGGTCTATTCATGCGGGGGTAGATGTTATAAAGAGACTATTGAAAGTTGATCCTGTAATTCGCAGGCCGAGACTATTTATTTTTAATCTGCCTGAGAACCAGCAGTTAATAACTGCCTTCAAAACAATGGAAAGGGATGTATATTCTAATGAGGATAAAAAAGGCATAAAAGACAGGATTGCAGAGGGCAGACATGATGCCCACGCAGCATTAAGATATGCACATCAGAGACACATGAACTGGATACCTGTAATGAAAAATATACCAGAATATAAACCAGTCAGTTATGCAGTAGGATATTGAAGTTATGGAAAATGATATACTTGATACAGTATTGAAATATAAGCAGCAGTCTGAGCAGCTAAGGGCTAAATATGACTATAGGTGGAGCAAAAATCTTAAGCTGATACAGGGGATTTTTCCAGAGGAAGAAGTAACTCAATCAAAAGTTAGAAATAGAAGTAAAATATTCTTTAGGAAGATATGGGCTACGAGCTGGAGACTGGTAGCGTCTTTCTGGTCTTCGTTCTTACAGGACAGGGATACCTTTAAGATTGAGGGTAGAGATAGTAAAGACAGTCATAAGGCAAGAATATTACAGATTATGACTGAATACCGCAGAGATTTAATGATGAGAAGTCAGGGATTATTTCTGCAATTCATTTGGGGTTTTCAGAATATAATAAATCTTGGCTGGTGTATAGGCAAGCTGTCATGGGAGTTTAACCCGAAAACAGGTCAAGACGGACCTAGATTTATCATATATCCTAATGAGCAGGTGTTTCCCGACTTAACTGCTGAAACAAAAGACCGCATGAGATATATCATCTTTGAGAATTATCTAACAAAAGAGGATATGGAAGAGCTTGGATATGAGAATATCGACAAAGCCGAAGCAGTTAGCATACCATCAAGCTCAGTTAGAAATGCAAGGCATTACAAGACCACAGATCCATTGCAGAATCCAGGCGATAAAGAATATCCGTTGCCTGGCAGATATCAGGAAGACAACAGAAAAGATGTATTAACAGGAAATAGATATCGGGTTTGGGAAGTATTTTATAAAAAAGATGGTGTGATAAAGTTTGTTGTAACAAATGAAAATAAAGTAGTTCTCAAGCCAGAAATTGATAGTCCTTATGGGGACAGGTTTCCAATTGTTTCTGGATTATGCCTTACAGAATCACATAAACTGTTTGGCGAAGGCTTTCCTGAACCTCTTGAGGGGCCGCAGGAATCCTATAATGCTAATCTTAACATGAGAAAAGATAATGTTGCTCTCTCATTAAACAAGATGTTTAAGGTGTCCAGATTTGCTAATGTTGATTTGCAGAGTCTTGTAAATCAGCGTTCTGGTGGTATTGTATTAATGGACGATATCAATGCAGTTCAGGAGATAGATCATCGTGATGTTACGCAAAGTTCGTATGTTGAGGCAAACATGGATGAGCAGATGATGGAAGAAATGAGTGGTATAGTTGAAATTAAGCAGGGCAGAGGCAGAGAGCAGAAAGCAACGACAAGCCAGATAAATCTATCTGAGGCTAACGCCAAGATAGATTTATATATAGCAATAGTTTCAGAGACATTTATTAAAGATTTTTACAGTCTTCTCGCTTATCAGATACAGATGTTTGAAACAGATGAGAGGGTGTTCAGGATAGCGAATGATACTTTTAGGCAGGAAACAGGCCTGCCGATAGAAGATTTATATGACCTTGACTTTGAGGCTGATTGCATTGTAAATGTAGGGTTAGGAACAGTTGGGAGGCAAACAGAGATACAGCAGACCTTATTGGCTATGGATAGAGCCATCATGGCAAACCAAAGCGCTTTACAGTTATTACAGATTCCTGGTGCTGCTCCGCCTGGAGGCATAAGGTTAATAGATACAACTGCGTTATTAGAGGATATCTTGCCGAAACTTGGCAAAAAGGATTTAACCAGATACTTCATTGATGTTGCTCCACCTCAGCAGCAGGGCGAACAAACAGGCAGCCAAAATCCAGCATTAGCTGGTGCTAATCAACCTCAGATAGGAGGCAGAACAGCAGTACCGCCAACAAGTGATTTGCAGTTTGGTGGTTTTGGTGGCATATAATGGACTATAGCTTGCTTGAAGATAAAGAATTATATGATAAACTTGAAAGAGCTGCACTCGCAGATAAGTTAAAATCAAGCGATGAATGGAAATTGCTTGAGGAAGCAAGGAAACGGATAGTTGAACGTGCTGTTCAGGAGTTTGCTCTAAGAACAGATGTTACAAATATACCAAAACTTACTGAGCTTAAAGTAATAATCAAAAAATATAAATTTGGATTATTCTCAGAATTAGATTTGCTTATACAGGAGGGTGAATTAGCCTTTCAGGAATATAAAAATAGAGATTTTAACGGTAATCCTGACTGATTCAGGATAATCGAGCGATGACTCGTAAAAAGAAAGGAAAGAAAATGGCAAGAAAAAATAAAACATCGGATTTATCAAATCAGTCTGCTAATAAGGTAGAAACAACTAAACCAGAAGCAGAAAGTTCGTTAACAGACAAAGAATCATATGATGAGAGAGAGTCTGTTTATGAACAATTTGATAAGTCAAAACTGCTTCCAGAAAATAGTTTTGAAGAAACGGAGACCTCAACCGATAATGAGGATACAATAGATAATTCTATTGATAAGACAGAGACTTCCCCTGATGCGGAAGAAGAATATAAGAAACCAGAAGACGAAAAAGAGGATAAGGATATTTGGCCTGAAGGGTATGTTCCTTATGGTGCTATGCACAAAGAGAGGGAACGGAGAAAAAGCCTTCAAAAGGAGCTTGAAGACGTAAAAGAACAACTACATACCGTACTTCAGGATTATAAGAGCCTTAACAATAAAATATTGGATGTAGATTTGGATGTAGATGATGAAGATTATGTTACAGGCAAAACAGTAAAGCAGCTTCGTGATGAAAACAGAGCTTTAACTGAAAGATTAAATGCTATTGAGAACGAATTTACTCAAACTAAAGCCCAAACAGAAGAGAGCAAGCTGAACAAATTGATTACAGAAACTGATAAATCGCTATCAGCCGAAGGTTTTGTTGGGTTTTCTTCTTTTGGTGCGGATTTAGTGGCAAAGGAGATAAATAAAATAGCAAACGAAAAAGGACACGAAGAGGCAGCTGTATATCAAACTCCAGAAGGATGGAAACATCTCTACAAAAAGGTTGTTTATCCTCAACTAAAGTCTTTCTTTTCTCAACAAAATAAACGGGAGACTTTTGAAGGCAAGATCAATGCTAAAAAAGATGCAAATCTTGTCGGATCTCCCGGTAAAATGGAAAAAGTAAACAAGAAAAATGAAGAATGGACTTATGATGATTATCTGAAAATGAGAAACAGCTAAGTCCATAAAGATTAAGGAGATTAATAATGGCTAATGAGATGTTATGGACTAACCATAATGGAGTCCTGACAAACAATCAGCTCAACAAAATGTTTCAGAGAGCTGCACAGCCTCTTATGAGGTTTAGACAGTTTGTCACCATTAAGGAAGCGTTTGGAAAAAACAAAGGGGAGACTGTAAACTGGCTAAGGGTGTCAAATGTAGACAACTATGGCGGAAAGGTTGCGGAAACTGATACTGCTCCAGAAACTCAAACTCCGATGACTTGGGGAAGTTTGACAGTTGATGAATACATGAATAGTATTCCTGTTACTGGCAGAATTGAGGCTCTTAGTGAGTTTGATATCTGGGACATAGTAAGGCAAGCCTTACTTGACGATTTTGCTAAGGTTGTTGATGGAGAAGTTGAGAGACAGTTTAATAACTGTAAGTATAGGTATGTAGCGACTGCAAGCGATGTTGCAGGAGTAGTAACCAGTGATGGAATTGCAGTAGCAACAAATAGTGCAGTGCTGTCCAGTTACCACGTTAGGAAGATGAGACTGGAGTTAGAAAAGCTCCTCGTTCCTACGTTTGATGGCGATTACATCTGTATCGCCTCGTTAGAGGCTATGGAAAACCTTGAGGGTGAGCTTGAGCCAGTAAATCAATACACCGAATCAGGATATAAGAAAATCCTCAATGGAGAAGTTGGAAGGATTCACGGTGTAAGATTTGTAAAAGATGCTTTTGCTACAAGGTTTACTTACGACAGCACAGCAAGAACAGCAACTGCAAAATCATGGATAAATGGGATGTCTCTTGATGCTTATATGTTTGGCAGGGAAACAGTAAGAGAGGCAGTTGTAATCCCTGAAGAGATAAGACAGAAAGTGGTAACTGATTATGGACGCAGCAAGGGTCTGGCGTACTATTTCCTTGGCGGTTGGAAGATTGACAGGGAAACAGCCGCAGACTGTCGTATAATTAAATGGGACAGTGCGGCATAAAAGGAGGAAAGGAGAATCAGATAAATGGGAAACACTTATGATGACGCCAAATATGGTGTCGTAACTAGAAAGTGGTTTGGTTTAACAAAGAAATACGGCGGAGAGACAGCTGCAGGCTTTACGCTTGGAACTACTGATGCGACTGCTATAGAGCATGTTGCAAAATGGTTTCCAAGAGGACCAATAAAGGTAGTAAAAGCTGGCTCGTTTACCCTTGCAACGCTAAACGGTTCTGGTGTTGATAAGATAGATGCAAGGGTTAAAGTAAGAGGAGCTTCTGCGTCTTTGGCAGCTTCATGGAATGCCTTTGCTTCTGCTGCTGAGAGCTTTGCCAGTGATGAATCAATGAGTGCAGTAACGGTAAAAGCTGGTGAGTATCTGTCAATCAGAACTGGTACTCCAGAGACCGACAAAGGAACTGCAAAGAATACATCAACAACTACTGGAACTTTAGCGTTTTTTGTGGATTACAAACCGTCATATAGTCCCAAGTGGAAGGTGTAACTTGAAAATAGTAATGGTAAGTAATCATGCTTGTGTCAGAATGCACAAGATGGCACTCCCCCTAATTGAAGGGGGAGTGCATGATATTCATCTTCTTGCGAACAGGCAGACATCTTTTTCTGAATGTTACACAACATTTGGGCATTGGCTTGAAATTGGTCAGCTTGCTGCTTTTATAAAACTTCATGCTAAGGATACTGATGTTTTCCATGTCCATAACGAACCAAGCTGGTTTGTAACTCTAATAAAAGAGATATGTGATATTCCAGTTGTATTGGATGTTCACGATTCATTTTTGGCAAGAGTAACAGTTGAAGAAGCAGAAGAAGAATATAAAAAAAGCGGGAATCATTTGGTAAGAGTAACAGCAGAGGAAAGAAATAACTTTCAGCTTGCAGATGCCCTTGTGTTTCCAGGGGATGAGTTTTCAAATTTAGTAAAAAATGAGTTTGACCTAAGACAACCAAGCATAGTATTGCCTTCTTATATGCCGAGAAGAATGTATCGTTACAATATACAGGACTGGCTTGGCGGGTTAGTATATGAGGGCAAAGTACAAGTAAATTGTGACAGCCGTGTCAGTTGGGGGTTTAGGTATTGCAATTATGAAAAATTGGCTAAAAAATGCAATGATATAGGTATAGATTTTCATATATATGGTGGTCGTAATGATAAGGAATTTTTAAGTATATATGGTGATAAAGCATGTGTTCATGAGCCTTATGTGTTTGATAAATTGATTAAAAACATAGCAAGGCATGATTGGGGTCTGGTAGGAAACATTATGCCAACCTCTGAATGGGATATTGCCATGCCGAACAAGCTATTTGAGTATGTAGCTTCAGGCGTACCAATTGTGTCTATTAATGCTGATGCATGCAGTAAGTATATAGAAAAGCATGGCATAGGGATAAAAGTAGACAGTATAGAAGAGCTTGCTGCAAGGTGGGGTGAGCATGAAGAAATTAGAAAGAATTTACTGAAAAACAGAGTGAAATTCTCAATGGAGGAAAATATACATGGGCTTACTGATCTCTACACCAAAATCGTTTAGTAAGGATTATTGGGAAAAGACTTGGAGAAATAGAATATCTAGAGATAAAGTTACCATGAATGGAGAAAAATTTGACTTTATAACTTCTCAGTTATGGCAGAGGACTCAATATATTGGGGCTACCAAGTTGGATATAGGATGTGGTTCAGGCATTCATGCGTTGAGAATGAAAAGCCTAAATCCAGCATGGATAAAAAATTGGACTGGAATCGATGAAAGCAAGTTTGCTGTTGATTGGGGTAAATCTCATGGATTAAATATGATATGTGGTGATGTTATAACAACAGAATTTGATAGCAAGTTTGACCTTTTCTTGTTGCTTGATGTTCTTGAGCATATAAAAAGCCATGAGTTGTTAGCAATTAAGATGAAGGGAATAGCCAAAGATAAATTTTCGGTTTTTGGTAATATTCCGCTATATAGAAGCAAGCATTCTGAAGATTATGAAATAGAGATGGACATTAATGTTCTGGCGAAGTTTCTGAAAGACTTGGGTTGTAAAAAATTCTGGCATGATATTTATGGAATAAAAGGTTACCCTTATATGCTTTTTGAGGCAAGTATATGAGAATTGATATAATAACATCTTTTAAAATGCAATGGATAGAAGGCTATTTAAAGGTGTTTAGCCCTTATGCGAGGATGTGTAACACATCAGCAGGGCTTAATGAGAACAGTGTAAAATTGTTTATGTGGTGTAATCAGGATACCGTTGATTATGTTAATAAATATGGGCACTTGTCTAAAATAGTAGTATTTATTAGAAGGTATGAGTATTATACTCGCTGGATTGAGGGCATAAATTGGAAAAATGTAGATGCTGTTATTTGTGTAAACGATGCTCTTGCCGAAGGGGTAGAGCAAAGAATAAGAATAAAGCCCTATGTGATCTACAATGGTATCTTGCCTAAATCATGGAGATACAAAAATAGAAAGCATGGCAAAAAAATAGCGATGGTTGGATATATCAATCAGAAAAAGAATTTACCATTAGCAATTCAGATATTGAGTAAGCTGCCGCAGGACTATGAGCTTCATCTTGCTGGTGAAATTCAATGTTATGCTACTATGGACTATTTGTCTGGGTTATCAAGAAACCTTAAGAGAACTATTATCTATCATTATTATCAGGACAATATTGATTTGTGGCTTGATGCAATAGATGCAAACTATATTTTAAACACATCAATATCAGAAGGCAGCCCAAACAATATTATTGAAGCGATGGCAAAGGGAATAAAGCCTATTGTGCATTGCTGGCCAGGTGCTTACGAACAATTTGGTGAGTATGTATATCAAACCGTTGATGATGCTGTAGAAATGATTACAAACAGCGAATATTGTTCAAAAGAATACAGAGATATGGCAGATCGAAAATTTGGGTATGGACAGTATCTTAAAGTAAAAGAAATAGTTGATAGCTTATGAGAAAGTTTGCAAATACAAAACTAATAAAACCTGAGCTTAGTTGTTTGTTGAATTGTGAGTTAGGTAATTTTGCAGTTGTTCATCCTTTTGTCTACATTGGTGATGGCAGCAGTATAGGCGAGAAAACTGTAATCAAAGCCCATGTCAGCATTGGAGATAATGTTAAAATTGGAAATAATGTTAAAATTGAATCTCATGTTGATATAGGAAATAATGTTATTATTAATGATAATGTGACAATAAATAGTCACTCATGTATCAAGGAACACATTATAATAAACGAGAATGTTGTTGTTAATATGGGAAGTTATGTTGATTTATATGTGCCGCCAAACAAAACATGGCAATCTGTTTTTGCGGCAGATCATATATTAAAGAGAAGACAGAGTTTGAGAGAGCCAGACGAAAAAAGAAGTAAAATCATAAGTAAGGGCATGGCAAGCAAATATGTATTAAAAGATGGAAAGATGATCCTAAGAAAAAAGTATGAAGCATAACAAATCAGTAATTATCCATAGGTTTGGAGCTATAGGAGATATCATAATTACTACTCCTATTTATCCGATGTTAAAAAAAGATGGATGGCATATTACATTGAATACAACCAAAATAGGCATAGAAATATTAAAACATAATCCTTATATTGATGTTTTTAGATTGCATGATTCATCAATAAAACCTAACAAGGAGCTGGATAGTTATATTAAAGAATTAGGCAAGGATTATGACAGAACTATTGACCTTTGCGAGTCAATAGAAGGCAGCTTAAGTAAAGTTGAAGGGAGAGACGATTTTTTTTGGTCTAAAGAAAAAAGGCATAAGGAATGTAATATTAATTTCTATGATCGCACTCTGGAAATTTCAGGATATAAAAATCTAAACGGTTACAATAGAAATGGCAGACTTTATTTCTCAAGATTAGAAAAAATGATGGCTAAGGATATAAGAAAAAAGCACAAAAAGCATTTTCTTATATTGTGGTCGTTAGCTGGTTCTTCTCCTCACAAGGCATATCCATATGCCGAATATGCTATAAAAATCATCATTAACAGATACCCTGAGGCATTTATAATAACTGTTGGAGATATTTTATGTGAATTGATAGAACCGAAAGGTGCAAGGATAAAAAACTGCAGTGAGAAGTGGAGTATCAGGAAATCGTTACTAATGACAAAATATGCTGATTTAGTAATAGGAACTGACACAGGGTTGATGCATGGTGCGGGATGCTATGAAACACCTAAGATAGTTATGCTTTCCTCAACGACAGAGGAAAATTTAAGTAAGTATTGGAGAAATGTTACCGCTCTATCTGCAAATGTAGAGTGTCAACCTTGTCATCGCTTGCATAATAGTATGAAGTATTGTGTTCTAGACGATATGCTGAAAACTCCTGTGTGTATGACAAAGTTAAAGGTAAGAGATGTTTTAGATGCAGTAGATAAGGTATATCAGGATTGGAGAAAAGGATATGGCAGCACCAACAATACCAACAGCAGACAGTATTGTAATTGAAGCCTTAAAGAAAGCTAAGGCTAATTATACGCAAGCAGATATTAACAGGGCAAAACAAGAGTGGCTTGAGGAGACCAAGCAGGACATTTGGGAATTAAGCAAAAGATTAAAGGCTCTTCATACAACAACAATACTTGTAACGGTACAGAACAAAGCCAAATATGCATATCCTACAGATTTCTCAAGTGATTTGTCTATGACAGCTATGCATGGTTCGACAAGAGGTACAGCACAAGCAGGCTCTTCTTCTAGTATTACTTTATCGGCATCTGAAACTGTATCAGATAGTGGGATATTAGGACACAATATCTTGATATATGATGGGACTGCAAAAGGCAGTTTTTCTCAATGTTATAGTTATGACTCAGCAACCAAAGTGGCATCTGTAAGTCCTGATTTCAGTACTGCACCTGACAGTACATCTAAATATATGATTATAGATGAATACCATCCGCTGGATGAGTTATCTCTTTGGGAATATGCAAAATATACCAACCCCACGGATAGAGGCACACCTCATGCGTTTCTGCCTCAAGGCGATTCAAACGATTTTGAGTTTACCTTGTATAAAGCACCTTATCATTCTTCAGGTGTACCTTATGGGTTAAGATTAGTATATTATGCTGATTTGCTGGAAATAGACCTAAGCAGTACGCTTATGGCAACTCTATACAAGAGATGGAGAAATATCTTTTTGCAGGGTGTATATGTAAGAGCTTTGCAGGGCATTGATGATAATCTCTATCGTATAGAAGAAGCAAGATACAATAACAAACTAAGAGTTCTTGTATCAAGGGAAACATATGGAATGAATTTAAGTAATTTACAGGTTAAAGTTCAATCATAATAAACGAAAGGAGATAGTAAAAATGGGAAGAAGATATTCAACAGACGGAAGTCAAAACGCAGCATCAGCTACTACAATTTTGGGGCTTACTTCAGCCTCAACAATAAGACCTAAACTATATGAGTTAATCTTTGGATCAGCAACAACTCCTGCTGATAATGCTTTTAACATGCAGTTAAGGAGATATACTGCTGCTGGCACAGCTACAGGGGTAACACCTCAGGCACACGATCCTGCTGATCCTGCTGCCTTAGCAAGTGCAGGAGAAAATCATACGGTAGAACCGACATATACATCAGGAGCAAATGTCTTAACGTTCTCAATCAATCAGCAGGCTACTTTTAGGTGGAAAGTTCCACCAGAAGAAGGAATAATTATTCCAGCTACAGCAGCTAACGGACTTGGTTTAAGGTTTGTTGTGGTGTCAGGCGGAACTGCTTTATGCGAAGCACACTTTAGTCATGAGGAATGAGTATGTTTGAGCGCATTCAAAAAAAAGCAGGCTATGCAGAAATCGTGGGGCCAGGACAGCACAAGGAGTTTGATACCTGCACATGTAAGCATTGCAATCGGGTATGGGTAGTAAGGTCAACAGAGACAAAGGAAGTTGATCTTGGCGGCTGGTGTATGACCTGTATGGCAATGATATGCAGTGATTGTGCAGGCAAACCCTGTTTTCCTTTTGAAAAACAGATCGAGATTTATGAACGTAGACAGAGATTGCTAAAAGATATGGAAGCAATAAAAGCATGAAAAGAAAGGCAGAGGCAAAAAGAAAAAATGAGTGCTCCAGATAAATGGTTATATAGAGACAGCTATACGGATGTTAAGCCAAGCAGGCAAAATTACGATTCTTACTTTGCACAACATCATATTTATCCTCCACTCAAGAATAAGGCTTTTATTTGGGATAGCCCAAGACCAGATACAGCATACAGCAGAAAAGACTTAGATCATATACAGCCTTCTTTTTTCTTTGGGAGTTTTAATCCGCTGTCAACCGTTGCATGGTTGCCTGTTTTACCAAACGAGATAAACAAAAGACAAGATAAAGACCATATTCAGGAAAGCTTTTTCTTTAATAGTTATAAATCAATCAAACCAATCGCATGGCTAACTGTTCAGGAAGAAATAAATGTCAAAAGTTACAGGCAGGACGAATATCAATCGTTTTTCATGAATATAAAAACCATTCCAATAGTTAGAACAGAGTGGATAGAACAAAAAGAAACAGATAATGTATGGATTAAGATAAAAGAAACTTTTTAAAATCAGGGAGGTAGTAATGTGGGAGACGGATACGCTCAGTATAAATATCTATTTTTAGGGTCTTCATATGCAGGATTTAAAATAGATTTTTATGCTGCAGGAACATCTACAGGCAAAGATGTTTGGTTGGACGCTGCTAAGAATACAGCGGTTCAACAGGTAACAAGTGATTCCAATGGTATGGCGTGGTGGTACGGAGATGGTGATTATAAGTTGGTGGTTACAGATGCAAGCGGTTCTACTTTATACACGTGGGACAACATTAAAATTACATCAGATACAGCAACAATGTGGGAGGGTAATTTTGGTATATCGTATCCCACAGCAGCAGCAGCCAACAGATGGCAGATGTTTGCTAAGGTAACTGCTGGAAATGTCTTTCAGGAGCTTGGCATAAACGATGGTACAGCCTTTCGTACATTAACAAGATTAGACTCAAACTATAACAACATTGTAAATAGTATATATAGCAATAAACATCCAGTTTACAATGTAATGCACCCTGATTTTGGTGCTGTTGGGGATGGTGTAGTTGATGACTATCCTGCTATTCAGAGCGCAATTAATGCAGCACAGAGTGCAGGCGGAGGGGTTGTTTTCTTTCCTTATACCTATACTGGATATAGTTTGCAGTCAGGAGAGCTTGCGGTAACCACAAACAATATAGCATTGATAGGATCGCCTAGAGGAACTATTATTCAGCAGGATACAGATGCCAAGTATTGTCTCAAAGCAGGTTTTCAGCAAACTTTTATTACTGAATTTTTGATGAGAGACTTAAAACTAAGGGGTAGAACTGGACAGGTAAACTGTGAGCTAAACAAAGTTACTTTGGCAACTGTTGAAAATTGTAGTTTTAACAGTCCATCAGCAAGCAACGCAACAAAAGGGTTATATTTAAATGATGTAGCTAATTCCTTTTTTAGCAAGTTAGTAATAGGCAGCTTTAATCAGATAGGTTTAGCGTGTCGCTATGTTATAAATACTATGCTTGACAGCTTGTTGATTGAAGAGAATACACAATCGGGAATTGTAATAGAAAATACTACGCCAATAGACCTAAGTTTTTTCCCAACTTTTATAAATTGTTACGTGGATGGTAATTTGAATTTTGGAATTACGGCAAGTCAAAGATTAACATTTATCGGCGGAGTGGTAAGAGGGAATACTTATGGCGGCATATACCTAAATATCAATAGCGATCATTCTATAATCAAGGGAGTAGAGGTTCTTGATAATAATCTTGGTGGTACTGCTGCTGCTTTCGACGATGATGCAATTAAGCTCAATAATACATCATATTGTATAATTGAAGGCAACACTATTTGGAATGAAGATACAACAAATGGCAAACAGGATTATGGTATAAAGGAAGAAGGAACTTCAGATTACAATATGATAAGAGATAACACCATACGAGGCATGGTAACTCAAAGTGTAAGTGCTAATGGAGCAAATACTGTTGTAAAAGATAATGTCAGTGATGAGTCAAATAGCATTGCTTCTGCTTCTACCCTTGTTTTACCGAGTACTGGGGACTGGTTTGTGGTAACAGGTACTACAGATATTAATAGTATAAGCAATCCTGGTTCAGCGTACAGAAGAAAGGTAACCTTAAGATTTACAGGTGTGTTAACTGTATTTGACAATACTGGCAACTTAAAAATTGCTGGTAATTTGGTGACAGCAGATAATACGATATTAACTCTTCAATATGATAGTGGTATATGGTATGAAATATCGAGGTCAGCAAACTAAACATGATTAGAGGAATTACCAAAAACATAGCAATTACACCAAGAGCAAACAAAGACTTAGACCCAAAAGAAAACTTTGTCCCGAACCATATTGACCTTCGTAACGGGTTTATGTCTAATGCAGGAAACTGGACAAAACGATTTGGGTATGCCCAAAAATGGGATGTTGGGGTTACTAAGCCTGTTGATTTACTTATACCTGAAGATAACGGATATGCTGTTATTTACGATGAGTACGGCAGGGATAAGCATAGGGTGTTCAGGTTGGAAAGTACAGAATTAACTGGACAGGCAATGTATGGTAATTCCAGACCAACTTGGGTAAATCATAATGGTAATATCATTATTTGTGATGGCGGAACTCCAATAAAAATAAGCAGTGGACAAACTTCTTTGTTGGGTGGCAGTCCGCCTTCAGGCAAATATTGTGCAAGAATAAATAATTACACGGTAATTGCTGGACAGGATGATTATACCTTTGCATGGTGTGATACAGGTTTACCAGAAGTATGGTCTACTGGTAACGCTGGTTCAGCAACCACCCAAAGAGACGGACAAAAGATAATGAACATAGCTTCTTTAAGAGAGAAACTATATATCTTTAAAGAGGCGGAAACAGAGGTTTGGATACCTTATTCTTCTCCTGTGTTTGTAAGACAGGACGGTGCATGGATGAATAAGGGGCTTGGTGCAAGCTATAGCCTTGTTCAGGCAAACGATAGTTTTTACTGGTACGGTAACGATGGTGATTTTTATGTCATGGACGGCATTCAACCAAGAGTTATATCTTTATCAATGCGTGCAGAGCTTGATAAATTGCAGAACCAGCAGGAAATATACGGATTTGATTTTAGAAAAGAAAGCCTGATAAGATGGTTTGCTCCAACTGATGGTAAATGCTTTGTGTATGACTATGTAAAAAATATGTGGTCAGAGGACAACACATGGGAACATGGGCAGTTTGAAAGGCTGCCTATTAACAGCTACATGGAATTAAATAATGAACAGTATTTTGGAGATTACGATCCTACTGGAAAGATATATCACTGGTCGCCTGATTATTTAAACGATAACGGCAAAGAGATAAGGGTATATCGTAGGTTTGCATTAATTCCAAGCCAAAGCGGACACAGAGTAAGATTAAACAGGGTTGGCTGGAGATTAAAGCGTGGAGTAGCAACAAACACAGATCCATTGTTTTTCTGGAGATACAGGATTGATGGGGGAAGCTGGTCAAACTATACCTATCATGATATGGGCAGCGATTATGATAACTGGATATTTGAGTATCCGTCTGTTGTAGGTAGAGAGTTTGAGATTGAGATAGTTGAAACAGATGCAGTAGATTATCTTTTGACTAACATGAACCTAATAATAAGGGAGTTAAGCCATTAATGCCAGACATAGAGCAATATAGCGAGCCTCCAATTACAGGAAACGAGCAGCTTGACAGGTATTTGCTGGAGCTGCATAAGAGAATATTTGGCATAAGCACTCAAGGAGGAGACTTGGATGATAGTAATTTGTCGGACGATATTCCAAACAGAACTACAACAGAGTCCATAACGTCTGTCTGGGATTTTCAAGCTCATCCGACAGGGTTAATTCATGACCAGATTAATGAACTCCTTGATGATGACCATACTCAATATGTTCTTGCTGATGGTTCAAGGGCGTTTACTGGTGATGTCCAGATAGGCACAAACGCAATCATAGGCTCTGATTCACAGACAAGACTCGGCAATAATACTACAGTGCCAATATTACCATCTTTAACTACAACTGAAAGAGATGCTTTAATTCCAGCTAATGGAATGGTTATTTATAATTCAGATACAAAACAAAATGAATCCTATGAGAATGGTGTATGGGGGAAATCAACAGGTGAAAACAATACTGCCTCGAATGTTGGTGTTGGCGGGGTAGGTGTTTTTAAACAGAAAACAGGCAACAATCTTGAGTTTAAAAGTATCAATGCAGGCAGCAGTAAAGTTACTGTTGTTGATGATGTTGCTAATGCTGAAATAGATATTGATATAAACCAAGCCAACATAGACCACGACTCATTACTAAACTTTACTTCTACAGAACATTTTGTGGAGAGTAGTATCGATCATGTGAATATTCAAAATGTGGGAACAAATACTCACACACAAATTGATACTCATATAGCAGATACTATAGACCCACATGGAACAACATTAACACAAACAACCCTGAATATAACTGGCGACTTAGACGTCGGTGGTGGTGCAGGTATTGGTAATCTTGGAGCAACTACAGCAAATACTATACTCGATGTCGCTCATAGTTTTACTAATACATCTGGACAAAGAGCAACTATCTGGGGGAACTTAACCGCAGATCCGACTTCTTCCTCTACTGCAAGCTATAGAGCTGTAAGGGCAATGACAACCATTAACACAGCACAAACCTATACAAAAAATGTTATAGGGGTATATGCAATGGCAAAAGTGGCTGCTGGTGTAGCAGCAACGCATACTGGGACAAGTAGTGCAAACGGATTAATAGGGGCATATACCACTGTGGATGTAGCTGATGCAACAATATCTTATGCGGCTGGTTGTTTTTTTGATTTACCAACGGTCAATACAGGAACGCTGACAAAGGGCTATGGGCTTCGTATTGGACAAGCAAGCGTAGGAACTGGAAGCATTACAAATTTATATGGTCTGTATTTCCCTGCTATTTCAGAAGCCACAAATAATTGGGATATATATCATAACGGAACAAGTCCTAATATTGGAATAGCAAAAAATGGAACTTTGACATGGACAGATAATGCAGGCAATAAGTTAATGGCATTAACTGATGCAGGCACTACTGGAGATTTAGAGGTTACTGGCAATATGAAGTTTGGAACTCATTCTTTGATAGGAGTTGAAACTGTTACAGGATACATCACTATCACTGATAGCGGTGGAACATTAAGAAAATTAGCAGTGGTGAGTTAATGGACAAGATATCAGAACTTAAGATAGAAGTTTACAACCTTAGAGAAAAGATGCTGTTTTACTCTGAGCAAATCAGGCAGATTCAGGCAAGCATTACAAAAAAAGTTAATCAAATAAGAGAAACGGAATATCGCAATGTACAAAATATCACAAAAATAAAAAGCAAGATACATGATAAAAAAAAGCTATGACTACGATTTGCTTGAACAGATAGTAAATAGATTTTGCAAGGAGCTTGATGTATCAGAAGAAATAAGGCTAATTGTTATTGCAAATATACCATTGCGAGATAATTACATTATCTTTGTCAAGGAAAAAGTAGCTGGTGCTATTGGTTGTCTTGACAAAGATGGTATACTGTTAATAGAGTATATATATGTGTACCCAGAGTATAGGAATAAAAACATAGGTGGTCTTTTGGGCAGGTTTGCATGGAGAAAAGCAAAGTTAGGTATTAGAATTGTTGTTAATCCTAAAAGAATTAGAACATATAAAAAACTTGGTTTTTCCCCTGTGCTTTATATTATGGAGAGACTAAAATGAAAAAGATAACTTGGGATATGATAAAGAATATGTCCGATGATGAGTTACTGTCTTTGCCTCCAATGGCGGGTGGAGACCCTGCTACTGCTGGTATGGCTATAGTTGGCGGCCAGATTGTAGGCGGTTTTCTTTCTGCAAATGGGGCTAAGAAACAAGCCAAAGCTCTAAGGGAGGCTGGCAATGTACAGGAAGCTATCAAAATGGAACAGCTGGCAATGTACAGACAACTTCTTGAGGAAGGAAGACCTCTAAGGGAAGCCTATCAAGAAGCAGCTTTAGCAAATTTACCATTACAACAGGCTGCATATCAGCAGTCATTGGGGTTACTGTCTCAGGATATATTAAGAGAGCCAGGGACTGGAGCATTATTTAATCGTGGGCTATCAAGGGGTAAATCTGCAATAGCGAAAGACCTATCTAAATATGGCATAGACCCAAGTTCAGGAGTTGCCCAACGAGGCTTTGCAGAGTTAACAGGCAGTCTCTTGGCTTCTGATATAGCTAACATAAGAAATGCAAGGTTTAATCTGTTAGATAGAAGTAATTTCGCCAAGCCAGCAAATACTTTATCAACTGCCGTTAATTTATTAAGTGGAGCTGGTAATGTTGCAGCAAATAGAGCTGATTTAATAGCGTCAGAAGGAGCAGTAAAAGGTGGGTTGTATGGCAGCATAGGACAAGATGTAGCAAATATAGGATTATTGGCAGGGTTAGGTGTATTTAATAAGCCTGTACCACAAAGCACAAAAAATATACCACCTGTATATTTTAACCCATTTGCATAAGGAGGTTATTTTAATGCCGCAACTATATATACCACAGCCGCAGATTCAAGGATTGTTAAATACTTTGACTACTGTGGAAAACATAAAAGCTAACAGGGCAAACCAACAGCTGCAGCAAGAGCAAAACCAAAGGGCTATACAGCAGGAAGAATTTAATAGGCAATTAAACCAGCAGGCTCTTGAAGTAGAACAAAAGGCTAATAAATTAACTAACATTTCTAAGATATATAAATATCTTGGAAGGGATGGCAGAAGAAAAGCCATGCAGGAAATGAGCCAGATTACAGGAATACCGCTTCAGACAGACAAATATGATGAGTTTGCAGATGCTATTGATAAATTGCATAAAGCAGAGAAAGAGTTTAAAGGAGATCCTAAGCTGTTACCTCAGCTTGCAGAGCAGCTATTAAGTCCTTTTGTAGCTGATCAGGAATTTCAACCAGCAATAGAGTCGGCACAGCAAAGGGTTACTGGATTAGCCACACAGCAACAGCAGCAGGAAATTCAAGGGGCAAAGATTGTAGCAGCAACAAAAGCCAACGATATGCTAAGAAGAGGGGCTACTGCAAGAGAAGTAAGAAGCTACTTGATAGGTACTAGTTTATTTAAGAACGAGGAGATTAACCAGATTGTAGGTCAGAAGTTAGGGACGCCAAGCCTGACAAAAAAAGAATCTCCTGCAACAATTGCAACAATAGAGGGTTTAGTTAACAAAGGTATTGCCAAAGATTATGCGGAAGCGTTTCAGATGATAAAAACTATTGGCACAATGAGTCGTGAACAGTTTTTATTAAAGGCTAAACTTTCAGTATTAAATAATCCTTATCTCAGCACAGAGGAGCAAGACAATGCAATAAAATCAGCATCAGACTGGTACAACACAGTGTTTGCTGATAAAACTGACACAGACACTATACTCTCGCAATTGGCAAAAGAGTATCCGCCAGACCAACACAAAGACGAGATGTTTGAAGATACAGATACTGGTAAACGGTACATCTCGGATGGTACAAAGTGGCAAGAGGTAAAACCATAGTGGCATTTAGACAAGTAAAGCAAGTAAAGATTGACAAACCTAAACAAAGGTTTGTATTTGTTGAAAAACTTGCACCTACACCTAAACCAACTCAAGATAATGCATCTAACATGCTTAAGACTGTGGGTGTTGTTGTTGGTTTATTGGGGGGGCTATATCTTGGCAGAAAGGTATATAAAGGCTTTAAGCCGTCATTGCTTGAAAAAGTTGAACCAGCTATAAGCAAAGTTGAACCAGCTATAAGCAAAGTTGAACCAGCTATAAGCAAAGTTGAACCAGCTATAAGCAAAGTTGAACCAGCTATAAGCAAAGTTG
>VAPE01025969.1_pt1 | contig 21124 bp, 27 predicted proteins | sample 3393911 | NCBI WGS metagenome assembly VAPE01 (sample SAMN08290436, study PRJNA428436) | hydrothermal vent metagenome | isolation source: Deep-sea hydrothermal vent chimney | place: Atlantic Ocean: South-mid Altantic Ridge
ATACCACAGGTGCTATTACTATTACTTTTACTGTTGCACCTCTTGTAGGTAGTACCGTAACTGAACAATATTTCTATGATTCAGAGGTGGATTCACAGTATACGGATCTTGGAGAGGTAGAACTGCAATTGAAAGATTATCTTTTCCGGGCAAAACCTTGGCCTCTTGGCGTGAGTTGGAGTAAGATGACGGAGTTGTTAATTGGTACAACTTTGGATATAGATGCAGAGGAAGCTCTTATTAGGGGAGCAGGTGATGAAGTTAAAAAGTCCCTTGATATGTTAGCAGTAACCGAGGGTTATCGTTATGCGAAAGGAAATTCGACTGTAACTTTTAATGCTGATTTTGCCTTAGCCGGTGCTGATAGTGAAGTTGCACATGCCCAGTCTATTACTCGTAAGATTGATAACGCTGGAAATGTAATTTATAACGTACTTAATAGGGGTGGAGTTACTAAGATTTATGGTGGACCTAGTGCTGTAAATTATCTGAAACTGCATAGACGGTTTACTTCCGAGGGTATGCAACCGGCAGTAGGTGTTTATAAAGTAGGTAGTCTTGATGGTATGGATATTTATAAAACTCCTATACAGGCAGTACCTGATAATGAATTGGTATGTGTTTACAAGAATGAGTTAGTCCCGGAAGATGTTTCAATATCTTTTGGTACGCTTATACCTCTTTATCAGACTCAAACATTGGAGTTTAAGAATATGTATAAAGAAACTGGACTGGCTTTCTTTGGAGATTATAAAGCTTTGGAACCTAAATATATGGTAAGATTAGAATTAACGAATCTTTAATAGATAAGTAATTTAAAAATAACCTTCTAGATTTATTCTAGAAGGTTTTTTTATTGACTTTTAATTAAAATTATAATATATTCTATATATGAGTAAATTAGAAGAAAATGTTAAACAATTTTTAATGGATAGTGGAATATACTTTGAATCGGAAAGGCCTATTCCTGTAGTAAATTATCCCTGGAAAACTAAACATTCGAGAAAGAGTCCGAAGTGTGATATATATATAAATTCATTAGATTTATATATAGAAGTTAAAGGTTTTATGACTATGGAAGCTATGGCTAAAATGGGATTTTTTACTACACAAGAAAATATAAAATATTATATTTTTCAAGGTACGGAATGGGAATGGAATCCCTGGATAAATGAAATAAAAAGTTCAAAACATGATTATACTTCTATGAGAAAATCAATAATTTTAAAAGAAAATATTAATCATCAATTAAAAGAATTACTTTATTTTAAAACTTTCCCCGATTATTTAAAATACATAAATAATATAACCCGGAGACGATTACAAGATTTTATTAAAATTAAAATATGTCAGTATAATACATGGACAAAATCTAATATTACAATATATTAAATTAACTCTTTTGAATAATTTTAACTAATTATATATGAGTATTAGTAAAATTTAAAAAAAGAGGTTGTAATGGCTATAAATATTCCAGATGATGTTTTAACAGAAATCCTTGTTGTTGTTGGGATACCTGTAATTGATATTACTGATTTAGAAATGAGTTCAGACAATATAAAAAAATTATTAGTTTTCCCGGCTATGAGAAGTTATTTCTTTTGGTTTCCAATTAGAACACAGGAACAAGTATTAATTAATGAATCCACTTTTAGTTTTGATTTTCCTAATCTTACTACTTTTGGAGTAGTGGATGCGAGGTTATCTACTGCAAGATATAGAGGTACAGGTATAACAGGAAGTCCCTTTGTTAATGCAAATAATATTGCGGTATCTTCAAGATATAATGGAAAATATGGAACAAAAAATAATTATAATATGTCTCTAGTTAATACCTATGAAAAAATGGAAAGAGCTTCTGTAATTTCTACCAATAAAGCTTTTCGAGTTCAAGTAGATGAGCAGAAAAGAAAGTTAACAGGATTTACTAATGTTACGGGGGAATTATCTATTATATGGGCAGATTATTCAGAGGATTGGAATGATATTCCTTATTTTAAATTTGATGATGTTAAAAAATTAGCACAGGTAAATATTTTAAGAGCTTTTGGTATGCTACGGGGACAACAAAATAGTGATGTCCCGAATGCTTTTAATTATGGATTATTTAATGATAAGGCGGAGGATCTAGAAAAAGAAGTTATGGAGAGATGGCATAAAATGTCTAAACCAGTAATTTTAAGGAATTAAGATAAGATATGGCTACAGTATTAAATGGTAAGTTTACAATTAGAGAAGTTTTATTAATTACACAACAATATGCTAGAAGCAGATTTAAGAATAAAAAAAGAGATGTAGTTAAACGGATTATTATTAAAAAAATTAAAACCTATCATGTGGATAGGAGAAAAGCTCCTTCTATATCCTATTTTATTGAATCAAAATCATGGCCTAATTATAAGCCATACTTTAACCCTAAAAGTGGTAGAAAGTATCAGAGAAGGGTATCACATCATTATGACGTAGTTTTACAGATGGATAGGTTAAGTATAGATACAAAGGCATGGAGGGGTAGATTAGGTTCCTCCGCAAAATGGGAGATGCTACCCCCTCAGAATAAAATAAAACAAATATATAAGGGTACACGGGAGAAATGGAAGAAAAAATATAAAGGAAATCCTAAAGGTTTAAAAGAAGAAATAGATAAGCATAAAAAAAGAGCTCAATATTTAGATGTAGGAGATTATAATTCAAGAGTAAAAGGAATTAACGGAGATTTCAAATTTAGATTAGCCTATGCATGGAATCAATCCGGGCATTTATTTGGGAAGGATATAGGGGCAAGGAATGTACCTGCTTTAAAAACTAATCCTAATAATATAGTATTTTTCCCTAAACATTTTATAAATGTTATTGAAATATTAATGGCAAGAGGAATTTTAAAAGAGGGATAACGGTATGGAAGAAGATTTTAAAGAAACAGATATTATAGTAGAGGATATGATAGAATTTATAATAGATTATGATAAAGATTTATCTATTTTCTATGAGAATGATATATGGTATGCGTATTATATAGATTCCAATGATGCGGAGAATCAAGAAATTATTGAAGATAAAGATTATAATATTTTTAATCACGATGATAAAAAATATGAAAAAGTTATTTTAGATAATGGTTATGAATTAACAAAGAAATTCTTTTTAGATTTGAAAAATAGAACTACTAATATAGAATAGATAGTAAATAAAGGAGAAGATATGGCTGCAATTACACCTACATTTAATGTTACATTAACCGGTGAAAATATATTAACGGCTTTGGATAAGGTAATAACATGGAATACGGGGGAGAAACTGGAACAAGATTATGTTGTTGCTGCCGCTGATGGAAAAATACAATTAAATTATAGTTATATAAATAATATTGCTTTAATGATTTTTACCGCTTCCTCCTCCTTTATCGTAACGTTAACAATTGGAACTAATGTTATATCGTATGAGGTTAATAATATTTTTATAATGGATCCTACATCTACTTTTTTAGATACAGTAGATAAAATTGAAATAAGTACTATACAAACTACAGGTATTACTATATCTGCTAGGATTTATGGTTCTGCTGCATAATGAGATATTTAATTAAGGCGAAAATACATTATGATGGTAATAGTACATGGACGTTAAATAGTAATGCAGGGACTAGAGTTTTCCATGGGGATATTAATAGTTTTGCTAAGTTTTTACAGAAAATTAAAGCTAAGGATAATTTTATGGATCCAAAAAGTTTTAGAAGCATGACGTATAAAAGTATTGCTAATGAAGTTATAAACGGTAAAGATAATACAATTTTTATATGGTCAAATTATTGGCCGGATAAAAATAAAAGTATGAAAGCATATTTTTAAAGGGGTATATAATGTTTTTTTATAAGTTAAAAGATGATTGTAAGTATTTTTCTATTAGTTTACAAGGAGTAATTCTGTATAGAAATAAATGGTTATCATTTATAAAACCAATAAACTTTAATGGTTATGAAAAGTATATTGAAAATTATCAAGGTGAAAAAGCTAAAGTTATTTCTAAAATTATAGATATAGGTAAACCTAAAAAAGAATTAAATATTTATAAAAATAAAAATAAAAAAATAAAAAAAGAAAAGCTTATTAATACTAATTATAAAATAGAGGAGAAATAAAATTATGCCTAGTCCATTTGTTAAAAAAATTGCTAAAGAAATAGGGGTAGGAATTCCTAAAATTGAGAAATTATGGGATAAAGCAAAAACTATTACAACGGAAACTTTTGGAGTAAAAGAAAAAGATTTCGGGGATAGGGAATATGCTTATACTACAGGAATTGTAAAAAAGATGTTAGGAGTTAGTGAGGATTCATGGAAACCTATTGATTTCCTGAAATCTGAAAAATCTGCTAAAGAGTTTATAGAAACAGTTATTTCCGCAGATTTTAATATTAAAACTACAAATATTTCTAAAAATGTAGATAAAAATATTAAAAATAAAGAAAAAGAAATAGGAAAGATAAAAGCTGGGGAAAAGGATAATAGTCTTGATCAATTCCTGGGTTTAGACGGTATTAAAATTGAAGGAAAAGAAAAAAAGAAAATAAATGATGTGGAATGGGTTGATAAATTAATGGGATTAGATGGTTTTAAAATAATTGAAAAGAAATTTAAAGAATATGCTATAGATATTTTTACCGGAGTTTATCAAAATAGAAAAATAAGTATAGATCAACATGAAAATGGTATGTATGGTGCTGAAATTAGAGATGAATATGGAGATGTTGAATCCGCTACAACTGGGAATACTATGAATCAGATATGGGAATGGTTTGATTATCAAGATATAGATGTCGAAAAAATAATATGGGATGATAAAATAAATAGGAGTCAATAATGAAATTTATAAAGAAAAAAGAGGGTAATACTAAAACTAAAATTTGTCCAGATTGTGGTTCAAAATATTTAGTTAATACTGGTTATTGTGTTAAGTGTAAGAAAAAAGTTAAAGAGGAAGATATTAAGGTAGAAAAAATAGGGGGGTTTCCTTTTCCTAATAATTTACATGCAGATGAGGGGGAAGCATTAACAGAATTAACCCCGGATGAATATGATAATTATGACGAAAATCCACAATTTCTAGACAAATATCAACAAAATAAGATACAGCAACAAGCGGATGAGAATAAGTTTTCTAAAGATCAAGATGTTTCAAAAAAAGTTAAAACGGAGATAAAATCTATTGATGAATTTATGATAGAACTTAAAGAATTTCTGAAACAGAATAAAGCTTGATTTTTAAATGTAGGGGTAGTATATTTTAAATAAATAAACTTATAAAGGTGGTTATTATGGATGATTACATCTCCTACGTTGAGGAACAGATAGAGAAATGGGAAAAACATTCCCGTTTAATAAATGAAGAGAATAATACAATATCTCCTTTTCTATTAAATAAAGTATTAGGAGAGTATCAGGGAATTAATTTAATGTTAATTTCCGAATTACAAAGAGTTAAGAAGGAATATTTTGAAATTCAAAGTGAATTTCAGATATGGTGGGACGAAAAATATTTAAAAGCTAAAGCAGTTTTGAACCCCTTAGATGGACCTGCTTCTAAGTGGGCATCTACGAAGGAAATTGAATCATATGTTAGGGTCAATGAAAAAAACGAGTTCCTGATATGGAATAAAAAATTATTTGATAAAGAGGCAAGGGTATCCTTTATGAGACGATTAATGGAGCAGTGGAGAAAATTTGATAGTATTCTTGTAACTATTTCAAATAATATGAGATCAGAAATGAAAGCTTTATCTATTTTTGATAGAAGTAATAAAACAATAGAAAATGTAAAATCAGGGAAAGAATAAGGAATAAGAATTGTCAATCCAGGATAAAATTTCATCTAAGTTAGCACCATTGCAAAGAAAACTATTTGATAGACAGATAAGTTTAATGGGGAATAATGTAAAAGTTATAAGACTTCAAGTAGTAGAGGATAAATATATGGATGAAACAATTTCAATTATTGATAATGATATAATTGAAATTATCCTGGATATTCCAGCAGAAATACCCTTATATAGATTAGGGCGTACATCTTCCTCCCCTGTTATTACGGAAAGTACAGGATTATATCTATATGATATATTACCTATAGAAGGGTATTCTAAATTTGAAGATAATGTGGAGAAAGGGGATATTCTTATTAAGAAAATATATGATGAAAAAGCGAATACGGATCCTTTACTTTTAATATTGAGAATATCTGAAAGTTTAGGAAGTATAAGTAATACAGATTTAGTATGGAAGAAATTTCATTGCAGTCCCCATAATTTAACATTAACTGCTGAATTAATTCAGATAATTAATAATTTTTAGTAAAGGGAATTTGTATGCTATTTATGTATGAAGAATTAAAAAATAAAATGTATTATAGAGATGATCCTATTGATGATATTGATGGTGAATATGTTTTCCCTAAAAATTTTAAAAGCAATCGTGATTCCACTATTCCAGCAGGGAAATGGAGCTTTTGGTTCAATACCCCTACAACTAATAGTAGTGTATATACTGAAATTATAATTGGGAGTAAATTTAAACCGGAAATGAAAGGTACTATGTCTTTTAATTCTAAATGGGGATATGATGTAGATTATTTTCATATCGATGAATATGTTATTTCCTTTCCCGTTAGAATAGATAGAATATTAATTGATAAAAGTTTTCATTTTTTAGAAGAAAAAGAATACTGGGACGGTGATTATAGATACTGCCCGGTTACACACAAATTTGGATTTTTTGATAGTATAGAAATAATTGATCCTAATTCTAATGAAATATTTATAGAGGAAAAAGAAAACGATTTATTACACTATACATTATCTAGAGATGTTTTAAGAATGTTTGATTGTACGATAGAAGATTTATCTAAATATACAATATATAAACAATCTGTATTTGATAAAACGGAAGAAACTTATGATTATAATTAAGGTGGAATAGAATGACACAGGGAGAGATTTTAAAAAAGAATTTAGGGCTAAGCAAATTCAAGTATGTTAAAGTTGCTAGAGCTATAATTTCTTCTTATAAAATTCTTTTCGTATGGTATGATTCGAGAAGAAAAGATACTCCTCTAACTACGAGTAGGATACGGAGTTGGCCCTGGACTAGTATGATTTTTTCAGGTACTGATATATTTCATGGTACGGATAAGGGTACAATTTTTGCACCTCCGATTGATATTGAAGATTATAATGGAGAGTTGAGAGGTTCTTTAATTATAACTGTAGATATGGTGGGAAATAACTTAATAAATCCTAAAGTATTTGCAAAGAAATTTAAAGCAGATTTTAAGATTAATGTATATTTTAAAGGTATAAATCTTATAGAGGAAAAAATTTTAAAGGAATATATAACGATAAGTGATTTAATGAAATCACAGGGAATGTCAAATTTTACTAAAAAGTTTAGACAGCAAAGAAATAAAGCACAAGGTACTGAAAATAAATTATCTGTATTAATTGATGTTGATATTAATAAAGAAAAAGATTATATAATTTTTTATTGGTTTACTGATGCTACTACAAATGTTTACCCCGATGATTATAAATTTAAAGATGTTGACCCAGAAGCTAATTTTAAATTAGTTTTAGATCCTTCCAAAACATATACCTTACAAATTAAAATATTAAACTTTTTTGAATGGTTGGATACTTACCCGGATAAAAAAATAATTACTATGAAAGATATTAAAGATATTTTTTCTATTTCCTATGTTCAATTATTTTCAGATGATCCTTCATTTCATTGGCAGGGCATGAATTTTTGGATTTCTCAATTAGATGGTTCTATATATCCAACTGATATAGCACCTAAATTTTGGAATAGATCAGATTTACATGGGGATGGTAATGCTTTTGTTTCCAAACATTTAGGTGGTTTAATTAATAATATAAAATTTTGGTATAATCCTATGGCTAGTATGTTAACAGGTAAATTAATAAAAAAAGGTCTTTTGTATAGAGATAAATCAAAAAAGAAAAAAATCTAATCTAATAATTCTTTTCTTTTTCTTATAATCCTTACTAATATAATATAAATCTCAAAGGAGTTTTACATTATGATAGTAATGAGAAAGTTTGAAGCTTTTAGATCTGGATATGCCTCTACTGCTGTAGAAAAAATGGCTTCTATATTAGGAAAAAGATTAGGAATTAAAACAAATGTATCAGAATTTGGTTTTGATTATGAAAATAAATATGGTTCCTTCACGGGTTATTCCGTTGCAGTAGGCAGTGATAAAACAGTTCAATTTAATTTTGAATTAGGTAAATCAGATAGAATTGTTTCTATAGATATTTGGAATTCCATAAAGGCTATTCCTGATTTTACTGTAGAAATTGATAAAAATACAAATGTTATTCAGGTACTTACTACGGTGGAGAATCTTCTCCTAGGTAATACAATAGAGGAAGCTACAAGGGGAAGAAAATCTTTTGCCTCTGATTTATTTCAGAAATGGGTTGACTCGGATCCTTCCGGGGTAAAAGATATGCTACAAAATGAAAGAATATCTAGACTGTATAATGATTTCAAGGACTGGGCGGAGGATAATAACTATGAAATGAGTCAAAGCGTATTTATAAAACAAGCTAAGTTATGGTTATCCCAAAATGGATTAGTAAATAGATATACCCAGGAGGGTAGAATTAAAGTAGGAACTCCAGAAATTGCTATTGTGGATAAGGGTGAGGAAAAGGCTTTTGATAATGCTCTTAAAATGGGATATAGAGAAAAATTTGAAATGCTTGAACAATATATTAAAATGATTATTAATGGTTACGTCAATAGTTTATTTGTATATGGAACTTCTGGTAGTGGTAAAAGTTTTACAGTTAAAAAAATATTAAAAGAAAGTAATGCTGATTATGCTATTTTTTCTGGAGGAGTAAAAGGTACTCGGGAGTTAGTAAAGATTTTATATGATCATAGAGAAGATGAAATTCTTGTATTTGATGATTTTGATTCAGTAATGAAAAATAAAGAACAGGTTAATATTTTAAAAACAGCTTTGCAGGATGAAAGAGATAGAGAAATAACTTATATAGATTTATCTAAACGCCCTAAAAAAGAAAAAATACCTGATAGATTTGATTTCTCCTCCGGTATTATTATTCTTACAAATCAAAAAAGAGTTGATCCTGCAATAAAATCTAGAAGTATGACCGTAGATATGAATTTAACAATATCGGAAATGCTTAATAGAATAAAAGATTCCATAGATACTTTTTTACCTAAAATGCCTATGAAGGTAAAAATGGATGTATTGGAGTTTTTGTTTGAAAATAAAAATATTTTAAAAGATGTTGATTTTAGACAATTTAAATTTGCGGTAGGGGATAGATTATTAAGACCTGATAATGATGTGTGGAAGAAATGGGTATTGGTTAAATTATCGAAGAGGTAAAATATAATGAAAATTATAAAGCTATGGAGGGGAATAAAAAATATTATAATAAAAATAGGCAAGTATTTATTAGCTATTCTTAGTGTATTTATTATTATAAAACTTGCTATAAATAATCTTAATAATAGAAGTATAAAGGTTAGTAATACTAAGAAAAAGATAAAAGATATAGGAAAAAAATCTGATAAAATTATGAATACGGTAGAGGAAACCCATAAAGTTGTAGATGAAATAGAAAAAGATCATAAGGAAATATTAGATAATGAAAAAAAAAGAGAGGATATAGCTAAAAAATATTTACCTGATTTATAAAGGAGATGGAATTGAAAAGATTAATATTTATTATTTTAATTTCACTATTTAGTATTTTACTATATAGTGAAACTATTAAAATATCTACTTCCAGAGGTGAAAAAACTTTAATTATCCCCGATACTTATACAGAATTAAAAATAGCTTATATTGATATGGCTAAATTATATGTAGAGGAGAGATATGACCATGATAAAACGTTAAAGCAATTAGATAATTTATTAGAAGTAGTTGATACTTTATATCTTAGTATGGATAAGTTATCTAAGATTAATAATAATTTATCTAATATTGCTATTAAATTAACGAATAAAAAGTTATTTCAGTTATCTATAATGGGGGGAATAGATTATAACTTTTTAAACTCTATACCTTATCCTGCTATAGGATTATCTATTTATTTTAATGAAATAATTACAATTGGATTATTATATAAAATTCCTATAAATATTGAAATATTATTAAGCTGGAGGTTAGAATGATTTTTATAAAAAGATTTTTAGAAAGTTTATCTAAAATAGTTTATCACTCCACAACTATAGATAAAATATTAGAAATATTAAAAACAAATGCTTTCTATACAACTACAAGTTTAGGCACAAAATCTGATCAATTTGATAATGCTTTTTATTATATGTCCTTTTCCAGAATTAAATTTGGAGGATATGCGAGATCATTACCCCCTGGGATTATTGCTACAATAGTTATTGATGGTAATAAATTAAATCAAAGATATAAAGGACATTCCGTTGATTATTGGGGACAGGATATGAGAACAGGAATGTCAAATGATATACGGCTTAGAAATGATGAAAATGAGGAAAGACTATTTACGGATAATTTTGAAATTCCTAATGCCATTTCTTATATCTTAGAGATACATATTAATATAGATGTATCTTTAAAAGATTTATCAGAATATGTTTATTATGATGTATTAATGGATATAATTAATATATGTGGGGTGAGAAAAATTCCTTTATTTGTATATGATGATTTTAGTGCTTTTACAGTTATGAATAAAAGAAAAGCTTTAGATTTTAAACACGATTCAAATAACTATATCTCAGCTCTTGTTGATATTTATAAAAATTATAAAAGAATAGAGGATATTCCTACAGAACCTTATTATTATGAATATATCATGTATGTATTGGAATTATTAAAAACTAATCCAGATGCAAGAATAGATGATGATGATACAGTTATTAGTATTAATAGTTCATTACATAATAATAAAACGGATCCAATTTTTCGTAAAACTATATCTGAACTTACACAAATTATGAAAAAATTAAAAGTACGCAATATTCCTGATTTATTACGTGCTTTAGCTAGAGAATTGGAATAAGATATGCCTTCATTTTATGAAGATTTAAGTTTTTTAAATATTATTTATGCTATGGATATTTCTATAGAATCTCATTTTACAAACTTAGTTTTAAGAAATGATTCTAAAAAAGTAGTTTATGCCTCTAATTCTTATGCTATGCGAAGAAGAGCTAAACTACAATCAGATAATGGGGAACATAATTTAGATTTACCTTTTATTAACTATAAGTTAACAAATATAGATTTCTCACAACAAACGTGGTGGAACAATAGACTTTTTTCTAGGGGGATTATGATAGATGAATTAGGTAAAAAAATAAGATGTTCTCCTATTTCTTTAAATTACGAAGCGACTTTCTGGTGCCATAGAGCTGATGAAGTTAGATTTGCATATACAGAATTTAGATTTGACGCGGATAGTAAAACAACCATAACATCATATATAGATGTGGGGGGGAAAGAAATCCCTTTCGTAGGTCAATTAGGATATACGGGATTAAGTTTTGAACCTCTTTATACGGAAAAGGACTGGCTTGATAAAAATAAAATTCATAGCGTAACCTTTGATTTTGATATAATTACTTTTATTATGAAAAGTAATTCTGCTGTATCTATTCCTGAAAAAATACTATTAGAATTTAATAGTTTACATGGTATATCCGATGTGGAAACGAAAGAAGAAAATATTGAATTATTGATTAGTCATTTTGATGAAAGTGTTACGGAAAAGATTTAAAAATTATAACTTTTATATATTTCATAGACTAATTACATATAGATATAAATAGAATTTATAAAGGAGATTGATATAATGGCTAGTAGTGATTCCTGGAGAGTACAAGTTAATGAGATAGATAGATCTAGAACAGTTGGCTCCGCTGTAGGTTCTATCGGTGCATGTGTTATACGTGCCCCTAAAGGTGTAGCAAAACCTACCCTAATATATCAAGGAAGTGAACAAAGAATTTTAGATATATTTGGTTATCCCTCTTCCTCCTATCCCGATATATGGGAAGCAATTCAATTTAATAATGAACGGAGTTTATGGATCTCTGCACCCTATGATAATATTAGTGTTTTATATGGAGGAGTTCTTGTAACAAAAACTGGGACAATAGCTTTAAAAACAGGAATACTTGACCCCAGTACTTTTGATGTAACCGCTATTAATACAATTGAGCAAATCGGAGTAGGTGATGGTGCTACAGTTCTTTTCAATTATACCACAACTTTTGGGGTAGGAAAATATGTTAATCAAAGTATAGGATTAACTATAAATCATAACGGTACAGATGAAATAGTTGATTTAACACCTACAGATGCTGACCCCGAAGTTTTAGCAGGTACAATAACAGGGGGTGCCGCTGGAACTGTTTCCGGTACTTTTGCAAGAACTACAGGAGTTATGAGTCTTACCTTTAGTAATGCTCCCCTTACCACAGATACATTAAGTATTAATTATGATTCAGATTATTCCAGCGATACTTATTTTACTTTATTAAGTTCATCTCCTAGAGAAGATGATGAAGCTGTATTAGTTACATACGATACAGGTTCCTCCCTTTTTACTATAAATCTTTATATAAAAAATAATAAAGGTACGTGGAGAAAAGTTACTGATTATAAAGTATCTATTACTCCAAATACTTATGACGGTTTTGGAGCAAATGTATATATAACAGAGATATTAAGTGATAATGATTATTTAATTCCAATAGATTCTAGTTTAGCATATTCTACTTTTACAAATGATACCGCTAATGTAGAATTTGGAGGAGGTACAAGAGGATTTACTATAACTATAACAGATTTAACTACGGGATGGGATTTTTATAAACAAAAAAATACATATACCGCTGATATTTTTATGGATTTTTCAGCAGATCCCGGAATACCCGCTCTTTTTGATACATTAAGAAGTTCTTATCAAAAGTATAAAAGTTATATCTTACCCCTACCTATAGAAACCTCATCTACCTCAATTATAACAAAAAGTGGATATTCAATAAATAATAGAGGATTAAGCTTTTGCTGGAACTGGGGAAGAGTTAGAGATACCTATAATAATTCCAGTTTTTGGACAAGTTTAGTGGGAAGGGTAGGAATAAAATTTGCACAAATGGATAATATTTTCAATGGTTTAGCTCCTTCCTGGATAGATGAAAATAATCATGGTGGACAATTAGGGGGAGGAATTATTGAACTTAAATATGATCCTTCTGAAACTGAATTAGAAGCTTTAGATACTGCGGGAATTAATCCTATTATATTTGATCCCTCCTATGGTGTTATGATAGTATCGCAAAGAACAGCACAATCCCCTTCTCTTTTATCAGATTCTTCATGGATTGCTCATTCTAGATTATTTGATTACATTATAAGTAATACTATTACGCAAATATTAACTTACCAAATTACTAAACTAAATGATGAAATACATAGGCAAATAGCTAGTAGTCTGGGGCAAACTTTAATTTCTCCTATTGTTTCTTTAGGTTTACTTTCAGAAGCTATTCCTAAATGTAATAGAGATAATAATACTGATTCTGTATTAGCACGAAGAGAATTTGTATTTACATGGGGAGTTAAGGTAACACCTTTTTCTGAAAAGATTGTATTTAATTTTGTTAATGTTGGACAAACTATTAAAGTTGAAGAAGTTATATAAAAGGAGATATATAAGATGATTGATGTAATTGCTAAATTAGGAGATGATGCTCTTAAAAACTTATTTGATATGATACTACCCCCCTTTCCCGGAGCTATTGATCCTGTTTCTACTAATTTTAGAATTCAAAATTTCTCTATACCTGCAACGGGCGTTGAGACTTATGAGATTCACTGGAAAACTCAAAAAATGACAAAACCATCAGGTAAAATAGTTATGGAGAATAACTTTAATTTTGAATTTCGTGTAGATAAATACTGGGCTATTTATAATGGATTAAAGAATTGGAAAAATATTATAGCGGATACAAGATTAGGTACTATGTCTCCTGATAGTTTAAAAGGAGCTTCTTTAATTCGAGTACCTGTAACAGTTATTAGTACCGATGCTAATGGATTACCTACCGGTGGAAAATGGGTTTTTGAAGGAGCTTTTATTTCACAATTGGGGGAAGTAGCTTTTGATTATACTACGGGAGATCCAATTACTGTAAGTGCTACGATGAACTTTATGGTAATGCAGGATACATTTCTTTAAAATAAATATATCAATCTATTTCTTATACCTTTATTAACTACTAATATATCAGGAGTTAATAAAGGTTTTTTATGGCAATATCAATAAACAATGAACTAGCAAAAATAGCCGGGTTAGAATTACAAAATTCTAATCTTTGGGAAGTTTATGAGGAGAAACAACCTGAAATTAAATATAGAGTTAAATCTATATCATTACCCTTTTTAGGTTTAGAAACTATTACAAGAAAAACAGGAACTAAACATTATTCTGAATTTACTACAGAAGAAGATTTTGATATATCCTTATATGAAACTACAGATTTTGCTACATATAATTATTTAAAGAAATGGATGGATGAAGTTTATGATCCTATTAAAAAAGTTTTTAATACAGGAATTAATATTGGTATAAGAAATTTTATTTTATCTTTTCAACATGATGCTGTATATAGTAGAATTGGTAAAAATATTGTAGGGGAAAGAATTTACAATAAAAGTTTTAAATTTGAAAGAGTTAAGATAAAAAAAATTACACCTTTTGATTTAAACTATGAAGGTAGTGACCCCCTATCTATTACTGCTACATTTATAGCAGATAGAATAATAGAAATAGATATTAGAAGAAGAACAGACAATTTACATTAAGATAAATATATAGAAGGAGAATTATTGTATGAGTGATTTTTTTGTTAAAGAGAAAGAGAAAAAAAAACCGGGTAAAATTGAAACTTCCCCTACCAATAATATTGTTTCAAATGAGTATATTGAAATTAAATTAGATTCCTTGGGAAGATTAGATGCACCACCTATACTACATGTACGCAATTATACTATGAATGATGCCTTAGAATTATCACTATCTAGTGAAGAAAATTCTTTAGAAACTACGGTAAAAATTTTAAAGGGGATGATAAAAGAAAATTTTGATCCTGCTTTTTTAAATGAAGAGGAATTAAAACAGATTCTTTTAACTGTATACGCTAATTATTGGAGTAGTGAGATAAAAAACTATCCCTATCCCTTAGAAAAAGATGAATATAATAAATTACCTATAGATATGAATAAGAAGGAAAGGGGAGAATATATTTCCGGGGATAAAGTTTATGAAATTGTTTTACCTATTAAAAGTATTAAAACTAAGCCTATAATAAATGAATTTATAGAACCAATTAAAATTCAGCATAATGATGATTATGTTTTATTTAGATTGTCAAGATTAAAAGATGTAATAGAGGCTAAAGAATATGTAAAATATTTATTTTTAGAAAAAGAAAGACAATTCTCTGATATTAAAGACTTAGCGGAAAATAATAGATTAAATGAAATTGATGCAAAAACTATATATGCATATAATGATTACTATAATCGAAGAAGACTTACATTATTAAAAACTGTACAATCACAACTTTTAATCGGAAAAAATGGGGTAATGTTTGAAACATTAGAAGATAAATTAAATAACTACAATAAAGTAGATATTAAGTATTGGAATAAGTACAATGATACCGTAAAAAGTTATGCTAATTTTGGAATTCAAGATGAAGTTAAAGTAATTTCTCCCCTAACACATAAACCTATTATAAGGAGGTTTCAATTTCGATATTTGGACTTCCTACAGACCCTGGACATTCAAGACAATTCAGAGTATGTTGTCAAATTTGGAAATTAGTTATCACATATGTGAAAGGGAGTGGCTAGAAATGCCATGTCATGTTATAAAGCGTAGATTAAAAGATATGGAATCTTATATGGAAAAAAGAAATAAAAATTCAGGATTATAAATTATGTCAGATGTTATGGCTCCTCCGGTAATAAATAGAGAAAAAGATAAAATACTTCAAATTTATAATAAAGTAGCTTCAATTAATAATTTATTATCTATAGATATTAAAGGTAGGGGAAAACCTAATATTATAAAAACTAAAAATGGAAATATAGGAGAAGTTCTAAAAAAAGAAAATGAAAAACAGAATATAGAAGTTAAGAAACAAACAAAAGATAGGCAAGGATTTTTTAAAGGACTTACAAGTTCTTTTGTAGAAAAAACTAAAGAATTAGCGGGGGGGATAAAAAATATTGGTAAAGGATTAGGAGAATCTGCTTTTAGTATGCTACTAGGACCTCTACAATTAATAACAAAACCTTTTGAAGAATTGGGTAACTTTAAATTCTTTAGTGTATTAACCGGATTTTTTAAAAATAAAAAAGTATCAAGTAAACCTACAAGATCAAAAATGTTAAAAATAGATCCCGGTGCTGTTTATATTGCAGATGCTTTAAAACCAGAGAAAAAGAATAAAAAATTATTTGGAAACTTATTTGGAAAAGGGGGATTATTTTCATTTCTAAAAAATATTAATCCTTTAAAATTATTAAGTATGCTAGGATTTGTAGGTATTTTTGCAGGGTTAACATTAAGTGATATTTTTGGAGAAGGTGGAGCTATAGAATTTTTTAAGAAAGGGGAAGTAGGTAAAGCTATTTTAACCGCTCTTTTTGGAAAAGATAATTCTCAAAAAGGGGGTGCTGGTAAACTTTTAGGATTAGGTAAACAAGCTTTAAAATGGGGAGCTTTAGGTGCGGCTATAGGTACAATAGTTCCTGGATTAGGTACAATAGTTGGAGGTTTAGTTGGTATAGGCTTAGGACTTGCGGGAGGACTCGTAAAATTAGGAATAGATACAGGGTTTTTTACCAAAGTTTGGGCAGGAATTAATAAAGAAGGTACAACATTAAATAAAATTGCGAAGATTTTAACTAAAGCCGCTATGTTTGGAGCACTCGGGGCAATAGTAGGAACAGTAGTTCCAGGACTTGGTACTATGATAGGAGCTTTCTTTGGTATGGGTTTAGGTTTAGCTGTGGGGGGAATTCAATTAGGATTTGATACAGGATTTTTCGCAAATATTTGGAATAAAATAAATGAAAAAGGAACTGTTTTAAATAAAATTGCGAAGATTTTAACTAAAGCCGCTATGTTTGGAGCACTTGGGGCAATAGTAGGATCAATAGTCCCCGGATTAGGTACTATAGTGGGGGCTGTATTTGGTTTAGGCTTGGGTTTAGCTGTGGGGGGAATTCAATTAGGAATAGATACAGGATTTTTTAATAAAATATGGAAAGGGATTAAAGGAGGTATGGGTAAGATAGGGAAATGGTTTATGGATGCAATTTTTATACCAATTGCAGATTTATTTAATAAAATTGTTAATTGGGTTTCTACTGCAATTATTGCCCCTATAGTAAATTTATTTAGTTCTGTTTTTTCTAAAATAGGTGATTTCGTAACAAATAGTATAGTTGCACCATTAAAAAACTTTTGGAGTACTTTTACTACAGGTGCTAAAAAGGCATGGGAGGGTTCTATACAATTTATTAAAGATATGGGTAATTTAATTAATACAACCATTATTGCCCCTATTAAAGGAATTTTTAATAAAATAAAAAAGAAAGTAACTGATTTTACTAAAAATTCATTTAGCTTTGTATCTGATTTATTTAAAAATATAAAAAATGCTATATTCGGATTTTTTGATAAAATATTTGGCTTTATAAGATTTATAGGTTCAAATAGTATCTTTAAATTAATTGGAATGACAGCAAAGGGGCAATTTGGTTCTCAATTAGCAAAATTTAATAAAGCTAGAACTTTTGAAAGAGAAGCTTTATCGGGAGATAAAGAAACTTATAGTCAGGTGAATAGATTAGCAAAAGAAATGCGAAGGTATAATCCTAGCCTAAGTATTACTGAATCTTTTACAAAAGCTTTAAATAAATTAGTTAGTGGTATTAGTGATAAGGTAAAACCTGTAACTATAGCACAGGTGGTAGGATCAGATGCTTTTAATCATCGAAACATAGATGGAACATTATCTAAAAGATAGGGGAGATATAGTAATTGTCTGTTATAAAAATACCTTTAGGTAAAATATTAAAATTAAATAAAAAAGGAGGAATACCTGTTACCGGAGATATTCCTATGGTATTGGAGGAAGATATTACTTTATCCCTATCCTCTAGTTTCTCTTCATTAATGGGAAGTGGTGGGGGTAGTAAATTATTAACACTATTAGGTATGGCTTCCAGAGATTTATTAGGTTTTGGATTTTCTGGGAAATTTAAAGAAATGGGTTTTCAGATGTGGACAGGAACAGATCCTTTAGGTTTTAGTGCTCAGGTAGGTTTCTATATGGGATCCACAAATTCAAATGATGCTAAAATTGAAGTGTATCAACCCGCTCTTGCTTTAATGAAATTACCCCTACCCGATGATTCAAAAATGGAGGAAGGAGGTATAGGATTAATACCTCCCGGTCCATCTATAATTTCTGTTTTAAAACCAAAATCATCGATAGGAAAAGTTATTTCTATGCAGATAGGAAAAATTCTTAGAATAAATAGTGTTATAGTTAAAAAAGCGGAACCTACATTCTCAACAGAAGTTGATTCTAATGGCTACCCGATATGGGCTAGAGTTAGATTAGATATTTCATCGACTGTAACCGCTACGGTACAATTATTAACACATAAGGGGTAGATATGAAATCAAGATATGATTTAATGCAATTATCATCTCAAAGATCAGATAAAGATACTTATTTTCCTGATATTATGACATTTCCAATACAGAAATTTAAATTTACTGATATACCTTCCGAGTATTATTTAACGGAAAAAGATATTGAAAGACCTGATCTATTAATGAATAAATATTATGGTGTTCCAGAATATGATGATATAATATTCTGGTTAAATGGAATCTCAAACTTTTTTGATATAACTCCTGGAACTAGAATTTTCTTACCCTCTAGAAGAGATATAGAACAATTTTTCTTAAAAAATAGGATTTAAATAAATGAAATATCTTGACTATTATGAAATTGAAATAAAATCCGAAAATAAAATATTTGAAGTTTTACCCTCAGAATATTCTTTTGCTATAACTGATTCTATATATGATATATTTAATAAAGTTACAATGGAGATACATGATCAAACGGGACTTTTACAGGAATATTTATTAACCGTGAATGAATTACCAATTACTGTAACTTTTGGAGATGATAATAATATATTTAAATGTGATTATATTATAATAAATGATTTATTATCCAAAATAGAAATACCAGGATTATTAAATGGATGGTTAAGACTTGATTTAATTAATGGGTGGTATAAAGAACAAGAAATTAAAGCTATAGCGTATAGGAAAAGAATATCAGAAATTATTACTAAACTAACAAGTGCTTATTTCTCACAAATTGATAAAAATGATACAGGTAATCAAGGGGTATGGTATCAAATGCTTCTAACGGATAGTGAATTTATCAAAAAAGTTTTATTACCTAATGCTTATAGTAATAATGCTAATTCCACTCCTTTTTATTGCTATATAACAAATGATAATATTTTTCATTTCAGAAATGCAAATTCTATGTATAATTCTTCTCCCGTAGATTCATTATTTTATGTAATTGATAAGGAGGGGCAATACAAAGCAAATTCTGTTTTCGATGTACAGAGGTGGAGAAAAAATATTGAGGATTATAGTAATTTATATCATAGAGATATATTTAAAATAGATAAAAGTAATGGAAATTTAATTCAAGAAAAAGATAAAATAACTGATTATCCCGTAGAAATTTCAAAAGTACTCCCCCTATATGCTAGGAATGATTTAATTACGGGATATATAGATTTAGATTATAAGGAAACAGATACAGGATTAATAGAAAATAAAAAAGGAATAAAAATAAATAGTATTAGTAATTCTATTTTTTTGGAAAGAATGAATTTAACTCTACCATTTAATTCTAAACTTTATTCCGGGGCTTGTATTAATTTAATTATATATATGGTTACTAGCGAGAAAGAACCTATGGTTAAATCCGCAAACTTTTCCGGTAAATATGTAATAGAGAGATGCACCCATGTATGGAATGGAAAAGAACAAAAAGGTTATACAAAAATTATTATAGGTAGAAAATATATTGATATTCCTAGTACATATTTATTAAAGGAGAAATTAATTAAATGAGAGAATTAATTTTATATAAAGCAATAGTAATAGACGATAATGATAGTGATAAACTTGGTAAAGTAAAAATTAAAGTTTTACCGGAAATGAAAGATGTTAAAGATGAGGATTTACCCTGGGCTTTACCTTTTTTAAGTCTAGGAATGAACAGTACTACCTTTACTCATATTCCTCCTATAAAAAATACTCATATTTGGATATTTTTTTTAGATACCTATTTTCAGAAACCTTATTATATTACGGGCAGAATTATTGAAGGTTTATATAAATATGATGATAATATAAAAACACCACTATCAAATATTACAGAAATAGGATCCTTAACTTATCCTAATCCTAGAGCTATTTTATTACCCGATAATTCTTTACTTTTTTATAATACTGAAACAAAAGAAAAAGGAATTTATAATCAGAATGGTACATATTTTTTTATAAATGCTACGGGAGAAATATATATATATTCAAAAGATAAACTAATTAAGATGTATAATGATAGTGGAAGTTTTACCTTAAAAGCTTCCGGGCAATTAGATATTAATGGTCATTTAACTATTGATCCGTAGAAGTAGAGGTAAAAGTAATGGTTGAAATAGCAGTGGAAGGGTTAACTTTAGCTCCACAAGGAATTGTAAGTGGGGGGGTATTATCTATATCCTCTATAGCTTCTATTAATTCTAAAATTGATGGAAATGGAATTTATACAGGTTCTTTACAATTTACATTAAGTACAGCTAATGCTACAGGATATGATCCTGGTACAGTATTAACGGCGGGAGTTGCTTCAATTTCAGCTACAGCAATTTACACTAAAATAGATGGA
>VAPE01021360.1_pt1 | contig 21053 bp, 32 predicted proteins | sample 3393911 | NCBI WGS metagenome assembly VAPE01 (sample SAMN08290436, study PRJNA428436) | hydrothermal vent metagenome | isolation source: Deep-sea hydrothermal vent chimney | place: Atlantic Ocean: South-mid Altantic Ridge
AAAACGTGATGCAAGAATAACATTGGCTGATTTTATGTATATCTCTTATCAGGCATTAAGACCTCCCGAACCTGGAGTACGTACACCAGATGGTTACAGTAGGTTCTGGCAGTATCTTCTTCCTTTAAAAAAATCTGCAAACTCTACATTTGAGTTTGATGATCAGATAAAGGAACTTTATAAAAAATCCAGTGCCGTATTAGGTAAAGAAATCTATAATAATTATGATACCTTTGAAACATCTGAAAAAATCAGATTCTGTAAGAGTCTTTTAGCTATAGGTAAATATTATCAGGTTAACAGGGAGATGTTATTGAAAAATAATGCAGAAGCTATTCTGGTGATTCCTAATTTAAAAAAGTTTTTCAAATTTTATGTTAAATGGATTAAAAGATCTGGTTTTGAACATGTCCCAGGAGTTTACCCGGGAAATGAAGGCCGCTGGACTGATTTTGTTAATTTCTTGAAGAAGAATTATGGAGTTGATTTGGAAGCTATTCAGAAATCAAAACCTAAGAAAAAATCTAAAGTTTATGTAGAATCAGAAATATCTGAAGATGAAGCTTATGAACGTTCTATTCTTGGAGTTTTATATGATGTTCTGGATCCGGATGAACGATTGCATAAACTTAAACTTTGGTTTAGGGCACAACATAAAGAAAAAATAGAGGATTTAAGTAATGGGTAAATTATCAGAAGAGGTAAAAGCTCTTAGATCTAAAGAAAGAGCTGATAAAAAAATTGCAAAAAAGAAAAAAGATCGAGAGATAATATCAGTTATCAAATTTCAGAAAAAAAGAAGAAAATTAAAAAAGAGAAATAAAAGATGATTAAAATTATTGGAATTGCTATTACTGTTATTATGATTATTGGAAGTGCAATGTCGAATCTTCCAAAAAAGAAAGATAAAAAGAAATAATATGAGAGTTGATGTCACAGATGCTCATCTGGAGATTAGATTTAAATATCATCCCCGGATGATTGAAAAAATTAAAAAAATAAAAGGTCTCTGGTTTGTCAGTAGTAAAAGTGACAAACATTGGAGAGGACCAGTTAAGCCTTCTATTATTTTAACTTTAGATGAAATGGGTTTTGAAATTTATGGATATGGTGAAGAACCTCCGGAAACTAGAGTAAAAGCCTTTTATGAAAATCCTCCCTGGAAAAGTATTAAAATTAAACACCCTGAAGAGCTATGGGATTTTCAAATAGAATCATTACAATTTTTATATTGGAGAAAAGGAAGAGGACTCATAGGTCATTCTCCTGGGCTTGGTAAAACAAGAATAGGTATGGCATGGATTAGAGAAAATCCTGAAGAACATGGTCCAGCTTTAATAGTTTGTCCTGTAGGAGTTAAGTATCAATGGGAAACTTTCTGGAAAAGATGGATAGGTTCTTCAGTAATAGTACTTGAAAGTACTACACCATATAAAATTCCAAAAAATATTACAGTAATTATTAACTGGGATATTTTAAAAAGTTGGCATAAATATTTATTAAGTCGTAATTTTAAAACTTTAATAGGAGATGAGAGCCAGGCTTTAGGAAATCTTTATACAGCTCGAACAATGGCTTTCAGAGGACTAAGTAAAAAGATTCCTAACGTAATTCCCATGTCCGGAAGTCCTATCAGATCTAAGCGAAGTCAGATATTTCCAACACTTAATATACTGGATCCTGAATTATTTGATTCTCCTACAGCTTTTGAAAAAAGATATTGTGAAACAATGCCTACAGAGTTTGGAAGTATAGAAGTAGCTTGTGATAAGCATACTTCTGAATTATATGAAATCATGACTCAAGTAATGTTTCGGAAAGAGAAAAGAGAAGTTTTAAAAGACCTTCCCCCTCTTCTTCCTATTACAACAGTACCAATGCCAGTTAAAGAAATAGATTATTTTGAATTGGAAGATGAAGCTATTGAAGCTATGATAGCAGCCACTTCTCTTTCTGAAGAAGAAAAGGCACTGGATGCTTTATTTTGGTCTGTCTTTAATCTTAAAAAAGATATGGTTATAGCCTGGATAAGAGATTTTTTAGAATCAGAAAAGAAACTTATAGTGTTTGCATATCATAGAGATGTTATTAAATATCTTCGAAAACAATTTCCCCGAATTTCTGTACATATTGACGGGAGTGTGAGAGGGCCTGCGAGAACAAGGGTACAAGAATCTTTCAAAGGAAATAAGCAATTACTTATTATGCAAATTCTTTCTGCAGTAGGTATAGATGGTCTGCAGACAGTGTGTTCAGATATAGCTGTTGTAGAACTTCCATGGGCCTTTACTGATATGGATCAGGGAATTGGTAGATTGGATCGTCCAGGACAGTTGGAGCCTGTGAGTGTCCGTTATTTACTTTCTCCGGGAACTACAGATGATTATATTCATAGAATTTTGAAAAGATCTGAGAAAACTTTTAGAGATATAATTGAAGGTAAATCTACTAAAGAGTTTAATGAACGTAGCAGTTTTTTGAAAGTATTGAAACGGAAACATAAAGAAAGAATGGAGAGAATCTAATGAATAAAAAAATAATACCTGAAGTAAGTGGACAAATGTTAATTGATGCTGGATTAAATGTTTTTGGTCTGCAATTGTTTTTAGAATCTGTGATTAATAAAAAAGATGTTAAAACTTTTAATCCTCTAATTTTTATTTATAAAGGTGTGAAAATAACATTAGAACCTGAAATAAATAAGGAGAAATAAATGTATAAAATAAATGAAGTATTTGAAATTTTAGGTTATCAAAGAAACGGATTAACTCATAATGAAAAATAAACTTAAACAAATTCCCTGTCCAGTAGATCCTTATTGTCAGAATTGGGACCAGTTTAACAAGTTATGTCCTGAAGGTGGTTGCAGAGAATCAGATTTTAAACCTGTTACAGAAGTTGATGTTTCCTTTTATACTAATAAAAGAAGAATGCAAAGTGAGCTCCGTATCTCTCAGACAAAGGAAAGGGAACATAGATTAGAATTAAAAAAACATCCAATTTTAAGTAATAAAATATAGTAAGGAGTTTTAAATGAAAACGTATTGTAAGAATTGCAAACATGCTATTAAACAAGTCCGGAACCAACCTTGGTTATGTCGTGATACAGGGAGAATGAGTCCTTTGGGTATTGATGTTTATTATCAATGTAAAAGTGTAAATGATGATTATAAATGCAGCCGATTTAAACCTAATTTTCTATTTAAATTATTGAAGAGGTTTAAAAATGAAAAAGTTTAAAAACAAAGATGCATATAGACTTATTACATATTATTGTCCCTACTGTAAAAAAATTGAATATGTGTGGAACTCTGGAGATATAGAATCTCTTTCACAAATATATTGTGCTGAATGTGCTTATCCAATATCAAAAGCTACCAGACATCAGGGGAAATATAAAGGACCACAAATCCCGGAACTTACACCGTTAGGAATCAGATGGTTTGTAACTGAATCAAAAGAGTTATACATTAAAAGAATCAAACAGCAAATAATAGATATGGCTGATAACTTATTTAAAGGTACAACCAGAGAGATTGTGGAGAAATCTTTAATAGAAGCTTATCTTCCGAATAAAGTTTATTTAGTAGATCCTCTCACTCTCAATTTTGAAGAACAAATAGAAATTTTATTAAATACTGAATAAGGATTTAAGCTTAATGGAAATTGAAAGGGATGATCTATCTTCTTATGATCAGGAAAGAACTTTTCTTGGTCAATTAATAACTAACACTGAAATATTAAAAAAGGTTTATCCTGTGTTGGATCCAGTATTAATGGCTAATGAATATAGTCGTATTTTAGTTCACTGGATTAAAGATTATTATATTGAAACTAATAGAGCTCCTGGAAAAGATATTGAAAGTATCTATATTCAAAATAGAAGTATGATAAGAGACAAAGACATTAGAAAAAATGTTTCTACTATGTTGAAACGTTTAGCTAAAAATTGGAAAGCTTACAATACTTCCAATCCGGAATATAATGCTAAAGTAATTACTGAATATTTCAGAATGCAGAGTCTTACAAAATTATCTGAGAATATTCAAAATAGTGTAGATCTGGGAGATCTTTCTGAAGCAGAAGCCACTATTGCCGGTTACAATAGAATTGAGGTAATAGGTAGCCAGGCTGTTGATTTATTTAAAGATACTGCTCTTATTTCTGATGCTTTTAATGATCATACTGAAATTGTATTTAGATTACCTGGAAAATTGGGAAAGGCTTTGGGACCTTTTAGCAGAGGTGAGCTTACAGGTATTGTTGCCCCTACAAAAGGTGGAAAGTCATGGTTTAAGTTATTCTGTGCTCAAAGAGCTGTTCTGAGTGAACTTAAAGTATTGATATTTAATTTTGAAATCACCCAAAAAATGTATTTAAGAAGAGCCTGGCAAGGTCATCGTGGATCTCCCCGAGAAGGAGGTATTGTTCAATTTCCTTATCTGGAAGGTGTTCAAATCAAATACAAAGATAAAATTTTTTCATCACCTAATTATAGTAAAAGAGCAGTTTTAAAAGAACAAAAAACAATGAAAGCCATGTTGAATGGTGGGGGAATTAAAATAGTTACAATTTCCAGAGGTAAAGCTACTCTTGCTAAAATGGAACAGGAACTTATTATTCAGGAAAAAGAAGGATTTATTCCTGATTTTATTATTGTAGATTATGCAGATATTCTTCGCAGTGGCAGACGATTTGATAGAGAACAAAAAGAAGAAAATTTTGTATGGGAAGCTCTTGCAGGTATGGCTGTAGAAAGAAATGCTCATATAATGACTTCTACACAAGGTAATAGAAAGTCTTTTGATGGTCAAAAGTACGGTATAGAGGGTCTTGGAGGGTTCTATGATAAACTTTCTCATGCTGGTAAAATCTTTGGTATAGTAGTAGGGGCTGAAGAAAGAGCACGTGGTTTATCTCGTATCCAGTATTGGTATGAGAGAGATGGATTGGGAAGTTTCCGGGAAGTAACAGTTTTAACTGGTTTCACTATTGGCAGAATGTACCTGGATAGTATCTTCACAGATGAAATTGAAGATATTGAAGATGATGATGAATAAAACCGTTTTAAACTATAATTTCTATAATCAAAGGGAGAGGGTTTATGAAATTGAAAAATTTTAGATTTACATTATTTGTAGGTGTGCTTTTAGGATTTATATACTTGGGAGCTTTTACTGAATGGATTTGGGATTCTAAAATTGAAGATTCTTATTTTCATGCTGCTATAGAAGATACTTTACGAAAAGATATTGAAAATTATAAGTTAGCTATGGAAATATATGAACATTTTTTTGAGTCAGTTCTTAAAATTTATCCTAATCCAATATATCTTGAAGATTATGATAAACCAACTTCTGCCCGGGGTTATCGTATTTTACATAATCCTTTTACTGGTGGTAATAAAGACAGTGATCATAGTGGAATTGATTTAGTTGGAACCTGGCATGCCAGAGTAATATCAGTAGCTGATGGAATAGTTTTAGATAACTTTCATCCTCCTGGCGGTAAATGGCAAGGGCATCCAGTTTTAGGTGGAATGATTCGTATCTTACATGATGATGGAAGAATATCTGTTTATGGACATTTATCAGCTACTTATGTGAATGAGACTACTAAAAGATTTGTTAAGAAAGGACAGATAATTGGAAGGACTGGAGAAACAGGTTTAGCATATGGAGAACATCTTCATTTTGAATTATGGGAAGATGGAAGATTATTAAATCCATTAAAATATGTCGATGTGTTTAAGGAGATAGAATGAAATATAATTTTAAACAGGAAACAGATACAGCTAAATTACCTACCCGACATACACAGATATCTGCAGGTATAGATTTTTATGCTGATGAAGAAGTTTATATTCCTCCAGGGGAATCAAGGATTATTTCAACTGGTATTTCCTGGAATCCGAAAGACAATATAACTCAAATTCATAGGATTCTTAGACCTAATATTATTTGTCTTATTATTCAGTCTCGTTCCGGGCTTGCTTTTAAGAAAGATCTTGAAGCTTCTAATGCAGGTGTGATTGATCAGGATTATATTTCAACTAAAGAAAACAAAGCCATTATTCATGTAAAATTATATAATCATGGAAAGAATAGAAGAGTTATATGTAAAGGAGACAAGATCTGTCAAGGCGTTCCTCAATTTATTCCTTATTTTGATGATGTGCATACTTTAGATACTGACAGAAATGGTTTGGGTTTTGGAAGCTCAGATGAAAAGGAAAAGAAATGAATAATCAATATATTTCTACAAGTGCTAAGTTTTCAATGGATCGAATTTACCGATATGTTTTATGGCGAAAATGGAATTTATCTGAAAAATATGTGATGTTCATTGGTCTTAATCCTTCTACAGCTGATGAAACTGAAGATGATCCTACTATTAGACGTTGTGTTCAATTTGCTAAAGATTGGGGATATGGTGGATTATGTATGATGAACTTATTTGCTTTCAGAGCTACAAAACCTGAAATTATGATGGCTTATTATTCTCCTGTTGGAATAGATAATAATATTTGGTTAAAACGATTAACTTCTAAAGCTGACATAATAATAGCTGCCTGGGGAACAAATGGAAATTATACAAATAGAGATCAGAAAGTAATGAGTTTAATTCCTGAATTAAAATGTTTAGGAACAACAAAAGATGGTTATCCCAGACACCCACTTTATCTTCAAAAAAATACAAAATTGATATCATTTAATAAGGAATTAAATAATGGCTAAAAAAGAAAAAATACAAATGTCATATGATACAGCTATAAAACAAACCCATTTAAAAAAAGAAAGGGTACATCATCCGGAGCATTATAACAAAGGTATTGAAGTGATCACCTTTATTGAATCCTGGGATCTCAATTTTTCTCGTGGTTCTGCTGTTAAATATATTTGTAGAGGTGGTATTAAAGATATCGATAAAGAAATTGAGGATCTTGAAAAAGCAAAACAATATATTCAATTTGAAATAAACAGGATTAGAAGGGAAGCAAAATGAAAATAATTGATCAATCACATAAAATACTTCCAGAAGTCTGGAAGTTATCTGAAATGACAAAACGTATTGAGAGAGTAGCCAGGGTTTGTTATCAATCTGAAGGAAAGATTAAACCTGGATCAGATGAAAAACTCTGCAGAAAACTTATTGAACGAAAGCATGATCCTATGCTTGAACATGCTGTTATAGTTCTGGAGGTTGCTCCTGGAACTTATTGGGATTTCAATAAAGTTCCTATTGAAATACGTAAATACATGGGAGTTACTTCCTATGAAGATCGTTGTATTGTTTCTGCCAGTATTAGAATATGGAGAGATTTATGGCAAATTAATAATTCATTATTAATAGAACATATTATTCAAAAACTTGCACAAAAACTTCCTATATTTTTTGAAGATATACAGTTTAATAATTTGATTTTATTAAAATATTCTACTCCTATCACCATCATTGATCCTGTTTCTTTGTCTCCAATTGAACAATTAACTCATAGATTTATTTCTGTAAAATTTATTACAAATCGTGGTGTTACTCACGAAGGAGTTCGACATAGACCTGCTTCATATGCTCAGGAATCAACCAGATATGTAAAGTATAATGGTGACACTGAGTTTATAAGACCTGTCTTTGATTGGGCTGCTTCTTTAGGTGATGAAGGCATTGGCACATTTCCTTTTAGTATATGGTGTGATGCTATGTGGAATTGTGAAAAAACTTATAAAGCCTTGCTTAATGCAGGATGTCTACCACAAGAAGCAAGGGGTGTTCTCCCTATTGATCTTAAAACTGAAATTGTAGTTACTGCAAATATTCAAGAATGGCAGCATATTTTTAAAATGAGAACAGCAAAAACAGCTCATCCACAAATCAGAGCTTTAATGATTCCTGTTTTAGAAGAATTAAAGAAAACTGTTCCTATCCTTTTTGATGATATTGAAATTGAAGAAAAATAATGAATAATGTAACAATTATAATGGATGGAATAATTAAAATTGTAATAATCTTATGTGCATCTGGTCTTATGATTCAAGTGATAGATTGGATTGTTGATAGTGTTGATAAAAAGGAAGAAAAATAATGAAATGTAAACGAAAAGATTTATTAGCTGTAGTAGAAAGAGTCATGCCTGGAGTTGGCAGTGAAAAAGCATTACTAGAGGGAGTACAAACAATTGTGTTTACTCCTTCCGGACTTCACACTTACAATTCCAGAATATGTGTTACTTCTCCTTTTTCAACAGAAGATATATTCGGAAGTGTATCCGGAGATAAATTACATAAGTTACTTAAGAAAGGTAAATCTGAAGATTTAATTCTTTCAATTACTGAAGATGCTTTAGAAATTAAAGCAGGAAAAACCATAGCTTCTTTAACTTTTTTAAAATCTGAAATTGTTCAGAAAAAAATAGCGGCTATTCATAGTTTAATTCCTTCACAGGAACTTCCCAGAGATTTTAGAAAATCTTTAATGCGTTGTGGTATTAAAGGAAATATTACTAAATGGTCAGGAGTGTATTTCAAAAATTCTATGGTTTATGGAACTAATCAAGTTGTAAGTAATTTTTTTAATATTTCTAAATCCATGGGAGAATTTTGGATTAGTCAAAAAAATGTAGAAACTATTCTTAAAATTAAAACTGAATTAAAAGCTTATGATCTTACTGGAAAAGAAAGATCTGAGTGGTTTCATCTCATTGATGAGGATGGTACTATTTTTAGTTTTATTCTTCAGGATACTATAACATTTGTAAGTGCTCTTAATTTTCTTCTTTCTCAGGAAGGTGAAGAAGATAAAGATAAATATTTTAACACTAAAATTCCTGAAGGATTTATTTCTGCAGTTGATGAATGTTCAGTTCTCAGTAGTAAATCAGATGATGCTAAAAAACAATATGTAAGAGTTACTTTTAGTGAGGAAGATTTAGTATTTGTTGCAAATAGTAAAAATGGAAAAGTAACTTCTACTGTTGACTGGACAGATAAACTTGTAGCTTTTAAACAAATTGAAGAAGGTCGATATTATGTTGATTATTTAAAAGATGCTTCAGAAAAATGTAAGAGAATAATGATTAAACCCATGACACTTGCAAAAAATAAAAAATATCCTCTTATTATCATGACTACTCCAGGGTTCAAATCTATGATTTGTCCTCTGTTTAAAAAGGAAGTTTAATATGGATGAATATGACTGGGAAGAATGGAGAGATACTTTAGGTGATATGCTTTTGGATCCGGATTATGAATATGCTGACAATACTTTACAAGGTATTCGAAAATGGGTAATGGGGAATGAATACATTACTGAAGGTCAGGTAGAAGCTATTATCAATATTCAAGAGGGAGCTCGAAGATAAATGGAATCATCTTTTTTTGATTTTGGTGAAATAGTAAAAGAAAATCCTTTTTCTACCAAAGTAAACACTTGCGATATCTGTCCTAAACGATTGGGAATAAATACTCCACTTATGAAATTTGCTGGAAAAGGCGGTAGACGTATTTTAATAATAAATGGATCTCCCAGTAAAAAAGCTGACAAAGAAGGAAAACCTTTCAAAGATAAAGCCGGTAAATTATTACGGGAAACTCTCATAGAGTTGGGATTGAGTTTAGGAAAAGATTCTATCTATGGTTATGCAGTGAGTTGTCATATTCCTATGAAAAATAAAAAATCCAATGTTTCAGATGCTGATATAAGAAGATGTCATAATATTCTCACTGCTAAAATAAATGAATTTAAACCCAATGTAATTATAACCTTGGGAATTGCAGCAGCCGCTTCTGTAATAAGAACCAGAGCTGCAGGACGTTTATCTGGTATTAAAATGACTGCTTATTATGGTGAGCAAATTCCAGATCAGAATTGGGGTTTATATATCTGTCCTACCTGGAGTCCTGAAGAGATAAGAAAATCTGTAGATTTTAAGGGTATAATAGATTCTGTAATTATGAAACAGTGGAAAAGAGATCTCAGAAAAGCAATAAGTTTAATTGATAATTCCCCTTTCATTCACAATTATGAAAGTGAAGTAATTGCAATTCATAAATTTAATGAATCTTTAAAAATGCTGGACACTATCTATAAAGAATGGACTCATGTTACTTTTGATTATGAAACCACAGGAATTAAACCTCATAGAGAAGGACATTACATTGATTGTGTAGGATTTTCCAATGGTATTATTGGTGTAGGAATGCCTTACTTTAAAGATCCAGAATTTAAGAAACGTATGAAACTTATTCTTAGAAGTAAAAAGATTAAGAAAATTAGTCACAACGCAAAATTTGAAGATTCTTGGAGTTATTTTAGAGGAATAGGGCAGCATGTCCGAAATATGGAATGGTGTACTATGGTAGGAGCCCATTGTATTCATAACAAAAAAAATGTAGGTGCTAAGTATTTAATTTATTGTAAACTGGGGATTTTAAATTATGATGCTGACATAGATAAGTATCTTAAACCTACTGAAGAGGAAGAACTTAAATATGGTAGAAATGCTATTAATCAAATCCATTTAGCTGATACTCATCAAAAACTTTTATATGTAGCTCGTGATGCTCATTTAGAATATAAATTATATGAACAGCAAGATGCTTATTTAAAAGGTAAATTGAGAGAAGGATTTCTTTTTCTTCATAAAGGAACTATGGCTCATGGGGTAATGGAAGCAGCTGGTTTTAAATTAAACATGGAAGAAGCTAAATTGAATACTGGTTTTGTTAAAGCTAAAATGGATGGATTATGGGGTCGTATCCTGGAAATGCCGGAAGCTAAAAACTGGGATCGAAAGATACAAGGAAAAGGATTTCAACATTATATTTATGATAAGTTGAAATTTGATGAACCTGTGGGAATGTCAGATGATTTAAAACCTGGAAACAGACCTGAGAATGAAGAAGCCCTTTTAAGTCTTAAATCTGATTTCACTGATACTATTATTAAAATCAGAAAACAAAAAAAGATACATGATACTTTAAATAAGTATACTACAGAAGCCTGTAACGGAATGATACATCCTATGTTCTCCACTCACAACGTCCAGACATTCCGTTCAGGCTGTTCCAATCCTAATATTCAAAATCCTTTTAAGAGAAATAAAAGAGCAAGAACTATGTTACGTTCCGCATTAAGACCTTCTCCGGGAAATGAAATATGGGAATGGGATTATAAAATGCTGGAAGTTGTAATTGCCGGTTGTGTATTTAAAGATCCGGAATGGCTGGCTTATTGTTTTGATCAGGAAAATGCTGATATGCATAAAGATGTAGCTTATGAAATGCTTTTTCTTGATGATGATATTTATAATAAATGGATGAAAATTATAGATCCTCTTACTGGTGGAAAAGTTGCTAAAGATGTTAGACAAGTAACTAAAAATGGTTATGTATTCCCTTCTGTATATGGTGCTGGTCTTGAAAAAACTGCCAGTGGAGTCTGGAAACAATTACCTGAAACAGCCAAAAAACATTTAGCTAAGATTGGGATGCCTAATGAAGTAGGAGGACAACAAAAAGGATCTCCTATTAATTCTTATGGTCGTTTTAAAGAGTGGATGAAAACATATATCGATTATTATTGGAATGAAAAATACTCTACCTATAAAGATAACAGAGACATAATGTATAAAAAATATTTAAGAAATGGTTATGTAGATATGGTAACTGGTTTCAGATACTGGGGTCCTATGAGTTTCAATAATTTTTGTAATGGTCCGGTCCAGGGACCTGCCAGTCATATTAAATTATGGACAATGGAGAAAACCCAAAAAGAAGCTAAAGGATTAGGACTCAAATCAAAACAGATTTATGAAATCCATGACAGTATTGGATGGGATGGTGTTCCGGAAGAAAAAGAAATTGTTAGTGAAATAATGTATAAGTTCGGTACTCAATATGTTAGAGATCATTGGAGTTGGATAATCACACCTTTAACTTTAGAAATGGAAGTCAGTGGAATTGATGGCACCTGGAATGATATGCATGAAATTAAAGAAAAAGAATGGATTAAAGATGAGTGGAGAAATGTGTGACTAAAAAAGAGTTTTATAAAAACATAATCCGACAAACTATAGAAAAGAAAGATGAAAATACTCTTGATTTAATTGCTCAAATAATATTTGAAAGTGATCAAGCAAAACAAGAATTACGAAATAAAGGATATGGTTATACTGGGCTTAGTTTACTTTTAACTGTTCAAGAAGAAGTTCCTATAAAGGAGAAAGTATGAGTTTTGAAGATATTCCGGAAGATACAAGAGAAGGGCATTCTTGTCCTGATTGTGAAGAAGGTAGTGTGACATTATCTTTTGATGAATCATGTTGGGAATGTGATACTTGTAATTTTGAAAGAGAAATTGTAGATGGGTGATATTATGCAAGGTCAAATGGATGATTTAATTCAATCAGGTATAGCATTAAGGAATGCTATAGATGAAGAATTAGAAAAAAGAGGATGGAAAGGAACAGATAAAATAGAATATGAAGCTTGTGTAACTTTGATCGGAGCTGCTTTAATTGGGAAGTTTTTCAATGATTGAATTTCCCAAAAAGAAATATGATGTCATATTAGCCGATCCTCCCTGGCCTTATGATTTGGTTGGAAAAAACTTTGATTCACAGTTCACTGGATCCAGTGAGAATTATAAAGCTGTCGATTCTGCAGAAGATCATTATCCAGTAATGTCTATAGACGATATCAAAAAACTTCCTGTAAAGAGTATTTCAGAAACTAATGCTGTGTGTTACTTATGGATAACTGGCCCTCATCTTCCTTATGGTGCTGAAGTTCTAAAAGTCTGGGGTTTCACTTATTCTACAGTTGCTTTCGTTTGGTACAAAGAAAAAACAAATCCAGGATTTTACACTATGAGTTCCTGTGAATATTGTCTCGTGGGTAAGAAAGGAAGTATACCAAAACCCCGGGGTTCACGGAATGAACTGCAATTTTTAGCAGAAGAAAGGACTCACCATTCTGCTAAACCGGCAGAAATAAGAAACAGAATAGCAAAAATGCATCCTACACAAAAAAGAATAGAATTATTCGCCAGAGTGCATGTAAAAAAATGGGATTCATGGGGTTTAGATATTAGTGAAGAAACTCTTTCCGGAGTTCCCTATATTGAAGCTCCTATTCTTTTTAAATAAATTATAGAGGAATAGAAATGAAAGAATTTTATCAAAAATGGAATCCAAATAAACAATCTTTATATCTTTTAGAGCATATAAATGTAATATTAGATAATTATAAAAGTCAAGGATATCAATTAACTTTAAGACAATTATATTATCAGCTTGTTTCCAGAGGTATTATACCTAACAATACAACTGAGTATTCAAAATTAGGTAGTGTGGTAAGTAAGGGTCGATTAGCTGGAATGATTGATTGGTATATGATTGAAGATAGAGGAAGAACACCTTTTACACGTTCCCATTGGGATAGTCCTAAAGAAGTATTAGAGACTGCAATGAAATCTTATTATAGATCCAGATGGGAAGATCAGGATTATTATGTGGAAGTGATGAGTGAAAAAGATGCTGTTTCTAATATTATACAACCTGTATGTCGGAAATGGGATGTAACTTTTACAGCTAATAAAGGTTATTCTTCTTTATCAGCCTTATATGAAACATCTTTAAGAATGAGAAATGCAATGATAGATAAAAGAACTATAGTTATATATTTAGGAGATCATGACCCCTCTGGTATAGATATGACCAGAGATATTACAGACAGACTTTATATGTTCTTAGAAGAGGATGCTCCTACTGTTATTAGAATTGCATTGAATATGAACCAGGTACAACAATATAATCCTCCAGAGAATCCAGCTAAAACTACTGACTCCAGATTTAAAAAATATGCTGATCAATTTGGGGAATCTTCCTGGGAACTTGATGCTTTGGAACCTAAAGTATTAGAAACTTTAGTAGAAGATGAGATTACTAAAGTAATTGATTTTGAAGCCTGGAAAGAAGTAGAAGAATTAGAACATGAACACAAAGAAAGACTTCAAGAAATAGCTGATGATTTTGAAAATAATGAACCGAAATAGAGTGTTAAATCTATAATTATAATGAGGAAAGATAATGAATAAAGAAATGAATGATGAATTACTTAAAACTACTAAAGAAGTTTTGGCTCCTGAATTGTTAGAAAAAGAAAATGATACCATGCTTAAATTAAAAAGATTATCATTGATAGCACAGATATATAAATTTGGTCCTGCACCAGATAATCCGGATCAAGTATTTAAAGGAGTACATCCAAAAAATAAAAAAAAGATAGTCAGATTTATCAAACAGGAAAATGGAAAATTGTATTTCAATGTAGGTGACTGGCTTAAACCATATAAAAATAAACTATTTGAAAAAATAGTAAAAAGCACTGTCAAACCTCCGGCAAATAAGAGATTAGATCAGTTATGGATGATGATGGATGCCTGGCAAGCTATTGAAAATGCTGTAAAGAAAAATACAGATCCTATTGAAATTGTAAAAACCTGGCAATCCGGGAGGTTGTTTTAATGCCATATACTGATAAATATAGACCTAATGTTTTTAAAAATGTAATTGGAAATACTTCTCAGGTAGTTGCTTTGCAAAAAAGCATTGAAAGAGATAATCCTGTACAAGCTTATATTATTGTAGGACCTCATGGAGTAGGTAAAACTACTCTGGCAAGAGTAGCTTGCAAAACTCTGGAAGTAGATCCTTTTAATATTGTAGAAATGAATTTAGCTCAGGATGGTCTTAAAAAAGATTCTAAAGACATTACAGACGCATGTAGTGTTGTAAGTAGTGGTAATAGAGGTTGGATCCTTGATGAGATGCAAGCTTCCAGTAAAGCTTTTCAGAATGGCATTCTTAAACTTTTAGAAGAACCTTCTCCAAATGATTTCTTTTTTATCTGTACTACTGATCCTGCTAAAATTCTGGATACTGTTAAAAGCCGGTGTACACCAATTAAACTCAATCTTGTAAAGGATTCCCAGATCAAAAAACTTCTTAAGAAGATCTGTAGGGAAGAAAATTACATATTGGATCCGGAAGTATTGGAAATGCTTGCAGAAGCTGCTGACGGACATGTAAGAGATGCTGTTAAATTATTGGATACGGTATCCGGAATGGAAGAAGAATACATTCAGGAGTACCTTGAGAGTAATGTGGCAGGACTTTCTGATGATATCCCAGAGGTAATAAATTTCTGTAGACTTTATTTTTCCGGTAAATCTGCTAAGTCATTAACTCTTCTTGGTGAACTTAAAAAAGAAAGAGTGGAACCGGAAACAATAAGAAGAACTATTTTGAATTATGGCAGTTCTGTAATGCTGAGAAATAGTTCAAGAGCAAATGCAATAGCTGAAATGCTTGAATGGTTTGAAGAGCCTCTGTTCGATACTGGAACAGCCTGGGCTTTATTATTAACAAGAACTGTAAGAAGTCTTGAGATTAGGAATTAATATGAAATATACATTTGAACAAGTTGATTTAGTAGGATTTAAGAAAGGTATCTGTTCTGTTTGCAGTAAACACTGTCAACGATCAAAAACATTTTCACAAACTCTTAATCCTTTTAATAAAAATAAAAAAGGAGAACTCAAATCAAGAAGTGAAATATATTTTGAATTAAATATAAAAATTGGTAATTGGAAAAAATTACCAATCAAACATAGTAAGTGTGAATAAAAAGGAGATAGGGAATGATAGAGATCGACCGTGATCTAAGAGTAGACAAACAAATTAATAAGCATCTGCTGGACGAAGAAGCAGAAATGCAACCTTATGTGTATGGAGAATGGGCTGAATTAGTTGTTGATGCAAAAGAAGAAGTTGATAGAGCAAAACTTACTTTGGATAAAGTGAAATCTGAACGATTCATGTTTCATAAAACACCTACAGAACCAGATGATAAACCAGCTACAGATAAAACGGCTGATCACCTGGTTAATAGTGATCCGGAAGTCATTGCAGCTCAAAAAGTTTATATAACTGCTAATAAAGTCTGGGGTTTCTGCAAAGTAGCGGAAGAATCTATGCAGCAGAAAAGAAGTATGATTAAGATTTTAACTGAGCTTAATACTACTAAATATTTCATTAAAGAAGAAGTAGGATCAGATATTCGTAAAAATAAAGTAAAAAGTAAAGATGCTGCTATCACTGCTGTTGAAGAGGGTGTTTCTAACATGAATAAAAAACGCAAAAAGAAAAAGAAACTTCCTGAATCTGTCATTATTGAAGATGAAATAGAAGAGGAAGAGGACACTAAAGAGGAAGAGGAGGAAGAAGAAGTTATTTATCAGACTGAATTTGATGAAGAAATGGACTCTCCTCCTGATGAAGATGAAAGTTTGGATATTGATATGGAAGAAGAAGTTGTTCCTCCCAAAAATAAAAGAACTGTTAAATCTAAAGGCACCGGTGGTAAATTGAAAGCTCAGAAAAATAAAAGAACTGTTAAAGAACAAGCTGAAATCAATCAAATTGAAGGAAAAAAACTGCAAAAAGAAATAGCTGACAAAAAGAAAGAAAAACCTAAAGGAAAATGTCCTTCTGGTTATGATTTTGGTATCTCATTTGGTTTAGAACCTGAATGTGACGAATGTGAAATAGATAATACTTGTTTTAAAGTAAGACCTAAAAACTAAAGGAGTAATTAATTATGTCTACAAAAAAGAACAAACATAGAAAAGTTGGAGTTGAAAGAGTTGAATCCCACATCAGCACTAACAATGCCAGAGGGATGTCTTCTTATACCGGTGTTTTTGATTTCAAAAAACTAAGAAAAAAACCTGAAATATTTAAAATAACCAGAGGTAAATCAAACCGGTTTAATATTATTCCTTTTGAAATCAAAACTGATCTGTTTCCAAAAGTAGCTTCCGGAGATCTGGAAGTAGGTGATTTACATTATGCTATGGAATATTATGTCCACAAAAATGTAAATAAATCAAAGGACATTCTCTGTCTTCAGAAAAATTATGGAAAACCCTGTTGTCTTTGTGATGAAGCCAGAGGTTTATGGGATGAGCATAATGAAACTGGTAGTGAGAAAACAAAAAAATTGGCTATTGCTCTTGGAGCAAAGAGAAGAGCTGTTTATAATGTTAAACCTGTAACAGGAGAAGATAAAGGAAAAATCATGTTCTATGAAGCTTCCACTTTTATCTTTGGTGATGAACTGGCAGAAGCGGCAAAAGAATGTGCAGATGGTGAACCTATTGTTGCTTTCTATGAAACAGAAGATGAAGGTAAAATTGTAAAATTCTTGGCTCCGGAAGATAAAAAGAAACCTTTTAAACAATTTTCTTTTATTGACAGAAAAAAACCTGTTCCAGATTCTGATATTGATAAAGCTTTCTCCTGGGATGAAGCTCTTGTTATCATGACCAACAAACAAATCAAAGAATTCTACTTCGGTGAAGACGATGAAGTTACCGATGACGATGAGAAAGAAGAAGAAATTGATGATGAAGAGGAGGAGGAAGAAGGTGACGAGCCTGAATCTGATGATGATGACGATAATGAAGATGATGACGAGGAAGAAGATGAAGAAGATGATTCTGACGATGATGATTCTGATGGAGAAGATGACGAGGACAGTGATGAAGAAGATGACGAGGAAGAAGAAGTCATAATAAAAAAGAAAAAAACGAGGAAAAAGACTTTCTCGATGGCATCCCATTCTAAAGCGAAACCTTCCAAAGGTAAATGTCCTGCCGGTTATAAGTTTGGTCCTGATTACGGAAAGCATACAAAATGTGATGATTGTAAGCTGGAAATGGCTTGCTATAAAGCAAAGAAAGCCAAAAAGAAGTAGTTAAGTATTTATAAAACAGAGCCCTCTGCAAAGGGGGCTTTTTTGAAGGAGTCATCATGAAAGAAAAAGAATTAAGAGAAGCTGCAATATGTGAAATATGTAACAAACCTATAGGAGCTTCCGGTGTTCCTTTATTTTACAGAGTTCGTATTGAACGGTATGGTTTAAATGCTCGTGCTCTTCAACGTCAACAAGGTTTAACTGCTATGTTAGATGGTCACGCTGCTTTAGCAGCTATAATGGGTCCTAATGAAGATATAGCTGATAAAATATCCAGTACAGAAATTACTGTCTGTGAAACCTGTTCTGGAAAACAAATCAGTATTGCTATTTTAGCAATGAGAGAATAGGAGTATCCATGCCGTCAGAAATTTATCTTAAAAGTGGTGAAGCTATTGCCATGGTTAAACGTTTTGAATTAGATTACTCTCTTCAATCTTTAAGACTTCAACCTTTTGCCTGGAAAAATCCTAAAGATAAACACTGGTACTTTAAAAGAGAAGAATTAATTCAATTCCTGAAAATCAGAAAAGGAGTTTCCAAATGGAAAATAATACCTTTTCCTAAAGATAAAAATAGAACTCGAATGTGGAAAATTATTGCTATGAATCGTTTAAGAGTAAGTATTCATCATAATAAGGATGTGATTCATCATGAAGATTATGAAAAATTTCTTGAACTCCTGGATAGAAAATCAGGTAAACTCAGCAATAAAAAAGGATATAAAAATGAAAACTGAATTTGCCAGAACCGGATGCCATCTTCTTGATCTTTATTTCGGTGGAGGTAGAGGACTCGGTATTCCTTATGGAATTGCTATCAATTTATGTGGTGATACTGGGAGTGGAAAATCTATGTTGGGGAATGAAATGATTGCTGCAGAATATCATCATAGAAAAGATAATTTTGACTGGCAATATGAAGATGGTGAAAATGGAAATAATTTTGACACTACTGAATTATATGGCATAGATATTATGGGTAATAATTTATTATCAAACCGTTTTAAAAAATTACCAATCAGACCACAAACAGTAGAAGATATGGATGCTCGTCTTTCAATCTTTTTAGAAATGCTTCCCAAAAAACATTTTGGAATATATTTTGTAGACAGTTTAGATTCTCTCACAGACGAAGATAAAGTGAAACGTTCTGAAAAAAGAAAAGAAGAATACGAAAAAGGTAACGTTTTTGATGAAGGTACTTTTGGAATGGCATCTGCAAAATTTCTAAGTCAGGAATTCTTCCGAAATCAAACTGCAAAACTCCAGGGACGCCATGTGATACTTGGCATTGTAAGTCAGGTCCGGGAAGTAATTGGAGCTAAACAATATCAAAAAAAACTAAAGGCTTCCGGGGGAAGAGCAAAAAAACATTGGATGGATATAGAAGTATGGTTTACTCCTGTTAAAGATCTTAAAAATGAAGGTAGTGATCTTGTTAATGGTATTTTTGTAGGAGTGGAAGGTCTTAAAACCCGTGATGGTCGAATGAAAAGAAAAGCTCGTTTTCTCTATTATACTGATTTTGGTATTGATGATGTAGGGACCAGTCTTACTTTTCTTTATGATGTGAGAAGTCCCAGTGGTGAATATCGTAAAACTATTGCTAAAAACATTCCTTGGAATGCTGGAGATGAAAACAAACCTGAATCAAATCTTGCTGGAGTCACATCCTGGTTAGAAGCTGATAGAGCAGTTTTAAATAATTACAGAGCTTTTCGAAAAGAAATAGATGGAAAAAAAGCTATTAAAGTCAGCATTGTAATGGAATTTAAAGAAACCACCCTTGAATTACATAAATCATTTAAAAATTTCTTTGGTGCTATTTATGACTTTGACACTCTCAGACTTCAAATAATGAATAATAAAAAAATGAAAAAAGAACTTGATAAAAAAGTTACTGAAAAATGGGAAGCTATTGAAACTGCAGCTAAAAGTGGTTTAGGGAGGAAATACAAATGAGGGATCTCACTCAATTAATGAAAGAAAATAATATCACAAATAGTCAAATGTATACTAAATATAAAGCTTTCAAAGCACATATGAATAAGAATCATAATTATAGTATGTCTATGAGAATGGCTTTTAACACCAGAGAATTATTTGTATTAGCTTCTTTAGGTTTAAACTATTTAGAAGATGCTTTAACCAAAAAAACAGAAGATCCTAAACAAAGAAGGTTATTTCAATGGTAACAATTTTAGCAATCGACCCAGGCATTCAAATAAAAATTTGTAAAGCAGAAGATTGTAATGATAATAGTGAAGCTTTAGGATTTTGTGATAAACATTACAGAAAATTTAAAAAATATGGAGATCCTTTATTTACTATAAATGAATCTCATGGACTTAATAAAAGTTCTGAATACAGAACCTGGGCTGATATGCTTCAACGTTGTACTAATCTGAAAGATACTGGTTATCATAGATATGGAGGGAGAGGAATCACAGTTTGTGATAGATGGAAAAATAGTTTTACATTTTTTTATGAGGATATGGGTCCAAAACCATTTCCAAAAGCTCAGATTGATAGAAAAAAGAATAACAAAGGATACTATAAAAGTAACTGTAGATGGGTTACAAGAGTTCAAAATGCTCAGAATACAAGACGTAATTCTTTCACGAAAGAAATAGTCAAACAAGTTCGTCACATGTATGAAAAAGAAGGATTTACTGCGGGACAATTACAAAGAATTTTTAATGTGCCTTCTAGTACTTTATCTTATGTACTTCATTATAAAACATGGAGGAATGTTATATGATCATAATTGGGATTGACCCCGGAATTTTTGGAGCTATTGCCGTTATTCAGAATAAGGAAGTTCTCGAAATACATGATTTTCCAATTCTTACTACTCTTAAAACAACTAAAACCAAAAGTGGTAAACAAAAGAAAAAAAACGAATTGGATATTGAAGAATTTTTTATTATGTATCGAAATATATTAAAAACCTGGAGACCTACTTTAGTTGTAATAGAACAAGTTTCTGCACGCCCAGGACAAGGAGTTTCCAGCATGTTCTCCTTCGGAAGAACAGTGGGTATCACAGAAGCTATTATCCGTACTGTAGGCGGAACCCATGTTAAATATGTTCAACCACAAAAATGGAAAAAACATCATAATCTTATCAAAAAAGGTAAAGATGCTTCTGTAGCTCTTTGCAGGTTACACTATCCAGAAATGACTTCCACTTTTATGAAAAGCAAAGATGGGAGGGCAGATGCAGTACTCATAG
>VAPE01008370.1_pt1 | contig 20945 bp, 21 predicted proteins | sample 3393911 | NCBI WGS metagenome assembly VAPE01 (sample SAMN08290436, study PRJNA428436) | hydrothermal vent metagenome | isolation source: Deep-sea hydrothermal vent chimney | place: Atlantic Ocean: South-mid Altantic Ridge
CTATTTCAGGATTTGAATCAATATTTATTATTGAATCTGTTGTTGGTGCTGTAAATGGATTATGTGCTGGTTTAAGTTTATTAGTTATTTCATCTTTTTCAAATAATGGAAAGTTATCTATCCAAATAAAAGAAAAAGTTTTATTGTATTTTTTTAATTTATCTCCTACTATCTTTCTTAATTTACCTAATACATTTAAAAGAATTTTTTCAGATAAATCAGCACAAATTAATATAATATCATTGTTTTTAAGATCTAATTTTTTAATAATTTCTTGATGTACATCTTTAATTGATTCTGAAATTGAAGAAGGATCAGATTTAATTGAATTGTCCTTTACATAAAGCCATGTAAGACCTTTTAATCCAAAATATTTTGCAAGTTCTATTAATTTTAACATATATTGTTTATTAAATTTACTATCGTGTGCACCATAATTTGCATTAAAACTAATTGCTTTTACAAAACCTTTATTTTCTATTATTCTTTTTAATATCTGATAATTTGTTTTTAACATTTCATTTGTTATATCAAATATTTGATTATCAAATCTTAAATCAGGTTTATCTGAACCATATTTTTGTATTGCTTCAAAATAAGATAAATGAATAAATGGTAACTCAAGCTCTTTATTTAGTATTTTTTTAAAAATTGTAGAAATTAATTGTTCTATTAAACTTTGTATATATTTTTCATCTCTAAAACTTACTTCAATATCTACTTGTGTAAATTCTGGTTGTCTATCAATTCTTTGATCTTCATCTCTATAACACCGAGCTATTTGAAAATATTTATCAAGTCCCCCAATCATACAAAATTGTTTATATATTTGAGGAGATTGAGCCAAAGAATAATAAGTATTTTTATTCACTCTTGAAGGAACAAGAAAAGTTCTTGAACCTGTTTCATATGTATCTTTAACAAGTGTTGGTGTTTCTAATTCTAAAAAATTATGATCCCAAAAGAAAAGTCTAATGATTTTTGTTATATTACTTCTTGATTCAATATTTTTTGTTATTTGTTTTCTTCTTAAATCAAGATATCTAAATTTAAGTCTTAATTCTTCATTTGGTTGAGATTTGTTTTTTTCATCAGTTAATTCAAAAGGAAGTGGTAAAGATTTATTTAAAATCTCGAAATTATCAATAAAAAGTTCAACATTACCTGTTGAATTTGATTCATCTATTGTATCTGCATCTCTTTTTTTTACTTTACCTAATGCTTTTATTACATATTCTTTATTTAATTCATTTGCACGTATTTTAACATCAGATTCAAATATAAGTTGCGTTGTACCATACCTATCAGCTAGATCAATAAATAATTTTTTTCCGTGATTTCTTATTCTTCTACACCAACCATAAAGTTGAATAGATTTATTAATATAAACATCATTTAATTGTCCACAATTTAGTAATTCATAACCCATTAATAACACAATTTAAATTATTTTATTTTATTATTTTTATTATCTTTTTTTATTATTTTAAATAATACTTCATTTAATCTCATTGAAACATATTTTGGATTTACATTGTAATCTTTTACTATTTGACCAATAATAAAATTAAATACTCTATTATTTTTTTCATAATCTTTTAATAGTTGTTGATTTTTATTTATTATATTAATAATAGCAGTATCTATTAATTTTTCATCGATTTGTTGGGGTATTTCAATGTGTTCATTTAGATCAATCTTCTGTAAAATGTTCTGAGAAATTAAAATGTTCTGAGAAATTAAAATGATCAATTTCTCAAATTTATTTATATTAAGTTCTTTATTATATTTTTTAAGAATTTCTATTGCACTAATAATTAAAGAAAGCTTATATTTATTAGAGAAGGTAGTAATTAAATCAAAAGCATTTTTATCAAACATTATTTGTTCCTTTATTAATTTTTTACTTGTATTATATTTAATAGATAAATTTTCTGCTTCCTTACTTGCATATATTGAATGAATTGGTATTATATTTTTTATATTATATTCAGTAAGATCTGAATCAAATATAAAACCATATTCTTCTTCTGTCTCTTTTTCTCTTAAAGCAATTGTTATTTTTTGCTTTTCATTATATGCTCTTGTTTGTTTTTTAATATGGTGTCCTAATTCTTTTATTTTTGATTGTCGTTTTATTTCATATATTGCTGCATTTAAAATATTTCTTATCCCAGTAATATTTTTAACTTCAACTCTTTCATCATTTTGAGATATATTCAAATCAACTTTTAATTCAGCATCAATATCAATACCTAAATAATAAAAAATACTTTTTAATTCATTTAAAAATTCTTTTAATTCTTCTAAATTAAAAATATCTGGTTCAGTAACAATTTCTAATAAAGGTCTTCCAGATCTATTAAAATCTATCAAAGAATAATCTTGCTCATGAATTATTTTTGCAGGGTCTTCCTCTATCTGTATCCTACGTATTACTATATTTTTATTAGACTCATATAATTTAACATATCCATTAACAGCAATTGGATGTTCTAATTGTGTAATTTGATAAGATTTTGGTAAATCAGGATAAAAATATATTTTTCGTTCAAATGAAATTATATCATTTATTTCAGTATAAAGAGAATATGCAACAGATTTTGCTATATTTAATACTTTTTTATTTAACATTGGTTTTGCTCCTGGAAATCCCATACAAATTGGACATATAGAACTATTTGATTCCTGTTCATTATATGCATTGCAAGCACAAAATAATTTTGATTTAGTTGGAAGAGCAATATGAATCTCTAAACCTATTTTTAAACTCATAATGATCCTAAATTATATTTAAATTTATACTTAAATTCTTTTTCCCATTTTTCAACAAAATCAAATAACATAAAGTCATTAAAATGATCAGTAATTAATTGCGCACCCAAAGGTAATTCATTTATATAATCATAAGGAAAGGATATATGAGGAAAGCCGCAAAGATTTGGAGGTATTGTTAAAACATCTGTTCCATAATTTTGTAATGGAGAAAGTTTTGAAACATCTTCAATTTTTGGTGTTAATATAGGCATTGTTGGACTTAAAATAAATCCTTGTTTTAAAATATCCTTTATTTTATTTATTAAAAATCCCCTTACTTTTAATGCTTTATGATAATATTTATTTTTAACACTTGCATTTCTTACAAAAGTTCCTAAAATTATTCGTCTTTTTGATTCTAATCTAAAATCAGCTCTTGAATTAATAAAAAAATCATTATAAAACTTTGAAAAATCATTATTTTTTAGCCCATATTTAAATCCAGTATATTTTGCAAGATTCGTTGATGCTTCTGCCATTGAAATTATATAATACGTTGGAATTGCTTTATCAAGAAAATCAAAATCAATATATTTTATATTAAAACCCATATTCTCTAATTTTCTAATTAATTTTGAAAAACTTGATTTAACTTGCTCATCAATTAAATCAGTTATTTGATTTATAATAAAAATAGTATTTTGTTTATTATTTTTAATTTCATTGTTTTTTTTATTTATATCAATACAGGTTGAATCATAATTATCTGGTCCTTTAATAATATTAAAAACAGATTTTATATCATTAGATGACCTAGCAATAATACCTATTTTATCTAAAGAATTTGCATAGTCGATTAAACCATATCTAGATATAGCACCATATGTTGGTGTAAATCCAACAACACCACAAAAAGCAGCTGGTGCAGATATAGAACCACCTGTTGATTCTGCTAATGCAATATGATATTTTAATATTGATGTTGCAATTGAAGCACCACTACTAGATCCACCAGTAACATATTGATTATTAAATGGATTTTTTGGTATCTGTTCAGAATTAAGACCAAATGTTCCAAATCCAAATTCATCCATATGTGTTTTTCCAAGAAATTCAAAATTATTTAAAAACATTCTTTCCACTACAGTAGCATTAAATGGTGGAATATAGCCTTCTAGAATTTTAGATCCTGCTGTTGTTTCTATATTTTTTACACATATATTATCTTTAACACTAAATAAAAAATTTTTATTAGCTTTTAAGTTAATATTATTAAATGCATTTAACTTTTTATTTAACTCACTTAAATCTTTAATTAAATTTTGAAAATAATTATCAGGCTTTTGTTTTGAATAAAATTCTTCGATACTGTTCATATTTTTGGACCCACAATATAAAATCTATATGTTTTTGCATTTTTCATCATTAAATCAATTTCATTAAATTTAACTCCAATATCTTCTCGTAATCTTTGATCTATTTCAATTGGATGATAATATTCTTTTAGGTTTTTAGTATCTACTTGTTCAATTTTATCAAAATAATTTAATATTTCATCTATATCTTGTTTTATCTCTTGTTTTTCATTATTATTTAGTTTAATTCTACATAAATATAATAATCTATCAAATTCTTGTTCATTTATATTATCACCAAAATATATTTTGAAAATTAAAAAATTAAAATCTTAATCATATAATTAATTTTAATTATACATTAATTTATTTAGATATTATTTATTAATCTTAAACAAGAAAAAATATAAAATTAATGTACTTACCCAATACCTTTAACGCAATAATTCAACTTTCCTTTCATCTTATCAGCTACTCTTAATCCTTATTAAAAACTTGAGATTAAATACTTTGTAGGAATGTAAATTTTAAATAATTTATATTAATATATTGATTTTGTATAAATAGATATAGAATTATCATCTAATGCAAATTCTCTGGTTTCAATTTTGTATGCAGGATGCAAGCCAATAAATCATAATTTTATTTAAATGTCTGGAATTTGTGAAATCTTTCGAACTCTTGTATTTGACAACACCTAAAAACTTTTATGCAGAAGATTTTAATTACTAATCATTAATATTAGATTGTACAATCTGAAAATTTGTTCTGTGAATCTATGGCACAAGATATAAAAAGTATATTTTTATTGAAAAAATGAATTAGATTAAAAATATCAAAGAAGTTTTGAACTATTTTTTTCATTATTCATTTCACTTTCCAACAACCACTGCCAAACAGGTTTAACATCTATTTTTTTATCCTTATATCTTAGTTCTTGCTCTTGATCAAACGTCAATATTATTGCTTTATCTGCTTTTAATGCATTTAGCGCATCTACTTGCACCTTTAATCTTTCTTTTTTTGTTTCCTATATTTATTTCATAGCAAACTTGCAGCACTTCCTTATCGCATGAAATTACAAAATCAGCTTCTCTATATGCCTGGCTCTTATAATAATAAATTTCTTTACCTAATCTTTTTAGATGCATAGCAACAATATTTTCTAGCAAGCTTCCTAATTTTTCTATAAAAGAAAGAGAATTATTCAGTATTATCCCAGAATCAATACAATAAATTTTTTTGGATTCTTATCAAACTTTTTAAGCTTCTTCTCAAATCTCTTAACCTGAAAGATTATGTATGTTTCTTCAGCATACTGTATATACTTTTGTAATGTATTCTGACTTTCTATTCCAAAATTGTTAACAATAGATCTGTATGTTATTGCATTTGAAGCATTTGCTATGAGAAATCTAATTACTGTTTTTAGCTCAAGCAGCTTTCTTATATTTATATCTGCTTATTATGTCATTATTATTTGTATAAGTATAGCATCATTTGAAAATACTACTGTTTCAGGCATTCCACTAGTATATAAGTATTCTTTAAACATTCTTGAAAAATTTGTCTTCTGTTCTGTTGAATAGAATCTTCTTATAAGTATTTCTACATTTCTTGCAACAAGAAATTCTTTAAAAAAAAAATATAACTCTATATCTACATGTCTTCCAGTTAAATGTGTTCTGAGCTCTTTGCTTAGCAAGTTTGCATTTGAACCTGTAATAAATACATGATTACCCTGGCCTTAGAATCTATTGATGAAGAGCTCCCAACCTTTTACATTCTGAATTTCATCAAAAAATAGGTTTTTCTTGTTTCCTGATATTTTCATAAGTGCCTCTAATAATGATTGGAAATCTACTGAACTGAAATTAACAAGTCTCTCATTATCAAAATTAAAATATAAAAAATTATTCTGGTGTTTTCTGAGAATAAGTTGTATAAGTAAAGTGCTTTTACTGCAATGTTATTGCTGCTGCTGCTCCTCTATAAGAAAGAAATTAAATAAGAAAAAAAATACAAAAGAAACATTGAAGTTCAGTATACATAATATAAAACAAATAAGATACTTATGATATCTTGCACCCATCTTTTAAGACCATAAGTATTAGATAGCAATTCCATCTCAAAATCAGAGAAATAAAAATTAATAAAAAGATAAAATAAAAAATTATTGATTTTTATTTCTTATAATAATTTTTTTATTGATTTTTATATGTCTATTATTATTTGTAAAACATTTATGAGAACAGAAATATTTTATATTACCTGTTTTATATACAAACATTAAACCTGTTCCATCTATAATTTCTTTTGAACAATAAAAACATTTCATAAAATCATCGCATATAAATTAATATAATATATTTATTTAACTTTTATTTCTCTTGCTTCTCTATTTGTATCTGGTAATCGAATTATATCACCAGGTTTAATAGGACCAAGAATATTTCTTTTCATAATCCTATTTTTATCTTTACCTTCTAAAATTTTACATACAATAAAATAAATTTCTCCATAAATTCCAGTTTTTGATTTAGTATCTACTTCAATAACTTCTGCAAGAAAACCATGAAATCTATTTTCTTCTTTTATTTCTTCACTCATTTAATCATTTGTTTTAAATTTAAAATTTTAAGATAAAAAAATTTAATTTATTGTTTTTAGACCAATAAAAATATATTAATACTATTTATTTTAACAATAAAATTATTTATTTACTTTAATTTTGATGTTTTTAATTTATTTATTTGCTTTTCCACTAATTAAAGAAATTATTTCTTTTATCTTGTCTTTTGATTCGCCTTCTTTTTCAATTGCTATAGCAGTACAAGGAACATTTAATCCTATTGATTTTCCTAATTCTTCTTTACTAGAAGCATAAGAATATGCAATCTTTTTTTCTTCACATATCTTTGGAATATGTAATACAACTTCTTCTGGTTGTACATCAACTGCAATTATAACAAATTTTGCTAAATTTCGTTCTATGCTTTTTGTAACTTCATTTGCACCTTTCCTAATAGTTCCGGTTGCACTTGCTACTTTCAAAGCTTCATATGTCTTTGTCATCACATCGTTTGATACTTCAAATTTTATATAAGAGGCCATAATAACACCTATCAATTTAGATCATCTAGATATAAATAATATTATTTATTATTAAATTAGAAAATTTTATTAGTTTATTGTATATTTAATGTATTTAAAGATTTGCTTTTTAATATAGTATTTTTATAAAAATAAAATTATAAAAAATAATGTTATAACTATTATCTTTAAAACAAATAGTTTTTATAAAATATATTAGTATTTTATCTTAATTACAATATTTTATTTCTATCTTTTATACAAAATAGATAAAATAAAAAAATCAATTTACCTCTTTTATCTTAAAACTTAATTTATCCGTACTTATTTTAGAAGGTAATACCATAATTTTATTATTATTAACAATTGCTATTATTTTTTCATAGTGTAAAAATCCAATGGGTTTAATTACTGAATTAATTTTTGCCATAACTGATTTAAATTCAAAAGATTTAAAATTATCTAATTGTGAAATAACATTAACCAGAACAAATAATTTTTGTTTTTGATTTCCAATTGAAATATTTGTTTTTATTACTTTATGTTCTAATGGACATTCAATAATCCATTCTGCTGATAACATAGAAGATTTATACATAAGTATTTTTTTAAAAGATTCATTTTCAGTTAAATTATCTAATTTAATTTCCCATTTATTTTGTTTTTTATTCAATAATATTATTTTAGCATAAATTTCATCTCCTGTTTTCACATGAAAATTAGGTATATATTGTTCATTATTTGGAATAAGTTCATACCACGCTTTATTAACAATAGAATGATATTTGTAAGAATAATAAGACGAAATACCTGCTTGAATTAATGTATTATCTTTTTTATATTGACCACCTCCAATACCAACCCAAATTGAATTATCACTTGATAACATAAAAAAAAGAGGATGTGATTTATTGAAAAATATTTTTAGTGAATGATTAGACTTTTTATATTGAATATTTGGAACTTTCCATTCTCCAATAACAACCTTCAACAACTTGTTTTGGACTCTTAAAACTAGACATAGCAATATATCCACTCCAGTTACTAGATATTAATGTTGGTTCTTTTTTATATGCTTTTTTTATTACTGGTTGTATTAAATTTTTAGAATAATTTATATTATTTTGAAAATTAATAAAAAATAACATTGATACAGAAGCTACAATAAGTAATGTATTAGAAATTACTTTTTTAAATAGTGGTGTTTTCTTTTTTTGATACTGTTCTATTTCTATATTTTTATGTAATGATGTTCTTAAGAAATTTTTACTTGTTTTTTTTATATCATTAAAAGTTTTATAAACCATATAACACTACTTCTTTATTAAATTACTATAATTTCTTAGATATAAAAACTTTGGGTACAGATTAATTTAAAATATAATTTAAATTTTTATTTTTAGATCTATAATTAAAGCATAATTTTTATTTATTATTATAATTTATTTTGAAAATAATACTACAATTAATACCTAATTACATATTTTGAAAATTCAGTTAATGTAAACAAAATATTAAGTATAGGAAAAAGAATTAAATATTATGAAACATCTAATCTTAAAATAAATAATATTATATTTAAGTTAAATAATAAAAAATAAAATAAATTTAAATGTTTAATACTAAAATTTGCTCGTTATTTATTTTAGAAAAGTATATAATTAATATATTTTATTCATTAATATAAAATATATAAATATTTTTTAGAATAGAAAAACAGTAATAATATAATAATTTTTTAATTTTAGTCACTAAATAATACTTTATTAAGATTTTTATATATTATAAACACTTATTTCTACGATTATCAGATTTATATAAAAAAATAAAATAAATTTTATATAGAATAATAAAAATATTATATATTTTCAATCCATAAAGTGTTGTGCAGTTGGGGGATCTGGTGGTTGGCCTTTTCTTGTTCTTATCTCTCTTACGATTTTATTTTGCAATTCTTGTGGAAGTTTTTCATATCCTGCAAACTCATGATACCATATTGCTCTTCCTTGTGTCATACTCCTTAATTCATTTGAAAAACCTTTTATTACTTCAGAAACAGGAAGTTTTGCAATTACTGTTACTTGTTCATTTTCTTGTACAACACTTAAAACTTGACCTCTTTTTGATTGTAATAAAGAAATAACATTAGATAGGAAATCTTGAAGAATATTAATTGTGAATGTTTGTTTTGGTTCTAGCAAAAAAATACCAGATGTAAGCATTGAAGCATATATTGCACGTCTTATTGCAGGAATTATTTGTGCAGGTCCTCTATGAACTGGATCTTCATGAATTGTTGCATCAGTAATACCAACTAAAACACCACTACATTTCTCTCTTGCTAATGGACCATCTTTAACTGCTTCTTCAAATCCATCAATTAATAGTTCTAATACTTCATTCATATATTGAACACCATGACTTAAATCAGCAAGCATACAATTATTTTTAACATATTCTACATTTTTTGCTACTTTTCTATCTAGTTTTGCTTCAACCATTACTTCAACTGCTGCTTGTCCTTTTGGCTTTCCTTCATGTATTAAACCTTCATTCATTGCATTAATAATTGTATCTGGTAATGGTTCTACTGTTACATAGAATTTAGAATGTTTGTTTGGAGATTTTCCTTCCATTGGTCCTGCTTTCTTAGCAATTGTTTCAACATATAAAACAATTGGCTCACTTGAAGTTATTGCTATTTTAAAATCATCCTTTAACTTTGTTTCAATAATTTCTAATTGTAATTCACCCATTCCACTAACTAAATGTTCTCCAGTATCTTTATTTATTTCAATTTTAATTGTTGGATCTTCTTTTGATATTTCTCTTAAAGCTTCAATTAATTTAATTGTATCTCTTGAATCTTTTGCTTCAATTGCTTTTGTTACAACTGGTTTGGAATAATGTTTTATTTCTTCAAATGCTTCAATTTGATCTTCACTTAGTGTATCACCAACAGATAAATCTTTAACACCAACAAGAGCAACAATATTTCCTGCTGGGATTGCATCAACTATTACTTTTTCAGGACCCATATATATTGCTATCTGCTGTAATCTTTGTTTTTGATTTTTCCCAGAAGCATAAAGTTCAATTCCTTTTTTTGCTGTTCCTGAAAATATTCGTCCTATTGCAACTTCACCAGAATGCTGATCATATTTTATCCCAAAAACAACAATATTTGTTTTTATATTTGGATTTGTAGTTAACATTGCTTTTGCATTTTCAGATTCTAAATCACCATGCCAAATTTGTGGTATTCTATAAACTTGAGCAATTTTTGGATTTGGAAGATGTTCAACAATCATTGGTAATATTGCTTCATCAACTGGTGCTAGTTCTTGAAGTTTTGCTTCATCTCCTTTTCCAGTTAATTCAAAAATATCTTTAAATGAAATATTCTTTGCATCCATTGTTTGTTTTGACACTGCCCATTTTTTCATTGCTGATCCAAAACAAACACTACCTTTTTCAACACTAACTTGCCATTTCTCTGCATATTCTTCTGATGCAAATTGAGAAATTAATTTATTAACACTTTTTATTAATTTTAATAAACGTTCAAATGTTTGTTCTTTTGTTAATTTTAATTCACCTAAAAGTCTATCAACTTTATTTACAAATAAAACAGGTTTTGCTTTTTCTTTTAATGCTTGTCTAAGAACTGTTTCTGTTTGAGGCATAATACCTTCAACAGGATCAATTATTAATATAACACCATCAACAGCTCTCATTGCTCTTGTTACATGACCACCAAAATCAACATGACCTGGTGTATCTATTAAATTTATTAAAAAGTCTTTTTCTTTATATTCAAAACCTAAAGAAATATAAGCAGACTTTATTGTCATTCTTCGGTCTTTTTCAATTGCTTCGTAATTTGTATATAAAATATCTCCAGCAACTGATTTTGAAATTAAACCTGCTTTTGCTAATAAAGAATCAGTTAAAGTTGTTTTTCCATGATGTACATGAGCAATAATTGCAACATTTCTTATTCTTTCAATATTACCCATTATCTTAGTTATTTCAGCAACAACTAATTCTTTTCTTACCATAAAAACCTCTTAATATAATTTATTTTATTTAAAAATATAATATCTTGCTTTTAAAATTTTATAATAAACAATAAATTGTTTTTAATAATTTATATTATTATGTATATTTTCTAAAAAAGTTTATTTTGCACTTCTTGCCATTCTTTCGATTTCATTCTTTCTTTTTATTGCATAACCATTTGAATCATTTTTAGATGCTAAAATAAGTTCATTAGCTAATCCATCTTTTATTCTCATTTTTTTAGCAAAAGATGCAAGAATTGCTGCTATTGAAATATTTCTTAATGAAACATCTAATCGTCTACTAGCACTTATATCTAAGGGAATATTTGAAATTATTCCACCATATCTTACTCTTGTTGTATCCTCAATTGGTGCTGAATTTTCTAATGCTTGAATAAATATTTGTAATGGATTCTGCTTTGTTCTTTTATATATTTGATCAAAAGCATCTTCAACAATATGTATTACTTTTAATTTTTTACCTTGTAATCTTCCTTTTGTCCTTATTACATGACCACTAATTTTACCTCCTGTTCCTCCTCTCATTAATGAATTTTCTAATCTTTCAACTATATTGATTTTTGCTTTTGAAAAATCTTTTTGACTAGTTCTTCTATAAGTAGAAGGATATTTTAGATCATTTAAATTAATATAATTTTTAAGACTTGGATCTAAAACAACAACATCATAACTGTATTTATCAAATAATAAATTAACCATATTTATCGCTTTGGCTTTTCAAGTTTACCTTTTCTTAATAATTTAAGTGTTGCACCATTTACAGCAACAACTTTATATTTCATTCCTGGAATACATCCCATTTGACCTCTTTGAGATCCTCCAAGACCTTCTATTGTAACTTCATCGTGTTCATCAATATAAGATATGCTTTTATCTCCAGGTACAAAAACTCCTACTATTTTTCGATTTTTAAGTATTTGAACTCTAACACACTTTATTTGACCAGAATTTGGTTGTTTTTGTTCAACTGCAAATTTTTGTAAAACTAAACCTTTTGTTCTTGGAACTGTTCCCATTGGATCGAATTTTTGTTTAAGCTTAAATTTTTTTCTTTTTAGACTCTTCTTTAATAATTTTTGATGATTTCTTTGTCTTATTAATTTACGAGCTGCAAATTCTCCATTTCCCAATTAATCACTTTTTTGATTGTTTTCTTCTTTTACTTCTTTATTTGAATCTTCTTTATTGTTTTCTTCTTTTACTTCATCTAATTCTTCTTGAATTGTTATTGTATCTTCTTCTTTTTGTTGTTTATCTTTATTTTCTTCTTCATTGTTTAATATACTTGAATCCCCTGGATTAATAATTGATAATGTAGATACTGAATAAGGCTTTCCACATACTGCTCCTAATTCAGATGAATTTCCTTTAAATATCTCTAATTTAATATTTGAAATATCTGTAATATATTTTAAATCATTTAGAGTATCTTGTTTGTTTTTATTTGCTGTTATAACTAATTTTGCTGAATTATCTTTAATAGATTTTATTACCTGCTTTACACCTAGTAATACTTCACCGCTGTCAACAGCTAAACGTATATCATTTGATTGTATCATTTAATCAATTATTTATAAAATTAAATTTAAATAAAGAAATTAACCAAATAATCCAGCTAATCCACTTGTTGCCTCTTCACTGCTTTTTTCTTCATTTTTTGCTTCTTTTTTCTGTTCTACTTTTGGTTCTTCTGCTTTTGATGGTGATGCAACAGTCTGCATATTTTCTGCAGATTTTAATATTTCTTTTATATTAACATCCTTCAATGATTCTACAATTGCTTTTGCTTTTGCTTCGTCAGGAGTAAAACCTGCTGATTTTATTACTTCAAGCAAATTCTTTTCATTTATTTCTTTTCCAGCTGTATCTATTAAAAGAGCTGCATATACATATTCCATATTTTCACCTTAAAATAATTAATATAATTTTTGATTTGATTTTTTTTAATAAATTCATTTTTTATTTATTGAATTATTCAATGTACTTGTATTTATAAATGCATTTAATAAAAGCTTTTCTATAATTCCTTTTTCATATAACTGAGTCTTTACTCCTAAATACATTGCATTATTATATGCTTTTGAAATAAAAGTATTTATTGTATATTTATTTATTATTTGTTTTTGCAAACAAATCATTAATGCAGTATTAAAAGACTTTGTTATTTTATTAATTACATTTGATTTATTAATATTTAATACTTCACTTGTAAATAATAAATTTTGATAAAGTATTAAATTTGGTTGGATTGTTACTGTAAATGGTTTTATATCTAAAATACGTAATACTTTTGAAAGAGCTGATGTTATTGTTTCATCTTTTTTAATTATTTTATCCTTTGCTATTATAACTTTACCTTTTTTAATTTGAACATCTATTCCTGCTTGTTTTAGTTCAGTAACTGTTTGACCTGGTTGTATACTTGTTTCTCCATTTTTAATTATTATTTCCTCATTTGCCTTTTGATTTGGTTTTGCAAAAAGATTTAATGAATTTGCTTTAAATTTATTATATATTTCAAAACTAGAATTATTAGTTAATAAAAGTATAAATTGGATTTTATTGTTTTTTAATTCATTAGTTAATTGATTTAATTTATTGTCTTTTTCTAAAATTCTTATTAATAATTTTTTTCTTGCAAAAACTAGTTTTGTATCTAAATTTAATTTATTTCTTGATTTTTGTAACAATTTATCTGGAATACTTTGAATAGGTATTAGACCTATTGTATTATAATTTTGAATTTCTTGTTGTATTCTTTTAACAAATTCTATTTTTTCGTTTTTTGATAACATAAAAATCTTTTATTTATTATTTTACATTAATTTTAATGCATTGCTCATTGTTAATTTTGTATAAACTGATTTAATATTTTGTTTTCCTATTTGATCTAATAAATTATTTAGTACAGCATCAATATTTTCAGATATGTCTTTTACACTCATATTTTCACTGCCAACCACACAATGAAGAGTTGGTAAATATTTTCCCTTACTTTTTAATGTTATTGAACTTGAAAGATCTTTAATTATTGTTTCAATATTTCCAATTAAAGGTTTTGGCATTTTATTTCTAGGTCCTAAAAATTGTCCTAGATTTTTTGCTATTATTGGCATTAAACTTGGCTCTGCAAGAAGATTGTAAGAAAGTAATTTATTTCTTTTTACTTTGTCATTTGCTATTGAAGGTATTTCACTACTATTAATAATTTGTTTTGCACCAAGTTTCAAAACTTTTTCAGAAATTTCTGTTTTATCAGTGAAAACAATAATACTTGTTATTTTACCCTTACTTTTTGGTAAAATTACTTGTATATTTATTCTATTTAATTGATTTGCAAAATCAATACCTTTAAAATTAATTGCAAGTTCTACTGATTGAATAAACTTACGTTTGGATTTATTTTCATTAATAAATTTTTCTAATTTATTTATAATTTCTTTTTCCATATAATCAGTCCCTCCTGTAAAATACAGTTTTTACGGGAAAATGAGAATAACATTATGTATAATGATTATAAACAATTATTAACACACAAATATATTTAAAGATTTATGAAAAATCACATAAAATTTAAAAACCAATTTATGTATTTTCACACTTTGTTACTAAATATTACAAATATTTATTAGAGTATATTTAAAAAATAATTAATTAAATAATATTTACTAGTAATATTTCTATTTCATAAGTATAATGAAAATAAAATAATAAATAATATATTTAATATAAGTATAAAACAAAATATTATTTGGATTATTATGGTATCTTATTTAGTATCTGTTCTTGGTCTTGTTGCAGGGTTTCTTTTAATTATTGCATACATACCACAAGCATTTAAAACAATAAAAACAAAATCAACAAAAGATATTTCTTTATTATTTACTATATTTATATTTATTGGGGATAGCCTTTGGTTAATTTATGGTATTATACTGAATTCAATTCCATTGATAATAACTAATAGTGCATTAGGTATGTTAATTTTTCCAATATTACTCATAAAAATTAAAAATGATCTTGAAAAAATGAAAAAATAATAATTTGTTTTATTCTTTATTTTTCTATTATTGATCAAAATATTCTAAAATAAATCCTAATTCTCGTACAACTTTTAGTTGAACTTTCAAATATTCTTTGATATAAACAAAAGATATTTAAATATTTTTATACTAAATATAAAAATATGGAAAAAATAATAATCCGAGTAATAGAGAAACCAATTAAAAATCCAGAAAAAATAATAAAATGGTTTTGTATTGTATTTGGATTATTAGAGGAAGATACTGGTAGCAATATTGAAACACAAATATTAAAAAAATTCATTATGAACGCAAATGAAAATAATGGGATTACAAGTTCTAGTTTAAAATTCAATAAACCAACACCAAAAAGTACTGTAATTTATCATTTAAATAGGTTCATAAGCAGTGGATTGATAATAAAAAAAGGAAGAAAATATTATTTAAGGGCAACAGATCTTGCAAAATCAATAGAAGAAATTGAATATGATATAAATAAAGAATTCAAAAAAATGTTTGATACTGCAACAGATTTTAATAAATTAATGCTTGGTTATGAAAATAAATCAGCAAAAAAACAAAAACATATTAAAATAAAAAAATAAAAGAGGATTGTTATGGATTTGAATAATGAATTGAATGAAAATAATGTAGAAGGAAATGAAAATATTGACAATAATGAAATAAACAATAGTAATGAAACAGAGAATAACAACAACAGTGATAATAACAGTATTGACAATAATGAAATAAACAGTAGTAATGAAACAGAGAATAACAACAACACTGATAATAATGAAGCTATTGCGATGGAAAATATAGACAAAAAAGAAGAAGGAGAAGAAGATTATAAAGAAAAATATACTGAATTAAAAGATCAGTTATTAAGAAATATAGCAGAATTTGATAATTATAAAAAAAGATCAGAGAATGAAATGGACAATGCGAAAAATATAGGCAAAGCAGAATTATTTAAAAATTTATTATCAATAATTGATGAATTTGATCTTACATTACTTGCTGTATCTGAATCACAAGAAAAAAATTTATTAAAAGGTGTTGAATTATTATATTCTAATTTTATTGTAGAATTAAAGAAAAATGGATTAGAAGAAATAAAATCTGAAGGTATTTTTGATCCATATAAACATGAAATATTAATAACAAAAGCATCTTCAGAACCAAAAGACACAATTTTAGAAACAATAAAAAAAGGATATATGTTTAATAAAATTATGTTAAGACCAGCATCTGTTATTACTTCTAAGGGTGAAAAACAAAATAAAACAATAAAAGAAGAATAAAAAATATATTAAAAAAAATAAAAAGGTGAAAATATGAAAATAATTGGAATTGATTTGGGAACATCAAACTCAGCAGCAGCTGTTTTAGAAGGTGGAAGACCTGTTATAATACCTAGCAGTGAAGGAGCATCATTATATGGAAAAGCTTTTCCAAGCTATGTTGCATTTACAAAAGACGGACAGAAATTAGTTGGAGAGCCAGCAAGAAGACAAGGTATTGCAAATATAGAAGGAACAGCATCTGCATTTAAAAGAAAAATGGGGACAGACTATGTTTATAATATATATGGAAAAGAATACAAACCACAAGAATTATCAGCATTACTTTTGCAAAAAATTAAAAATGATGCAGAAGCATTTCTTGGTGAAAAAATAAAAAAAGTAGTAATAACTGTTCCTGCTTATTTTAATGACAATCAAAGACAATCAACAAAAGATGCTGGAGCAATAGCAGGATTAGACGTTGTAAGACTTGTAAACGAACCAACAGCAGCATGTCTTGCATATGGTATTGATAAATCAGATAGAGAAATGAAAATATTAATTTATGATTTAGGTGGTGGTACATTAGATGTAACAATAATGGAATTTGGAAAAGGTGTATTTGAAGTAAAATCAACAAGTGGAGATACAAGTTTAGGAGGAACTGATATGGATGATATAATTGTTGATTTCTTAATAAAAGAAATAAAACAACAACATAATTTAGATATTTCAAAAGAGCCTCAAGCACTACAAAGATTAAAAGAAGCAGCAGAAAAAGCAAAAATTGAACTTTCAACAGTATTAACAACAGAAATAAATCTTCCATTTTTAGCTCAAACAAATAGTGGTCCAATTAATTTTACTTATACATTCACAAAAGCAAAATTAGAAAGTTTAGTAATACCAATAATTGAAAAATCAGCAAAACCAGTAATGCAAGCTCTTAAAGATGCAAAATTAGAACCAACAAATTTAGATAAAATAATTTTAATTGGAGGACCAACAAGAATGCCAATTGTTCAAAGATATGTTGAACAATTAGTTGGAAAGAAAATAGAAAGAGGTGTTGATCCAATGGAAGCAGTTGCATTAGGAGCAGCTATTCAAGCAGGTGTTTTAACAGGTGAAGTAAAGGATATTATTTTATTAGATGTAACACCATTAACATTAGGAATAGAAACATTAGGAGGCGTAACAACACCATTAATAGAAAGAAATACAACAATACCAATAAAAAAATCCCAGGTATTTACAACAGCAGAAGATTCTCAAACAAGTGTTGATATACATATTGTTCAAGGTGAAAGACCATCAGCAAAAGATAATATTGATCTAGGAAAATTCACATTAACAGGAATTGCACCAGCAAGAAGAGGAATGCCACAAATTGAAGTTACATTTGATATTGATTCAAATGGTATTTTACATGTAACTGCAAAAGATAAAACAACTGGAAAAGCACAATCAATGGATATTGTTGCACCTCATAAAATGTCAAAAGAAGATATTGATAAAAAGATCAAAGAAGCAGAAGAATATGGAGAAGAAGATAAAAAGATCAAAGAAAATATTGAAATCAAGAATAATGCAGAATCATTAGTTTATACAACAGAACATACATTAGATGAATTCAAAGACAAGGTTCCAAAAGAAATTTCTGACAAAATAAACGAAGTAAAGAAAGAATTAGAAGATTCATTAAAAAAAGATGACTATAATGACATAAAACAAAAAACAGAATCTTTAAAACAAGAAATAGAAAAAATAGGAGCAAGTGTTTATGGAAAACAAAACAATAATCAGGACAATACCCAAAATCCAGAAAATGCAACAAATAATGAAAATGAACAGAATAGTGATGAATCAAGTAATGCAAGTAATGAAACAGACAACAACAGCAACAATGATAACAATAATGAAGCAAACAATACAAGTAATGAAACAGACAACAACAGCAACAACGATAATAACAATAATGAAGCAAACAATGCAAATAATGAAACAGACAACAACAGCAACAACGATAATAACAATAATGAAGCAAACAATGCAAATAATGAAACAGAAAAAGACAATAAAACAAATTAATAATAATTTTAAAGTTGGTAAACAAATTTTATTTTTAAGAAGTTTATCAACTTTAATTTTAATATTATATTTAGTAAATATCAATTTTTGTAATAATTTTCTAAAAAATTATTAATAAATATAAGCAATATAGTAGAAAATTTTATACAAAAATAATATATGCAGAAAAGAAAAAATAACCTTATTTTGTGAAAGATTAAACCAAAAAATAAAAAGAGATAAAATGTCAAATGATTATTATACAATACTTGGAATCCCAAAAGATGCATCAGCAGATCAAATTAAAAAAGCATATAGAGAACTTGCAATGAAATACCATCCTGATAGAAACAAAGATAAAAATGCAGAAGAAAAATTCAAGGAAATAAATGAAGCATATGCAGTATTAAGCGATAATCAAAAAAGAGAACAATATAATGCTTATGGACCAGAAGAATTCAACCAAAAATATAATGAACAAGATATTTTTAGAAATTTTGATTTTAAAGATATTTTTAAGTCAATGGGATTTGATTTTAATATATCAGATAATGAACAACCTGATGATATCTTTGATACATTATTTGGATTTTCAAACAATAATCAAACACACAATAACAATAAACAAATATCAATAACAATAAGTCTTAAACAAGCAACACAAACAATAAACCAAAAAATAAATATAATGCACGCAGTAAAATGTAGTGCATGTAATGGAAAGGGGATTGAACCAGGAAGTAAAATAATAACATGTAATGTTTGTAAAGGTAGAGGCCAAGTTAATACTGTTCAAAGAACTCCTTTTGGAATTATCCAAGCAATAACAACATGTCCTACTTGTAGAGGAGCTGGAAAAACATATGAATCAATATGTAAAATATGTAAAGGAGCTGGAAAAAATAGAAAAGCAGATACAATAGAAATACAAATACCAAAGGGAGTTGAAGATGAAATGAAATTAAGAATAAAAAATGAAGGAGACTATGAAAATCAAAATGCAGGAGACCTTTATTTAGAAATTCATATTCAAAAAGATAAAGAATTTATTAGAAAAAATAATGATATATTATATAACATAAAAATTCCATTTTACACTTCAATCCTAGGTGGGAAAGTAAATGTTAAAACACTATATGGTATTGAACAAATGAATATATCTCCAGGAACACAAGATAATGCAAAACTTATTTTAAAAAATAAAGGAATGCCTCATTTTAATAGTAATACTTATGGGAATGAAATAGTACATATTAATATTGATATTCCAAAACATATTAATGAAGAAGAAAAAGAATTAATAAGTAAATTTAGAGATTTAAATGATAAAACAGACTCTGATCAAAAAAAGAAAAAATATGGATTTTTTTAATTGATTATATTTTATTAAATCAAAATAACACTCAATCCTATAATAAAATTGTTTATTAAACAATTACAATAATTTAATATATAAATGTTTTTTAGTTTATATTTATTTTTCTATTAAATTCTATATTGCTTATATACTTATTATTTAAAAAAATAAACAATTAATATGAAAACATATTTATCAAGAATTAAAACAAGTAGCAATTGTTGATTTCAATAATTCAATTGGAGTATTAAATGAAATATTTGTAAATTGAGTAAATGATGCTGAACATATCTGATTTTCATTAATAGCATATAAAATATATGAATTTGAAAATTTAGAAATTGTTGAATTAATACCCATCATATTTTGAGATAAATTTTTTATTAATTTATTATTGATAGGATTATATTGTTTACTTAAATTTTTATTTGTTTTATTAAAATTTATAGTATTAGTAATAGAATTATAATTAGTTGTATAATTGTTTTTAAAATTAGTTTGAACTATTAAACTTTGATTAAGATTATTTTTTATAGTATTAAATTGATGTGAAGCTACTAAAGAATTTGCAAAAATTTCTTGTTGCACATTGATAATATATTTTTTATTAACATAATAAGTGCTATAACCATGATAAGCAGGATAAGAAATATTATTTATAATTACATTTGAATTGTTTATTGGATTACTAATAAATCTACTGAAATTAGAATTATTTAATTTTATTGGAAAAGGAGTTGTTGAATTAATTGTTGTATTATATATTATTGCAGACGAAGAATTAGTTTTTTTATAATGATTAGGAATAATATAAATATAAAATATTGTTCCTATTATTACTGCTATTGAAATAATCAATATAATCCACAAAATATATTTATCCATAAAAATCATTTTTAATTTGTAAACCAAGGAGCCCA
>VAPE01016105.1_pt1 | contig 20925 bp, 15 predicted proteins | sample 3393911 | NCBI WGS metagenome assembly VAPE01 (sample SAMN08290436, study PRJNA428436) | hydrothermal vent metagenome | isolation source: Deep-sea hydrothermal vent chimney | place: Atlantic Ocean: South-mid Altantic Ridge
CCTCACATCAAGGAGGGCAAGGGCGGCATGCGTGATATCCAGGGCATGCTCTGGACGGGCAAGGCCGTGTTCGGGCTGGACGGTATAGCCGCCATGGAAGAGTCCGGCCTGCTTGAGCCCCGTGATTGCCGGGCCTTTGAACAGTCATGGGATATGCTGACCCGCATTCGTAACCGGCTGCACTACATCAGCCAGAGGAAGAACGACCAGATGTTCTTCGAGTACCAGGAAGAAATGGCCGCCTCATTTGGCTATGAAGATCGGGACGGCCTGCTGGCGGTGGAGCATTTCATGCGCCGGGTGTATGCACATCTGCAGACCATTGCCGTGATCACGGATCTTTTTTTCGAACATGTCCAGGAAGTTCTCGGTCTTACTGCGGGCGGCCGCGCCGAACGGCAACTGGAAAAGGGTATTATCGCCCGAAACGCCGGTATCCGCCTGACTCAGCCCGGCGAACTAGCCGAACGGCCCTATCTGCTCATGCGGCTCTTTTTACAGGCCGGACGAACCGGCCTGGCCCTGCATCATCGCACCCGGCAGGCCATCACCCGGAACCTCGGACTTGTGGATGACGCTTTCCGCTCGTCGCGGCGGATTGCAAGGATTTTTTTTGCGGTCCTGATGCGCAGTAAGGACCCCATGCCGGTGCTGGAAGTCATGCTGGAAACAGGACTGCTGACCTCCTATATCCCCGAATTCAGGGGGGTGGAGTCACTAGCCCAGCACGACCTGTATCATATTTACACGGTTGACCGGCACCAGTTGCAAACAGTGTCAGAGACGACCCGCCTGCACAAACTGCAACCGGAGCTGTTCATGGGGCTGGCATCCCCGCACCTGGTGTATCTTGCAGCCCTGCTGCACGATATCGGCAAGGGGCACCATACGGACCACTCGGTTCTCGGGGCGAAAATGATTGACGGCATAGCCGTCCGGCTCGGCCTGAAAAAGGAGGAACGGCAGGACCTGGACTTCCTGGTACGCTACCATCTGTATCTGCCGGAAAACGCCATGCGCCGGGACCTGGAAGATCAGGAATTTATTCGCGCCGCCGCCGATCTGATCGGCAATCCAGATCGCTTGACCATGCTCTATCTTCTGACCATTGCCGACTCAAAGTCCACCGGGCCTTCGGCCTGGAGCGAGTGGAAAGCGGCCTTGCTCTCCGAACTCTATCTCCGGGTCAAATCCTGCCTGGCGGCGAGCTGCATCAAAACCGAGGACCGGGCCGCTAACGGGCATGGTGAGGAACAGGGGGTTTCGTGGCTGAAGGCCCAGGTAGCCCGGCTGACTGCGGACCGGCAAACTAAAATCAATATTCATGACCTGCCGGCCGACTACCTGATGAGCTTTAACCCAGAGCGGGTGGCATACCATCTGCAGATACACGATGAAAAGGCGGCCCGGCTACAGCAACAGGTTCTGCTTTTCCCCGAGGAGGCCCGGCGGGGTTACTGGTCGCTCCTCGTCATGAGCAGGGACCGGCCCGGCTTGCTGGCCAAGCTGTGCGGAGTACTGGCTCTCCATAATCTCATGGTGCTGGCGGCCCATATATTCACCTGGCCCGACAGCACGGTGGTTGACGTTCTTGACGTAGCGCCGGTCGCCGATACCGGTTTCGCGGAACAGGACTGGCAGGGGCTGGAACAGGATATCAACCTGGCACTGAACTACCGTCTCGATGTGGGCTCCCGCCTGCACCGTAAAATGCATACGACCGGGCTGCGTCCCGGACGACAGGTGCAGCAGCTACAGAAGGAGGTGATTATTGACAATAAGACATCGGAACGGTTTACCCTCGTGGAGGTGTATTGCGGTGACCGGCCGGGCACCCTCTACCACCTGACCCAGACGCTCTCTGATTTCGGGCTCGATATTCACCAGGCCAGAATTGCCACGGAGGTCGAACAGCTCATTGATATTTTTTACGTGACCTGTGGCAACGGCGGCAAAATGGTTGACCCTGTCCGGATAGACAAGGTACGGAAAACCCTGCTGCACTTTATCGAAAAAGAGGCCATTCCTGCAGGTTGATATTTTTAGCGCAGGATTTTGCTGCGGATACGGCCAAGAAAGAGTAAACAAGAAAAAATAAATAACCGATAACCGAATTGATCCGGTCCTGCTGACCGGATCAATTCCCTTCTCAATCGTTGCACTAAAGGAGATCCAACATGACACGCGATGAGATAATGAAAATTATTGAAGAACAAAATGTCAACTTTTTCCGGCTGCAGTTTGTCGACATCTTCGGTTTTACGAAGAATGTCGCCATTCCGCGCAGCCAGATCGGCAAGGCCCTTGACGGTCAGATCATGTTCGATGGCTCGTCCATCGACGGCTTTGTCCGCATCGACGCGTCGGACATGTATCTGAAACCGGACTATGATACCTTTGTCGTTCTGCCCTGGCGGACCAAAGACGGCGTTGCCGCGGCCCGGATCATCTGTGATGTGTACAAATCCGACAACACGCCGTTTTTGGGCTGCCCGCGTAATAACCTGAAGCGGGTCCTGGCCGAAGCCAAAGAGATGGGCTATACCATGAACGTGGGTACGGAATGTGAGTTCTTTCTGTTCGAGAAGGATGAATATGGCGAAGCCACTACCCTGGCAAGCGATGACGCCGGCTATTTCAGTGTCGATCCCGATGACGCTGGTATTGACTGCCGCCGCGAGATCATCGAGATCCTTGAGGCCATGGGTTTCGAGATCGAGGCGTCCCATCACGAAGTTGCCGGGGGGCAGCATGAAATCAACTTCAAATATGCCGACGCCCTGACCGCTGCCGACAACACCGTGACCTTCAAATGGGTTGTCCGTTCCATCGCGGCCAAGCACGGCCTGCATGCCACCTTCATGCCCAAACCGATTTTCGGCGTCAACGGCTCCGGTATGCACACCAATCAGTCGCTTTTCAACCTGGACGGCACCAATGCCTTCTTTGACGAGAAGGGTCCGCTGCAGCTCAGCGAAACGGCCTATCATTACATCGCCGGAATCATGAAAAACGCCAAAGGCTTCGCCGCCGTAACCAACCCCCTGGTCAACTCCTACAAACGGCTGGTTCCCGGTTATGAGGCACCGGTCTATGTGGCCTGGTCCGCGATCAACCGCTCCGCCCTGGTCAGGATTCCGGCTTCCCGCGGCCTGGGAACCAGGACCGAGGTGCGCTGCCCGGATACGAGCTGCAACCCCTATCTGGCCTTGGCCATGATGCTGAACTCCGGCCTCGACGGCATCAAGAACAAGCTGGAAGCTCCGGCCGCCGTTAACCAGAATATCTTTTCCATGACCCAGGCGGAAAAAGATGCCGCCGGGATTGAAAGCATGCCGGCCAGCCTGCAGGAGGCCATAGAGGCGCTCAAGGCAAATCCCTTGGCCAAGGACACCCTGGGCGAACATATCTTTGACAAGTATACCGAAGGGAAGGAAAAAGAGTGGGATGCATACCGCATCGCCGTGACTGACTGGGAAATAGATAATTATTTCAACAATTACTAACTCCGGCCGAACCTCTGCCTGAGAATATGCAGAAAAGCCCGCTGTCGCCTTTTTAAGACAGCGGGCTTTTTTGTTTTCCCGCCCTTGCCTTTCCCGGCTCACTTCACATAAAAGAGCACGGTGAAATAGTGGCTGACTGCTCCTCCCAGGACGAACAGGTGCCAGATGCCGTGAAAACAGCGTACCCGTTTATCCAAGACGTAAAAAATCACGCCAACCGTATACAAAACTCCGCCCAGCAGGAGGCCGGCAAAACCGGCCGGAGGCAAGGCCAGCAAAAGGGGCCGGAGAGCAATCAGGATGAGCCAGCCCATCAGGAGATAAATCACCATAGGCAGGAAGCGCCTGCCCTTTTGCGGCAACGAATCCACAATCATTCCCAGGATTGCCAGCCCCCAGATGACACCGAATATTGACCAACCCCAGCCCCCCCGAAGGGTAACCAGGGTGAAAGGAGTATAAGTCCCGGCAATCAGGAGGTAAATCGAGAGATGATCAAGCTGGCGAAATTTCTTTTTGACCCGGCCGCGCAAGCTGTGATACAACGTTGAAAAGGTAAACAGCAGGACGAGGGTGGCCCCATAGATGCTGAAACTGACAATCTCCCATGGATCGCCCCGCAGCGACGCCAGGACCACCAGGACCACCAGGCCGGCGAGCGCCGCCGCCGCACCAACAAGATGGCTGATACTATTGAATCGCTCCTCTTTCTCTATCATGCTTTTCTTTTGACCGCAGTCGATTACGCCTCATGGTTCGCTCAAGGGCGGAGCCCGAATCCCTGCCGAGCAGTCTGTCACCCTTGACAAGATAACTCAATCCTGGGAGGGAGGCAAGTTCATTGCCGTGCCGCCAGGCCCTCTATTCTTCACTTCACTTGCCCTGACCGGAAACAGAAAAACGCGGGCAGGACAGCAAAATTGACCCGTTTTCGGGCCGACCCGGATAATCATTTCCCGGACCCGTGACGGCTTGAGGTGGGTATTCCATGCAATATGTGGATTTTATTGCTTTACTGCCAGACAAACACATTTACCGGTCTTCACCGGATCGCCCTGCGGGGCGCCCGAGAACGGCACACCTGCTGTGTTGGCAACCAAGTTGATATCACAGCATGGTAATCAACATCGTTGTCGCCTTGCATCTGCACCATTCTCGAACGCTCACGGATCAGGCATTTTATTAAAATTTATGGTATCCGTGATTTAATACTTTGTTTGCAGTAGAGATAATTGGTATGATAGGGAAATATGGAGCCGATTGCCGTTGACCTTGACTGTCGCTCCCCGGCCGGACCTTAAAAAAACTGCAACCCGCTCCCATGCCATCGGCCGACACATTGTCAAGGCTCCGGGCAGGATGGCGGCACACAGACAGGCAAGGAGAAACATTCCTCTCCCCGCTTGACAGTGTTCATCCAGAAACAGTTTTTTTGGCCGCTTCCGCCGCATTCATTTAACTTTATTGAAAAGAGGAAACAATGGCGACTCATTTTATAAAAAATTTAAGTGTTCGATGGCGTCTGCTTGGTTTTGTCTTTTGTCTGCTGTTGTTTATTGTCATGTCGGGAACCGGTGGTCTCCTTGGCATGCGGGCCACGAAGCAATCTCTGTCCACAGTCTATAACAACCATGTCAGGCCTATGGAGGAATTGCGGAGAATCAATGACCTGTTCAAATTTTCGGTAACCGACACTGCGGAAAGAGTGCTGTACGAGCAGATAACCCCGAAACAGGCGGCCGCCAAGGTTGCGCTGGCCAAGACACTTCTGGCAAAAAATGTGGCTTCGCTGCTTGCCGGCAGAGAAAATCTCAGTAAGGGGGGCAACAACAAGTGGCTTTTGACTGCCCGGCCCTTGATGATCAAGGCCAAAGCCCTGACCAGTGACCTGCTCTCCACCCTGCAACGGAATGATGTAAATGAACTGGACAGCTTATTCGCCGATCGCCTGGAACCCTTTCAGAAAAATTTTGAAAAGACAATCAACTCGTTGATAGTGGGGAGAATCAATGGAGTAAAAAACGAATATGAACGGGCTGAAAAACGATTTGTTATTTCACAGGCGGCCTTTGCCGCCACCATTATTATTGGCGTTATTATCTCCCTCATTGCCGGTTTCTTTCTGATGCGCAGCATAGACGAGCCCCTGGTCCGGATGCAGAAAGCCCTGGATATCATGATGCAGGGCGACCTGACGCAAAAACTTGATTATGACGCCCGAAACGAGTTTGGTGTCCTGATTGACGGCTTCAACCGGATGGCAGGTTATCTTGAAGAGTTGATCACCCAGATTCAGCGGGCCGGGATTCAGGTTACCAGTTCCATAACCGAAATCGCGGCCAGCAGCAGGCAGCAGGAAGCGACAGCCAATGAACATGCGGCCACCGCCAGCGAAATTGCGGCTTCAACCAATCAGATTGCCGCCACTTCGGCGAATTTAATGACCACCATGAAACGGGTAAACAGCCTGACCAGAAATGCCGCCTTTGCCGCGGAAGATGGCCATGCCGGACTGGAGCACATTGACCGGACCATGGTGCGGATGGAAGAGGCAACCGGCGCCATTGTCGACAAATTGTCGATTTTGAGCGAAAAGGCCGGCGATATCGCCGGGGTGGTCAAAACCATTAACAAGTTGGCCGACCAAACCAACCTGCTCTCCTTGAATGCCGCTATCGAAGCGGAAAAGGCCGGTGAGTACGGCAGCGGGTTTTCCGTAGTAGCCACGGAGATCCGCCGGCTGGCGGATCAGACCGCAGTGGCCACTTATGATATCGAACAGATGGTCCAGGGGGTGCAGTCCGCTGTTTCCTCGGCGGTGATGGGCATTGACAAATTCGCGAAAGATGTACACGTCAGTGTCACAAACATCCGTGACGGCAGCGAACGGCTTGAAGGCGTTATTGAGCAGGTCGGGGTACTCAGGCCACAGGTGAAGATAATCAGCGAAGGCATTGAAGCCCAGTCACAGGGGGCGAGACAAATCAGTGACGCCACCAACCAGCTGAATAGTGCGGCTCAGCAGTCAGCGGAATCTATCGGCCAGATGAACATAACCATTGAACGGCTGCAGCAGGCCGCCCAGAGTCTGCAGAAAGCGATTGCCCGCTTCAAGGTGGCATAAACCAGCCGGAGACGATATGCTGCTTCTGCTTTTCGAGACAAGCGACGGCCGGTATGCCCTGGATTCGCGGGATGTGGTTGAGATCATTCCTCTCGTCATACCGAAAAAAATCACGGCAGCGCCGGTCTATATGGCCGGAATTATCAACTACCGCGGCGAGCCGGTACCGGTCTTTGACCTCTGCGCTCTTGCCGATGGCACACCCTGCAAACCTTTGTACAGCACCCGTATTATTATGGTGCGTTATCCCCTGGCCGCCGGCCGGGAGAAACTGGTCGGCCTGATAGCCGAACGGGTTACCGATGTCATCAAGAGCGACCATACGGATCTCGGGGCATCGGGGATCCTGATTGACGAAGCCTTGAATTCGCAGGCCACCGAATCCGGCAACAATGGAATAATACAAAAATTTGACCTCCAGGGTATCATTCCGGAAAATGCTGTCCGCGAACTTTTTAAGGAGTGACGCCTTAAAAGATGTGCTCATTTTCAATTCAATCCCATGACGGATAAATTCACCTCGGGGCATGAAGGTACCGGCTTTTTTTACTCCAGACACCGGCAGTTCAACAAGATTGAATCAACCATGTTCGCATGAAATCAGCTAAAAAGAAAATAGCCGATTCCCTGGAGCGGTCGATCGGCTTGGAGATCACAACCATTGGCGACTCAACCTTTGAAAGAGCCGTCAAGAGCCGCATGAAAGCCTTGGGGATCACCGAGGTTGCCGCCTATGCCGAAAAATTCTCGGCATCGACCGTGGAATTGCGACAGCTGGTTGAGGAGGTCGTTATTCCGGAAACCTGGTTTTTCCGGGACCAGGCCCCCTTCACTCTCCTCGGCGAACATGTTATGCAGACCGGGCTATCCAGGCAACAACATGTCTTCCGCATCCTGAGCCTGCCGTGTGCAACCGGCGAGGAGCCCTATTCCATCGCCATGACCCTGTTGCAGACCGGGCTGCCGCCATCATGTTTTTATATTGACGCCGTTGATGTCAGCGAACGGGTGCTGACCCTGGCTCGGCGGGCGGTGTATCGAGAGAATTCCTTCCGCTCAAGGGATCTTGCCTTCCGTGAACGTTTTTTCCATAAGACGAACAAAGGTTTTGAGCTGGACAAAACGGTTCGCGAAAAAGTCCGTTTCCAGAAGGGCAATATCCTGCACCCGGCCTTTATGGCAAGCCTGGGCCATTACGATATCATTTTCTGCCGCAACGTCCTGATTTATTTCAGCGCAGAGGCTCAACATCAGGCAATATCAACTCTTTACCAGATACTCATGCCCGGAGGGCTCCTCTGCACCGGACATGCTGAATCCGGCCTGTTTTTTGGGGACCGATTCGTTGACGCCGCCCGCCCCAAGGCCTTCGCTTTTTATAAAAAAAAATCTGCTGCAGCCGCAGCCGCGGCGGCCCGGCAAGAGAATATCTCGGCCAACACCGGGAAAGACAGCCTCTTTGATCAATCGCTGCCGGCCGGCAGAAAATCGAAGCCCGTCTTTCACCGGCCCGCTGCCAAGCCGGCCGGCAAAGATGAAGAATTCAACCTGGTCCGGCAACTGGCCGACGAGGGCAAGCTGGAAGAGGCGGCCCGGCGCAGTGAACAGTATCTGCTGGAACACGATCCCTCGGCCCGGTGGTATTATCTCCTCGGCGTTATCCGCGACAGCGAAGGACAATCGGTGGAGGCCCTGAAACTTTTCCGCAAAGCGGTTTATCTCGACCCCGGACATGCGGAGAGTTTGCTGCAGTTGTCGCTGTCGGCGGAACGGGCCGGAGATCGTGCCGGAGCGGCAAATTACAAGCGGCGGGCCAAAAGACTTCAGGAAGGAGGATAGCACCGGTGCCGGAAGAGAAAAAGACGGAGAAGCCAGCAGCCGTCGATGACTGCTGGAACAGAATCGGCGTCTGGGGCAAAGTGACCGACCGCTGTCCCAAGCTGGCTGAGGCAATCCATTGCCGCAACTGCCCGACCTATTCCCTGACTGGCCGGCGCCTGCTGGACCGGCCGGTGCCGGACGATTATCGGCAGGAATGGACCTCGGTCCTGGCCAGGGCGACGGCGGAAAAAGAAGCAAACATTCACTCTGCTTTTGTTTTTCGGACCGGCGGCGAGTGGCTGGCCCTGCGGGCCAGACTAATCCAGGAAATTGTTGACATGAATATCATCCACAGCCTTCCTCACCGCAGCAACGCTATCCTGAGAGGTATTGTCAACATCCGCGGCAAACTGGAACTCTGTTTTTCAATCGGAGCGCTGCTGAACATTGAGCGCTTTAAAAAAAACAGGGAGGAGAAAAATTATATTTCCCCTGAACGGCTGGTCGTGGCGGGCAAGGAGGGCGAGCGGATCGTCTTCCCGGTGACCGAGGTGCTGGGGACCTTCCGCTATACCGAAGGGATGCTGCAAAAGCTGCCGGTTACCGTCTCCGGATCAAGGGCTGCTTTTACCAAGGGAATTATTTCCCTGCAGAAAAATATTGATGTCGGCCTGCTTGACGACCATGCCCTTTTCAAGACCTTGATGAGGAGTCTCTCATGACCGACAAGGGTAACGACCTGAGTTCCATGTCCATGATGGATCTTTTCCGGCAGGAGGCGGAAAGTCATTGCGCCGCTCTCTCGGACAACCTGCTCTCCCTGGAGCGCAAGCCGACCGATCAGGAAATCCTGGCCTCGCTCATGCGGGCGGCCCATTCCATCAAGGGCGCGGCGCGAATCGTTGACCTGCCGGTCGTGGTGGAACTGGCCCATGCCATGGAGGATGTCTTTGTCGCAGCCCAGGGCGGCAAACTGGTACTGGCGCAGGAGGAGATTGATCTCCTCCTGAAAGGTCTGGACATGCTTGACGGCATAGGCCGCGTGGCCGAGGATAAAATGACGGCCTGGCTTGCCGACCGGAGTACGGCCATTAATAAACTGGCCGCTGATTTTAAAGCCCTGGCCGCCGGCGGGGACAAAAAAGCCGCGGCCGGTCAGGGAGCGCCCCCTGATCTCCGGACCGGGCCGCCTCCATCCCCCGCGCCTGAAAATAAAGCCGACCGGCAAGGCCCGGCTGACCTGAGTTCCATGTCCATGATGGATCTTTTCCGGCAGGAGGCGGAAAGTCACTGCACCGCCCTCTCGGACAACCTGCTCTCTCTGGAGCGCAAACCGACCGACCCGGAGGCCCTGGCCTCGCTCATGCGGGCAGCCCATTCCATCAAGGGTGCGGCGCGGATTGTCAACCTGCCGATCGTGGTGGAATTGGCCCATGCCATGGAGGATGTCTTTGTCGCGGCCCAGAAAGGCGATATTCTTCTGGGCCGCGACCATATCGACACTTTGCTCAAGGGCGTGGATCTGCTGGCGGCTTTGGCCCGGCAGGATGAAAGTGCGGCGACCGCCTGGCTCAAAGGCCGGGAAGAAATAATCGCTTCCCTGGTAATAGAATGCAAGGCCATGTCGGCGGGGCAAAAGGTTGCGGCCGCGTCCCGGCCGCCGGCTCAACCTCGGGACCCGGTAAAGACAAAACCGAGAATGCCGCCGAAAGAAGAGGCAAAAGTGGTCGACCGATCCTTGCGCGTATCGGCCGAGGGCATGAACCGTCTTATGGGATTCGCCGGCGAAGTCCAGGTGGAATCCCGCTGGCTGCCGGCCTTTGTCCATAAAGTACTGCAACTCAAACGCCGGCAGGACGATGTCTACCGTCTGCTGCACAGCTATATGGATAAGGTCCTGGCGTCCGACCAGGCAGAGGCGAAAGAATTCAGCAAAAACGACTTTCAAAATCTAATTGCCCGGATGGATATCTGCCGTGGCCTGCTGAATGAGTACCAGGCCGAGATCGAGGACCATGCCCGGCGTTCCACGGAAATTTCACACCATCTCTACCATGAGGTCATCGCCAACCGGATGCGGCCCTTTGCCGACGGCATCCGTGGTTTCCCCCGCATGGTTCGGGATCTTGCCCGGGAACTGGGCAAAGAGGTGGAGTTTGAAATCATCGGCAGAGATACCCTGGTTGACCGGGATATCCTTGACAAAATAGAGGCACCTCTGAACCATCTGCTCAGAAACGCCATTGATCATGGTGTTGAATCGCCACAGGAGCGGCTGCAGGCCGGTAAGCCGGAAAAAGCACGCATCCGCCTCGAAGCCCGGCACAGTGCCGGCATGCTCAATATCGTGGTCAGTGACGACGGTTACGGCATTGATCTCGAAAAATTGCGCCGTAAGATCATCGACAAAAAAATGATTGCCGAAGAGATGGCCCGTGACCTGAGAGAGACGGAATTGCTGGATTTTCTCTTCCTGCCGAACTTCAGCACCAGAGACACCGTGAGCAAGGTGTCCGGCCGGGGGGTCGGCCTCGATGTGGTGCACAGCGCGGTACACGAGGTCCGGGGCCTGGTCCGGATCAGCACCAGGCCCGGCGCCGGCACTACCTTTGAAATGCAACTGCCTCTGACCCTTTCCGTCATGCGTTCCCTGTTGGTTGAAATCTGCGACGAGATCTATGCCTTTCCGCTGGTGGCCATAGACCACGTCATCAGGATTCGGGATGAGATCAAGGAGGTCGAGGGACGGCAGTATGTAACCTTCGGCCGGGAACGGGTCGGGCTGATATCGGCGCGGCAGGTCCTGGAAAAACGGCTGGCAGAGACTCCGGAAAATGAACGTGATGAATTGCCCATTGTGATTGTCAGTGACCGCTATAACCGATATGGACTGATCGTTGACCGATTTCTGGAAATTCGCGACCTTGTGGTCCAGCCACTGGACCGGAGATTGAAGAAAGTTCAGGATATCAATGCAGTGGCTATTCTTGAGAACGGCACGCCGGTGTTGATTGTCGACGTAGAAGATATGGTGCACTCCGTTGATTACCTGATTTACGGCAACCGGCTGCATCGCATAGGCAGTGAAGATATCATGGACGAACGCCGCTTGAAGCGAATATTGGTGGTAGATGACTCCATCACTGTCCGGGAGGTGGAAAGGAAGATGCTTGCCGTCAAGGGGTATGAGGTAAAGACGGCGGTAGACGGTAAGGATGGCTTGAACGCCATCCGCAACGAAGATTTCGACCTGGTCGTCACGGACGTGGACATGCCGCGCATGAACGGTATCGAGCTGGTTAGTCTTATCCGCAGCGATGTACGATTCGAGAGGCTGCCGGTGATCATCGTTTCCTACAAAGATCGAGAGGAAGACCGACAACGGGGCCTTGAGGCCGGGGCTGACTATTACTTGACCAAGGGAAGCTTTCAGGATGAGACCCTGTTGCGAACCGTTGAAGAATTGATCGGCGGTCCGGACCAGGGCTGACGGTAAAACCAGGTGACAATACCGCCCGCGAGGTGCATGTGAATATAGGAATAGTAAACGATATGCCCATGGCAGTGGAGGCGCTCCGCCGGACCATGATACGCGGCGGGCACCGGGTTCTCTGGGTCGCGGAAAATGGGGCGATTGCGGTCAAGCATTGCGCGCAGGAAAAACCCGACCTGATCCTGATGGACTTGATCATGCCGGTTATGGACGGCGTTGAAGCAACTAGGCGGATCATGCAGGGAAGCCCCTGTCAGGTTCTGGTGGTGACCGCAAGTGTTGCCGGCAACAGCGGCAAGGTGTTTGAGGCCATGGGGGCCGGAGCTCTTGACGTTGTAGCCACGCCGGTGCTGGGCACGGAAAACGATACCAGCGGCCAGGATCTGCTCACCAAAATAGAGAAAATAGGAATACTTTCAGGAATCACCAAACGGACCAGACCGCAACGGCCCGTCCCTCCAGTGCAACCGGGCGCGGCGCCGCGGGAAAAAGGGCAAGACCTGCTGGTCATCGGCTGCTCCACCGGCGGCCCCCGAGCCCTGCTCCGGATTCTCTCCACCTTTCCCCAAGACTTACCCGCGTCCATCGTTGTTGCCCAGCATATGGATGAGCAGTTTATCAGCGGTCTGGTCGAGTGGCTGAACAACCAGTTGGCCCTGCAGGTAAGCGTGCTGACCAAAGGTGACCGGCCCCGGCCGGGGGTGGTACTAATCCCCTCTACCTCCCATCACCTGGTCATGCATCGCAACACCACCCTCGGCTATTCGGTTGAACCGACGGACAATTATTACCATCCCTCCGTGGATGTTTTTTTCAAAAGCGTGGCCCGCTATTGGCAGGGAAGCTGTATTGGTGTAATTTTAACCGGGATGGGAAGAGACGGTGCCGAAGGGCTGCTGGCCCTGCGCCGACAGGGAAATTATTCCATCGCCCAGGATCAGGAGAGCTCGGTGGTTTTCGGTATGCCCAAGGCGGCAATCGAAGTGGGGGCCGCCCAGGATATCCTGCCGCTTGAGGCCATTGGTCCGAAGATCATTGATAAGTTAGCGTCGCTAAAAAGGAAAATATCATGACTGAACTTATGGCAGGAGTGAACCAGGGAATTGAGGACATCAGGAATTACAGAATCAGTGTCCTCCTGGTTGATGACCAGCCGATCATAGCCGAGGCGGTACGGCGGGCACTGGCTACGGAGGACATCGACTTTCATTACTGCCAGGACCCGACCGAAGCGATAAAAACGGCGACCGAGCTCAAGCCGACCATTATCCTCCAGGATCTGGTAATGCCGGAGATTGACGGACTGACCATGGTTCGATTCTACCGGACCAACCAGGACACTTCCCAGGTGCCGATTATCGTCCTGTCCACGAAGGAGGAACCGGAGATCAAGAGCAAGGCCTTTGAACTCGGCGCCAACGACTATCTTGTCAAGCTGCCGGACAAGGTCGAGCTGATCGCCCGCATCCGTTATCATTCACAGGCCTATATCAATCAGCAGCAACGCGACGAGGCCTTTCGTGCTCTGGAGCAAAGCCAGCTCCGGCTGGCCGAGGCCAATAAAATTCTGAAAAGGCTTTCATCCCTGGACGGCCTGACCGGGGTGCCGAATCGCCGACGTTTTGACGAAGTCCTGAAACAGGAATGGCTGCGGGCCATACGCCACTCGACATCTATTTCGCTGATCATGATCGACATTGATTTTTTCAAGCTTTTTAACGATACCTACGGCCACCAGGGTGGCGACGACTGCCTGAAACAGGTAGCCAAAACCCTTGACGAGTCGGCAAAACGGGTAACCGACATGGTGGCACGCTACGGCGGGGAAGAGTTCGTGGTGGTCCTGCCGGAGACCGGAACCAAGGGCGTGCTCGCGGTAGCCGAGACGATGCGGGCCAATGTCGAGGCCCAGCATATTCCCCATGCAAGCTCCAAGGTCACAGATCATGTCACCATCAGCGTCGGGGTGGCCACGGCCGTGCCCGAGCGCGGTGCCAAGGAGGAAAACCTTATTGCCGCCGCCGACCAGGCCCTGTACGAAGCCAAGAATCATGGGCGTAACCAGGTCCGGAGCATGGGATTGAAACCTGCCGACAAACTGCACGGATAAACAGTTACCGACCGAGGTTATTATTACCGCAATCCGTCACGGATTCAGGAGTTATGAAAGTGAAAGGACAAGGGGGATGGGTACTCTCTAACACCCATGTTTAACAAGAAAATCATGCACAACCTCCCGCATGATATCAGACTGATCACGGCCGGTCTCGTTGACGATAATCCAGACACAGCGCTGGAAGGCCCGATAAAGGTCATCGGGGACGAACAGTTTCAACTCGGTCAATCCAGGAACCGGCTGGACCTGCTCATCACTCCCGGGCCGCTGCCGACTCATCACCGACCCCGCCGCCTGTCATGTTCACGGCAAAAAGCAACCACGTCCCGGTAGGCCAGGGTTCCGCCAAAAAAATCAAGGGCGCTGCCTACCGTTACATCAAGGCGTCCCTGACCGGCGTCCCGGATCAGTTCCAGATCGGCCATGGTCGCCACGCCGCCGGCATAGGTCGTCGGGATTGTCGTATGGTCGGCCAGCAGCCGGATAAGACGCTCATCCACCCCCATGCATTTGCCTTCCACATCAACGGCGTGCACCAGAAATTCATCGCAAAAGCCGGCCAGCCAGGCCAGGGCCTCCCCGGAAATACGGAGCCGGGTAAACTTCTGCCAACGATCGGTAACCACGTAATAACCGTCATCGCGCCAGCGACAGCTCAAATCCAGGACCAGGTGTCGCCGGCCGATCAGGTCGCGCAGGCAACGCAGGCGCTCTTCATTGAGCCGGCCGTCGTGAAAGACATGAGAGGTCACAATTACATGCGAAGCTCCCTGCTCCAGCCACCAGGGGGCATTGTCGGCCGTAATGCCCCCGCCAACCTGCATCCCGCCGGGCCAGGCCTGCAACGCCTCTACGGCGGCCGCCTCATTTCCCGGACCGAGCATAATTACATGACCGCCGACAAGTTGATTCCGCCGGTAAATTTTGACATAATGGGAAGGCGGGGCCTCAGAGGAAAAATTGGTCTGCAGGGTCCCGGATTGGTCATCCCGGAGGCTTGAACCGACGATCTGCTTGACTCGTCCGTCGTGCAGATCAATGCAGGGACGAAAGCGCATAGAAGTCTTCCCCCCGAGTCCGCGACGGCACAGGGTGATCACCCATGCAACACGTGGAGTTTATTGCATTATTGCCGAATAAAATCATTTTCCGGTCTTCACCGCGCCGCCCTGCGGGGCGCCCGATAACGGATTCAGGTTCCCGTTTGAGAAATTCAGCTCCGCTTAATCATCATGGTGGAAGGGTCCAGATCGAGACTGACACCTGAACCATTCGCCTTGCCGTTATTCCGGACAATATCGAGCCGGATATTGCTGCCTTCGGGCTTGAGCAGAATCACCGTATCAAAAAGATCATCCACCTCGTGGCAGGGCGCCGGCACTCCGGATGATGATTTTCTCTTGTCATCACGATGAGTGACAGCCGAGAACCAGAACTGTATACTCATCGTGTTCGCCAGATCCTTGAGATCGGCCAGGATTTCACGATCAACCGATTCAAAATCAAAGCCGTCAATCACCAGGCAATTAGGCGTAAAAATATTCTGCATAATCAGATCATTGAGCCGTTCTTCCAGTTTTGCCCGGCTGAAGATCGATTCCTTGAAGGTCATGATCATCCGGTGCTGCTGCACCATTTCAATCAACTCGTGTGGCTGCGAGACACTGTATTCCTGCAGAATAGTGTGCAGAATATCGTCATACCGGCGCCTGGTCTTGTCAATGGATTCACCGATACTGACGTGAATAACCCGGTTGCCCCGGAGTATCGAATCCAGGGCGATCTGGACCAGCAACGCCGTCTTGCCAAGGCCGGGCCGGGCCATCACCAGGCCCATCTCTCTGGCATTCTCCGTCCCAATCTTCAAAACCCTGAGCGGATTCTGCTTTACCAGCGGCTCATATCCCATTGTTCCACTCCATCCAAATAATTCATATATTATATGTTAGCTCTATGGCAGCCCACAGTCTATTTATTTTTCTTTTCTTCTTCGAAGGCCTTGATCAACTCGTCAGCCACACTCTTGGGCACCTTCTTGTAGCTGGCCAGCTCCATGGTAAACTCGGCCTTGCCCTGGGTGAGGGAACGCAGCGTGGTTGAGTAGCCGAACATCTCGGCCAGCGGCATCTCCGCTTCAACGACCGTATAATTTCCTTCTTCAAAGGTCCCGACAATCACGCCGCGACGCTGGTTCAGACTCCCCATCACGGCACCCTGAAACTCGGACGGCCCTTCCACGGCAACCTTCATGATCGGTTCCATGATCACCGGCCCGGCTTTCGCATACCCCTCGTTGAATGCGCCGATAGCCGCGAGCTGGAAGGCCACATCGGAAGAGTCCACTGCGTGGGAACTGCCGTCATTGATGACGACCCGGATGCCGGTAATCGGCGAGCCGGTCAGCTTGCCCTTTTGCAGGCACTTCCGGAAACCCTTGTCACAGGAAGGTATGAACTCGCGGGGAATGACACCGCCGACAATCTTGTCTTCAAATTCATACTCGCCATCTTCCAGCGGCTCCAGGTAACCGCCGACCCGGCCGAACTGCCCTGAGCCGCCGGTCTGTTTTTTATGGATGTAATTAAATTCGGCCCGCTTCGTAACGGTCTCGCGATAGGCGACCCGCGGAGCTCCAACCTCCACCTCGGCATTGTACTCCCTCTTCATGCGCTCGATATACACCTCAAGATGCAGCTCTCCCATGCCGGAAATAATCGTTTCGTTGGTCTCGTGATCCACGAAACTCTTGAAGGTCGGGTCCTCCTTGCCGAACCGGTTCAGGGCCTTGGACATATTGACCTGGGTCTTGTTGTCCTTCGGCTTGATGGCCAGAGAGATAACCGGGGCCGGCACATGCATGGAACTCATGGACCAGTTAATGCCGCCTCCACAGAAGGTGTCGCCGGAAGCACAGTCAATGCCGAACAGGGCGAGAATATCACCGGAGCCAGCCTCGTCGATTTCCTCCATCTCGTCGGCGTGCAGCCGGACCAGGCGCCCGATTTTCACCTTTTTACCGGTGCGCGAGTTGACAATGGTGTCACCTTTTTTCAACGTCCCCTGATAGGTCCGGATATAGGTAAGCTGACCGTAGCGCCCGTCTTCCAGCTTAAAGGCCAGGGCAACCAGGGGGTCATCGGCATCATTGGAGACCAGCACTTCTTTTTCGTCATTATTCAGGTCCAGGGCCGTATTTTCAACATCGGTCGGACAGGGAAGATAGGCGTTCACGGCATCCAGCAGCGGCTGAATGCCCTTGTTCTTGTAGGCGGAACCGATGATGACCGGAGCCAGCTCCAGGCTCAGCGTCCCACGGCGAATGGCCTCGCGGACCAGCTCCTCGCCCGGGGTCTGTTCCTCGATAATAACCTCCATCAGCTCATCGGAAAACATGGATACGGCATCCAGCAATTCCTCTCGCTTCTCATCGGCCTCGGCCTGCATCCGGGCCGGGATTTCTTCCAGACGAATCGTTTCTCCCTGGTCGCCGTCAAAATACACCGCCTTCATGGAAACCAGGTCAATCACGCCTTCCAGGTCATTCTCAAGGCCGATGGGCAACTGCAGCATCACCGCGTTGAGTCCCAGCTTATCACGGATCTGCTGGGTTACCCGGTACGGATTGGCGCCGGTACGGTCACACTTGTTGATAAAGGCAATCCGCGGCACTTTGTAACGAGTCATCTGCCGGTTCACGGTAATGCTCTGGGACTGCACTCCGCCAACGGAGCAGAGAATGAGTACGGCGCCATCGAGGACCCGCAGGGCCCGCTCCACTTCAATGGTGAAATCAACATGACCGGGGGTATCGATGATATTGATATCATGGCCCTGCCAATTGCAGTAGGTAGCCGCCGATTGAATGGTGATACCGCGTTCTTTCTCCAATGCCATGGAATCCATGGTTGCGCCGACACCGTCCTTGCCGCGCACCTCATGGATGGCATGAATGCGCTGGGTATAAAACAGGATGCGCTCGGTAAGCGTTGTCTTGCCCGAATCGATATGGGCGCTGATGCCGATATTTCGTACTTTTGTCAGGTCTTTTCTCATCACGCGTTCCTCAGTTACTTCGTGCCGGAGTATTGCATTATCTCTTCCGGCTCCGGTTGTTCTTCCAGAGAAAAACAATAAAATAAAAAAGGAGTTACAGGTGAGCTCTGCAACTCCTTCAATGCATTTTCTATGGTGCCGAGACCAGGATTCGAACCAGGGACACACGGATTTTCAGTCCGTTGCTCTACCGACTGAGCTATCTCGGCACCCGAGCTTAAAGCTGTTGTATAGCCTAATTCAGATTATCCAGTCAAGAAATATTTACCTGTTCCATGCTTGCTTTTTGCCGCCATTCTATTTCGGCGGACAAGGGGCAGGGGAACAGCCTATCTCCCGCGGATATCATCAAGTGCAAAATTTCTTTTTTTAACAGGAAAAGAAAACCGTGTCAAGTGCAAGCACCACCTCTCTCCGGATATTTTATTCCGGCATCGTAACTCCCCGCCGGCTGGCGCGGTTAAAACCGGAAAATGCGTTTATTCGGCAACAATACATTTCACATATTGCATGGAATCACCACCGGCAGTCACGGCTTCAACAACTCATCCTTGGCAAAGGCTACCATCGCCGGATTTTCAGGTGGTGTCAGCTTCTCCATGCCCTCTTCCCGGCTCAACTCGCCGGTGCGGACCATATTGGCAATCTCCCAGACATAAGGATGGAACCTATAGCGCTGCCGATGGATATGATTCGCGTAGGCATTGAGGGTGCAATTGGAAGAGTTCGGATCGGTGTCATCAGGGTATTTCCAGCCAAGTTCTCCGATACGTTCAATAATTTTTTTTTCGTCATAATCGAGAAAGGCCAGCGGATGAATATTCCAGGGAAAAAACTCTTTACGCTCGAATTGTTTATCACTGACAAAAAAAGGCAGAATTTTGTCGCCGCCGATCCGGTAAAGAGGTTTCATAATCGCCTGCTGGGTATTTCTCATCAGGGCGGGATTGGTCTGCATGACAGAGGACTGCACCGGCGCTTGGCCGGGGGACCAACCAAAACCGACAAAAGGAATCTGTTTTTCAATCGCGGTCCGCAGCACAATCCCCTTCACAAAACTGATACAACTTGTACAGATCGTGCTCGCCCGTTCAAGGGTTTTGGCGGCATAAAGCTCGTGCGCCGCCGCAGTCTTGAAAATGGCCCTGAGCATTTGCCGGCTTGGCCTGACAAGCAAATTATCAACTCCGAGGCTGCGGCAAACATTGCTGATATTTTTAAAGGCCCGGGGCGAGACAAAGGTGTTGTCCAGGGTAAGCGCCAACACCTTCAGACGATATCGATTGACAAACACATCCAGGGTATAAGAGGAATCCTTGCCGCCGCTGTAGGCGACGATCACATCGTAGGCGCCATTTCGTTCCCGCTCATCAAGAAGTTTCAGGAATTTTGCTTCATATTTTTTTTTCAGGGCGGCCCTTGCTTCATCACCCTTATAATGCCGGCAATGGCAGCAGACACCGTTCTCGTCAAAGGTAATGCCTGGAAATGTCGAAGGCAGCACACAATGAGAACAATACCGAAGTTGCGTTTGCTTTTTGCTCATTTTATTTCTCTGCCGCATCAATATTATACCTGGGCCAACAGCGCCCGGATATTGCCGTTATCATCCAATACCCTGCGGACCTGCCGGTAGTCGTGTTTTTTGTTAAGCCGCTTCTCCATGGCCCGCCCCTGTCCCAGACCGACTTCAAAGGCAAGCCAGCCGCCCTGCCGCAGGAAGAGCGGGGCTCCGGTCATCAGGCGATGGAGGATCTTTACGCCAAAGGGCCCGCCGTCAAAGGCAAGCCGGGGCTCATGCGCGGCAATTTCATCAACCATCGTATCGACTTTTGCCGTTGAGATATAAGGCGGGTTACAGAGCAGCAGGTGCATGTTGCGATGGAATTCTTCCACATCAAAAGGGGCCAGCAAATCGCCTTCTCTCACTGTGACTTGATGCTCCAGGTGATGCAATTGTACATTACGCCGGGCCAGGGCCACCGCCTCGCCTGATAAATCGGCGGCAAACACCCGAGCCCGCGGTTCATGCATGGCGATAGCGACAGCGAGATTTCCGGCCCCGGTGCAAACATCAATAACCCTTAAGTCAGCATCTGTTGTGGCCGCTAAAAGTTCCAAAGCGGCCCGGCCCAAAAGCTCGGTTTCCCGCCTGGGCACCAAGGCCTGCGGGCCGGCCGGCATATTGATTCCCATAAATTGCTGCCAGCCGGTGATATGGGCCAAAGGAGTTCCGCTCAGGCGTTGCGCGATAAGGGCAAGCAGGACTTCGCCCTGTTCGGCATTCAGCTCCGGCACGGTCAAGTACGCCGCTGTCCCGGCTGACTTGGCGTCACCGGCGGCCTTGAACCACAGGGCCTTCAAGGTGGTTTCCGGGTTCTCTTCCGGTTTGTCCGGCAGCGTTTTTAATTCTTGCCGCAGGGCAGCGAGAAGGCCGTCCCAGGTCAGCTCTTTGTTCATACCCGCCCTGCTGCAAGCAATTTTTTCTTGTCGATTTTGCCGTTGGGGATCTGCGGCATTTCATCGACAAAGGTCACATATTGCGGAATCATAAAATTTTCCAGGTTTGACATACATATTTTCTTGATTTTCCCATCGGTCAAACCGGCAGACTTTTCCGCAACAACAAAGGCATGAATAGCCTGTCCCAAGGTTGCGTCCGGAACGCCAAGGACGACCGCCTCCCTGATGCCGGTGATGGCATGTAAAACATTCTCAATCTCGACCGGACTTACTTTTTCTCCACGGGTCTTGATGATGTCATCGCTGCGGCCGACAAAATACAAAAATCCGTCTTTATCATATTTGAACC